>Ga0194128_10000048_pt1 | contig 181201 bp, 176 predicted proteins | sample TA2KigCa65mmetaG_FD_148650 | JGI IMG/M metagenome (GOLD analysis project Ga0194128, IMG submission 148650) | Freshwater microbial communities from Lake Tanganyika, Tanzania - TA2015037 Kigoma Deep Cast 65m | ecosystem: Environmental > Aquatic > Freshwater > Lake | place: Tanzania: Lake...
GGTGGATAAACCAGAAGCAGGTTCGCTCGTTAGCAATGACATGCCGGTAGTCGTAGAGCCCCATGAGAAGACCTCCCAGGGCTCCACCGTAGCAGCGAGCGTTTTACCCATTAAGTAGGACATTGCCCAAACTTATTGGATCAACGTAGGCCGGACCGTAAAACCCGTCATAAGCGTTTGTCTGCCAAGGGGGCATTGGCGGCTTCCCTTGCTTACGCAGGAGTATTAATCGGGTCAGTAGGAAAGCCTCGCCAATTATTTTCTAAGTGTTGGGTATTACTCTAGGGATAGCACAAAGGACCACGAAGCTGCACAAGCAATTGTTTGAGCCGCAGCATATAGCCTTCGAGGATAAGGTATCCCTGTGACAACAAAATTATTTTCCTTTGCGGCACCATGATCAGCGCGGGTGCGTTTTGGGAGACGTGTCTCGTCACATTCGGGCTTCGACAGGGCCTGCGTGCATTTGCTGCGGCCACTCCGTAGCGGAACTTTATCGTGAATTGTCAGATCGTCTGTATGGATCCGCTGGATCCTGGCGAATGGTTCGCTGTATGGATTCTTCGTGCCACACCATTCGGCTCGATTTAGCGGCGGGTCCAGGAGACATCTCGAAACCGTACGGTGAATACTTTACCCACGATGCACCGAAGGGCACGCCCCACGGAATACGTCGGATTTATCGTACTCTCAGGTACGGTTTTATAGCGCATCAATTCGGCTACACACGCGTGGGCGAACGGCCTTCGCATCGAGTCTTGGGATGGATTTTGTCGTTACTTCCAGAGTGCCGCGCGTATTTCGAAGCGAGTGTAATGTGGCTCCGCGCCAAACCTGGCGGTCGGGTGCTAGATGTCGGATGTGGCCGGGGCGATCTAGTTGCGGAACTAACTGAGCTTGGGTGGAAGGCACAAGGAATTGACACTGACCGGCAAGCATTAGCAATTGCCCGCGACAGGGGATTAGAAGTAATGGAAGGATGCCTCGACGCGCAGGATCTAGCCGCGAACACTTATGATGCAGTGGTGATGAGCCATGTCATTGAACACTTGGAGGACCCTCGACGAACCATCCAGGAATGTTGGAGAGTGCTAAAACCGGGCGGGACATTGGTATTGTTAACGCCGAATCCGGAGAGTCTCGGCCATAGACTCTTCCAGCGCGACTGGCTGCATCTCGATCCGCCACGCCATCTTCATCTGTTCCCGACGGGCGCTCTTTCAAAGATTGTACGGGAGGCTGGTTTTTCGAGGGTGCAAAGTTTTACTCATATTCGCGATGCTCGCATGACGCTCGGTGCAAGCATCCAGCTTCGAAGGAAAGGCAGCTATGTTTTCGGAAAGCTGCCGTTGCCTGTCAAGCTAGTTGGTTCCCTTTTGGCTAACTTGGAATGGCTCGCGGTGTTGTTCTCCTCACGCATGGGCGAGGAGTTGACGGTTATTGCAGAAAAGTGATTACATCGAATACGATTGGTGGCTCGCGACGAAAAATCTACCTTCGAGACACCCCAAACCGGAGTATTGATATCAGCAATCCAGATCCATGGATACGGGAAGCCTGGATCACGCGGCGTTTCTTCAATACTTCAGGAAGCCCCTTTATCGCATCAAGTTTTGCCCGGAAGATCGTCTTCGCGGCTCCCGTCAATGCGAACCACACGATTGTTGCGAGACCTGCCGCAAGATGAATCGGCAGAAATACCCATATCCAGGGCGATGGCATGTTTTTTATATACGTCCATGTCAGGTTTCGATGTCCGTGGTAGACGGAGAAATCGGAGTGCTTCCCGGTAATGGCGGCGCCTTTATGGGCAACTATTGCCTGTGGAACATATAGGCAACGGTGGCCAAGTAATCGCAGACGGAAACCAAGATCCACATCCTCGACATAGCAGAAATAATTCTCGTCAAATCCACCAGCATCGAGAAATGCATCGCGGCGATAGAGAGCAGCTGCGGCACAAGGTGAAAAAATCTCCCGCTCAACCAGATAATTCCCGGCTGCCGGTGCACCATGGCCCTCTCGCCAAACGAGTCCGCTCACGTGGTACACGTCACCGACTCCGTCGAGGCGATCGGGGGCGTCCGCCATCAACATGCGGCTCCCGAAGAACGTGTATTCGGGGCGGTTCTTCGCGGCGGTGAGCAGTTCCTCGAGCCATGTAGACTCCGGGAATGCATCGGGGTTCAGTAGAGCAACCCACTCGCACCCGTCTGCGCGCTGGACCGCAAGGTTATTCGCGGCCGCAAATCCCGTATTCTGGTCCAGGCGAATCAGCGTAACATCAGGGAAATGGCTCGCGACCGCGTCACAAGATCCATCGCTGCTCGCATTGTCAACGACAAAGATCTGCTTGGGCTGTACAGTCTGCCGCGAAACCGCACTCAGACAGCGCACCAGTAACTCGCCGGCATTCCAGTTAACGATGATGACCGCCACGCTCACTCGGCTTGTAGCGGCGTTGTCGGGCATAACGTTCTGGGGATTGGCGTGGCTGTGGGACGGTCTTGCTAGACTATCAAACCGGCAACTTATTTGCGGCTTATTTGCGGCAAATCGTCGCTGTGGGCGGCGAGTACCAAACACGGGCATCTACTCGCTGTAAGCGCATGGTCACGTCGTAGCACCGCCGCGCCCAGCCCGAAAGATCCGCTTCGACCGCCCACCCCGAGGCGGCCACCGCTGGGATCTCGAACACTTCGGCAACGTCCTTGCGCATGAATCCGTAACGGGTCCCGGGCAGAGCTTTGTCGTCCAGCATTACGGTGACGCCCTCGACAAGGGTTTCGCTTCGCAGGTCAAACGCCCAGCCCGCCCTCGACGAACTCACCCCCCGTCACCGCATCCCGATGGCCGCAGGATAAATCATCGAGCGTGACGACGTCGTGCCCGGCGCCCGGCAGCCGCTTCACCATGTGGGAGCCGATATATCCCGCTCCGCCGGCAACCAGAATTCGCATCAACATGTCCTCCGTTCATCCGCCCGCCTTCGGCGCAGGCCGGCAATCCTTTGCCGGCATCGATCACGACGCCGCAAAATTCCCAGGTCGCCCGACTTCCGCCCAAGGCATCACTTCAACCCCCAGTCGGCTCTGGCCCTTGTCACCGCCATAAACGAGCCAAGCCTTGCCGGAAACCCGGCCCGCCAATCTCTTCCAGTGTTCCAGGTTCCGGAAAAAATCCACGGCGACTGTCTGCCCGGCCTTAATCTCCACCGGAATCAGACGATTTCCTTCCTCGATCAGGACATCCACTTCATGGCCCGAGCGGTCACGCCAGAAATAGAGGTCCGACTCCAGCCCTTTGTTAAAACGGTTCTTTAACAGCTCTCCAAGGACCCAGGTTTCGAACAGCGCGCCCCGTTGCGGATGACTGTCCAGTTGGCCGGGCGTCTGGATCCCAAGCAACCAACACGCCAAGCCCGTGTCGAGAAAGTACAACTTGGGGGTCTTCACCAGGCGTTTTCGGAAGTTTCTGTGATGCGGCTGCAGCAGGTGCAGGATATAGCTTGCTTCCAGAACAGACAGCCAGGCCTTCGCAGTGTTATGCGTCACCCCGCAATCGCTGGCCAGCTCGGACAGATTGGTGAGCTGCCCGGTGCGACCGGCGCACATCCGCACGAAGCGCTGGAAAGCATTCAGGTCCCGCACGTTGATGATTTGCCGCACGTCTCGTTCGATATAGGTGCGCACGTAATTGCCGTACCAGACCCCGATTTGCGTGCGCCCGTCGTAGATCGGCGGATACAGCCCCCGAAGCAGCAAGTCGCTCAGCGTCTTGGGAGCCCTCTTTACCGCCTGAAGCTCTCCCAAGGCAAACGGCAGCAGAGGAACCAACGCCACCCTCCCGGCCAGGGACTGCGAGATTCCGGACAGCAGATTGAACTGCTGCGAGCCGGTCAGGACAAACAGCCCTTTTCGCCTGATCTGGTCCATGCGCGTCTGCAGGTAGGAAAACAGGGATGGACAGTGTTGGACTTCATCCAGGATCGCCCCATCTGGATAACGGCTCAGGAAGCCACCGGGGTCATCGCTGGCGAATCGCCGTTCGTCCAAGTCCTCGAGCGACACGTAGGGCTTGTCCGGAAACGCTTTCCTCACCAGTGTCGTCTTTCCCGACTGGCGTGGCCCGGTAACCGCAACAGCCGGATATTCCCCCGCCAACCGCAGCAACGCGGCTTCAGCCTGTCTCGGAATCAGCATGGCCGGGACAGGCTAGCGCGATGTAGGCTGATTGTCAATTCTTTTTACAATCCACGCGTCACGGCGCTGCGGTCGCGCCCCAGCCGCGACGCGAGCGAGCCGATCGATCCGGGATGCGCCTTCACCGCCCGCAGGAGCTCCAGCTTTGCCGGGCTCAGGACCCGCATCCTATCCACGGGGTCCTCGAAGGTGATCAGGCGCGATACCGCCAGGCGCTGACCCAGACGGGCGCGCTTCGCGTACTTCCGACCCCGTTCGAAGAACTCGCGCGCCGTTCCTACTCGTACCGTTGTCCGTTACCGCAGAGATGAGGTGACGACTGACGAGGTGACGGCCGGAGAGTGAACGGTCGGGGGTGAACGGTGAGAACCCGTGAGCCGTGAGCGGTGAGCCGCTCGCAAGTGGACAGTGTGCCGCGCTTCAGCGAAGCAGCGCCCGGATCCTGGCCAGAACGTCTGCAACCACCGCGTCCGATGTCCGGCCTTTGCGTTGCGCGCGCCGCGCCTTCCAGTCCACGCTCCTGACCCGGTCAGCAAGAACCACACCCGACTGCCCGCCGGGGGCATCCACCGGAACCTCAAAGGGGTACCCCTTGAGCTGTGTAGTCATGGGGCAGCACAGCATCAGAAGGCCTCACGGCCCTCGGGCGCACCGAATTCCACTTCGCCGTGAAGGTTCGCGCGGCGAATACCGGCCACCAGCTCGTCGAGCGAGTATTCTCGCTTTGCGGGACGGCGCAGCCGGATGTGTCGATTCAAGCCGAGGGCTTCCGTATGGGCCGAGCCAGGAAAAAGGTCGTGTAACTCTTCGACGAGAACCGGGGAGAGGTTCTGATCAAACAGGAGCTTCAAGAACCGACGGCGACTTGGCTACGTTCCCGGTCGGCAGCGTAACTCAGGCACGCCCGTATATCCTCCCGCGTGAGGTACGGGAAGTCGCGCAGAACATCTTCAACGCTCATTCCGGACGCCAGATACTCCAGCACGTCATAAACCGTGATCCGCATGCCCCGAATGCACGGTTTGCCCGAACGCTTGCCCGGCTCGACGGTAATGATGTCGCGGTAATTGACGGTTTTGGTCATTGCGCATCCATTATATTCGTCAATTGGAGGCCGCGCCACGCTTCGAACACGTGGCGCTTGCCGGCGTGTTACGAAAAGATCTCAGCTTGCTTGAGCGGCAATCCGGCTCGGTCCTTGGGGGAGAGGGTTGGCTCGCCTTGGAGCGGCCAGGCGATGGCAAGGTCGCGGTCGTTCCAGGCGATGCAGCGCTCGTGCTCGGGCGCGTAGTAGTCGGTGGTCTTGTAGACGAAGTCCGCTGAATCCGAGAGCACGAGAAAGCCGTGGGCAAATCCCTCGGGGATCCAGAGCATTCGCTTGTTCTCCGCAGATAGCATTGTCCCCGTCCACTTGCCGAACGTAGGAGAACTCCTGCGAAGGTCCACAGCCACGTCGAATACTTCCCCGGAGACCACGCGCACCAGCCTGGCTTGCGTCTGCGCGATCTGGTAATGCAGTCCGCGAAGCACGTTTCTTCCCGAGCGCGAGTGGTTGTCCTGAACGAAATGTGGATTGCGCGCGGTGTTTTCCGTGAAGACGCGATGGTTAAAACTCTCGAAGAAGAAACCACGCAGGAGCTTGTCGCGCTCAAGTCCGACAAGCTCCTAGCATGACCGATATCTCAGCTTTCTCAAAGTAGAGTAGAGACGTGAGACAGATGTTGCCGACCGGTCGTGACTGCCAGTGGCGGGCATCCGTTCGGATTAGGCTTAGAGTCATTTCGTAGCACCGCCGCGCCCAGCCCGAAAGATCCGCTTCGACCGCCCACCCCGAAGCCACCGCGGCCGGAATCCCGAACACCTCAGCAACGTCCTTGCGCATGAGCCCGTAACGGGTCTGCGGCAGGGGTTTGCCGTCGAGCAGCACGGTGACGTCCTTGAGAAGGCTTTCGTTGCGCTGGTCGAACGCCCAGACTGCCGTGGAATCGTGAAACGGGAAATGGGAAATGGGGAATGGGGAATAGTGGGCAGTGGGCAGTGAGCGGAGAGACCCGGTGAATCGTGAAACGTGAATCGGAAATCGGCAAGAACTCGTAAATGGTGAACCGTATAAACGCCCTTATCGCCCGATACTGTTGTGTGAGCCAGATTTGACATTTGCGATCGAACGGCGTGCAAGGCTTCCTACTAGGGCTCGGATGGCGTAAGCTTTCTCGGGAACGTGATTCTGATCGCCACACCATGCTGAAGGAAATCGAGCAGCGCAAGAGCGAAATTCAGGCGCTTTGCCGCCGGTTCCGCGTCAGACGCCTGGACTTGTTCGGGTCCGCTGCCGCGGGCGCCGACGGGCCGCGCGCGAACGACCTGGATTTCCTGGTCGACCTCGGTGATCTTTCCCCCAAGGAATATGCGGAGGCGTACTTCGCTCTGCGGGAGGCGCTCGAGCAGCTTTTCGCGCGGCCGGTGGATCTGGTTACGGCTCCCAGCGTCCGCAACCCTTTCTTCAAGCAGCGCCTGGAGCAGACGAGATCCATGCTCTATGCCGCTTGAAGCGCGCAAATACCTGTTCGACATCCAGCAGGCCATAGATCTGATTGACGGGTTCTGCGCCGGCAAGAGCTTCGCGGACTACCAAGAGACCCGATGCTGCGGTCCGCTGTCGAGCGGCAATTCGAAATCGTCGGGGAAGCAATCTCACGGCTGGCGCAGCTGAACCCGTCGCTCGCGGAGAAGCTCACCGAATACCGCAGGATCATCGCCTTCCGGAACATCCTGATCCATGCTTACGCGACGATTGACGACCGGATAGTGTGGGGCTTAGTCGAAGGCAAGCTTCCTCAGCTGCGACGGGAGGTAAAGGCTCTGCTGTCCGCGCGCAAAGACTGACGTACAGTGGCCATTGGCGAATCAGAAATCGGGAACGGGAAATGGAGAATGGGTGGAAACCCGTGAATCGGGAATGGGCAATCATTCACTGCGAGGCCGTGTTTCAAGGCCAGAGTCGACCTTCTGCGAGCTTCTCCAGCAGCAAATCCAGCGGCCAGACTTCGATGCCGTCTTCGGTCCGCAGCCGGCGCTCGCCCAGATAGACGAGCACGCGGCGCGCAATGCGCGGTAGCTCCGCGATCGCCCGCAACCCGGAGAGCTGCGGGGTTGAGAAACGGGACTGCGCCTTGACCTCGAGCGCGAGGTATTCCCGGCCGCGCCGCAGCAGGAAATCGACTTCGGTCTGACGGGCCTGCAAGGGCGCCCAATACGTCACCTCTTCGAAAAGGGCGGATCGCTCGTCATGGGCCCGCAGCAGGGTCAGGATCCAGCCTTCAAACAGCGCGCCGCGCTCTTCCGCTCCCACGGGGCCTAGTTGGCGCTTCGCCGCGCGCACGAGGCCGGGATCGACCCAGTAGAGCTTCGGATGCCGGCGTTCACGGACGCGCAGGCGCGGCTCGAAGGCGGGCAAGAGCGTCGCGAGAAGCGTGTCCTGGAGGATGCCTAGGTAGCCCTCGACGGTGGTGCGCGCCGTCGCCGCATCGCGCGCCAGCCCGGCCACGTTGACGATCTGCCCGTGAAAGAGGGCCGCCACGGGCAGGAAGCGCAGGAATCCCGGCAGGTTTCTCACCAAAGCCTCGGCGCGAATCTCCTCGCGCACGTAGAGCTGCACGTAGGCCTCGAGCGTGGCGCGCGGATCATCGGCCTGCCACACGAGCGGTATGCTGCCGAAGCGCAGCACCCGTTCGAGGTCGAAGTCTTTCCCGAGCTCGGCCGGCACCAGCGGATAGAGCGTTCGCAGGGTCGCGCGCCCTGCGAGCAGATTCGTGGCGGCGGTCTTGAATCGGCGCGCGCTCGATCCGAGCAGCACGAACCGGCGGCGCGTGGTCTCGATGGCACGGTGCACCTCGTTCAGCAGGGCGGGCACGCGCTGCACTTCGTCGAGCACGACAATGCGTTGCGCCGGCAGGGTGCGCAGCTCCATGGCGAGCAGGCCGGGATGGGCGAGGAGCGCCTGATAACGCGACTCGTCCAGCAGGTCAACAACATGGGCGTCGGGAAACTGCTCCCGCGCCCAGGTGCTCTTGCCCGCGCCGCGGACGCCGAACAGGAAGAAGCTGCCCTTGGGCGGCGTCAGCAAGCGGTGATAATGCTTGGAAGGCACGCCGTGATTTTACCACGCAAAATGACGGCATGGTGGCAGACCGCGCGGACCGCGATGATCACAATATTAAAGCTTGTCTCTGGATTTGCAGCGACCCCACTCCCAGGAGAGCGGCCGGGGCGATCCGCCTCCGCACGGTGTTGCAGCCCGTCACACAGGGCGTGTCTCAAGGAACGCGCGCAACTGCGCTTCCCGGTGCGGCACCTCGACGAAGACCGCCTTGTGGCGGTTGAGCGCCTCGCGGCGCATGCGCGTCACGGTCGCGTGGTGCCAGACGAGCTCGTTCTCTTTCCGGGCGGGCATGGGCAATTTAACCACGGAATCGAATGTCCGTGATTCGTGATCCGTGAGCCGTGAGCCGAAGAACCATCGGCCACGGAAGCACACGGAAACACACGGACGAAACCATGGCAGCTGAACGGCCGGCGAGGAATGAGACTGAACCGATTCCGGGGTTGCCGCTCATCACTCATCACTTCGCATTGCCTTTCGGTGACCTTCCGTGTGGTTCCGTGGCTAACAGGTTTTCCCGATTTACCGTTCACGAATTGCGGACCGGCTCCCATAGCGCGCTCACCGGGGCGGCGATCATGCGCTCGCCGAACGGCACAGCCGCGTCTCCGTCATGGAGCAGGACGCCGCAGGCGAACTTCCTGCCAGCTATCTCGGCGAGCGCGTGCAGGCCGGAGAAGTCCGATGCGGAGACCGTCGCGGACGCCTTCACTTCGACACCTGCGATCCTGCCGCCGGGGCCCTCCAGTACCACGTCAACCTCGCGCCCGGTTGATGTCCTGGAACGCTACGCAATCATCGGATTCACAACACGCAGTTCAGGAAAGCAGGACGAGACTGGGGGATTCGAGCCAGGCATCGACCTGCGCCGCAGCTCTCGCGAGCGGCGTCGGGGGCACGAATATGCGCGGGTGCGTGACGATCGCCAGAAACTCGTGCACGCAGGGCCACGGAATGGTCCACGGCGCCGAACCCTCCGCCAGTCCGCATGGATGTCTTTATGATCCGGCGGCTGCGCCGGTTCAAGGCGACGGGCCGCCTCAGTCAAACCGCAGGCCGCGACACGTGACCAGGCTCGGGTCGCCGCCGCGGCAACTCCGGGTCGGATATCGCAGGCGCCACGAGCACGGTCTCGTCACCCGCGGGAGGGCGTCAAGCGTTTTTTTTGCTGATGCCCGGTGATTGCCAGTTACTTGAGACAGGGCCTTGCCAACGGTTGCGATTGCCAGGCGCTGCCGGTCGAGCGCACCATGCGTAGACGGATGTCGTAACATCTCCGTGCCCAGCCCGATAGATCCGCTTCGACCGCCCACCCCGAGGCGGCCACCGCCGGGATCTCGAACACTTCGGCGACGTCATTTCGCATGAGCCCGTAACGGGTCTGCGGCAGGGGCCTGTTGTCGCGCATCACGGTGAACGCCTTGGCGACATCGCCTACTGGCTAAGCGCCCGCCGCGCGGGGACCGCGTTACGGTCCCGATCAGTAGAAACGCACGACTTCCAATCCGATCGCGCGTCCCGCACCCGCCATCATTCGATCTGCTGTGGCCAACTGCCGAACGTTGCCGCCGCGGGCAACCGCCAGATGGATGGCGTCCAGCGTGCGGAGCGGAAATCTACCGAGCCGGGCGACCAATCCCAGCGCCGCGATCAGGTGCTCGTCCGCAACCGGGAATACCTCCAAAAATCCCGCCCGCATGTCCTGTTCGAACGCTGCGAACACACGCGACTCGATCGTTCTTTTGATCTCACCGGCGCGCCGGCGCCGGGCGAGCAGGCAGCGGAACTCGACGACCGTGAGGCGGCTGATTGCCGCCGAGGGCTGCTCCCGGATGAACGCCTCGAATTCTTCCGAGAACGGCTCGTTGAGATACCACTTCGCCAACGCGCTGGTATCGAGGTATGGCCCCATCAACGCTCGTCGCGCCCGGCGCGAACGTGCTTCTCGCTGCCTTTCTTAAGGCGGGGCATGCCGGCGCGCAATTCGGCGTGCGAGGGCATTCGCCGTTTTCCGCGAAGCGGCAGAAGGCGCGCAATCCACCGGCCACGGCGCGTAACCACCACCTCGCCCTCGGACTCAACGAGCTCGTCGAGGTGCGCCAGTTCCTTGCGGATTTCCCGAATGCTGAGCGTTTTCATCAACCGACCCATGTGTCACAACAAATTTTATTGTGGCACATAAACCCGCCGGTCGCAAACCGCGGCATTTCCCAGGCGCGAGAAATTATCTGAGACAGACGCTGCCGAGCGTCGGTGATTGCCACTGGCCGGCGTCGGGCCGGATCAGGCGGAGGCTCACATCGTAACATTGGCGGGGCCAGCCCGAGATGTCTGCTTCTACTGCCCATCCCGAAGCTGCAACTGCAGGAATCTCGAACACCTCGGCGACGTCCTTGCGCATGAGCCGGTAACGGGTCTGCGGCAGGGGTTTGCCGTCGAGCAGCACGGTGACGTCCTTTAGGAGCGCCTCGTTGCGCTGGTCGAACGCCCAGCCCGCCGCGGTGAACACGTTCCCTTTGAGCTCATACCTTGCGGCCTTCCCGGGCCACGGCCGGTTGTCCACGTGGTCTATGATGAAGCGCAAGTTGCCCATCGAGTCCACGTAGCCGTTCTTGATCCAGGAGATCAGGTGCTCGGGCGTGTGTTTTCGCCCGGTCGCCTCGAGCGCGGCGCGGTACGCGCGCAGGAACTCGCGCCCGATGCTGTCCTCGCGGATGACGCGGTAGTAGAGCGAGGTCTGCCCGGTGGCCGCATCCAGGTCGTGGTTCCCGTCGAGCAATAGCGCAACGGCGCTTGCGAGGCCGGAGCGGTCCGCGCCGTCGCGGCAGTGCACGAGCAGCGGCCGCGGCGCGCGTTGCAGTGCATCGACGAGCTTCAGCAGCGCGGCGATGTCCGGCAGCCCGCGCGAGCGGAACTCGATGTCGTGCACCTCGATTCCAAGCCGCGGCGCATCGTTTCGGACGGCCCGATACCACTCCTTCTCGCGATTGGAGCCGCGCAGATTGATGACGGTCTTGATGCCGTGCTGTTTCACGACCGCCTCGAGCTGGGCCGCCTTGGGCTGCGCGCTGCGATAGAGCTTGCCGGCGATCACGGGATGGAAGTTTGCACCCGTAAGCCAGATTGCCAGCCCTGCGACCACGATCACGCAGAACGCGAGGAGGGCGAGGAGGAAACGTTTGAACGTCATCTATGAATCGGGGAATGGGGAATGGAAAACAGTGAACAGTGAACAGTGAACAGTAAGCAGTGAGCGGAGAGGCCCGGTGAATCGCAGGTCGTAAATGGGTAATGGGCGATCAACCGCGTGATTAAGTGACTGAGTGATTCAGCGATTGAGTGATCGGGGAACGGGGAGCGATGAACAGTGACCGGTGAGCGGGAAAACCCGTGAATCGTGAAAGCGGGTCATTTGCTGTAACACGTCAGAAATTCCGCGGGGGTGACCACCTCGATATCCATATAGCGCTCTACGCTACGGACTGCCTTGTCGCCGGTCACGATTACTTTAGCTTCAAGCTCGACCGCGCACTCAAACAGCATGTTGTCGTCGGGATCGTGCTTCAGAACCTGCAACGGGGAAGTGGAGGCAGTGAAAACAAGATTGTGGCCCGACGCGAATAGGTCGAGCAATTCGTGGATGAGGTCCGCCCGCACACCCAGCCGATCCAGGACGTCCACGTACTCGTCAATGAGATCGCGGGAAACGCAGAGCGTTATCTCTCCGCGTTTCCAGTGTTCGATGACCTCGCGCGGCGGTCCGCCAAAGAACGATGACACGAGAACGTTCGTGTCAACGACGACCCGCATCTCGGGTCTTTGATTTCCTGACCTCTCGCACTGCCTTTGCCACGTCGCCCGCGGTGAGCCCCGCGGACTTCAGGCGCTGGCCGATTCGCCCCCAGAGAGCGTCGATGTACGAAGCGACGTCGCGGTTCTTGACGTACTCCTCGATGAGATCGCGCACTACCTGCGTGGCGGTCTTTCCCTCCCGCGTCGCCAACCTCGCGAGCTTGCGCTTGAGCTCGGGGTCCATCCGAATCAAAAGTTGCTCTGCCATGCCTGTCCTCTATTGCTATCCGGGTGATATCCCAGATATACAAGATAGCATATTCAAGGCCAAACATGCACGCGCGATCGGCCGGTTGGTATCCTAGTCTCGAACCCCTTCTCCTGCGGCCCATTGCGTTCCGCTCCACCTATCGTTCGCCGCAAACGGCAAGAATTCCTGAATCGGGAACGGGGGAATGGGGAATAGTGAACAGTGAGCAGTGAGCAGTGAGCGGGGAGACCCGGTGAATCGCAAAACGGCCCGAAGTTCGTGAAACATGAATCGAAAAGGCACGTTGCTCGCATCACTGCCCATTTCCTATTTCCTATTTTCCATTTCCTGGAGTTCGGCAAGAAAGGCGCGCAACTGGTCTTCCCAGCGCGGCATCTCGATCCCGAACACTTGTTTGATCTTGGTCTTGTCGGTGACAGGGTGAGGCGGCCTGCGGGCCGGCAGCGGGTACTGGTCCGACGTTATCGGTTTTATGGTTGCCCAGCCGTCGGACGACCCCGTGAGTTCCCGCATGGCGCCGATGATCGCCCTTGCGAACTCGTAGCGCGAGGTATGGCCCATGGCGGAAAGGTGGTAGATGCCGCTCTGTTCCCGGATCGCTTCCCCACAACGCAAGAGGTCTGCGCTTGCTTCGGCCAGCCGTCGCGCCCGCGTCGGTGAGCCGGTCTGGTCGTTCACCACGCCGAGTTCCTTCTTCTCCCGCGCAAGGCGCAGGATGGCGAGCACGAAATTTGGCCCGCCGCTGCTGTAGATCCAACTGGTGCGCAGGATGATGTACACGCCCCCGGCCGACTCTATCGCGCGCTCACCGGCGAGTTTCGTCTTGCCGTAGACGTTCACCGGGTTCGGCGCGTCTTCCTCCGTGTACAGCTCCTTCCGCTCGCCATCGAACACATAGTCGGTGGAATAGTGGATAAGTGCTGCTCCGACGTGCTTCGCTTCCTCGGCGAGGATGCCCGGGGCGACGCCGTTCACCTGCATCGCGAGATCGGGCTCGGCTTCCGCCTTGTCCACGGTCGTGTACCCGGCTGCGTTCACGATGATCGCCGGCTTCGCATCGCGGATCGCGCGGCGGATCGAGTCCGGATTCGCGAGATCCATCTCCTCCCGGCCGGTTGCGACGACATGGCCGAGCGGCCCGAGAGCGACGACCAGCTCGGAGCCCAATTGCCCCGTTTTCCCCGCGAGAAGAATTCTCATCGTTCGTGAATCGGGAACCGGAAACAGGGAATGGGGAACAGTGACAGTCTACTGTTCACCATTTATCCCGCAATCTGGCGATGCACTGCTTCAGCATGGAGTTCGAGGGCGGGGGTGTCAAGACGAGGGCTGGGCGGCCTCCCGCGCCGGCGTGCAGCAAGCTTGCCAGCGTTCGCGGCACGATGTATGATTCATGTCATACATTAGTGTGGAGCGGCTCCCATGAAAGTGCTGTCAGTGCGGCTCAATGACCGGGAAGCGGCCGAGCTCCGGGCGCTTTGTGAGCGCACCGGACTCACGCCTTCGAAAGCGGTCAAGCGAGGCATCGCTGAGATAGCCGGCACGGCGACGGGCCGGAAAACGCTCGGAGAGATCGCCCGCGAGCTCGACTTGGCCGGATGCTTCGCCGGGCCCCCCGATCTCGGAGAGCGGCACGATCACTACCTGAGGCGGGCGCTCAGGGGCAAGCGTGCAAAGGGTCATCGTTGACACCGGGCCGATCGTGGCCCTGCATAACCGGCGGGAACGCTCGCATGCCCGCGCGCTGCGCTTCTTTGACGGGTTCGCCGGGGTGGCATTCACGACCTGGGCGGTCGTGACCGAAAGCTGGCACCTGTTGCCGGCGCACCGGCGGGACCGGCTGCTGCCGTGGCTCGAGCGGGGCGGCGCCCACATCGTGCATGTGCCCGAGGACGAAATCGCGCGTGTCCATCAGTTGATGGAACGCTATCGCGACCGGCCGATGGCGCTCGCGGATGCCACCCTGGTATGGCTGGCCGGGCGCGAGCGGCTGGCCGACATAGTCACCCTGGACGGCGGATTCGAAATTTACCGAACGGCTGCCGGGGCGCGCCTGGTCAACCATCTCGCGTGATCGTCTTTGCGGCGCTTTCCGGCGCGTCACGCAAAGACTTCGGCCTGCTTGAAGGGTACTCCGGCGCGGTCCTTCTTCGACACGACCGGCTCGCCATTCAGTGGCCAGTCGATCTTGAGTGCCGGGTCGTTCCAGACGATGCAGCGCTCGTGCTGCGGAGCCCAGTAGTCGGTCGTCTTGTACTGCACCTCGGCGCAGTCGCTCGTTACCAGGAACCCGTGAGCGAATCCCGGCGGAATCCACCGCATGCGCCGGTTCTTTTCCGACAGGATTTCCGCGCTCCATTTGCCGAAGGTAGCGGAACTCTTGCGGATGTCCACAGTGACATCGAAAACTTCTCCGTTGGTGACTCTTACAAGCTTTCCCTGCGGCTGCCGGATCTGGTAGTGCAGGCCGCGCAGGACGTTTCTTCCCGATCGCGAGTGATTGTCCTGTACGAAGCGGACGTTGATTCCGGCACTGTTGGCAAACGCGCGCTCGTTGAAGCTCTCGTAGAAAAACCCGCGTTCGTCGCCGAAGACCTCCGGTTCGAGGATCAGGAGGCCGGGGATGCTGGAGGGGATAACTTTCACTCTTGTTCGTTAATCGTTTCCCGATTCACGGCTCCTTGAGCACGGCCTTGAGATACCGCGCATACGGGTTGTCGTTCATGGAGGCGGCGAGTTTCTCGAGCTGCTCCGCGGCGATGAATTTCATGCGGTACGCGATTTCCTCGGGGCAGGCGACTTTCAGGCCCTGCCGCTTCTCGATCGTTTCGATGAACATGGATGCGTCTAGCAGGGCGTCATGCGTGCCCGTGTCGAGCCAGGCGATGCCGCGCCCCAGGAGTCTGACTGAAAGCTCGCCGCGGCGCAGGTATTCGTTGTTGACGTCGGTTATCTCGAGTTCGCCGCGGGCGGAAGGTTTGAGGTTGCGGGAGATGTCGACGACCTTGTTGTCGTAGACGAAGAACCCGGTGACCGCGTATCGGGATTTCGGGTGCTTTGGCTTCTCCTCGATCGAGAGCACTTTGCCGTTCTTGTCGAATTCCACCACGCCGGAACGCTCCGGATCCTGAACCTGGTAGGCGAAAATCGTGGCGCCGGTGCTCTTTTCGGTCGCCGCCTTCAGTTCATTGCCGAGATTGTGGCCGTAAAAAATGTTGTCACCGAGGATCAGGGTGCACGGCTCTTTTCCGATGAAATCCGCGCCGATGATAAAGGCCTGGGGCAAGCCTCCGGGCGCCGTCTGTACTGCGTAGGAAATGTCGAGACCCCATTTGTGTCCGTTCCCGAGAAGTTGTTCGAAACGGGGTGTGTCCTGTGGCGTCGAGATCAGCAGAATTTCGCGGACTCCCGCGAGCATCAGCGTCGTCAGCGGATAATAGATCATCGGCTTGTCGTACACCGGCAGCAGCTGCTTGGAGACGACCTGCGTCGCCGGATACAGCCTCGAGCCCGCGCCACCTGCCAGGATGATGCCTTTCATCGTGACTCGTAATGGGGAATGGGAAATGGGGAATGGGAAATGGGGAATCGGAAATAGTCTACCCGGGATTCGAACCGGTTGCCTTGCGGTGAAACCCGGTAACGAGTCTCGCTACCCGTTCCAGCAACGGAAATACTTCGTGCCGTGCTTCGAGGTAACCGAGATCGACGGCGATGAGGAGCTGCGTTTCCAGCTCGCTGAGAGAGCCTTTCGCAACGTTAAGAAACTGGGCGAGTTCTCTACGGCTTGCCCGTGCAGATCCTTCAGCGATGTTGCTCGGTATCGAGATTGCGGACCTGCGGATTTGCGCGGTGAGACCGAACAGTTCGTCCCTGGCAAAAGAACGCGTAGCGGCGTACACTACCTTAACCAGATTCATCGCCTCGCGCCATGCGTCCAGGTTTTCATGTGGACGAACCAATTACTGTTCCTATTTCCTATTTCCCATTTCCCGGTCGGCGTAATTCAGCTCCACCCAGTCGCGGTAGGCTCCGCTGGTGACGCTGTCCACCCAATCCATGTGGTCGAGGTACCAGTGGACGGTCTTGCGCAGCCCGGTCTCGAAGCGCTCGCGCGCCCGCCAGCCGAGCTCGCGCTCGATCTTGCGGGCGTCCATGGCGTAGCGGCGGTCGTGGCCCGGCCGGTCTTTCACCAGAGTGACGAGTGACGAGTGACGGGTGATGGGTTTCGAGCCGTGAATCGTGAATCGTGAATCGTGAATCGCCGCCTCTAGCGGGCGGAGCTCGTCGAGGATCGCGCAGATGGATTGCACGACCTCGAGGTTTGTTTTTTCCGCGTTGCCCCCGATATTGTAGGTCTCTCCCACGCGCCCCTTGTTGAGCGCGAGGCGCACGCCAGCGCAGTGATCGCCCACGTAGAGCCAGTCGCGCACGTTGAGCCCGTCGCCGTACACCGGCACCGGCTTGCCGCGCGCCGCGTTGACGATTGCGAGCGGGATCAGCTTCTCGGGAAACTGGAACGGCCCGTAGTTGTTGGAGCAGTTGGTCGTGATGACGGGCAGCCCATAGGTGTGGTGGTAGGCCCGCACGAGGTGGTCCGACGCGGCCTTGGACGCAGCATATGGACTATTGGGCGAATACGAAGTGGTCTCGGTAAACGCGGGATCGTTCGACCCGAGGGACCCATACACTTCGTCGGTGGAGACGTGAAGGAACCGGAAATCGCTTCTTTCCGGTTCCTTGAGATTCGACCAATAAGCTCGAGCTTCCTCCAGCAAGTTGAAGGTCCCGACGACGTTGGTCTGGACGAACGCATCGGGACCGTGGATCGAGCGGTCCACGTGGCTCTCGGCGGCGAAGTTCACGACCGCACGCGGTTTGTGCTCGCGTAGAATTTTGCCGACGAACTCCCGGTCTCCAATGTCGCCTTTCACGAATACGTAGCGGTCGTCCTTGGCGGCGGCAGCCAGGTTCGCGGGATTCCCCGCGTAGGTCAGCTTGTCGAGATTCACGACCGGCGTGCCCTTGGTCGCGAGCCAGTCGAGGATGAAATTCGACCCGATGAAGCCGGCGCCGCCGGTGACGAGGATCAAGCGCGCACCCTGTTCCTGGAAGATGCATGAGCACCGCGCGTACGGGAGATAATCCGGCGCTCCCGCAGCAGGCGGATCACGCTTGCCGCGCAGGCCTGCACCGGCCGCGAATCCGTTTTGAGCACGAGCTCGGGGTGGAGCGGCGCTTCATAGGGGGCAGTCACCCCCGTATACTCCGGGATCTTTCCGGCTTTCGCCTTCGCATAGTGGCCCTTGGGGTCGCGCCGCTCGCAGACTTTCAACGGGCATGCGGTGTAAACCTCGAAGAACGCGCCGTCACGAAACAGGGCGCGGGCCGCGCGCCGGCTCGCACGCGTCGGGGAGATGAACGCGCACAGCACGATCGTGCCCGCCTCGTACATGAGTCTTGCGAGCTCGGCCATGCGCCGCAGGTGTTCGCGGCGGTCCGCCGCGCCGAACCCGAGATCCGAGCTCAGCCCGTGGCGCACGTTGTCGCCGTCGAGCACGTACACCTGGCAGCCTGCGCGAAAGAGCTGCTCCTCGACCGCGTGCGCCGTGGTGGATTTTCCGGAAGATGGAAGCCCGGTGAACCACACGACGGCGGCCTTGTGTCGGTTCGCCGCCTCACGCCTTTCGCGGGACACGGCAGAAAGGTGCGGGACGATGCTTTTCGGGTTCAAGTGGCGGGCGAGCGGCGAAAAATGCCCATATTCTATGCGCAAGCGGCAAATGCGTGTAGGCTACCCGCGACCCGCCCGCCGCGACCACACAATGAAAAAGATCCTGCTGGTCAAGACCTCCTCCATGGGGGACGTGGTGCACAACCTGCCGGCGGCGAGCGATATCGCTGCGGCCGAGGCGCAGTGCGAGCTGCATTGGGTGGTCGAGGAGTCGTTCGTTGCCATTCCCAGGCTGCATCCCTCGGTCAAGCGGGTAATCCCGGTCGCGATCCGCCGCTGGCGCCCGGGATGGTGGCGCAGCCGCACGCGCGCGGAGATCTCGGCGTTCATGAGGGAGCTCAAAAGCACGAGTTACGATGCCGTGATCGACACCCAGGGGCTTCTGAAGAGCGCGCTCGTCGCGCGCATTGCGCGCGGCACGCGCTACGGGCTCGATCGGGAGAGCGCGCGCGAGCCGCTTGGGCTTTTTTACAACCGGACATTTTCCGTGCCGTGGACGCTGCACGCGGTCGAGCGCAACCGCGCGCTCGCGGCGCAGGCGTTGGGCTACCCGCTTCGAAACGGCGTGGATTACGGCATCCGCGCGCCCCAGGGAGCGTTCCAATGGCTGCCTGCGGGGCGCTACGCGGTGCTGCTGCATGGAACGAGCGCGCACCGGAAGCTCTGGTCTGAACCCAACTGGATCGAGCTCGGCAGACGGCTGACGCTCGATGGGAGCCGCTGCGTGCTGCCGTGGGGCAGTCCGGAAGAATACGCGCGCAGCGAGCGCCTCGCGCAGCGGATTCCCGGGGCCCTCGTTCCACCGGAGACTACGCTTGCGCAGGCCGCGGCGCTGCTCGCGGGCGCCGGCGCGGTGGCGGGGGTGGATACGGGACTCACGCATCTGGCGGGAGCGCTGCGCGTGCCGACTGTCGGGATTTACTGCGCGACCGATCCGGCCGCGACCGGCCTCCATGGCTGCGCGCGCGCCGCGAACATCGGCGGCCCGGGGACACCACCGGCGGCCAGCGAGGTAATGGATGCGCTGGCGCGCCTCGTGGCGCGTGAATGGTGAACGGAAAACGGTGAACTGTAATCGGCTGGCAAGGACGAGGAACGCGGACCGGATGGTTCTTCTGTTCACTGTTCACCGTTCACCGCTCACTGGCGGGTGATGCGCATGATCACCCGCGTCGTTTACACGCTCCTGCTCTACTGCGCGCTGCCGTACGTGCTGCTGCGCCTGCTGTGGCGCGCGCGGCGGCAGCCCGGGTATCTCGAGCACGTCGCGGAGAGATTCGGCCGGTACGGCGCGCGCGCGGACGGCCCGACCCTATGGTTGCATGCCGTATCGGTCGGCGAGACGCGCGCGGCGGAGCCGCTGATCCGGGCGCTCTCCGCGCGCTATCCGGACCATCGCATCCTGCTCACCCACATGACGCCGACCGGCCGCGAGACCGGGGAGCAGCTCTACGGCGATCGCGTGATGCGCGGTTACCTCCCGTACGACTTTCCCGGGGCGGTCGCGCGCTTTCTCGACCATTTCCAGCCCAAGCTGGGCGTGCTGATGGAAACGGAGCTCTGGCCCAATCTGATACATGCGTGCCGCGAGCGGGGCGTCCCGGTCCATCTCGTCAACGCCCGGCTCTCCGAAAAATCGCTCGCGGGCTATCTCCGGTTCCCGGGAATCACGCGGGCGGCACTGGGCGGGCTGGCCGCAGTCGCGGCGCAGACCGGGGAGGATGCCGCGAGACTTTCGAATCTGGGCGCTGCGAACGTGGTTGTCACTGGAAACGTCAAATTCGACATCGCGCCGTCGCACGACAAGGTCGAGCTGGGGCGCGCGTGGCGCGGGCTATACGGGAAGGCGCGGCCCGTGCTGCTTGCGGCGAGCACCCGCGACGGGGAAGAGGCGCTGGTCCTGGATGCGCTGGACGCCATCGAGGCGCCCGGTCTGCTCACGGTGATCGTGCCGCGTCACCCGCAGCGCTTCGAAGAGGTCGCTGCGCTGCTCGCCGCGCGCCGATTCCGGTTTCAACGCCGCAGCGAGAACGCGGTGATCGCGCCGGACACCCAGATCGTGCTGGGCGACAGCATGGGAGAGATGTTTGCGTACTACGCGGCGTGCGACGTGGCGTTCGTCGGCGGCAGCCTGCTCCCGCTCGGAGGCCAGAACCTGATTGAAGCGTGCGCCGTGGGCAAGCCGGTGGTGGTCGGGCCGTCCACCTACAATTTTGCGGAAGCGGTGCAGGGCGCCGTGGCGGCGGGTGCCGCGGTCCAGGTGCGCGATACCGCGGACCTTGCGCGTGTGGCCGGCCGCCTGCTGCTCGACCGCGAAGCCGCACGGCGCATGGCGCAGGCAGCGCTCGTTTTTGCCAACGTGCACCGCGGCGCCACCGCCAGGGTTTTAGAGCTGATCCAGCTCTAAAACCCGGTGAACGGTAAATGGTGAACGGTAATCGGAGAACATCGCTCCTTGGAAAGGAGGATTCGATGCGAAGCAACCGGCCGCACTACAAGCTCGATGCTTGGAAGGAAGCGATGGCATTGGTGTCTGCAGTTTATCGGGCCACGCAAGGTTTTCCCAGAGAAGAAATCTATGGGCTGAGTTCTCAGCTAAGGCGCTCCGCTGTTTCAATTCCGAGCAACATCGCCGAAGGAGCGGCACGCCAGGGGCCAAAAGAATTCGGTCAGTTTCTGAGCGTCGCCATGGGCTCTACCGGCGAGCTTGAAACGCAGCTTCTAATCGCAGTTGATCTTGGATATCTTCCGGAAAACGCCCCGGCCTTTGACTTGGTCGAGCGCGTTTCAAAACTAGTTTATGGGCTTCAAAGGCGAATAAGATCGTAGCCGCACACCGTTCACGGTTCACCGTTCACCGTTCGCGGATAAACGGCGTTCTCGGTGACGACGAGATCCACTTTCTGATCCCGCTCGGTGACGGGAAGCTCCGGCACGATCTGCAGGGAAAAGGCCGCAGCGACCAGGGCAGGGCGCTGGTTGAATGCGTTGATCAGCCCGTCGTAGTAACCGCCGCCATAGCCCAGGCGCTCGCAGCGCGGGGTGAAGGCCACGCCCGGGACCAGCACCATTTCGATGTCGTCCGGCGCAACCTCCCGGCAAAGATCCGCACGTGGCTCGCGGATGCTCCACGTTCCGGGGGCGAGCTCTCGCTCGAGATCGCGCACGCCGTACAGTTTTAGCACCCGGTTCTCGCGATCCACTTTCGGCAGCACCAGGGTCTTGCCGCCGCCGATCAGGCCCGCGATGAACGCGGCCGTGTCGAATTCGCTGCCGAAGCTCACGTAGGCCAGCACGCACTGCGCATCGCGCCAGGCATCGAGTTGGAGCAGGCGCTCGGTGATGCGGGGAACGAGCTGCGCGCGCGCGCCCGCATCGAGCGCATCGCGCTGGGCGAGGACCTGCTTGCGGATTTCGCTCTTGTTAATCGGTGAACGGTGAACAGTGAATGGTGAACGGAATCTGCGAGTACGGGTGAGATGCGCTGGGCCGAAGATCTTCCCGTTTACCGTTTACTGTTGACCGTTCACTGCTTGTCGAGCCAAGCGTTGACCTGCGCGAGGTCGGTCTCGGTGAGGCTGCCGGCGGCGGCTTTCAGCCGCAGCAGCGAGAGGATGTAGGCGTATCGCGCCTGCGCGAGATCGCGCCGCGTCTGGGAGAGCTGCTGCTGGGCGTTCAATACATCGACCTGCGTGCGCACGCCCACCTGCTGGCCCAGTCGCGTGGAATCGAGCGAGCTCTGCGAGGACACCAGCGCCGCCTCCAGCGCTTTGACCTGCGCCAGCCCGCTGGTGACCCCCAAATAGCCCTGGCGCACGGCAAGCTCGGCTGCGCGCCGCGCGCTCTCCAGCTCCTGGCGCGCTTTGTCCTCGTTCGCGAGCGCCTCGCGCACCCGCGAGCTCACCAGGCCGCCCTGATAGAGGGGCACGGCGAGCTGCAGCCCGATCACCTTGCTCGTGGTATCGGTGCCTACGCCCCCTTGCGTGCCCGAGCCGCTGCCCGCCTCGGTGTAGCTCGCAAAGGCATCGAGCGTGGGCCGGTGCGCGCCGCGGTTTCTCTCGACCTCGCGCGCGGCCACCGCGCGCGCCGCCTCGGCGGCCTTGACCTGCGTATTCGAGGCCAGCGCCTGCTGTACCCAGCGCTCCATGCCCGGCGGATCAGGCATCTGGGGCCGGAACCGCCCCCCCAGGGGCGCGAGCCCGGGAGCAGGCTGCCCGGTGAGCACCGTCAACGCCCGGCGCCGCACCTCCAGCTCGTTGCGCGCGGCGATCTCGGAAGCCACCGTGATGTCGTAGCGCGCCTGCGCCTCATGGGTATCGGTGATCGTGGCCACCCCCACCTCGAAGTTGCGCTTGGCCTGCTCGAGCTGCTGGCCGATTGCGGCCAACTGCGCCTGCGCAAAGGCGAGCGTGTCCTGCGCGAGCAGCACATCGAAATAGGCCTGCGCCACCCGCACAATGAGATCCTGTGCGGCCTGCGCAAACAGCGCATCGGACTGCGCCACCTGGTGGCGCGCCTGCTCGTAGGTGGCGAGGTTCTGCGCCCGATACAGCGGCTGGGTCACCGAGAGCGTGAGCGTGTTCGAATTGAACTGGGTCGTGCCTCCCACCACACCGGTGCCCGTCGTGCCCCGCGGGCGGAGATCGCGGTCGTTGTGCTGGGTCGAGCCCGAGAGGGTCGCCTGCGGAAGCAGCCCGCTCAAGCCCTGGGGCAGCTTCTCCTGGCCCGCGCTCCAGCTCGCGCGCGCAGCCCCGTACTGCGCGTCCGCTGCCTGCGCGGAACGGTAGATCTGCATCAGATCGGCGCCCTGCGCACCCGGAGCGAGCGCGGACAAGCACGCCAACGATGCGCAGACGACCAGGCGCTTCATGGGGCTACGGGAACCAAAAATGGGAAATAGGGAATGGGAAACGGGAACCCGGTCGCGCCCGGAGTTGTGTTGTCCATTTGCGATTCCCCGTTCACGATTCACGGCTTCTAGAAGACAAAGCGCTCAGGCTGCGGCGCATTCTTGAGGGACGCGATGCACGTCTCGAACAGTCCCGTCGAGCGGAACGCGCCGCCGGCCACGCACGTGATGAGCCGCGCTTCCATCACCGGGGGCTCGCCCACCACGGCAACGAGCCTGCCCCCGGGCTTGAGGCTGCGGGGAAACGCTTCCGCCAGCAGCGGCACCGAGCCGGTGAGAACGATTGCGTCATACGGCGCGTGCTTGTCCCATCCGCGCGCAGCATCGCCGGTATCCAGCGTGACGTTGGTGATCGAGTGCGCCTTGAGCTTGGCGCTTGCCGATGCCGTGAACTCGGGAACGATCTCCACCGAATAGACGTGGGCACCGAGGCTCGCCAGGAGCGCGGTCATGTAGCCGCTGCCGGTCCCGACTTCCAGGATCCTGTCGCCCGGGTGGAGCGCCAGCTCCTGCAGCATGCGCGCCTCGATTTTCGGCGCGAGCATCGTTTCTCCGTGCCCGAGCGGGATCTCCATGTCCGCGAAGGCAAGCGCGCGGTGGCGCTCGGGCACGTATTCCTCGCGACGCACGCGGAGCAGCAGATCGAGCACGTTCTGATCGAGCACTTCCCACGTGCGGATCTGCTGCTCGACCATGTTGAAGCGCGCTCGCTCGACGTCCAGCTGTGCGTTCATTTGAAAGGGTTTTCCGGCGTCGGTGGGCGTTCGCGAAGCTTGCAATTATCCCATAATTCGATTAGCGTTCCCATTACACGTTAGGGGTCCTCGGGCCGGGAACGAGGATCGAGGTGGCGGTAATCGAGGGCACTGGTGACTCGGGGTTTCCTCGATGCGCAATCCTCAATCCTCAATCCTCGATCGGGGTGAGAGATACCCTTAATACCTGATGCGGATAATGCCGTCGTAGGGAAGCGTGGCGCTTAAAAGCCTCCACCATCGCTCCCGGGCAGCAATTCAAAGGAGCGCAGCATGAATGCCAATCCGAAGTTCCTGGGCGCGGCCGCGCACGTTGACGAAGCAGCGATCGCGCCCTTGCCCAATTCGCGCAAGGTCCATGTCGAGGGCTCGCGCCCCGACATCCGGGTTCCGATGCGCGAGATCACCCAATCCGACACCCCGGCGCTGTTCGGCGCCGAGAAGAACCCGCCGGTCTACGTCTACGACACCTCCGGCCCGTACACCGATCCCGGCGTGAAAATAGACATCCGGCAGGGGCTCGCGCCGCTGCGTCAGAAGTGGATCCTCGAGCGCGGAGACACCGAGGAGCTGCCCGGCCCGTCCTCCGCGTACGGCCGGGCGCGGCTGGAGGATGCCAAGCTCGCGCAGCTGCGGTTCAATCTCCAGAGGAAGCCGCGCCGGGCGAAGGCGGGGAAGAACGTGACGCAGATGCATTACGCGCGCCGCGGCATCATCACCCCCGAGATGGAGTTCATCGCGATCCGCGAGAACCAGCGCAGGGACGCGCTATCCGAATCGATCACGCGCCAGCACCCGGGCCAATCGTTCGGCGCCGCGATACCGAAGATGATCACGCCCGGGTTCGTGCGCGACGAAGTGGCGCGGGGCCGCGCGATCATCCCGTCGAACATCAACCACCCCGAGTCGGAGCCGATGGTGATCGGGCGCAACTTCCTCACGAAGATCAACGCCAATATCGGCAACTCCGCGGTCACCTCCGGCATCCAGGAGGAGGTGGAGAAGATGACGTGGGCGACGCGCTGGGGCGGGGACACCGTGATGGATCTCTCCACCGGCAAGCACATCCACGAGACGCGCGAGTGGATCATCCGCAACTCGCCGGTGCCGATCGGCACGGTGCCGATCTACCAGGCGCTGGAGAAGGTGGACGGGAAAGCGGAGGAGCTCACGTGGGAGATCTACCGCGACACGCTGATCGAGCAGGCCGAGCAGGGCGTGGATTACTTCACCATCCACGCGGGCGTGCGGCTCGCCTACATTCCGCTGACCGCGAAGCGCATGACGGGAATCGTCTCGCGCGGGGGATCGATCATGGCCAAGTGGTGCCTCGCGCATCACGAGGAGAGCTTCCTCTACACGCGCTTCGAGGAGATCTGCGAGATCATGAAGGCCTACGACGTCGCCTACTCGCTCGGCGACGGGCTGCGCCCCGGCTCGCTCTACGACGCCAATGACGAGGCGCAGATCGCCGAGCTGAAGACGCTCGGGGAGCTCACCGACATCGCCTGGCGCCACGACGTGCAGGTCATGATCGAGGGCCCGGGCCACGTCCCGATGCAGCTCATCAAGGAGAACGTCGAGCTCCAGCTCAAGTACTGCCGCGAGGCGCCGTTCTACACGCTGGGACCGCTCACCACCGACATCGCCCCGGGGTACGACCACATCACGAGCGCGATCGGCGCCGCGATGATCGGCTGGTACGGCACCGCGATGCTGTGCTACGTCACGCCCAAGGAGCATCTCGGGCTGCCGGACAAGAGCGACGTCAAGGACGGGATCATGGCCTACAAGATCGCCGCGCACGCGGCGGATCTCGCCAAGGGCCACCCCGGCGCCCAGATCCGCGACAACGCGCTGTCGAAGGCGCGCTTCGAGTTCCGCTGGGAAGACCAGTTCAACCTCGGGCTCGATCCCGACAAGGCGCGGCAATTCCACGACGAGACGCTGCCGCAGGAAGGCGCGAAGCTCGCGCATTTCTGCTCGATGTGCGGGCCGCATTTCTGCTCGATGAAGATCACGCAGGACGTGCGCGAGTACGCGCAGAAGCAGGGCGTCTCCGAGCAGGAAGCGCTCGAGAAGGGCATGCGCGAGAAGGCCGAGGAATTCGTCAAGCAGGGCGGGGAGATCTATCGCAAGGCGTAGAATGAAAGGGCGGCGAATGGTGAATGGGAAACGGGGAACGGGAAAACCCGTTCGCCCGCTTTTCTCACATTCGACGCCCGGAGCGATGAGGAGACATTCATGAAGCTGCGTTCGATGATTACCGCGGGAATGCTGGGAATGGCGCTTGCCGTGCCGGCTCATGCGCAGGGCAAGGATCCATTCGCCGAATTCGATGCGCGCCTCGAGGCGCTGCTCGCGCCGCAAGCCTGGCTCAAGGGGCGCGTGAGCGAGGCCGACGTGACCCTGCTCTTCACCTACCTCAAGGCCTCGCTGATCGCCGCCGCGCGCGGCAAGCAGGTCCCGGTACCCGAGGCGCTCAACCGCAGGGCCGAGGAGCTCGGGCGCGAGCTCAAGATGCACGGCCTCGTTACCGGCCTGCTGCTGCTCGATGCGCTGGAATCCGGGGCGAAGCAGGCCGTGCGCGAAGCGCTCTCGGAACCCGCACCCCGTAGCCCCTGAAGCGCCCGCGATCCCCGGAAACATCCTGTTACATCCGCCGGGCCCCGTGACGTGGGCGCGGCGCGGCACCTCCGTTACAATTCCCGGTCCAAAGGAGCGAACGGTAAATGGTAATCGGTAATCGGTAAGCGGCGAGGAACCGGCGGCCTGCGGTTTTCTCCGTTCACCGTTCACCGTTCACCGTTTACCGTTTACCGGTTTTGGGAGTTGCTGGATGTCGCGCAGGAACGTGATCGTTGCGGTCGTGATGGCCGCGGTGCTGGCCGGCGGGGCCGCCGCGTACGGGTGGTGGAACTCGCGCGCGACCGCTCCGGGCTACCGCTTCGCCACGATCGAGCGCGGCGGAATCACGGCGGCGGTGTCGGCCACCGGAACGCTCAACCCGGTGGTCTCGGTCCAGGTGGGCTCGCAGGTCTCGGGGCAGATCAAGGAAATAAACGTTGATTTCAATTCGGCGGTGAAGAAGGGGCAGATGATCGCCCGGATCGACCCCGACTCCTTCGCATTGCGGGTGAACCAGGCGATGGCCGATCTGGAGGCCGCGCGCGCCACCGTGCTCACCCAGCACGCCAACGTGGCGGCGCTGCGCGCGGAGGTCTCGCGCGCCAGGGTCAACCTCGCGGAGGCCGAGCGCGAATTCCAGCGCAACAAGACGCTCTTCGAAAAGGAGTTCGTCTCGGCCGCCGTGCGCGACAGGGCACAGGCGGGGTTCGAGTCGGCGCAGGAGCAGGTCAAGACCGCGCAGGCGCAGATGGCGGTGGGCGAGGCCCAGGTGCGCAACGTCGAAGCGCTGGTCAAGCAGCGCGAGGCGCAGCTCGCGCAGGCCCGGGTGGATCTCGAGCGCACCGCGATCCGCGCGCCGGTGGACGGCATCGTCGTGAAGCGCTCGGTCGAGCCGGGGCAGACGGTCGCGGCGAGCCTGCAGGCGCCGGAGCTCTTCATCATCGCCCAGGACCTGCGCGAGATGCAGGTCGAGACCTCCATAGACGAAGCGGAGGTGGGCCGCATCCGCGTCGGGCAGAACGCGACCTTCACCGTGGATTCGTTCCCGGGCCGGGCCTTCTCCGGCAAGGTGACGCAGGTGCGCAAGGCGGCGCAGGTGGTGCAGAATGTCGTGACCTACACGGCGGTGGTGACCACCGCGAATCCCGACCTGACCCTGTTCCCGGGCATGACCGCCAACGTGCGCATCGTGGTGGATACCCGGGAAGGCGCCCTCAAGGTGCCGAACGCCGCGTTGCGTTTCCGGCCGGCGGGCGCGGCCGATGCGCCGAAGGGCGAAGCCAAAGGCGAGGAAGGTGCGGGAGCGCGGCAGCAAGCGAACCGCGAGCGGCTCACGCGCGAGCTCAACCTGACTCCCGACCAGCAGGCGCGGCTGGAGGTGATCTTCAGCGAGATGCGGCAGAAGATCGACGCGCTGCAGGAGCAGAAGGGCGAGGCGCGGCGCCGGCAGCTCGAGCGTTTCCGGGCGGAAGCGCGCGGCAAGATCGCCGAGATGCTCAACCCCGAGCAGCGCGCGCGCTACCAGGAGATCGTCGCCGAGCAGACCGGTCGCGGGGGCAGCCGCGGGCGGGTTTGGGTGCTCGACGGCGCGGGCGGGCCCAAGGCGGTCACGGTGAGGCTGGGGCTGAACGACGGCAGCTTCACCGAACTGGTGTCGAGCGAGCTCGCGGAAGGCGCGCAGGTCATCGTAGGCACGACCGAGCTCGCAAAGGCGCGGACGACGCCCACGGGCGCCCCGCGCCTGCCGTTCTAGCGGTGGTTAATGGGAAATGGGTAATGGGTAATGAGTAATGGGTGATGGGATACCAGCAGCTTCTCACTCATCACTCGTCACGGATCTTTCGATGGCTGAGCCGCTGATCCTCGCGCGGGACCTCGTCAAGGAGTACCGGCTGGAAGGCTACACGGTGCCGGCGCTGCGCGGAGTCTCGATCGCGATCGAGCCCGGGGAATTCGTCGCCGTGATGGGCCCCTCCGGCTCGGGAAAGTCCACGTTCATGAATCTGCTCGGCTGCCTCGATACGCCGACCTCCGGCGAGTATTTCCTTGCCGGGGAAAAGGTCTCGGCCCTGCCTGGCGACGCGCTGGCCGCGATCCGCAACCGACGCATCGGCTTCGTCTTCCAGAGCTTCAACCTGCTGCCCCGAACGAGCGCCCTGGAAAATGTCGAGCTGCCGTTGATCTACAGCGGCTGCCCGGTCGCGGAGCGCCGCGAGCGGGCGCGGCAAAAGCTGGTCGAGGTGGGGATCGCCGACCGCGCACAGCACCAGCCCGCCCAGCTCTCCGGCGGCCAGCAGCAGCGCGTGGCGATTGCCCGCGCGCTCGTCAACAACCCGGTGCTGATTCTTGCCGACGAGCCGACCGGCGCGCTCGACACCCGCACCGGCTTCGAGGTGATGGCGCTGTTCCAGGCGCTGAACCGGCGCGGCATGACCATCGTGCTCGTCACCCACGAGCGCGACATCGCGGGTTTCGCGGGGCGCATCGTCGGATTTCGCGACGGGCACATCATCGAGGACCGGCGCGCGGTGCCCCATGACGCGCAGGCGATGCTCGCCGAGGTCTCGACGGAGGTCGCGTGAACGCGCTCATGAGCATGCGCATCGCTCTGCGCGCGCTGCGCGTGAACACGCTGCGCAGCACGCTCACGATGCTCGGCATCATCATCGGCGTCGCCGCGGTCATCACGATGATCGCCGTCGGATCCGGCGCCCAGGCGCGAATCGAGGACCAGATCCGCAGCCTCGGCTCGAACCTGATCATCGTGCTGCCGGGGTCGGTGACCGCGGGCGGAGCGCGCCTCGGGCTGGGCTCGCGCAACACGCTGACCGAGGAAGACGCCGTCGCGATCCAGCGCGACATCGCGGAGGTGCAGGCCGCCGGTCCGGCGTTGCGCGGCGGCGGGCAGGTGGTCTACGGCAACAGCAACTGGTCCACGATTTTTTACGGCGTGACGCCCGAGTATCTCGAGGCACGCCGCTGGATCATCGAATCAGGCGACAGCTTCGACGCCGCCGATCTGTCCGGCGCGACCAAGGTCGCGCTGATCGGCAGGACGGTCGCCAACGCGCTCTTTGGGGATTCGGACCCGGTCGGCCAGGTAATCCGCATCCGCAAGGTTCCGTTCACGGTGACCGGGGTGCTCGAGCGCAAGGGCCAGAGCCTGATGGGCCAGGACCAGGACGACGTGATCCTGATGCCGATCACGACCGCGCGCAAACGCGTGCTCGGACAGACTCAGGGCTGGCTGCGCACCGTGAACTCGATCTCGGTCAAGGTCCGGGATGGGGCGGACATGACCGAAGCCGAGAACCAGATCCGCAATCTCCTGCGCCAGCGCCACCGGCTGCAATTCAACCAGGAGGACGACTTCTGGATGCGCAACCTCGCCGAAGTGCTGAAGGCGCAGGAGCAGTCGAGCCGCGTGCTCACGTTGCTGCTCGCCGCGGTGGCGTCCGTGTCGCTGCTCGTGGGCGGCATCGGCATCATGAACATCATGCTCGTATCGGTCACCGAGCGCACGCGGGAAATCGGCCTGCGCATGGCGGTCGGCGCGCGCGGGCGCGACATCCTCGGGCAGTTCCTGGTGGAGGCAGTCACGCTTGCGCTGATCGGGGGGTTGTTCGGGATCGCGCTCGGCGTGGGCGGCTCGTACGCAATCGGGCATTTCGCCGAGTGGCGCACGGAGCTCCACGCGGATGCGATCGTGCTCGCCGTGAGCTTCGCCGCCGCGATCGGGGTGTTCTTCGGCTTCTACCCCGCGCGCAAGGCCTCGCGGCTCGCGCCGATCGAGGCGCTTCGCTACGAGTGATTCAGTGATTAAGTGATTTAGTGATTGAGCGACGGCAAGCTCTCACCGGCCCTGCCACTTAATTACTTAGAGCACACATTTCAAAATGAAGTGCTGATACGGTCACTCAGTTACCCAATCACTCGCCATCCGGGCTCGCGTAGAATGGCGTCCTGAATGGACGCAGCGCTCTATTTCAAGGCTTTCCTGCTCGGCATCGTGGAAGGTCTCACCGAATTCCTGCCGATTTCCAGCACCGGGCATCTCATCATCGTCGGTGAGCTGATCGGATTCGGCGGGGAAAAGGCCAAGGTATTCCACATCACGATCCAGCTCGCGGCGATCCTCGCCGTCTGCTGGGAGTACCGCGCGCGGCTGCTGGCGGTGGCTACGGGGCTCGCGCGCGAGCCGGTCCAGCAGCGGTTCGTCGCGAATCTCGCGATCGCGTTCACGCCAGCGGCGCTGCTCGGCCTCGCGTTCCACGGGACGATCAAACAGCATCTCTTCCATCCGCTGCCGGTGGCCGCGGCTCTGGTGCTCGGGGGCCTGCTCATCCTCTGGGTCGAGCGGCGCGGGCACCGCGTGGTGATCGGGGAAGTGGACGACATGCGCTGGAGCGACGCGCTGAAGATCGGCTGCGCGCAGGCGCTTGCGTTGATACCCGGCACCTCCCGCTCGGGCGCGACGATCATCGGGGCGCTCTACTTCGGTTTGTCACGCAAGGCGGCGACTGAATTTTCGTTCTTCCTTGCGATCCCGACGATGTTTGCCGCGGTCGGCTACGACCTCTACCGCAATCGCGCGATCCTGCAGGTGGAGGACCTGGGTATGTTCGGGATCGGCTTTGCGGCGTCCTTCGCGAGCGCGTTCTTGGCGGTGCGGGGGCTCCTCCGCTACATCAGCCGCCATGATTTCAGCGTGTTCGCCTACTACCGCATCGCCTTCGGCGCCGTGGTGCTGGCGACGGCGTACACCGGTCTCGTCAATTGGAGTGAACGGTGAGCGGTGAACGGGGGTAGCAAACGATACCTTAGCAATCGACATCGCAGCGCAGTATCTCCGTTCACCGTTCACCGTTTACCGTTTACCGATTACCGCTTCTGAGTGATTTCCTTCCAGCGTTACGGCGATCTGTTCGGGGCGCCCGAGGTGCGCGCGACGGTGCTCGCCTCCGTCATCGGGCGCATCCCGATCGGGGTCGCGACGTTAGCCGTCCTGCTTTTCGTGCAGGCGCGGACCGGCTCGTTTGCGCTTGCCGGGTCCACCGCCGCGCTCTATGTGCTCGGGCTCTCCGTGGTCGCGCCGTTCCTCGGGCGCATGATCGATCGCGTGGGCCCGCGGCGCGTGCTCTCGGTGAGCGCGGTCGTCTATCCGGGCATGCTCGGCGCACTCGTGCTGCTCGTCGTTCACGCCGAGAGCCACTGGTGGGTCGCGGCTGCCGCGCTGCTCGCCGGCGCGGCCTTTCCCCCGATCACGATCTGCATGCGCACTCTCTATCCGCGGCTGCTGCCGGATATCGGCCTGCTGCAGACCGCGTACTCGGTGGACTCGGCGCTCGTGGAGACGATCTTTATCGCGGGGCCGGCACTCGTGGCCCTGTTCGTCGCGGCAGGCTACCCGTATGCGGCCGTGCTCTTCGCCGCCGTGTGCGCCGCGATCGGCAGCGCCGTTTTTCTGCGCACGCCCGCCGTGAGAAACTGGGCCGTCCATCCGGACAGCGCGCCGCGCAGCCTGCTCGGCCCCTTGCGCATACCGCGGCTGCTCGCGGTATTTGCCGCCACGGTGTGCTACTCGGTGGGGTTCGGCCTCTATGAAGTCGCCGTCACCGCGTTCGCCACGACTCGCGGGCACCCTGCGGCCGCGGGGGTGATCCTTGCGCTGGCGAGCGTCGGCAGCACCGCGGGCGCAGTGATCTACGGCAGCCGCGACTGGGGCTGGCCCATCGCGCGGCAGTATCTGCTGGCGGTGGGTCTGATGGCGGCAGGGCTGCTGCTCCTGACGCCGATCACGAACCTCACGCTTTTTGCATTCGCCAACATCGTCGCCGGCGTGCCGATGGCCACCGTGATCGCGGTGCAGTCGCTGCTCGTGTCTCAGATCGCTCCGCGGGTGATGCTCGCGGAGAGCTTTACGTGGGGCGCGACGTGCCTGCTGGGGGGAATCAGCGCCGGTATCGCGGCGGGCGGCATGCTCGCGGAATACGTGCCGGCAGCGACGATACTCGCGGTCGCGGTAGCGGCGACGCTCCTATCCGGCGCGATCGTGTGGACGATGCTCGGAGAACGTGAATCCTAAATCGTCGATCACAGGTCGCGGACGCGTTTCTGCAGTGCTCATTTTATTATTCACGATTCGCGGCGCACGATCCGCGGGCGTCAACTTTGAGTCCACGGCAGTCCTGCAACGCGCCAGCCGCCCTTCGTGTTGCGATGGCCCTCGGGGTCCCTGTCGCCCTCGAAACCCTCGAGCACGTTGTAGCACGCCCGGTAGCCGATCTGCGTCGCGAGCATCGCCGCGTTGTGCGAACGCCCGCCGCTGCGGCAGATGAACATCACCGGCGCTTGCTTGTCGTCGATCCGGGTGGCGAGCTCTTCCGCAAACGACGGATTGGAGCGCCCCCCGGGATAGGTGAGCAGCTCGATCTCGACCGCGCCGGGGATGCGACCGACGTAGTCCCACTCCGCGCGCGTGCGCACGTCAACGAGCATTGCCCCCGGCGCATCGCGCCAGAGCGCATGGGCCTCTGCCGGGGTCAACGCGCCCTCGTACGGCAGCCCCATGCGCTGTGCCCGCTCACGGGCAGCTTTCAGAATGTCGGCGGTTCCCACGGTCGGCCTCCAGGTCAGCTCGCGACGGTAGCGCAGTTCGCACCGCGTTGCACGATGCAATGCGTATCCGTCTGGAAATTAAGGCTAATGTTACACTACCCTCGAAATCCTTCCAGGCGCATCATTTTGGTGCAATTGGGTTTGGTTCCGCACCAGTTCAGTGCGCCTGGTTCAAGGTGGGTGAAACTAATGCCTTGTGGCACAATGCCTTTCGCAAAAAAACCCTTGGCATAGTTCCTGCTGGACAGAAAGTCCCGGTTTTTCCGTTTTTGTCTCATCACACAACTCAGGAGAGCACGATGGCGACTGCCGCCGATATATTAAAAATGATCAAAGACAACGAAGTGAAATTCGTCGACTTGCGCTTCACCGACACCCGCGGCAAGGAGCAGCATGTGTCCGTGCCGGTCAAGGCGTTCGGCGAGCCCAAGTTCACGGACGGCCACTTCTTCGACGGCTCTTCCATCGCTGGCTGGAAAAGCATCGAGACCTCCGACATGGTGCTGCTGCCGGATCCTGATACCGCGCGCATGGATCCGTTCACCGACGAGCCCACGCTGCTCCTGACGTGCGACGTCATCGAGCCCTCCGACGGCAAGGGCTACGACCGCGATCCACGCTCGATCGCCAAGCGCGCCGAGGCGTACCTGAAGTCCACCGGCATCGCGGACACCGCCTATTTCGGCCCCGAGCCCGAGTTCTTCATCTTCGACGCCGTGAGCTGGAAGGTCGAGATGGGCCAGGCCTTCTACAAGATCAAGTCGGAGGAAGCGCCGTGGTCTTCCAGCGAGGAGTTCGAGGGCGGAAACATGGGCCACCGCGCGCCGCTCAAGGGGGGCTATTTCCCGGTGCCGCCGGTGGACTCGCTGCAGGACATCCGCTCCGCGATGGTGCTCGCGATGGAGGAAATGGGCGTGGAGTGCGAAGTGCACCACCACGAAGTAGCGGCGGCCGGCCAGAACGAGATCGGCACCAAGTACAACAGCCTGGTGAAGCGCGCAGACTGGATGATGATCCTCAAGTACGCGGTGCACAACGTCGCGCACTCCTACGGCAAGACCGCGACGTTCATGCCGAAGCCGGTGGTGGGCGACAACGGCTCGGGCATGCACGTGCACCAGTCGCTCGCCAAGGGCGGCAAGAACCTCTTCAGCGGCAACGGCTACGCGGGCCTGTCGGAGCTCGCCCTCTACTACATTGGGGGCATCCTCAAGCACGCGAAGGCGCTCAACGCCATCACCTGCCCTGGAACCAACTCCTACAAGCGGCTGGTGCCGGGGTTCGAGGCGCCGATCAATCTCGCCTACTCCTCGCGCAACCGCTCCGCCGCGGTGCGTGTTCCGCTGGTCACCAACCCCGCAGCGCGCCGCATCGAAGTGCGGTTCCCGGACCCGACGTGCAATCCGTACCTCGCGTTCACCGCAATGATGATGGCGGGACTCGACGGCATCCAGAACAAGATCAAGCCGGGCGACCCGATCGACAAGAACCTCTACGACCTGCCGGCGGAGGAAGCGGCCCGCGTGCCCAAGGTGTGTGCATCGCTCGAGCAGGCGCTGGAAGAACTCGACAAGGACCGGGAGTTCCTGACCCGAGGGGGTGTGTTCTCGAACGACATGCTCGATGCGTACGCTGCGCTCAAGATGGAGGAGATCACCGCCTTCCGCATGACCACCCATCCGCTCGAGTTTCAGATGTATTACAGCCTGTAGCCTGCCTGGCAGGCGGATCCGAGGGCGGGCATCCCCCGCCCTTTTTGTTGCGAAAATGCGGATGCACCAAAAATGTGCATTGCAAAATTCGATTTAATGACATAGACTTAGTAACGGGTGCTGGAATCTTCTGGTCAACGGAGAACGGCCCAGGCCCGTTAGTCCGGTTGCGATTGGAGGAGGCTCGCATAGGCGATGCGTACACTGGTGATGGCCGGGTTGCTGGCAACCCTGAGCTCCGCTGCGTCGGCGGAGATCTGGGAGTGCGTGGACGAGAGCGGCAACAAGCGTTTCACCAACATCAAGACGGAAGCGAAAGGCTGCAAGCTGTTGAGCCTGGGCCCGCCCAATACCATCACGAGCCCGAAGCCGCAGGCGACGACCAAGGCCGCGCCGACCCCGCCGCCGGCCGGCTTTCCCAAAGTGGACGCCCAGACGCAGCGCGAGCGCGACGTGGATCGCCGCAGGATACTCGAGCAGGAGCTCGCCAACGAGCAGAAGCTCCTCGCCCAGTCCCGCAAAGAGCTCGACGAGCAGGAGTCCATCCGGCTCGGCAACGAACGCAACTATCAGCGCGTGCTTGACCGGCTCGAGCCCTACAAGAAGAAGGTCAAGCTGCACGAGGACAACGTCGCCAATCTGAAGCGGGAGCTGGGCAACGCCCGCTAGCACCCGTCGCGGCAACCGGGGGTGCGGCGGTATGTGGACTGCCACCTTTCTACGCGCCTCCCGTTCGCGCAACACCTGACCTTGGCGTGATTCTTGCTCAATCCGGGGTTCGGACCTCCGTCATGACAGCACTCGCCCTCTCCGGTCTCGACCTCCTCGCGACCGCAGTGGTGCTGGTGGACCGCGGCCTCGCCGTGCGCTACGTCAATCCGGCGGCCGAGAACCTGTTCGAGATCAGCAGCAAGAACGTGACTGGCCAGGCGCTCGACAAGCTGTTCTTCGAATCGGCGGTGCTCACCGCCGCGATCGGCTATGCCCGCGCGAACAACTGCAGCTACACCGAGCACGACCTGGAGCTCGGCATCAACGGCCGCCCGAGGTTGCACCTGTCCTGCACGGTGACCCCGGTCGAGCTGGAGCATCGCGGGGCCCAGGCGGATGCGCTGCTGCTCGAGTTTCGACTCATCGAGCAGCAACTGAGAATCGCCCGCGAGCAGCGCATGCTGGAAGAGAGCCGGGCGAATCGCGAACTGATCCGCAATCTTGCCCATGAGATCAAGAATCCCCTGGGTGGCATCCGCGGCGCGGCGCAGCTCCTCGACCGCGAGCTCGAGCGGCCCGCCTTGCACGAGTACACGCAGGTGATCATCAACGAGGCCGATCGCCTGCAGTCCCTGATGGACCGGCTGCTGACCCCTCACCGGATGCCGCAGCCGGCGCGGTTGAGCGTGCACGAGGTGCTGGAACGGGTGAGGAGCCTGATCGCCGCGGAGTATCCCGAGGGTGTCGTCATTCACCGCGACTACGACGTCAGCCTGCCGCCGGTGAAGGGCGACAAGGAACAGCTCATCCAGGCAATGCTGAACGTCGTGCGCAACGCTGCCCAGGCGGTCACCGGCGGGGCGGTGCCCGCTCCGGGCAAGGGGGAGATTACCCTGCGCACCCGCGTCGTGCGCCAGGTGACGCTCGCGCGCAGGCGTCACCGCCACGCGATCGCGGTGGACGTCACGGACAACGGTCCCGGGGTTCCCGGGGAGCTGCGCGAGCGCATCTTCCACCCGCTCGTCTCCGGTCGCGAGGGCGGCAGCGGGCTGGGGCTCACGCTCGCGCAGAACTTCGTCAACCAGCACCACGGCGTCATTTCATTCGAGAGCGTGCCGGGCGACACCACGTTCACCATACTTCTTCCGGCGGACGGAGACGGAAATGGGAAATAGGGAATGGAAAACGGGAAATCGTGACTTCGGGACGAGGGTGCCGGGAGCGAAAGCCTTCTACCGTTCCCCATTCCCCATTCCCTATTTTCGGAAGCTATGAAGCCGGTCTGGATCATAGACGACGACCGCTCGATACGCTGGGTATTCGAGAAAGCGCTCGCGCGCGAGAACATCGCCTACAAGACGTTCTCGTCCGCCCGCGACGCGCTCGCGGCGCTCGCCACGGAGACGCCGCAGGTCGTCGTGAGCGACATCCGCATGCCCGGCGGCTCGGGGCTCGAGCTCCTGCACAAGGCGCGGGAGCGCGACGCGAGCCTGCCCGTCATCATCATGACCGCTTATTCCGATCTGGAGAGCGCGGTCACCGCTTTCCAGGGCGGCGCCTACGAATACCTGCCCAAGCCGTTTGACGTCGATCACGCTGTGGAGCTGATCCGGCGCGCGATGGTGGAAGGCGCGCGCCAGGAGGGAGAGGCCGACGCGACCGGGACCACCCCCGAAATCCTCGGCCAGGCGCCGGCCATGCAGGACGTATTCCGCGCCATCGGGCGGCTGTCGCAATCGCACGCGACGGTGCTCATTACCGGGGAGTCGGGCACGGGCAAGGAGCTCGTCGCGCGCGCGCTGCACCGCCACAGCCCGCGGGCCGCGAAGCCGTTCATCGCGATCAATACCGCGGCGATCCCGCGCGATCTGCTGGAATCGGAATTGTTCGGCCACGAGCGCGGGGCGTTCACCGGCGCGCAAGCGCAGCGGCGCGGCCGCTTCGAGCAGGCCGAGGGCGGCACGCTGTTCCTGGACGAGATTGGCGACATGCCTCCCGAGCTGCAGACGCGGCTGCTGCGCGTGCTCTCGGAGGGTAATTTCTACCGCGTCGGTGGACATCAGCCGATCAAGGCCAGCGTGCGCGTCATCGCTGCCACGCACCAGGATCTTGAATCACGCGTAAAGCAGGGCCTGTTCCGCGATGACCTGTTTCATCGCCTCAATGTAATCCGCCTGCGCCTGCCGCCGCTGCGCGAGAGGCGCGAGGATATTGCGGCGCTCGCGCGCCACTTCCTCGTCAATAGCGCAGCCGAGCTCGGCGTCGAGGCCAAGCGGCTGTCCGAGGCGGCCCTGAAGTACCTGGCGGCGCAGGAGCTGCCGGGCAACGTGCGCCAGCTCGAGAACCTGTGCCACTGGCTCACGGTGATGGCGCCGTCGGTCAACATCGAGGTGAAGGACCTGCCGCCGGAGCTGAAAAGAGAGATGGCCTCGCCGGCGGTGCAGGGCTGGGTGGCGGCGCTCGAGACCGAAGCCGAGGCGCTGCTGGATCGGGGCGAGACCGGGATCATGGGCGATCTCAGCCGCGCCTTCGAGAAGGCGCTCATTGCGAAGGCGCTCGCGCACACCGGCGGCCGCCGCATCGAGGCCTCGCAACTGCTCGGCCTCGGGCGCAACACGCTCACGCGCAAGATTCAGGAGCTCGGGATCGAGTTCGACAACAAGAAGCCGGACTCGATCAAATGAACTACCAGACTGAGATTCGATCTTTCGGTTAAGAAGAGCAGTGACTGGATCACTGCTTTTCCGGGCCGATCATCCGCAGGCCGGATACGGGCAGCATGCGTTCGGTGTAGTTGAACAGCGTTTCGCCGCCCGCGAGCTTCTTGAAAGTGAGCGCGCACCTGCGCCCTTCCGCCCGGACCTCGGAGAGCCGTCGGTAAAGGTCGTCCACGTCGCGCACCGGCACGCCGTCCACGGCTTCGAGCAGGTCGCTTTTCGCGATCTCCTGGGATTGGCCGGCCGTTCCCGCATCGACGTGGTGCACCATCAGCCCGGGCGCGCCAAACTCGGAGGCATCGCGCACCGTGACGGGCCCGAACAGCACGCCCGAAACGTAGACGCCGCGCATCTCCATCACGCGCGGCATCGGCATCTTGTTGCCCGCGACGACCGTTTCCTTTCCGCCGCGCAGCAGCCTGAGGCTGGAGTTTCCCAGCCTGCCGCGCAGCGCGTGGAGAAGTTGCGTCTCGTTTTCGATGATGCCGTCAACGCCGACGACCTGTTTGATGATGTCTCCGGCGAGAAACTTGATGCCGCTCTCGCCGGCATAGCTGCGCGCGACCTTCAACTCCTTGCGGTTGTCGAGGTCCTTGAAATAGACGAGACCGAGGTTCGGGGGCGAGGGATCACGTCCTTGCTGCAGCAGCTGAAGGACGCGGCAGGCGTACTTGACGGCGACCGCGAAGTTGGTGTTTTGCGCGCCGCGGATGCCCGCGGTATTGATCCCGACGATACGGCCGCTCTCGAGGCTGATCAGGGGTCCGCCCGAGTTGCCCTGGTTGATCGGCGCGTCGGTCTGCAGCAGCTCGGTGTGATATTTCGCGGTGACTCCCGAGATGATGCCGCGCGTGCCAGTGAATTGCAGCCGCCACGGATGGCCGAACGCCCCGACCGGGTGCCCGACCGGAGGCATGCTGTCGCAATCGAGCGGCGGCGCCTGGATGGTCTTGGTCTCGACGCCCGCGGCGACTCGTATGATCGCCACGTCGAGGTACGGGTCCACGTACACCTTGCTGGCCTCGGCGAAGTCCTGCCCGTGGAACGCGACCTCGACGCGCGAGGGGGAGCGGGCCACGACGTGGGCGTTGGTCATGATCCATCCCCTCGCCGCGTCCACGACAAAACCTGCGCCGAGGCCCGTGCCCTTGCGATCGCCGTCGAAGGGGACCGGCACCGTGGTCCGGATCTGCACGGTGTACCGGAGCGCGCTCTTGAACACTTCCTCGCTTGCCGGCGCATGCGCCGCCGGCAGCGCAATCGCGCCAATCAGTGCGAGGCGACCAAGAGTCGCGTAAGATTTCATTGCGCGGGAAATCGGGCTGAAACTATTATTCTACAAGGCTTGGCCTGATCACGGAAATCCTGGGAGCGCGGCAATGGCGAAGGCAATCTGGAACCGGCGTTAAATCCGGACGCAGGGCGCCGGTTTAACTCCGCGCGTTCGAACGGACGGAATCCCCGCCGTTCAACGCGCGGCCAGACCGGGTAATCCCAAGGATACGGGAGTTTCCATGGCAAAAGCGATCTGGAACGGACGAGTTATCGCGGAGAGCGAAAACTGCGAAATCGTCGAGGGCAACCACTATTTTCCGCCCGATGCGGTGAAGCGCGAGCTGCTGAAGGACAGCACCACGCACACGACCTGCGGGTGGAAGGGCATCGCGTCCTATTACGACGTGGTGGTGGACGGCCAGGTGAACAAGGATGCGGCGTGGTATTACCCGGATACGAAGCCGGCGGCGCAGAACATCGCGGGGTATGTTGCGTTCTGGAAGGGCGTGAAAGTCGAGCCGTAAGCCTCTCAACGCGGAGGACGCGGAGGACGCAGGGGAATTTCAAGAACTGGAATTGAACCGCCGAGACGCGGAGAGAAGCGACAATTGGAATTAAACGTTCCGCTTAGAATACGTGCCCGATGCCGTATTAGCGCGACACAGAGTCCTACTCATTTCTCTGCGATGAAGCCGAAGTAGTTGTTGTTTATCCTCCGCGCTCCTCTGCGTCCTCTGCGCCCTCTGCGGTTAGAGGTTCAGCTCGGCGATCACCGGCGCGTGGTCGGACGGGCGCTCGTTCGCGCGCGGCTCGATGTCGATCGTGCATCCGGTGCAGGTCTTCGCGAGCTCTTCCGACAGCAGGATGTGGTCGATCCGCAGGCCCATCTTGCGGCGGAAGGCGTTCATGCGGTAGTCCCACCAGGTAAACGAGTTCGCGGGCTGCGCGAACAGGCGAAAGCTGTCCTTCAGGCCGACGGCGAGCAGCGCGGCGAGCGCGTCCCGTTCGGGACCGCTGAACAGTACCTGACCGTCCCACAGTTCCGGGTCGTGCACGTCGCGCGGCTCGGGCGCGACGTTGAAGTCTCCCGCCACCGCGAGACGGGGGCAGCGGGCAAGCTCGCGTGCGACCCAGCGCCGGAACGCCGCGAGCCAGTCCAGTTTGTAGCGGTATTTCTCGGAGGTAACGCTCTCGCCGTTCGGCACGTAGGCACAGATCACGCGCACTCCGTTCACCGTCGCCGCGAGCACCCGCTTCTGCGGGTCGTCGAAGCCGGGTATGGCATGGACCGGATCGGAGGCCGCGACGCGCGAGAGGATCGCGACGCCATTGTAGGTTTTCTGCCCGCTGACCACCGCCTCGTATCCCGCCGCGCGGAGTTCAGCCAGCGGGAACTTGTCGTCCTCGAGCTTGGTCTCTTGAAGGCACAGCACGTCCGCCCGGGACTTGCCGAGCCAGTCGAGAACCTGCGGGAGGCGTACTTTCAGGGAATTGACATTCCAAGTCGCAACGTTCATATACGCAATAGCTCGAACGCAGGGAGAAGCCCCATGTCCGGAGACGATACCACCGAGTGGCTGACCGAGCGTGGCCGGAAAGGGAACCTGACGGTGCCGCTGGCGAAGCAGCTTGCCGCCGAGTCACAGCGGGGATGGTATGTCGCGCACTACGGCCACGACCGCTTCGTTGTCGGCAGGATGACCTTGCAGAAGCTCTCCTCCGGGCACATCGTGATCGACGATCAAGGAAACCCCTTGACGTTCGCTTCCGTCGCACAGGCGAAGGCGTTCCTGCGAGACGAGCTCGAGATCCATTCCCCGCAGGTATTCGACTTCTAGGGCGCGTCGGGCGGCGCCCCGGAGCAGCAGACAGGCTTCCGGGCCGTGGCCGAGCGGGAACCCGTGCCCTCAGGACATCTTTTACTTGGCCGCAGGCTTGCCGCCCGGTGTGCCGGGGGCCTGCGGTGCTGCCCCGCCGCCGGACTGCGCCGCGGGTTTCTCGACCGGCTCAGGCTTCTGCTCCTGCGCGGGCTTGGGTGCCGGCCTGGGTGCGGGCTTGAGGCCCGCCGCCACGGTGCGGGGGTAGCCCGCAATGTCGAGCGCGGAATCCCATTCGCTGTCGAGATAGCCCTTGATGCGGTTGCTGCCCACGAACAGCACGGGCACCTCGGTGCCGCCGGTGAGTTTCTCGAAGCCGCTTAGATCCGAGCGCGGGTCCTTCTCGGTGTGGGGCACGCCGCGCCGCCCGAGATGCGCGCGCGCCTGGGTGCATGGCGCGCCGCAATCGAATGCCCAGAGCGTGACCGGGAAGTTCCGCACCGCCTGCTGTACGTTGTAAGGCAGAGTGGAGGTCTCGATCGTGTTGCCGCCGACGCGGCGCTGCTCGATTTTCTTGGCGTGCGGGGGCGGCGGCGTGTCGCGCCACTCCACGCGGCCCTGCTCGTCCACCCAGCGGTAGAGCTGCGCGGCAAGCAGCGCGCCGGAAGACACCGAGAGCACCACGGCCAACGCCACAACCCGCTTCATAGGCTGACCTCTGCAATCAGGGTAGACGCGGCCCAATGTAGCACTTCGCGCAAGGCGCCGCAAAGGCGAAAGTCACGCCTGCGCCGGGCCTGGAGGCCCGGGCATATCCGTTGCTGCGGGCAGCGGCGGGACCAACGCGTGCGACCGGTGGCTGCCGCCGATGCAATGCGCAGCGCGTCAGGCCTGAGACATTCCGCTGTGCCTCAACAACGCGTCGAGCTTGGGCTCGCGCCCGCGAAACGCAACGAAGGATTCGAGCGCCGGGCGGCTGCCGCCTACCGCGAGAATTTCGTCCCAGAAGCGGTGGCCGGTTACCGGATCGAGCACGCCGTTTTCCTCGAACAGGCTGTACGCGTCGGCGGACAGGACCTCGGCCCACTTGTAGCTGTAATAGCCCGCCGCATAGCCGCCGGCGAAGATATGAGAGAAGTTGTTGGCGAAACGGTTGTACGCGGGCGGGAAGACCACCGCCACGCGCGCGCGCACCTCGTCGAGCAGTTCCTGCACGGTCCCGGCGCCGGAAGGCTCGTAGTCGGAGTGCAGGCGCAGGTCGAACAGGGCGAACTCGAGCTGGCGCACCATCTGCAGTCCGCTCTGGTAGTACTTCGCCGCTAGCATCTTGTCAAACAGCGCGCGCGGCAGCCTCGCTCCCGTGTCCACGTGGCGGGTCATCGGCGCGAGCACGTCCCACTCCCAGCAGAAATTCTCCATGAACTGGCTCGGCAGCTCCACCGCGTCCCATTCCACGCCGTTGATGCCGGAGACGCCGATGTGGTCCACGCGCGTGAGCAGGTGATGGAGCCCGTGGCCGAACTCGTGGAACAGCGTGATCACCTCGTCGTGCGTGAACAGCGCGGGCCTGCCGCCGACCGGCGCGGAGAAGTTGCAGTTCAGGTACGCGACCGGGGTCTGGACACCGTCCTCCTTGCGCCGGCGCGTGATCGCTTCGTCCATCCACGCGCCGCCACGCTTGGAGGGCCGCGCGTAGAGATCAGCGTAGAACTGTCCGATGAGTTCCCCGCCATGGTCGCGAATCGAGAAGAACCTCACGTCCGGATGCCACACTGGCGCCGGCTCCGGCGAGATGGCGAGCCCGTAAAGGGTTTCCACCAGCTTGAACATCCCGGGAAGCACGCTCGTCTCGGGGAAGTATTGCTTGACCTCCTGCTCGGAGAAGGCGTAGCGCCCGAGCCGGAGCTTCTCCGAGGCGTAAGCAAGGTCCCACGCCTCGAGCCGGTCGAGCCCGAGCGCGCTGCGCGCGAAAGCGCCGACTTCCTCGAGGTCGCGCTCGGCGTAGGGCTTCGCCCGCGCGGCAAGCTCCATCAGGAAATCGAGCACCTGCTGCGCCGATTCGGCCATCTTGGGCTCGAGCGAGTACTCGGCGTAGTGGGCATGACCGAGCAGGCGCGCTTGCTCCGCGCGCAGCTGGACGATCTCGGTGATGAGCGCCGTATTGTCCCACTCCGGCTTTCCGAACTCGGAGGCCCGCGTCACGTAGGCGCGGTACATGAGCTCGCGCAGGCCCCGGTGGTCGGCGTACTGCATGACCGGAATATAGGAGGGCGCGTGCAGCGTGAACTTCCAGCCCGGCCTGCCGTCGCCCCGCGCGGCTTCGCGCGCTGCGGCGAGCACGTCTTCGGGTATCCCCGCGACGTCTGCGGAGTCGGTGACGTAATGCGCGAACGCGTTGGTGGCGTCGAGCACGTTGTCCGAGAAACGCGAGGAGAGCCGGGCGAGCTGCTCGCGGATCTCGAGGAAGCGCGTCTTCTGCGCGGACGGCAGTTCCGCGCCGCCGAGCCGGAAGTCGCGCAGGTGGTTCTCGATTACCTTGCGCTGCGCGCGCGTAAGCCGCTCGAAATCGGCGCCCGCTTCGAGCGCCTTGAACTTGATGAACAATCCCTCGTGCTGCCCGAGCTCCGTGTAGTACTGCGTCACCTTCGGCAGATTTGCGTTGTAGGCCTCGCGCAGCTCCGGGCTGTTCATCACGGCGTTGAGATGGCCCGCAACGCCCCACGCGCGGGCGAGGCGCTCGTTCGCGTCCTCGAGCGGCTCGACGAAATCGTGCCACGTCGCCGCCACGTCGGGCTCGCACACACGCGCGATCAACGCGCGGTTCCCCGCGAGCAGCGCATCCACCGCCGGCGCCACGTGCCCGGGATTGAACTCGGCAAAGCGGGGCAGTCCGGAGAAATCGAGCAGGGGGTTTGCGATACTCATTTCGAACCGTGGGCGGCAGCAGGCGCCTACGAAGATCGTGGATGACCGGCTATTGTAGATGATCGGAGCTCCGGAGTTTCACCGGGTTGCGCGGGAAGTGCTCCGGATATAGATTAGGCTGCTCCAAGTTGCCCGGCATCGTCATGCGCGGACTTGGTGCTTGATTACGCCATGGTGCCTCAATCGTGCGCATCCTGATCATAGAAGATGATCGTGCTATAGCGACGAACCTTTACGATTTCCTCTCCGATCGCGGGCACGCGGTCGATGCGGCGGCAGACGGCGTCACGGGCCTGCACCTGGCTGTCACTCAGGATTTCGACGCGATCATTCTGGACATCTCGCTTCCCGGTATGGACGGAGTGAAACTGTGCCGGAAGCTGCGGGACGAGGCGCATCTGGACACACCGGTGCTGATGCTGACCGCGAGAGACACGCTGGACGACAAGCTTCGCGGCTTCGATTGCGGGGCGGACGACTATCTCGTGAAGCCTTTCGCCCTGAAGGAAGTCGAAGCGCGATTGACTGCCCTGAACAGGAGAACGACTGGCCGCGTCACGAGCCGGATGCTGGTCGCTGGCGCACTCACGCTGGACCCCCGAACGCTCTCCATCCGCTTTGCGGGCAAGGACGTCAAGCTTCCACCCAAGTGCATCAGGCTGCTGGAAGTCATGATGGCGGATCCAGGCCGCGTCTTCAGTCGCAGGGAGCTTGAGAACGCGGTCTGGGGCGATGTCCAGGAAACAAGCGATACGCTGAGAAGCCATATGCATCTGCTCCGGCGTACCCTCGCCGATGCCGGCGCCTATGATCCAATCGAGACCGTACATGGCCTGGGCTACCGGCTGGTTACCCATGCGCAGCCTCAGGTTTAACCTCCGGTTAAGAATCGCTGCCGCGCTCGCCAGCGTCTGCATCGCGGTGGTGGTTGGTCTCGCGATTACGCTGCACATGGCCTCGAAAGACCTGGAGGAAGGACTGGTCAAACAGCTGGTGTCCGAGGAAATGGAATTTCTAGTCGGGCGCGCGCAGGTTAGCGACGTTTCCGCCATCGGCCCCAACCTGCAACACTACGTGTTGCGCACGCCCGCCGATTTCGAGAGGCTGCCACCACGTTTCCGGGACCTCGGACCGGGCCACCATGAAATCGGTCACGGCAGCGAGGAGTCTCACGTCGCCGTGCGCGACGTGGGTGGAATTCGGTTCATCGTAGTCTATGACTCTGGCGCGCACGAAGTGCGGGAGCGGCGTTTCCAGAACTTGCTGCTGCTCATTCTGGGCACGGTGGTGGCCGGTTCGCTGGTTCTCGGTTACGGGCTGGCGGGCGTGCTCACGCGGCAGCTTACTGAACTGGCCGAACGCGTTGCCGTGTTGGCCCCCGACGAGCCTCATCCGCCGCTGGAGCGGCCCGACCATGACCCGGAGATCGCTGCGGTTGCGCGTGCACTGGACCAGTACCACGGCCGCATCGTCGAGAGCATGCGGCGCGAACAGGAATTTACGACCAATACGAGCCATGAGCTGCGCACACCGCTCACGGCCATCAATACCAGTTGCGAGCTCCTGGCGGCCGAGCCCGGATTGAGCGACAAGGCACGGGCGCGGATCGGCATGATCAGTCGGGCCGCGGAGCAGATGACTGAGCGGATTCAATTGCTGCTCTTCCTCGCCCGCCAGCCTCATGCGGAAGGCCGCGAACCCGTTGCCCTCCGGGCCTGCGTCGAGGAGGCCGCCGACGCCTTCCAGGACGAGATGGCGCGCAAGGGGCTCGCCTTCGAGCTGCTGGTGCCGGAGGACGAGATCCTCGAAGTGGAGCCCAGGGCCCTGCAGATCGTGCTCGCCAACCTCATCATGAACGCCGTTCGGTACACGGAACGGGGATACGTCCGTGTGAGCTACGGAGCGCGGCGGTTGAGCGTGGCGGATACGGGCCGCGGCATCGCGGCCGGCCAAGTACCCCATCTGTTCGAGCGATACTACCGGGCGGATGACGCAACGAATGGCCTTGGACTGGGCCTTGCCATCGTCCGGCGCATCTGCGATCACCTGGGGTGGACGATCGAAGTGCAGACCGAACCCGGCGCGGGCTCGGTCTTCAGCATCGTCTTTAACTGACGGGAATCGGCCTCATGGTGCTGCCCCCTTCGGGGCGGGGGGTGCGATGAGCGAGGCCCCGTGGCAAATCGCGTGCGTCCTGACCGTGCTCGGCCGCGCTCAGGCCCCGTGCACCTCGTAGGCCGCTTCCTTCTTCTTGCGCATGGCGGGCGCGATCATGATGATCACGATCAGGAACGTCGCGATCATGAAGGAGAGGCTGATCGGGCGCGTGAAGAACACCGTCGGATCCCCGCGCGAGATCAACAGCGCCCGGCGCAGGTTCTCCTCCATCAGCGGGCCCAGCACGTAGCCCAGGATCAGCGGCGCCGGCTCGCACTCGAGCTTGGAGAGGACGTAGCCGAGGATGCCCAGCAGCCCGCACAGGTAGACGTCCATCGCGCTGTTGTTCAGGCTGTAGTTGCCCACCGCGCAGAACATGATGATCGAGGGGAAGAGCCACCGATACGGGATCTGCAGCAGCTTCACCCACAGCCCCACCAGCGGCAGGTTGAGAATCACGAGCATCGCGTTGCCGACCCACATGCTCGCGATCAGGCCCCAGAAGAGGTCCGGCTTGGAGCTCATCACCTGCGGCCCCGGCGCGATGCCCTGGATCGTGAGCGCGCCCAGCATGAGCGCCATGGTGGCGCTGCCGGGAATGCCGAGCGTGAGCGTCGGGATGAACGCGGTCTGCGCCGCCGCGTTGTTGGCCGACTCCGGACCCGCCACCCCCTCGATCGCCCCGCGCCCGAACCGCGAGGGATCCTTCGAGATCTTCTTCTCCACCATGTAGCTTGAGAACGAGGCGATCGAGGGGCCGGTGCCCGGCAGCGTGCCGAAGAACGCGCCCACCGCCGTGCCGCGCACGATCGCGGGGAAAGAGTCCTTGAGGTCCTTGGCGGTGGGCATGATGTTCTTGATGTCCTTCGTGAACACCTCGCGCTGCTCCTTGGATTCGAGGTTGTTCACGATCTCGGCCACGGCGAAGAGCCCCACCGCGATCACGGTAAAGCCGATGCCGTCGGTGAGTTCCGCGATGCCGAACGAGTAGCGCGCCATGCCCGAATTCACGTCGGTGCCGATGATCCCGATCAGCAGCCCGAGGAACACCATTGCGAGCGACTTCACCATGTCGCCGTGCGCGAGCACCGCCGCGGCGACGAGCCCCATGCACATCAGCGAAAAATACTCCGGCGCGCCGAACTTCAGCGCCCACTCGGCGAGCGGCGGGCCAAGAGTGGCGATCAGCAGCGTGCCCACGCACCCGGCGATGAACGAACCGATGGCGCAGATCGCGAGCGCGGGGCCGGCGCGCCCCTGGCGCGCCATCTGGTAGCCGTCGAGACACGTCACCACCGATGCGGTCTCGCCCGGCAGGTTGACGAGGATCGCGGTGGTGGAGCCGCCGTATTGCGCGCCGTAGTAGATCCCCGCAAGCATGATGAGCGCGGGCACCGGGGGCAGGTTGAAGGTGATCGGCAGCAGCATGGCGATGGTGACCAGCGGGCCGATGCCCGGCAGCACGCCGATCGCCGTGCCGACGAACACGCCGATGAAGCAGTAGAGCAGGTTCTGCGCCGACAGCGCGACGGTGAAGCCGAAAACCAGGTTGTTGAAGATTTCCATGGCATCACCACCAGAAGAGCTGATACGGCAGGCCGAGTCCGTAGACGAATACCGCCCACGCGAATATGCACATGACCACCGTGAGTATGGTGACTTCCTTCACCTTGAACTCGTGGCCGGCGAGCGCGGAGATGTAGAACATCGCCACCAGCGCCGGCACGAACCCGGCGCGGTCCATGAGCCAGCCGTAGACGATGAGCGAGGCGGTGATGAAGGCGAGCGGCCGCCAGCCCCAGATCCCCTTCACGCGCTCCTTCGTCCTGAGGCCGCGCACGAGCACGTAGAGCCCGAACAGCATCAGGACCGCGCTCAGCACCCGCGGGAAATAGCCCGGACCCATGCGCCGCGCGGTTCCCATCGGAAAGTCGAGCGCCATGTAGAACCCGATGGCCCCGATGGCGAGCAGCAACAGGCCCGCCAGAAAATCCTTGTTGTTCGCGAGATCGGATCTCATGCAGCGCGCGGGATGATCAGACGACGCGCCGAGAGGCGTCGGCGGCAACCCAGCTGCGACACGAGCCACCCCTCCCGATTCCGTGCGGAACCGTCCATTCGGTCACGTGACAAACCGGTCATGCGTCTTCCGGTGCCTTCTCTTCCGGCTCCCGCTTCCGCTCGTTCCACCAGACGTACCAGAGGAAAAGGACGATCATGCCCACGAAGATGACGCCGAATAGCACGACGTAGATCATGTCGACGGTTTCGGAAGGCGGGATTTCGGCCGCGCCCTTCTGCTGGGCGTGCGCCGAACCAACCACGAGCAAGAGAACAGGCGGCGAAAGCCTTCGAGGCATCAGGGTTGTGCTGCGGAGCGAATTTTCCATGGAGGCAATGGCCGTTGTTATCGCGGGCGCCGATCGGCGGGCCCTCTACCGTAACGAAGCTTGGGTGAAGGCCTTTTTCGGCCTCGTGGATTTAAGCGGGTATGCAGACACCGTGTGGAAGGCGACAGAAGGGCCGCAACGGCATGTCATGACCCGCGGCGCCGTAACAGTCAGTCACTGAAAAGATTCGGATACGCAAAGCCCCCCGTCAGGAAAAATACACACGCTTTTCCAAGAAAGCGCATTTTCTCGAGAAAATTCATCTCACCCCATTGCTTCACAGGCTGGGGAGCCCCCTGTTTCGATATAACCACGGCCATCTCCTCAGAATCTCAACCGCCCGCGGCCGCCGACATCCAGCCGGCTCGCCGGGCAGATGAACTGGTGGCGCCAGACATTCTTTGTACCCCATGACTTGTGATTTTTTTGTGAAGGAATTCTCGCGGGTCCGGTGAGTTTTTGCTCAGCCCGTTGACTTCGCCATCGATGCGAACAGGCCGCTCACGGGCCGCGCTCGATACGAGTTCCGGGGGGTCTTTCCGCTGCGCGGGAGCTTCTGGTTGCAGCTCATGGTGCACCACGGGGCCAAGTACGTGGTGATCACGCTCGTGAATTTCGTCGTCGCCGGCTGGCTCCACGAGTGCCCGGCAATCGGCGAGGTTACGGCGAGCCTAATGCCTCGGAGTGGGCGCGCTACGTTCAGGAAACGCTGTCACGCAGCCGGGACCAGGTTTTGACGGAACCGGGCTATTTCGCCTCGTAAACCAGTTGGCCTTCGACCAGGGTGTGGCGTACCCGGCCCTTCAGCTCGAAGCCGAGGAACGGCGTGTTCTTGCCCTGGCTGCGCAGAGAGGCAGGCTCGACCTTCCAGTAGCGGGCGGGATCGAAGATGCAGACATCGGCCGAGTGCCCCGGTGTCAGGTGACCGGCGTCGATGTCGAGCACGCGCGCGGGCTCGGAGGTGACCCTGGCGAGCGCGGCGGGCAGTTTCACGCCCGATTCTTCCGCCCATTTCAGCGTGAGCGGGAGCAGAAGCTCGAGTCCCGTGGCGCCGGATTCGGCCTCGGCGAAGGGCAGTTGCTTGGCGTCATCGTCCACCGGGGTATGGTCGGAGCAGATCGCATCCACGGTTCCATCGGCAAGCGCGGCGCAGAGCGCCTCGCGGTCGCGCAGGCTGCGGAACGGCGGAGTGAGATGACTGTTCGCATCGAAGTAGCCGATGTCCATCTCCGTGAGGTGGACGTGGTGCGCACCGACGTCACAGCTGACGGGCAGGCCCTGCTGCTTGGCCTTGCGCACCATGTCCACGCCTTCCGCCGTCGAGAGGCGCGCGAGGTGGACCCGCGCGCCCGTCTCTCGCGTGAGGATCAGGATCGTGGAGAGCGCCACCGTTTCGGCGCACACCGGGACGGCGGGAAGCCCGAGCCGCGTGGCGACTTGCCCGTCGTGGGCGACGCCATTGCGCGCGAGCGCGGTATCGTGCGGGCGCAGCCAGACGTGAAAGCCGAAGGTCGCGGCGTATTGCAGGGCGCGGTAAAGGACCTGGTTGTCGGCGAGCGGGGCGTCGGCGTGGGAGAACGCGATGCAGCCGGCATCCCTCAACTCCGCCATCTCGGTCAGCCGCTCGCCCTTCAGGCCCTCGGTCAGGGCCCCCACTGGGTAGACGCGCGCGCGATTGAGCGTTCTGGCGCGAAACTTCAGCATCTCCACCAGTCCGGGTTCATCGAGCGGAGGGTCGGTGTCGGGCGGGCACGCAAGGCTGGTCACGCCGCCCGCCACCGCCGCTTCCATCTCGGATTCGAGCGTGGCCATGTACTCGAAGCCGGGCTCCCGGAGCCGGGCCGCGAGATCGACCAGCCCCGGGCAGACGACGAGCCCCGTCGCGTCGATCACGCGGTTGGCCGCGTAGCCCTTGGGCGCCTCGCCGACCGCCACCACCTTGCCGGCTGCGATGTAGAGATCTCGCGCGGCGTCGATGCCGTTCTTCGGGTCGATCAGCCGGCCGCCCTTGATGTGGATCTTCATCGTGGAAAAGCGTGACTGGTGACTGGTGACTGGTGACTGGCTTGGCCTTTACTCATCACTCGTCACTTCGCTTTGGCGCCGGCGAGGATGCTCATCACCGCCATGCGGATCGCGATGCCGAACGTGACCTGCGGCAGGATCACCGATTGCTTGCCGTCGGCGACGCTGGAGTCGATCTCCACGCCGCGGTTCATCGGGCCCGGGTGCAGCACGATCGCATCGGGCTTGGCAACCGCGAGCTTGTCCTCGGTCAGCCCGTAGAATTTGTAGAACTCCTGCGCGGAGGGCAGCAGCGCGCCCTGCATGCGCTCGTTCTGCAGCCGCAGCATCATCACCACGTCCACGTCCTTCAGCCCCTGTCGCATGTCGTGGTAGACGTGCACGCCGAGCTGCTCGACGTGCGCCGGCAGCAGCGTCTTGGGGCAGATCACGCGGATTTCGGGGCAACCCAGGGTGGCGAGCGCGTGCATCTGGGAGCGCGCCACGCGCGAGTGCAGGATGTCCCCGACGATGGCCACCCTCAGGCTGCCGAAATCCTTCTTGTAGTGGCGGATGGTGTACATGTCGAGCAACCCCTGCGTCGGGTGTGAATGACGCCCGTCGCCGGCGTTGATCACGTGGATCTCGGGCGCCACGTGGCGCGCGATGAAGTGCGGCGCGCCGCTCTCGCCGTGGCGCACCACGAACATGTCGGCATGCATCGCCGAGAGGTTGTCCACGGTATCGAGCAGGCTCTCCCCCTTGGTCTGGGAAGAGGCGCTGATGTTGAGGTTGATGACGTCGGCGGACAGCCGCTTCGCCGCGATCTCGAACGTGGTGCGCGTGCGCGTCGAAGGCTCGAAGAAGAGATTGAACACCGACTTTCCCCGCAGCAGCGGCACCTTCTTCATCTTGACGCCGACGAAGGTCTTCGCGGTATCGAGGATCCGCCACATGATCTCGGCGGGCAGCCCTTCGAGCGACAGCAGGTGGTGCAGTTCTCCGTCGCGGCCGAGCTGGGGATTGGCGGGGTTGAGCCACATCGGCTAGTGTCCCGAGTCGCTAGTTCGTTGATCGATTGGTCGCGCTACCCACCTCTTCGCATCGCAAAAGGGCCGAAATCGGCGCCAGACGCGAAGCAAACCGCAGCCAGGTTGCACACCTGGCGAGGATTTGCGCCAAAGTATGGCGTCGATTCTCGGCATCTTTTGTTCAGCGAATTAGCGACTCGGGACACTAGGGTCCCTCCTCGCGCAGCACCAGCGCGAGCCGGCCCCCGGCGTCGCGCGTGAGCTCGATGCTGTGTTCCGGTCCCAGTTGTATCGTCGCCCCCACGAACTGCGCGGCGATCGGAAGCTGGCGGCCGCCGCGGTCCACCAGGGCGGCAAGCCGGACGCTGGCCGGGCGGCCGTAATCGAAGATCTCGTTCAGCGCCGCGCGTATGGTGCGGCCGGTGTAGAGCACGTCGTCGACCAGCACGAGCTCGCGGCCCTCGACCTCGAACGGGATCTCGGAGCGCCGGACATCGCGGCGCAGCCCACGGCTCTCGTAGTCGTCGCGGTAGTAGGAAACGTCGAGGCTCGCGCAGGGGGCTTTGAGCTTGAGCGCCTGGTGCAGCCGCTCGGCGACCCACACGCCCCCGGTATGCACCCCGATCAAGCCGGCTTCCGGCCCCACCATGGGCCGCATCTGCTCGGCGAGCGCCGCGAGCAGCGCTTCGGCGTCGGGTAACGGGATGCCCGCCATGTTCAGGACTTGCGCGGGGCGCTAGCCTACCACAGTTTGCCGCCCGCTCGCGAGCGGCAAATGCGCGGTGGGGAACGGGGAACGGAAAACGGGAACGGCCGGGCCGCGCGTCCCGCCGCCGATTTCCTATTTTCCATTTCCCATTTCCCCGGTCTTCGCGGCGGCGAAATACGCCTCGAGGATGCGCTGGGCGGCAACGGGATCGAGCGCGCGCTTAAGCCGCCTGCCGCGCGCGCCCGCCTCCCGCAGCGCGCTCTCCGCGGCGTGCGAGGTGAGGTGCTCGTCCACGAGTGCGACCCCGACCCCGAAACGCCCGTGCAGCCGCTGTGCGAACCGCCGCGCGAGCCGGCCTACTTCGTGCGCCGACCCGTCGGCACGCGCGGGAATTCCGACCACCAGCAGCACCGGCCGCCATTCGGCCATCAATCCGGCGATCGCGTCGAAGCGGGAGCGGTTGTCCGCGGCCGTGATCGTAGTGAGGGGATGAGCGAGCGCGGTCTGCAGATCTCCGACCGCCACACCGATGCGCTTCTCCCCGTAATCGAACGCGAGGACCGTTCCGGTCCTCGGGTGAGCGGTGAGCGGTGAGCGGTGAGCGGACAAAAGCGTATGGCCGGTTCCGGCTCCCTTTCTGCTTACTGCTTACCGCTCACTGTTTACCGGTGTCAGCCGTGCCCGGCCTGCTCCGAGAGGCTGGCGAAATCGATTCCGAGCAGGCTCATCGCCGCTTGCAGCCGCTCCTCGGCGGAGAGGTCGAAGATCACTTCCGGCTTGGCGTGTACGGTGAGCCAGGCGTTCTGCGCCAGCTCGTGCTCGAGCTGTCCCGGCGCCCAGCCCGCATAGCCGAGCGTGACCAGTATCTTGCTCTTGCCCGGGCCCTCGCCACGGGCGATTGCCTGCAGGATGTCCTTGGAGGTGGTGAGGCCGATTTCGGAGCTGACTGCCAGCGTGGACTGCCACTGGCCGAGGGGGGTGTGCAGCACGAAGCCGCGGTCCACCTGCACCGGGCCGCCGAAGTGGATCGGCACGGACTTGAAATCATCGCCCGTGAGCGGGATGCTCACCTGCTCGAGCAGCGTCTGCAGGTTCATCTCGATCGGCCGATTGACGACGATGCCGAGCGCGCCCTGTTCGTTGTGCTCGCACACGAAGGTCAGGGTCCGTGCAAAATGCGGGTCCGCCATCGCCGGCATGGCGATGAGAAAGTGGTGCGTGAGGTTCATTTCGTGCGCAACTTGAGCTTGCCTTGGCGTCTATTGTAAATATCGGGGAGCGCCTTCACAAACATGCCCGCGCATCCCGCATCCGCAGCCCGCCATGCCGCCAGCCTGTGCTGGTTCCGGCGGGATCTTCGCGCCTACGACCACGCCTCCCTCCACGCCGCCCTGCGGGCGAGCGGGGAGGTGCACTGCGCCTTCGTCTTTGACACCGAGATTCTCGACCGGCTCCCGCGCCGGGACGACCGCCGGGTCGAGTTCATCCGTGAGAGCCTCGCCGAGCTCAAGCAGGCGCTCCGGAAGTTGGGCGGCGACCTCATCGTGCTGCACGGGCCGGCGCGAACGCTCATTCCCGAGCTTGCGGCCCGGCTCGGGGTGGGGGCGGTGTATGCCAACCGCGACTACGAGCCGCGGGCGACCGAGCGCGACCGGGCGGTGGAGCGGGCGCTCGCGGACATGGGAATCGAGTTCCACGCCACCAAGGACCAGGTCATCTTCGAGGGGGACGAGGTGCTGGCGGGGACCGGCAAGCCCTACAGCGTCTACACGCCATATCGCAACGCCTGGCTGAAGAAGCTCGAGCCTTTCCATCTGAGGGCGTACCCCGTGGAGAAATACCGCAGCCGGCTGGCCCGCTCGCGCGGGACGGCGCTGCCGACGCTTGAGCAGATCGGCTTTCGCGAGACCGGCCTCGCCGGGATCGGAGTGCGCCCGGGAACCTCCGGGGCGCGGGCGCTCTTCCGCGCCTTCCGCAAGCGCATGGCGCGCTACCACGAACGGCGCAATTACCCGGCGTTGAAGGGGCCGTCGTACCTCTCGGTGCACCTGCGCTTCGGCACGATCTCCATACGCGAGCTCGCGCGCGCGGCCTCGCGCGCGAAGAGCGCCGGGGCGCGCGCGTGGCTGAACGAGCTCATCTGGCGCGATTTCTACCAGATGATCCTGCATCACCACCCGCATGTCGTCGAGCGGGCCTTCCAGCCGCGGTATGCCGGTCTGCGTTACCCGAACGATGAGAAGCTGTTTGCCGCGTGGTGCGAGGCGCGCACCGGCTATCCGCTCGTGGACGCCGCGATGCGCCAGATCAACCGCACCGGCTACATGCACAACCGCCTGCGGATGGTGACGGCCTCCTTCCTGGTCAAGGACCTGCTGGTGGACTGGCGCTGGGGCGAGCGCTATTTCGCGGAGCACCTGATCGACTTCGAGCTTGCCTCGAACAACGGCGGCTGGCAGTGGGCCGCCTCGACGGGCTGCGATGCCCAGCCCTATTTCCGCATCTTCAATCCCGTCACCCAGTCACGGAAGTTCGACGCCTCCGGAGAGTTCATCCGCATGTGGGTGCCCGAGCTTGCCGGCTGCGACGACCGGTTCATCCACGAGCCGTGGCGCATGGACCGGGAGGCGCAGCGGCGCGCGAAAGTGCTTATCGGCAAGGACTACCCCGCGCCGGCGGTCGACCACGACGTGCAGCGCAAGCGCGCGCTGGCGCTTTATATCGTGCCGCGCGCAAAAAGGAATAACCGCAGATAAACGCCGATTAACGCCGATCAGAAATGAAGAACGCGTCGACGTTCGCAGTCTTGCTTCTATCCGCGTTCATCTGCGTTCATCGGCGGTTTCAAAGTGTTTTGAGAGACGACCCAACCCGCGTCACCGGCGCCAGAACGCGGGGGTGAAGACGATGAGCAGCGTGAAGAGCTCGAGGCGCCCGAGCAGCATCGCGAACGCGAGCACCCAGGTCTGGAAATCCGTGAGCGTGGCGTAGCTCGCGGCGGGCCCGACCTCCTGCAGGCCGGGCCCGATGTTGCTGAGCGTTGCCACCACCGCGGAGAAGGCGGTCATGGCGTCCAGCCCGGTGGCCGCGAGCACGAGAGTCATGGTGACGAGCGCGGCAATCCACGCGAAGAAGAAGGCGAGCACCGCGAAGATCACCTGCGCCGAGATCGGCATGCCGCTGATCTTGAGCGGCACGATTGCCCCCGGGTGCGCAAGCCGGCTGAACTCGCGATAGACCTGCCGGAACAGCACCATCGCGCGGATCATCTTCACCCCGCCTCCCGTCGAGCCCGAGGAGCTGAGGAAGGTGCCGAGAAAGAGGATCCACAGCGGCGCGAATACCGGCCACAGGTTGTAATCCGTCGTCGAGTAGCCGGTCGTGGTGCCGACCGAGATCACGTTGAAGGCGGCGTAGCGCAGGGCCGTCGCGAAATCGGGATAGACGCCGCGCGTCCAGAGGAAGGCGGCGACCGCGAGCACGCTCGCCACTGCCATCGACAGGAAGACGCGCGCCTCGGGGTCGCGCAGGTAGGAGGAGGGGCTGCGCCCGCGCCAGGCCATGAAGTGCGTCGCGAAGTTGATGCCGGCGATGAGCATGAAGGAGACCGCGATGCCCTCGATCAGCGGCGAGTTGAAATATCCGAAGCTCGCATCGTGCGAGGAAAAGCCCCCGAGCGCCATCGTGGTGAAGCTGTGCATCACGGCATCGAACCAGCTCATGCCTGCCGCGCGGTAGGCGAGCATGCACGCGAGCGTGAGCAGCGCGTAGACTAGCCACAGGCCCTTCGCGGTCTCGGTGATGCGCGGGGTCAGCTGCTCTTCCTTCATGGGCCCCGGGATCTCGGACTTGAAGAGCTGGCGCCCGCCCACGCCCAGGAGCGGCAGGATCGCCACCGCCAGCACGATGACACCCATGCCGCCGAGCCATTGCAGCAGCCCGCGCCACAGGTTGATCGAAGGCGGCAAATCGTCCAGGCCGGTCAACACCGTGGCGCCGGTCGCCGTGAGCCCGGAGACGGCCTCGAAGAACGCGTCGGTGAAGCTGAGCCCGGGGATGACGAGCAGCAGGGGCAGCGTGGCGAAGAACGCCCCCCCGCTCCACACCAGCACCACCAGCAGGATGCCCTCGCGGATCCCGATCTCGCGCCGGTAGCGGCGCGTGGCGACCCAGACCAGCAGGCCCGCGAAGAAGTTGACGGCGAGCGACAGGAGGAAGAGCCGGGCGGTGCCGTCCCCCAGCAGGAGCGAGCAGGCGATGGGGACGAGATGCGACAGGCTCATGCCCATCGCGATCACGCCCAGGAGCGGCGCTATCGAAAGGAACCAGTTCATGGGGCGCGGTTATGCGTTTTCGTTCGTTCCTCGCCTCTTTGCACCAGCCGGGTCACGAGCACTGTACCAGACCGCCGGCACCGCGCGGAACGACGGCCTCACTTCCGCCAGAACGCGGGAGTGAACAGGACCAGCACGGTGAAGAGCTCGAGTCGCCCGAGCAGCATCGCCAACGCGAGCACCCAGGTCTGGAAATCCGTGAGGGAAGCGTAGTTCGTCGCAGGGCCGACCTGGGCAAGTCCGGGTCCGGTGTTCGTGATGCAGGCGATCACCGCGGTGAACGCCGTGATGAAATCGAGCCCGCTGGCGAGCAGCACCATCGTCATCACCGTGACACTCGCGCCGTAGAGGGACATGAACGCGAGCACCGCGAACACGATCTGGTTCGGAACGACCTGAGCGCCGAGCTTGATCGGGGCGGGCGCCTGCGGGTGCAGGAGCTTGAGCATTTCGCGCATGCCCTGCTGCGCGAGCAGCCGCGTGCGTATCATCTTGATGCCCCCGCCGGTCGAGCCCGAGCTCGAGGTGATCACGCACAGGAGCAGCATCGTGAACGGCGCAAAAACCGGCCACAGGCCGTAGTCCGTGTTGGCGTAGCCCGTTGTCGTGCCCGCGGACACGACGTTGAACGCCGCGAAACGCAGCGCTGTCAGCGCGTCGGAGTAGGTCCCCGTGAGCCACAGATAGGCGGTGATCACGAGCACGCTGCCGACCATCGCGATGAGGAACCACGGGGCCTCCGGGTCACGCCGGTAGGGACCGAGGCTGCGCGCGCGCAGCGCCGTGAAATGGGTGGCGAAGTTGATCCCGGAAACCAGCATGAAGAAAATGGTGACCGCTTCGATCAGCGGCGAGTCGAAGAAGCCATAGCTCGCATCGTGGTTGGAGAAGCCGCCGAGGCTCATGGTGGTGAAGGCGTGCAGCACCGCGTCGTACCAGCTCATGCCCGCGAGCCGGAACGAAACGACGCAGGCGGCGGAGATGCCGCTGTACACCAGCCACAGCCCCTTGGCGGTTTCGGTAATGCGCGGCGTGAGCTTGGTGTCCTTCATCGGGCCCGGCGTCTCCGCCTTGAAGATCTGGCTTCCGCCTACCCCCAGCAGCGGCAGGATCGCGACCGCGAGCACGATGATCCCCATGCCGCCGAGCCATTGCAGGAGGCAGCGCCACATGTTGATGGAGGGCGGCAATTCGTCGAGGCCGGAGAGCACCGACGCTCCGGTCGTCGTCAGCCCGGAAATGGTTTCGAAATACGCGTCCGTGAAGCTGAGCCCGTCGATGTGGATGAGCAGGGGCAAGGCGGCGAAAGCCGGCAGCACCGACCACACCAGCGTCACCAGGAGGAAACCGTCGCGGGGCTGCAGCTCCTGGGCGCTGCCGCGTGTGGCAAACCACAGTGCCGCACCCGTGGCGAGCGTGACGAGCAGTGCCTCGTCGTAGGCGTGGAACGTGCCGTCGTCGTACCAGAGCGCGGTCGCGACGGGCACCAGCATGGTGGCGCTGAAGAGCATCGTCATGAGGCCGAGCCCTTGCAGTACCGGAGCAAGATTCTTCATGGGCTTCGGCCGGCCGGGGACATGCGTCCCGGGAACATGGTGGGGGAGACTCGCCTGGGCAGTCGGGCGATGCCGTCTCAGAAGAAACCGACGTCCACCTGGAACAGTTTCTCGACGCTCGGGACCATGCGCTTGTTGACGACGAACACGATCACGTGGTCCCCGGGCTCGATCGCCGTGTCGTGGTGGGCCATGATGACGTCGTACTCGTGGCCGTTCTTCCTGGCGGGAACTTCCTCCCCGGGCTTACCCTCGCGCTGGCGCACGATCGCGCCGATGGTGGTGCCCTTGGGCAGGTCGATCTCCTCGATGCGGCGCCCGATCACCTTCGAGGACTTGGGGTCGCCGTGGGCGATGATCTCGAGCGCCTCCGCGGCGCCGCGGCGCAAAGAGTGCACCACCGCGCAGTCACCGCGGCGCACGTGCGCGAGCAGCGTGCCGATCGTGGCCTGCGCGGGCGAGATCGCAATGTCGATCTGCCCGCTCTGCAGCAGGTTGACGTACGAGCCGCGGTTGATCAGCGCGATCACCTTGCGCGCGCCCATGCGCTTCGCGAGCAGCGAGGACATGATGTTGGTCTGGTCGTCGTTGGTGAGCGCGCAGTAGACGTCCATGTCCGCGACGTTCTCGGAGCGCAGCAGCTCCTCGTCGGTGGCGTCGCCCGCGAGCACCAGCGTATTGCCGAGCTCCGTCGCGAGGCGCTCCGCATTCGCCTTGTTGTGCTCGATGATCTTCACCTCGTAGCGGCCCTCGATGGCGGTCGCGAGCCGCCGGCCGATGTTGCCGCCGCCGCCGATCATGACCCGCTTCACCGGCTTGTCCATGCGCCGCAGCTCCCGCAGCACCTTGCGGATGTTTTCCGTGGCGGCGATGAAGAAGACCTCGTCGTCCGCCTGCATCACCGTGCCGCCCTCCGGGATGATCGGGCTGTCGTGGCGGAAGATCGCGGCCACGCGCGCATCGATCTGCGGCATGTGCTGGCGCAGGTATTGAAGCTCGTGCCCGACCAGCGGGCCGCCATGGAAGGCGCGCACGGCGACGAGGCTCACCTTGCCGTCGGCGAACTCTAGCACCTGCAGCGACTCCGGGAACTCGAGCAGCTTGACGATGTAATCGGTGAGGACCTGCTCGGGACAGATGGAATGATCGACCGCGAAGTTTTCCGAGGCGAAGATTTCGGGGTGGGAAAGGTAATCGGCGGAGCGGATGCGCGCGATCTTGGTCGGAATGTTGAACATGGTCGCCCCCAGCTTGCACGCCACCATGTTGGTTTCGTCGCTCTGGGTGACCGCGAGCATGAGATCGGCGTCGCGCGCGCCCGCCCGCTCGAGCGTCGCGGGATGTGCGGCGTTGCCGGTGACCGTGCGCAGATCGAGGCGGTCCTGCAGGCGCTTCAGGCGCGAGGGATCGACGTCAACGACCGTGATGTCGTTCGCCTCGGACACCAGGCTCTCCGCCACCGAAGAGCCGACTTGCCCGGCACCCAGGATCACGATCCGCACGCACGCCCCCGCAAAAAGCGCGATTTTAGTCCCCCCCGGCATGCGCGACCAAGCGCTCACGGATATGACTGCCGCGGTCGGCGCGTCGCGGTGTGTCATAATGCGACACCCGATGCGGCACTCCAAGTCTTTGAACCGAATATACTTTTCTGGACAGTTTGCGCCCGACGCGGAGTGCACGCTGCCCGCCGCACAATCGCATCACGTGCGCGACGTGTTGCGGCTGCGCGACGGTGATCCCGTCACGTTGTTCGACGGCTCCGGCGCGGAGTATCCGTCGCGGATCGTCCGGATCGGCAAACGTGAGATCACCGTGCTCGTTGCGCAGAGACTCGAAGTCGACCGGGAGTCGCCACTTGCCGTCACGCTCGCGCAGGCCGTGTCGGCGGGCGAGCGCATGGACTATACCGTGCAGAAGGCGGTGGAGCTCGGCGTCGTGGCGATTCAGCCGGTCACGAGCGCGCGCACGATTCTGCGGCTGGATGCCGCGCGCGCAGCGAAGCGCGTCGCGCACTGGCAGGCCGTGGCGATCGCCGCGTGCGAGCAGTGCGGACGCAACCGCGTGCCGATCGTGCTGCCCCTGCTTCCCTTTGGCCAATGGATCGCGCAGGCGCCGCTGCGCGCATGCGCGCTCGGGCTGCTGCTTGCGCCCGACGCGCCGCGCACCGTGCGCGAGCTCGCCCGGCCTCAGGGCGCGGTCGCGCTGCTTGCCGGGCCGGAAGGAGGATACGCGCCGGAGGAGGAGCGCGCCGCCCTGGCCGCGGGGTTTCTGGCCGTGCGCCTCGGCCCGCGCGTGCTGCGCACCGAAACGGCGGCTCTTGTCGGGCTCGCCGCGCTCCAGGCGTTGTGGGGAGACGTCTAGACGGACAACGGGCGAAAGCGCCGGATCGTGTCCGCGCGGGCTCACGAATCGCTGGCGAACGCTTCCGTGATGGATGTCGCATACGCCCTCGTTGCCGGCCCGTATGCTCCCGTACACTAGGAGTGTGTCGGACTTTGCCCCGACACACTCCTTACGCAAAACCGCCCGCAGGCAAACGGCAAACAATATTCGAAATTCATGAACCCGGCCCTGCTCGTTACGCATTTGGTAGCCAAGAAAGCTCATCTCCTCTCGCTTTGTCTCATACCTGCGGGCGGTTTTGCATTTAGCAGCCTGTCGCGACCTCAAGTCCGACAGGCTGCTATCGAGCGGGGCTGCATGCGAGGAGCGGGCGCTGGCGGCGCGCAATTGCGCTTTTCCTTGCGCCGTTTCTCGCATAATATCCGTCTGAAATTGCAGTGAAAGCCATGGGGACGGCGCGCTGGCGGTGCGCCACCGGGCGAAAACGGCAGGGGAGCGTAACATTCCGCGCAACAACGACAAGTTCGAAGTCACCGCGCTGGTGCAAGACGACTCCGCGCCGCGTGCCGCAACGCGGACCCGGCTGTCCGCGCAGGACCGGTTCATCGACTGGTTCCAGTCGGTCGCGCCCTATATCCACGCCTTCCGCGGCAAGGTCTTCGTCATCGCCTTCAGCGGGGAGGTGGTGAGCGATGGAAGGTTCTTCGACCTCACGCACGATCTCAATCTGCTCGCCGCCCTCGGCGTGCGGCTGGTGCTTGTGCACGGCGCGCGCCCCCAGATCGAGGCGAAATTCAAGGAGCGCCGGCGGCGCAGCCGGTTCCACAAGGGCCTGCGCGTGACCGACGAGTTCGCGCTCGCCTGCGCCAAGGAGGCGAGCGGACGGCTGCGCGTGGAGATCGAGGCGCTGCTCTCCATGGGGCTGCCCAACTCGCCCATGGCCGGGGCCGACATCCGCGTCGCGAGCGGCAACTTCATCACGGCGAAGCCGATCGGCGTGGTCGACGGCATCGACTTCCTGCACACGGGCGAGGTGCGCAAGGTGCATGCGGGAGCGATCGCGAAACGCCTCGAGGACGGCGAGCTCGTACTCCTCTCCCCGCTCGGCTACTCGCCGACCGGAGAAGTGTTCAATGTCGCACTGGAGGATGTCGCTGCCTCCACGGCCATCGCGCTGAAGGCCGAGAAGCTCATCTTTCTCATGGACACCACCGGCGTTACCGGGCGGCGCGGGGAACTGCTGCGCGACCTCACCGTGCACCAGGCCGAGACGCTGCTCGCGAAGGGGGCGGTTCCCGGCGGCGATGCGCAGCTCTATCTTCCGCTTGCGGTACGCGCCTGCCGCGAGGGGGTGCGCCGCGCGCACCTCATCTCGGGGCGCGTGGACGACGGACTGCTGCTCGAGCTCTTCACGCATCGCGGCGTGGGCACCATGCTCACGCCGGACCCGATCGAAAAGCTGCGGCAGGCGAAAATCGAGGACATCGGGGCCATTCTGAAACTGATCGAGCCGCTCGAGGCCGACGGCACGCTGGTCAAGCGCGACCGCGACCGCCTGGAGCGCGAGATCGGGCGCTTCGTCGTGCTCGAGCACGATCGCATGATCGTCGGCTGCGCGGCGCTCTATCCGTTCCAGGAGGAGCGGGCGACGGAACTTGCCTGCCTGGTCGTGCATCCTGATTTCCGCAATGTCGGCGCGGGCGAGCGGCTGCTCGGAGAAGCCGAGGCGCGCGCGCGGCGCCAGAAGTCGAAGCGTCTGTTCGTGCTCACCACGCGCGCCGAGCACTGGTTCGTGGAGCGCGGCTTCACCGAGGAAGAGCCGGGCGCGCTGCCGCGCCGGAAGCGCGACCTCTACAATTTCCAGCGCCGTTCGGTGGTGCTGGCGAAGCGCCTGTAGGGCCCGGCACGTGAGATTCCTTCCCGCCTCGCTCTCATTGCGCACGCGCCTGCTGATGGCGAGCGCGCTGGTCCAGGCGCTGATGCTCGCGCTGCTCATCGGCGACAGCGTGCGGGTGATCGAGGACAAGCTCGACGAGCGCACGCAGATCCACCTTGCCGACCAGAAGCGGCTGCTCAACGCCGCGCTCGCTCCGCCGCTCGCGGCGCGCGAGTACCGCGCGGCGGGCGAGCTGCTCGAGCGCATGCGCCGCGACGACGGCATTGCCTACCTGGTGCTGTTCGATCACGAGGGCAGGGTCGTTGCCGGTTCGGGCTGGGGCGGAGACGCGACGCTGCCGCCGATTGACGCCGCGCTGCGCGCTCCGGCAGCGAAACAGGAGGGGCTGTTCCACACCGAGCTCGAAATCGAGTCGGCGGGACAGGCACTCGGCAAGCTGCGCTTCGGGGTCGCGACCGGGTTTCTGGCCGTCGCCCGGACGAAGCTCGTCCGCGAGCACCTCGCGATCGGCGGTCTCGCGTTGCTGCTGTCGATCGTGTCGATGACGGCGCTCGCTTACTGGCTCACGCGCAGTCTCACCAGACTGACGAAGGCGAGCGAGAGCCTCGCCGGGGGCGATCTCCACGTGCGGTTGCCGGTGGGCGGGGGCGACGAGGTCGGCAAGCTCACCCACGCATTCAACACGATGGCCGCGGCGCTGCAGGGGCGGATCAAGGCGCTCGCCAACAGCGAGGCGAAGTTCACCGCGATCGCCGACTACAGCTACGACTGCGAGCTGTGGATCAGCCCCGAGACGAAGCTCATCTGGATCAATCCGCGGGTGCTCGACATGTTCGGCTACACCCCGGAAGAGTGCCTCGCCATCGAGAACTTCCCGGCACCGTTCATTGCCGGCGACGACGTCGCGCGCACGGTGCGCCAGATCCGCCGTGCGCTGCGCGGCAACAGCGGGGCGGATTACGAGTTTCGCGCCCGCCGCAAGGACGGTAGCGAGTTCTGGGCCGCGGCCGACTGGCGGCCCATCTACGATACGCACGGCGGCTACCTCGGCATCCGCATCAGTATTCGCGACATCACGCAGCGCAAGGAGGCCGAGCAGCGGCTGGAAACCACGGTCGCGGAGCTGCGCGAGGCGCAGGCGGTGCAGCAGGAATACCTGACCCGCGCCCAGGACGAGCATGCCCGCCTTTCGGCGCTGCTCGCGGCGATGGACATCGGGATACTCTTCGTGTCGCACGACGAGAAGGTGGTGTACAGCAACCCGGCCTTCGCCAAGATCTGGACGATCGCCCCGGGCGTGCGGCTGATGGGCCGCAACGTGCAGGAAGTGCTGGCCACCTCGGCGTCCGTGCTGGCGCGGCCGGACGAGCAGGCGCGCCACATCTTGCATGCGCCGCGGCCGGGCGACATCTTCGGCACCCTCGAGATACAGCTCGCCGACGGCCGCGTCATCACGCAGCAGGTGTACTCGGTGGAGGACGTCTACGGCCGGCCGGTCGGCCACCTGTGGCTGTTCGAGGACATCACGCGCGCGCGGCAGACCGCGGACCAGCTCGTCTATCTCGCCGAGCGCGACGCCTTGACCGGGCTCTACAACCGCCACCGCTTCAACGAGGAGCTCGCGCGCATGATCGCGGACGCGCAGCGCAACAGCTCGCGCGTGGCGCTGCTTTTCTTCGATCTCGACGACTTCAAGTACATCAACGACACTTTCGGCCATCGCGCGGGCGACGCGATGCTGATCCGCATCGCCGGGGAGATGGCGGGACAGGTGCGCCGCAACGAAATCTTCTCCCGGCTCGGCGGCGATGAGTTCGCGATCCTGGTGCCGGACATCTCGGACGACATGCTGCGCGTGCTCTCCGAGCGCATTACCCACTCCATTGCGCAGGTCCGCTTCCAGTTCGAGGGCCAGAGCCTGCGGCTCACGAGCTCGCTTGGCGTTGCGGTGTTCCCGGACCATGCCGAGGGCGCCGAGGACCTCATTTCGCGGGCGGACACCGCCATGTACCAGGCGAAGGAGGCCGGCAAAAACGCCTGGCGCATCTATCGCAGCGATCTCGATGCTTCCCAGCGCATGGTCTCGAGGCTCTCGTGGAACGACCGCATCCTGCACGCGCTGGAGCACAACCTCATGGATCTGCAATTCCAGGGCGTGTACTTCACGGCGGACCGGTCCCTGTCGCACTTCGAGGTGCTGGTGCGCATGCGCGACCAGGACGACCCAACGGCGCTGCTCATGCCCGGGCAGTTCGTCCCGGTGGCGGAAAAGTCCGGCAAGATCCTCGAAATCGACCGGTGGGTGCTGCGCGAGGCGATCCAGATGCTCGCCGAGGTGAAATCGATCCCCGCGCTGGCGGTGAACATCTCCGGGCGCTCCTTCGACGAGCCGATGCTGCCCCAATACATCGCCGAGCAGTTGAAGCGTTACGGGGTGGCGCCGCGGCGGCTGATGGTGGAGTTGACCGAGACCTCGGCGGTTTCCGACCTGCACGACGCGCAGCGCTTCATCGAGGCGCTGCGCCAGACCGGGTGCGGCGTGTGCCTCGACGACTTCGGCACCGGATTTTCCTCGTTCGCCTACCTCAAGCACCTGCAGGCGGACTCGGTGAAGATCGACGGGCTGTTCATCCGCAACCTTCCGAACGACCACGACAACCAGCTGTTCGTGAAGGCGATCGTGTCGGTCGCGCGCGGCCTGCACAAGACCACGATCGCCGAATGCGTGGAGGACGAGGAGACGATGGCGATGCTCAAGAAATTCGACGTGGATTGCGTGCAGGGCTATTACCTGGAGAAGCCGCGCGTGGACCACCCGATGCTGATCACCGCGACGCGCCTGCAGGCCGGCAATCTGGAATTGCGATTTACTTGAGCGCCGGAGCGCCGTAACATTCGGGCATCATCGGTGTTCCGCTCTGGAGATTGCATCATGTCCCGGATGGTCGAGTGCGTGAAGCTCGGGCGCGAGGCCGAGGGCCTCGACTTTCCGCCGTACCCGGGCGAGCTCGGAAAGCGCATCTACGAGCAGGTGTCGAAGGAGGCCTGGAAGCAGTGGCTCGAGCACCAGAAGATGCTGGTCAACGAGAACCGGCTGAACCTGGCGGACAAGAAGGCGCGCGACTATCTCGCGCAGCAGATGGAAAAGCACTTTTTCGGCGCGGGCGCCGACGTCGCGTCCGGTTACGTTCCTCCCTCCAGCAAATAATCCCCGGACGCGGCTATTTTTGCCCCGGCGCGGATTGTGCGCCGCGCGGGCAGTCCCGGGTTCAAAGTTCAACGTTCAAGGTCTGTAAACCCGGAACCCGTAACGTGGAACCCGGAACTTTGAACGGCGAATGCCGAACATGGACCTGATCTTGTGGCGTCACGCTGACGCCGAGGACGGGATACCCGACGAAGAGCGCAGGCTGACCGGCGCGGGCCTTCAGCAGGCGCAGCGCATGGCGGCGTGGCTCAAGCAGCGGCTGCCGGGAGACGTCGTGATCCTCGTAAGCCCGGCGCGGCGTGCGCGCGAAACCGCGCAGGCATTCTCCGGCGAATTCAATGCGAGCCCCGAGGTCGGAACCGGGGTGACCCCGCAATCGATCCTCGCGGCCGCGAAGTGGCCGCACGGCAAGGGCGCTGTTCTGGTGGTGGGGCACCAGCCCACGCTCGGGCAGGCAGCGGCGCTTGTCCTCACCGGCAGGCCCGCCGAGTGGAGCTTGAGGAAGGGCGCGGTCTGGTGGCTTGCCAGCCGCGGCGAGGGCGAGGTGGTCGTCCGCGCAGTCGTCGCGCCCGACCTGGCGTGATGGCCCGGTCTGGGACCAAGAGCCGGATCAGCAATTATCAACCGCAGATAAACACCGATCGAGATATGGAGAGCCGTGAGCGGTAAGCAGTGAGCGGCACGAACCTGGAAATCGCGTCTTACTCACCGCTTACTGCTTACTGCTTACTGCTTACTGCTTACCGGGTGCTATCGGCATCCGTCCGCGTTCATCGGCGGCTTCAACCTTCTCAGTGCGGCGCGAGCACCTCGCGCTCGAAGCTTTCCAGGCCGATGTGCCGCACGTCCTTGCCCTTCACCATATAGACGACGTATTCGGACATGTTCTTCGCGTGGTCGCCAATGCGCTCGATCGCCTTGGCGATGAACAGGATCTCGAGTCCGTGGGAGATGGTGCGCGGATCCTCCATCATGAACGTGATGAGCTGGCGCAAAATCCCGCGGAACGTATCGTCCACCTGCTGGTCCTGGCGCACGACCTTGGCCGCGACCGCGAGATCGAGCCTGGCGAAAGCATCGAGCGCGTTGCGCAGCATTCCGAGCGCGAGGTCCGCGACGTGCCGGAGCTCGGGGGGGCGCAGCCCGTACGGGCGGTCGGACTCGTAGATGAGCTTGGTCATGCGCGCGATCTTCGCCGCCTCGTCCCCGATGCGCTCGAGATCCGTGATGGTCTTCACCACCATCAGCAGCATGCGCAGGTCCACGGCGGCCGGCTGGCGCCGCGCGATGATCGTGCTGCACTCCTCGTCGATCCCGACTTCCAGGGCATTGACCCGGTGATCGTCCTCCACGACGCGAGCCGCGACCTGGAGATCGCCGCTCGCCAGCGCATCCATGGCGCGCGCGATCTGCTCCTCGACCAGGCCGCCCATCTGCAGCACGCGCGCGCGCACCGCTTCGAGCTCGGCGTCGAACTTTTTCAGCGTGTGGTTGGTGTTGGGCATCGCCGCGCCTCCGTCTGTCCAGGAACAGGCAACGATATCGGGGAATTATGACAGCTTTGTGTCCGGGCGGGGCGCCCGGTCTCAGCGCTCGAACGTCTGCACGCCGCGCTCGGTGCCGAGGAGCAGTACGTCCGCGGCGCGCCGCGCGAACAACCCGTTCGTCACCACCCCCACAATCTGGTTCAATGCGCCCTCCAGCTCCGCCGGGGCACGGATGGAGAGTTTGTGCACGTCGAGGATGACGTTGCCGTTGTCCGTCGTGAAATCCTTCCGCATCTCCGGGCTGCCGCCCAGCCGGACGAGCTCGCGCGAGACGTAGGCGCGGGCCATCGGGACGACCTCCACCGGCAGCGGAAATTTCCCGAGCACGTCCACGAGCTTGAACTGGTCGGCGATGCACACGAAGCGGCGCGCCACGGCCGCGACGATCTTCTCGCGCGTCAATGCGCCGCCACCGCCCTTGATCATGGCGAGCTGGCGCGTTACTTCGTCGGCTCCGTCCACGTACACGGGCAGCTCCTCCACGCTGTTGAGATCGAGCACTGCGATGCCGAGGTTCTTCAGCCGCCGGGCAGTGGCCTCCGAGCTCGCGACCGCGCCCCGGATGCGGTGCTGGATTGCGCCGAGCTCCGCGATGAAAAAATTGGAGGTCGAGCCGCTGCCTACGCCCACCACGCAGCCGTCCGGAACGTGGCGGATCGCGGCCGCGGCAGCCGCCTTTTTCATTTCGTCCTGGGTCATCGAACGGCGGTGAGTGGTGAATCGGGAATAGTGAATGGGAAAATCATGATCTGCTTTCCGTGAACCGTGTCCGGCTTGCCGACTATACCATTTCCCATTTCCCATTCCCCATTTCCCCGGGGTGCAAAGGGCTGATAACCTTCTACTCTTACGAAACGGCCAGGGTGCGGCGGCAGCCATGAGGAAAAAACGCGACTACCTCGAACGCATACTGAACGCCCGGGTCTACGACGTGGCGATGGAGACGCCGCTCGAGCTTGCGCCGGCCCTGTCGGCGCGCATCGGGAACCGGCTGCTTCTCAAGCGCGAGGACATGCAGCCGGTGTTCTCGTTCAAGCTGCGCGGCGCCTACAACAAGATGGTGCATCTGCCGCCTGCCGCCCTCAAGCGCGGCGTGATTGCTGCTTCCGCCGGCAATCATGCCCAGGGCGTGGCGCTCGCGGCGCAAAAGCTCGGCTGCAGCGCGACGATCGTGATGCCGGTCACGACCCCGCAGATAAAGGTGTCTGCGGTCAAGGCGCGCGGCGCGCAGGTCGTGCTCCGCGGCGATTCCTACGACGAAGCGCACGCGCACGCGCGCGAGCTCGAGCGCCGTCGCCGGCTCACTTTCGTTCATCCCTACGACGATCCGGAAGTGATCGCGGGACAGGGCACGATCGGGATGGAGATCCTGCGCCAGCACGCGAAACCGATCCACGCGATCTTCGTCGCCGTCGGCGGCGGCGGGTTGATCGCCGGGATCGCCGCGTACGTGAAGAGCCTGCGCCCGGAAATCAAGGTGATCGGGGTCGAACCCGAGGACGCTGACGCCATGTACCGCTCGCTCAAGGCCGGCCGCCGCGTCACGCTCCCGCAGGTAGGGCTGTTCGCCGACGGCGTCGCGGTGAAGCAGGTGGGCGCCGAGACCTTCCGCCTCTGCCGCGAGCTGGTGGATGACGTCATCCTGGTGAACACGGACGCCATCTGCGCCGCGATCAAGGATGTGTTCGAGGACACGCGCGCGGTGCTCGAGCCGGCTGGCGCGCTCGCGATCGCCGGGGCCAAGGCCTACGTCGAACGCACCCGCGTGCGCGGCAAGACGCTGGTGGCGCTCGCGTGCGGGGCCAACATGAATTTCGACCGCCTGCGTTTCGTGGCGGAAGAGGCCGAGCTTGGCGAGGAGCGCGAGGCCATCCTCGCGGTCACCATTCCCGAGCGTCCCGGCAGCTTCCGCGAGTTCTGCTCCCTGGTGGGCGCGCGCAACATCACCGAGTTCAACTATCGCTACGCGGACCCCGCGCAGGCGCATGTTTTCGTGGGCATCCAGGTGCACGACCGTGCGGAGACCGAGAAGCTGATCCGCAAGCTGCGCCGCAAGGGGTTGAAGACTCTCGACTTCAGCCACAACGAGCTCGCAAAGCTGCACATCCGCCACACCGTGGGCGGGCACGCTCCGCGGCTGGACAACGAGATCCTTTATCGCTTCGAGTTCCCGGAGCGCCCGGGCGCGCTGATGAAGTTCCTCACGGCAATGAGCAGGGGGTGGAACATCAGCCTGTTTCATTACCGCAATCACGGCGCCAATTACGGGCGGGTGCTGGTTGGCATGCAGGTGCCACGCCGGGACAAGCGAAAGTTCCGGTCCTTCCTCGCCAGGATCGGCTACCCGTACTGGGACGAGACCCGCAATCCCGCCTACCGGCTGTTCCTGAGCTAGCCGCGCCCGGTCGGTCTTGCCGTGAGGCGGTCAACACCCGCCCGCTATCGCGCGTTATTTGCCCTGCGTTCTGACGGGAATTCCGGCTAGAATGAACGGGGTAAGCAGGGGAGTTCGCGTTTGATATGAATAGAATTCTGGCATTGCTGATGGCGCTGGCTGCCGGTCTGGCCCATGGCAGCAAGCTCGATGACGAGTTTCTCGCGGCACGGGAAGCCTTCCGAGCCGGCCATGGCGCGCGCCTCGAGGCCCATGCGAAGCGCCTGAAAGGCCACATTCTCGAGCCCTACGTCACCTATTGGAGGTTGAGCCTCAGGCTTGCTGACACCGCGCCCGAGGAAATACGCGCGTTCCTGGCCGCGAACCGCGATGGCCCGCTTGCCGAGCGGATGCGCAACGATTGGCTCAAGCAGCTTGGCAAGACGCGGCAGTGGGAGCTCTTCCGGCAGGAGTTGCCCCTGCTCGTGGGCGACGATCTCGAGATCACGTGTTATGCCCTGCAATCGCGCCTGGAGCACGACGGGGCCGAGGCATTGCGCGAGGCGCGCGCGGTGTGGTTCATCCCCCGCGCGCTGCCCGACAGTTGCATGCCGTTGGTCAGCGCGCTGGCCGGGGCACAGCTGCTGTCCACCGAGGACGTGTGGATGCGCATCCGCGTTGCGCTCGAAGCGGGACGCGTCACGGCGGCGCGCCGCTTCGCGGAGCTGTTGCCCGCGGGGCAGGCGCCCGAGGCGCGCGTGCTCGAAGCGATCGCGTCCGATCCGAACGGATATCTTGAGCGCCGGGGCTTGAACCTCAGAACCCGCGCCGGACGCGAGGCCGCGATGTTCGCGGTGCACCGGCTCGCGCGCACCGCGCCCCAGCCGGCGGCGCGCCACTGGGCGAAGCTCGAAGAGCGTTTCTCCGCGGAGGAGCGCGGCTACGTATGGGGCATGCTCGGGCATCTGGGGGCCATGCGCCACCAACCGGATGCGCTTGCTTGGTTCCAGCGCGCGGGCGACCTCTCCGACGTGCAGCTCGCGTGGAAAGCGCGCGCCGCCCTGCGCGCCCAGAGCTGGCCGGACGTGCTTGAGGCGGTTGACGCCATGATCGGGACCGAAGCAAATGATCCCGCCTGGCGTTACTGGAAGGCGCGCGCGCTGAGAGAGCTTGGACGCGCCGAGGAATCCGAGGCGCTATTCAGGCCGCTTGCGGCCGAGTTCAACTTCTACGGGTTGCTCGCGCAGGAGGAACTCGGCGCGAGAATCGCGGTGCCGTCCGCACCCTTCAAGCCGAGCGCCGAGGACGTGCGGGCGATGAATCAGCTCCCGGGGTTCAGTCGGGCGCTCGAGTTTTATCGGCTCAATCTCCGCCCCGAGGCCAACCGCGAATGGCTGTGGACGATCCGCGGCTTTGACGACCAGCAGTTGCTCGCCGCGGCCGAGCTCGCGCGTCGCTACGATGTCTATGATCGCGCGATCGGCACTGCCGAGCGCACGGTCGAGGTGCACGACTTCGGGCTGCGCTACCTTGCTCCTTACCGTGACGTGCTCAAGACGCACGCCGCACGCTTCGCGCTCGACGAGGCGTGGGTCTACGGGCTGATCCGGCAGGAGAGCCGGTTCATCGCGGACGCCAGGTCGCATGCGGGAGCGAGCGGGCTGATGCAGCTGATGCCGGCCACGGCGCGCTGGGTGGCCAAGCAGCTGGGGTTCAAGGACTGGCGCTGGTCGCAGGTCAACGAGATCGACGTCAATGTGAGGCTCGGGACCTACTATCTGAGGCATGTCCTGGATGCGCTCGACGGCCATCCGGTGCTGGCCTCGGCAGCCTATAACGCGGGGCCGGGCCGCGCCCGGGCCTGGCGTCCCGACACTGCGGTCGAGGGCGCGATCTACGCCGAAACGATCCCGTTCAACGAAACGCGCGACTACGTGAAAAAAGTGATGTCGAACGCGACGTTCTACGCGCACAGCTTCGGCGATACGATGCAATCGCTCCGGCAGCGCATTGGGATCGTCAGCCCGCGCCGGCGCGACCGCGAATCGTCGCTGAACGACACGCCCTGAGCCCCACCACGAACCGTATGCGATGAGCAGGATGGCCGCCGATGGGCGGGCCTTCGATTCACGATTCACAATTCGCGACTCACGGCATAATAATCGGGCATGGAAATCAATACCGTTGCTATCCTCGGCGGGTCCGGGTTCATCGGCCGCAACATCTGCCAGCTGCTGGCGGCCGAAGGCTACCGGGCGCGGGTGGCCACGCGCGACCGCGAGCGCGCCAAGGAGCAGCTGATCCTGCTGCCGACCGTGGACGTGATCGAGCTGGACGTGCACGACCCGCAGGCTCTGCGCGAGTTCGTGCGCGGGTCGGAGGCGGTCATCAATGTGGTCGGCGTGCTCCACGACGGTCGCGGCACCGGGAGCTTCCAGGCGGCGCACGTCGAACTCGCACGCAAGGTCGTGGCGGCGTGCCGCGAGCGCGGCGTGCGGCGGCTGCTTCACATGAGCGCTCTCAACGCCGCGCCCGATGGCCCGAGCAGGTATCTGCGCAGCAAGGGCGAGGCCGAGAACATCGTCCGCTCATCCGGGCTGGAGGCGACGCTGTTCCGGCCTTCGGTGGTGTTCGGCCGCGAGGACACCTTTCTCAACCTGTTCGCCCAGCTGCTCCGGTTCTCGCCGTTCGTCGTGCTCGCGTGCCCGGGGGCGCGCTTTCAGCCGGTGTACGTCGAGGACGTGGCGGCTGCGTTCGTGCGCAGCCTCACGGACCCCGCGAGCATCGGCAGGAGCTACGATCTGTGCGGCCCCGGGGTCTACACGCTGCGCGAGCTCGTCGAATTCGTGGGTGTGGCGACCGGCAGGCGGCGGCCGGTCATCGGCCTCAACGATACCCTGTCCTACTGGCAGGCGTTCGCGATGGAGTTGCTTCCGGTGAAGCTCCTTACGCGCGACAATTACCATTCGATGAAAGCCGACAGCGTGTGCGATTGCGCGTTTCCGTTCGGCATCGCGCCCGTGGCGCTGGAGGCGGTCGCGCCGAGCTACCTCGCGCAGAACACACCGCGCTCGCGCTACCAGCGCCTGCGGGGCCGCGCGGGCCGCAATGATTCCGTGAATCGTGAGTCGTGATACGGGAAGACGAGGAACGAATCGCGGGAAGCGAGGGAAGCGAAGCGGGCCGCGAATCACCCGCCACGCCGTTGGGTTAACGGGATGAGCGCTGCGCTGACACTGGTCATTGGCAACAAGAACTATTCTTCGTGGTCGATGCGTCCCTGGGTGCTCATGCGCCAGGCGCAGATCCCTTTCGAGGAGATCCAGCTGTGGTTCGACGACGAGGCGCGGCCCCGGGGCATCGGGCAGTACTCGCCGGCCGGGCAGGTGCCCGTGTTGCTCGTGGACGGCGCGCCGGTGTGGGATTCCCTCGCGATCTGCGAGACGCTCGCCGAATTGTTTCCGGAAAAGCGGTTGTGGCCCGAGGAAGCCGGCGCGCGCGCACACGCGCGCGCGGTCTGCGCCGAGATGCACGCGGGGTTCCGCAGCCTGCGCGAGGCCATGCCCATGAACATCCGCGCCTCGCACCCGCGCAAGGGCATGAGCGATGCGGTCGCGCGCGAAATCGCGCGCGTCTCGGCCATCTGGAGCGAATGCCGCGGGCGTTTTGGCGAAGGCGGCGCGTTGCTGTTCGGGAAATTCACGGTGCCGGATGCCTATTACGCGCCGGTGGTGATGCGGTTCCTCACCTACGTGGTGTCACTCCCGCCGCTCGCGCGCGATTACGTCGAGGCCGTGCGCGGCCTTCCGTCCGTCACCGAGTGGATGGACGCGGCGTGCCGCGAGACGGCGTTCGTTGCGGCCGACGAGCCGTACGCTGCGAAATCGTGACGCATGACCGGTGGTCCGTGAGCGGTAAACTGCGGTTTTCTCCGGCTCGCGGCTCGCGCGGTGCCGCCGATTCACGATTCACGAATCACGATTCACGAATCACGAGCTCATGAAGATCTACTGTGTGGGAGGGGCGGTGCGCGACGAGCTGCTGGGGCTCCCGGTCGAGGACCGCGACTACGTTGTCGTCGGCGCCACCCCGGAGGAGATGGTGCGGCTCGGCTACAAGCCCGTGGGCCGGGATTTCCCCGTCTTCCTGCACGCGCAGACCCACGAGGAGTACGCGCTCGCGCGCACCGAGAGGAAAACCGCGCGCGGCTATCACGGCTTCGAGTTCTACACCGCGCCCGACGTGACGCTCGAGCAGGACCTCGCGCGGCGCGACCTCACGATCAACGCGATCGCCAGAGATCCCGAGGGGCGCATCGTCGACCCGTTCAACGGCGCGGCCGATCTCAAGGCGGGCGTGCTGCGCCACGTGAGCCCGGCGTTCGCGGAAGACCCGGTGCGGATCCTGCGCGTGGCGCGCTTCGCGGCGCGCTTCGGCTTCCGCGTCGCGCCCGAGACGCAGGCGTTGATGCGCAGGATGGCCGCGGACGGCGAGGCCGATGCGCTGGTGCCCGAGCGCGTGTGGCAGGAACTGTCGCGGGGACTCATGGAGGCGCGCCCCTCACGGATGTTCGCGGAGCTGCGGGAGTGCGGGGCGCTGTCGCGGATCGTGCCGGAACTCGACGCGCCGCTCGAGAACCCCGAGGCGGGCCAGGCGGTGATGCGGGCGCTTGACGCGGCCGCGCGTGCGGGCTGTTCGCTCGAGGGGCGCTTTGCCGCCCTTACTGCGGCGCTCGATCCGCACGCCGTGGAAGCGCTCGCCAGCCGGCTCAAAGCGCCCGCAGCCGCGCGAGATCTTGCGCTGCTTGCCGCCCGCCACGCCAATACCGTGATCGACGCCGTGGAACTGGATGCCCCCGGGATGCTGGAGCTCCTCGACGCGACCGACGCATGGCGCCGACCCGGGCGATTCGCGGAGCTCGTTGCCGCCGTGCTCGCGGACCAGCAGGACGCGGAGCCCGCGCGCCGGCTGCTCGAGCGTGCACGGGCCGCCGCCGCCGCGGTCGATGCCGGCGCGATCGCAAAGACCGCAAGAGCGCCTCACGAGATCCGCGGGCGCGTGGATGAGGCGCGGCTCGCCGCCATCCGCCGCGCTATCGCTCGTGACTAAGAACCGGCTCGCTCTCAAGTTCCAAGTGCAACACTGGGGGATTTTAGTTGAGTAGCCCACGCCTCGTTCGGGGTCATCCAGTCGAGCGTTTTGCGAGGCCGGTTGTTCAGTCGTGCGGCAATGGCGTTGAGCTCGCGCTGAGACAGCCGGCTCAGATCGATATTGCGGGGAAGGTATTGGCGCAGCAGCCCATTGGTGTTCTCGCTGGAGCCGCGTTGCCACGGGCTGTGCGGGTCGGCGAAGTAGGTTTGAAGTTTGAGCCGCTTACGCAGCAACTCGTGACGCGCCATCTCGCGGCCCTGATCGTAGGTGAGCGATTTACGCAACGGCTGTGGCACCATGCCCAGCTTGCGGGCAAAGCCGCTGCACACGGCATGCGAGTCCAGTCCCGGCAGCCGCGCCAGCAGCACCAGGCGCGTGGTGCGCTCGACCAGGGTGCCCACGGCGGAGCGGTTGGCGCGCCCCTTGAGCAGATCGCCTTCCCAGTGGCCCGGCACGCGCCGGGTCTCGAGCTCCGGCGGGCGCAGCCCAATGGGGGTGCGATTGGGAATCTGGCCGCGGCGCTCGCCGCTGCGGTAGCGGGCTCGACGCCGCTTACGGTGCTGGCGCAAGCAGGAGATGAGCAGGCGGCGCAACTGCCCGCGCGGAATGATGTAGATCGAGCAATAGATCGTCTCGTGGGAGATGCGTCGGCGCATGTCCTGAGGGTAGTCACGTTTGAGCCGAGCGGCAATCTGCTCGGGCGACCAGCCCAGCATCAGCCGCAGTCCGACATAGCGCGCCAGCCAGCGCCACAGCAGCTTACGCCGTCGCCGTGCCCGGTGGGCGCAGCGCTGAGCTCGGCGCTGTGCCAAGCTCGCCCGATACAACGCCCGCCCTCCGATATTGCGGCCGATCTCGCGACGGATGCTCGAGGCACTGCGCCCGAGCTCGCGACCAATCGCCCGCACCGATTCACCCCGCGCCAAACCGCGGCTGATCTCCTCACGCTCCACGATACTCAGATGGCTATAGCATTGACCCATGGCAACACTCCTGTCGGGGACTAACATTAGTGTTGCACTTGTTGATTGAGACCAAGCGGGCTCTAAATCACTGAATCACTCAGTTACTCGGAAGAAGGAGTGCGATGATCGATCTGTACACCTGGAGCACACCGAACGGCCGCAAGGTCTCGATCATGCTGGAGGAGCTCGCGCTGCCGTATCGCGTGCACCCGATCGACATTGGCAAGGGCGACCAGTTCAAGCCGCAGTACGTGATGATCAACCCGAACGGCAAGATTCCCTCGATCGTGGACCCCGACGGCCCCGACGGCAAACCGATCGAGATGATGGAGTCCGGCGCGATCCTCGTCTACCTCGCCGGCAAGACCGGGAAGCTGCTGCCCGGGTCCACGCGCGGCAAGTACGTGACGCTGCAGTGGCTGATGTTCCAGATGGGGCACGTGGGGCCGATGTTCGGCCAGGTGCACCACTTCCTGCGCGCCGCCAAAGAGCCCGTTCCGTACGGGATCGAGCGCTACACCAGGGAAACCCGGCGCCTGTACGCCGTTCTAAACCAGCATCTGGCAAACCACGAGTTCCTGGCCGACGAGTACACGATCGCCGACATCGCGACCTATCCCTGGGTGGCGCGCTACGAATGGCACAAGACCGATCTTTCCGGCTATCCGCACGTGAAGCGCTGGTTCGGCACGATCTCCGCGCGGCCGGCGGTGCAGAAGGGCATGAACGTGCCGGAAGTGAAGAAGTGACGCGGTGACAAGGGGACATAAGACCCGCTCTCCCCCTGAACAGGGGGAGAGGGTGGGGTGAGGGGGTATGGCATGAATGTCAACCGCAGACGTTTCCTCGTCGCAGGCGCGATTTTCGTCGTGCCCGATGCATTGCACGCGCAACTATGCCGCGTGACGCCGCGCGATGCGCTGGGGCCGTTCTACATCAAGGGCGCTCCGTCACAGCCCGAGCTGTGCGCGAGCGGATCGGGCGGAACCCAGAAGCTCGCGGTCTCCGGCCGCGTGCTCGGCATGCCGGATTGCACGCCGCTCGCGGGCGCCTTGGTCGAGGTGTGGCAGGCGGACGCGCGCGGCGATTACACGCAGGTCGGCGCGAGGCAGGACGACCCCGGCTGCCTGCTGCGCGCGAGCCTCAAGACCGGCGCCGACGGGCGCTACACGTTTCGCACCGTGATGCCCGGCGAATATCCGGGGCGCCCGCGCCACATCCATTACCGCGTGAGCGCGAAGGGCTACGCGACGCTGGTCACGCAGCTCTACTTCGCGCGCGAGCGCGGGATTCCGCAGGAACTCGTCACGTCGGCTACGGCGAAGGAGGGCGCGCTCGCGGCGAGCTTCGACGTCACGCTCGCCAAAGCCTGAAACGCGTGACTGGTGACTGGTGACTCGTGACCGGTGACTGGTGAGTCGAAAAGCTAAATGCCCTGCCCGCCGATGCACGCCGATGAACGCCGACGGAACGAAAAGCTGAACCGTAGAGGACGCGGAGGACGCAGAGGAAAACCAGGAACAAGAATGGAAGCGCCAAGCCGCGGAGAGAAACAAGAACGAGAACCAGACACGGAGCGGCAGGCTTAGGTCGAATCACGACTCACCCCTCACGACCCGCGCCTCACGGCACCAGCACCGCCGCGCCGGTGACGCGCCCCTCGCGCAGCCGCGCGAGCGCCTCGTTTGCCCGTGCCAGCGGGTACGTTTCCACGGTCGTGCGTACCGGCACCTTGGGCGCCAGCGCGAGGAACTCCTCGCCGTCGCGCCGCGTGAGGTTGGCCACCGAGCGCACGACGCGCTCGCCCCACAGGATGTCGTAGGGAAAGGCCGGGATCTCGCTCATGTGGATGCCGGCGCACACCACGGTGCCGCCCTTGGCGGTGGCGCGCAGGGCTTCGACCACGAGCGTTCCGACTGGCGCAAAGAGAATCGCGGCGTCGAGTTCCTCGGGCGGCGGCGCACCGGAATCGCCCGCCCACTCGGCGCCTAGCCTGCGCGCAAAGTCCTGTGCCGCGGCATCGTTCGGCCGCGTGAAAGCGAACAGGCGCCGCCCCTGATGGCGCGCGACCTGCGCCACGATGTGCGCCGCGGCCCCGAAGCCGTATATACCGAGGCGCCGCGCGTCGCCCGCCATGACCAGCGCACGGTAGCCGATCAGCCCCGCGCACAGCAGAGGCGCCGCTGCGGCGTCCTCGTACGCGGCGGGCAGATGGAAACAGTAGCGCTGGTCGGCGACCGTGTATTCGGCGTAGCCGCCGTCAATATGGTAGCCGGTAAAGCGCGCCCGATCGCAGAGGTTTTCCCGCCCGCCCGTGCAGTAGTCGCATGCGCCGCAGGTGTAGCCGAGCCACGGTACGCCAACGCGGTCTCCGCGCTCGAAGCGCTCCACCGCAGAGCCCTTGTCCACGACTCTGCCTACGATCTCGTGTCCCGGGATGATGGGAAGCTTTCCTTGCGCGAGATCGCCGTCCACCACGTGCAGGTCGGTGCGGCACACCCCGCATGCGGCGACCTTCAGCAGCAGCTCGCCCGGGCCGGGACGCGGCGCCGGCAGATCGGCGGGCCTGAGCGCCGTGCGCGGCGCCGCGAGCTGCATCGCTTTCATGGAAAAAAATGGACAGGATTCACATGATTACCCGGGATCAACAGGATTAGATCCGAGAAGGAATCCTGTAAATCTTCTTGAAATCCTGTGAATCCTGTCTATTTTGGTTTGGGCTCGGAGCGGGCGTGGCGCTGGAGGAAGCGAATGATTTCCTCGGTCTCGAGCACCGGTACAGTCCGCAGCACATCCACACCAACCACGACATTGGCCCAGGCTATGTGGCGCTTCATGCGTTCGACCACCTTCGGCCAGTCACTCGCGGTGTGGCGCCTGGGGTCCGGCAGCGCGTGGCACTGGTTGCAGGCAAAGGTGAACATCTTTCCGGCGCTGGTTTCGAGCGACGGATAGCGCTTGGGATCGATCTCGCTCATCCCGTGCTTCTGAAGGTAGCGGGTGAGGACGGCGAGATCCCTGTCGGAGGGCGCCTCGACCCTGTCCATCATGTCCTTCATCAGCGCGCCCATGTTGCCGTGGCCCTTCATGCGCCAGTACATCCGGTCCACGATCGGCTTCCATTTCGCGGCCGTGTGCATTTGCGGGCTCGGCAGGTAGTGGCACTGCACGCAATAGCGGGTCGCGAGCCCCGCCCCTTCCGATCTCGGCTCGGGCAACTGATGGGGCTCGACCGCCCGCGGCAGGATGCGCTCGAGGAACGCGCCGTGCGGGCTTTGCGACCACAGGTATCGCGCCCGGGCGACTTCGGGCGCTTCGGCGGCCGCTGCGTTGCCCGCAGTGAGAGCGGCAGCAAGCGCGAGCGCCGAGTATCTCGATCGGCTCGGCAAGGTCATGTGTGATCCCCGATGGCGCGTCCCGCAGGCGCGGGCCCCGGTGCGCGCCCCCTTATCTTAGCGCAGCCTGCTCAGCGCAGGACAGAGGCCGAGGCCTGCCATATCAGAACGAGCGCGATTGCGAACAGGATCCTGCGCAGCACCCGGTTGTAGGTCTCTACGCTGAATCGCCGCTGCGCATGGGTCCCGAGGTACATGCCGGCCAGCGCGATCAGCGTCATCGGAATGTTTGCGAGCACGGCCGACAGCGCGATCTGGCCAGCGAGGCCGAGGGTCGCCGCCTGCACGGCCTTGCCGCCGAGAAAGCACAGATTCAAAATCTGCGTCATCGCGGTGATCTCGAGGCCGAGCAGCGTGAAGTAGATCAGCAGCGGCGGCAGCGACTGGTTCAGCGATCCCGAGAAAAACCCGCCCGTCAGCCCGAAGCCCAGCGCGGAGATATACGGCCGGCGCGCGAGCCAGCTCCAGTCGAGCTTCGCGAGGCGGTGCTGGTAGAGGTAGGCGATTATGATCAGCGCCAGCAACAGGCGCAGCGGTGCGGGCGGCGCCATGATCAGGAACATCGCCCCCAGGAACGACCCGATCAGCACGTAGACCGCGACGGGCCAGTACCGGCCCAGGCTCGCGCCCCAGTTGCCGCCGCGCACGATGCTGATCGTGTTGACGGTGAAGTTGGGCAGCAGGTTGAGAATGATCGCGGTCTTGACGTCGGTCAGCAGCACGAGCACCGGCGTGGAGATGGTCGGAAAGCCGAAACCGAGCGCGCCCTGCGTGAATCCTGCGGCGAGGAAGACCGCGCCCGCCGCCGCCCACAAGGGCCATGACAATACGAGCTCGCTGTCCACGAACCCGGCTCAGAGCGTGTGGCGCTTGTCCCCGCTCGAGAAGCCGAGCAGCGGATCGCGCACGTCCCTGCCGAGCGCGATTACCTTGTAGAGTTCTCCCATCTCCGCCGGAGAGAGCAGCTTGTTGGCCTGGGCGGTGAGCGGTGTGTAGCGCACCGCTTCCTCGGCCGCGGTCTCGCCCAGGATTTCCGTGATCCCGCAGTTCACCAGGAATTGCCCCTGGTTGGTGTAGCCGAGCACTTCGAGCCCTGCCTCCCGCCCGGCCTGCGCGATTGCCGAGAAATCAATGTGCGATGTGATGTCCTGCAGCCCCGGGAACAGGAACGGATCGTCGTGTGCGCGATGCCGGTAGTGGCACATGAGCGTGCCCTGCGCGCGTTGCGGATGGTAGTACTCATGGCGCGGAAACCCGTAGTCGAGAAAAAGCACCGCGCCGCGCTCGAGCACGTCGCCCACGCTGCGGATGAACGCGCGCGCGAGGAACTGGATCTCGGTGCGGTAGCCCGCCCCCGGGAACAGCGAGGCGTCCACCGGACCGGGCGCGGCTTGCGGCGGCCGGAGGGCCCACGCGAACTTCCCGGCCTCGAGCGCTACGCCCATTTCCATCACTCCCTGCTGCCGGCGCTCGAACAGGTGCACCGGCATCGCATCCAGCACCTCGTTGCCGAGCACCACGCCCGAGAACGACGGTGGCAGCCGGTTGAGCCAGGCCACGCGCTCGATCATCTGCGGCGCGCGCGCGGCGATCGTATCGCGGCTGCGGTCGCGCAGGTCAGGGCTCAACTCCAGGATCAGGTAGCGCTCGGGGGCGCATTCCTGCCGCTCGAGCTCGAGCAGCAGGTCCGCGGCAAGCGCGCCGCTGCCCGCGCCGATCTCGAGGATCTCCTGGTAGCCGAGGCGCAGAAGCTGCGCCACCTGGCGCGCAATCGTGCGGCCGAACAGCGAGGAAATCTCCGGGGCCGTGATGAAATCTCCGTCCCGCCCCAGTTTGCGCGCGCCGGCCATGTAGTAGCCCAGCCCAGGCGCGTAGAGGGCAAGTTCCATGTAGCGGGCGAAGCTCACCCACCCGCCGGAGCGGCGGATCTCCTCGCCGATCGCCTGCGCGAGCTTCTCGCTCAATGCAAGCGCTTCGGGTGGCGGCGCGGGCAGCCCCGCGGCGGGTGAGGGAGGATTCAAGCGGTGAAAGCCGGTTGATTAGACTACAATTCTACACGCTCATCCGAGCCGCACTAACCGGACATGACGGATACTCTGCAGGGAAAAGCGGTGCTCGTCACGGGCGGCGCGAGGCGCGTGGGCGCGGCCATCTGCCGCGGGCTCCACGCCGCCGGCGCCGATCTGCTCGTGCATTACCGTTCCTCGGCGCTCGAGGCGCGCGCGCTGCAGGTCGAGCTCAACGCGCTGCGCGCCGATTCAGTGGCGGTGGTCCAGGCCGATCTGCTCAAAAACGCGGCGCCGGCCCAGCTCATGAAGTCGGCGCTCAAGCAGTTCGGCAGGCTCGACGCGCTGGTCAACAACGCTTCGAGTTTCTACGCCACGGCGATCGGGGAGCTGACCGAAGAAGCGTGGACCGATATCGTGGGCACGAATCTCAAGGCGCCGCTGTTCCTCGCCCAGGCGGCGGCTCCCGAGTTGAGGAAGCAGCACGGGTGCATCGTCAACATCATCGACATCCAGGCGCAGTGGCCGATACGGAACCACGCGGCTTACATCGCGGCCAAAGGCGGGCTGGCCGCGCTCACCCGCGCGCTGGCGCGCGATCTCGGGCCGGAGGTCCGCGTCAACGGCGTTGCGCCCGGGACGATCCTCTGGCCCGAAGACGATGCCTGGCGCGACGAGGTGGCCCGCCAGCGCATCATCAACCAGACGGCATTGAAGCGCATCGGCGAGCCCGACGATATCGCGAGAGCGGTACAATTCCTGATCGCCGAGGCCCCGTACGTCACGGGACAGATCATCGCGGTGGACGGCGGCCGCAGCGGCGGCCTCTAGAACCCGTGACTCGTCACTCGTTGCTCGTGACTCGTGCTTACCTCTCAGCCCAACCCTTCCTCAGGGGGCGCGGGCGGCTGAAGTGAACGTCGAAGCACGAGCAACGAACAACGAGAAACGAGAATCGAGAAACGAGAATCGAGAAACGAATTACCGGATGGACGACATGGACCAGACCGTAATACGCATGCAGCCCAAAAGCAACGAGGAGCGCAAGGCTTCGTACGAGGCGAACAAGCTCGTGAAAAGACTGCGCCGTCTCGTTGGCGAGGCGGCCGTCGATTACGACATGATCGCCGGGAGCGACAAGGTGATGGTGTGCATGTCCGGCGGTAAGGACAGCTATGCGCTGCTCGACATCCTCACCTATCTGCGTGACCGTGCGCCGGTGCGTTTCGACATCGTCGCGGTCAACCTCGACCAGAAGCATCCCGGCTATCCGGCGCACGTGCTGCCGGAGTATCTCGCCCGGCAGGGCGTGCCGTACCGGATCGTGGAGCAGGACACCTACAGCGTGGTGAAGCGCGTCATACCGGAGGGCAGAACCATGTGCTCGCTGTGCTCGCGGCTGCGCCGCGGCGTGCTCTACCGCGTGGCGCGGGAGCTCGGTGCGACCAAGATCGCGCTCGGCCATCACCGCGACGACATCCTCGAGACCTTCTTGCTGAACCTCTTCTTCGGCGGGCAGCTGAAGGCGATGCCGCCCAAGCTGAGGAGCGACGACGGGCGACACGTCGTGATCCGGCCGCTCGCATATTGCGAGGAGCGCGATCTCGCGGCGTACGCGGAGCTCCGGCAGTTCCCGATCATTCCGTGCAACCTGTGCGGGTCGCAGGATAACCTCAAGCGCGCGGAAATGAAGGCGCTGCTGCGGGAGTGGGAGCGGCGCCACCCGGGCCGGGTGGAAACGATGGTCAACGCCCTGCGCCACGTGCGGGCCTCACACCTCCTCGACCCGGAAGCGTTCGATTTCGTGGGGTTGCCGCCGAGCCGAAGCCAATACGGCTCCCAACTGCAACACGCTGAATTTTAATAAGATCTCGACTGCACTCCCGGCCCAAGTCTTTGATTAATGTCGGTAATGTCTCCTCCACGCCATTTTGTCAAAATAATTTTGTCATGGTAATCTCCGCAGCGCAGGGATCACTATGAATTGCGCAGAGCGTCTCGTCGCACTCTTCGGAAGCCAGGCGGAAGTCGCGCGCAGGCTGCGCCTGGACCGCGCGGTGGTCAGCAACTGGGTAAAGTCGGGCTACATCCCGGCGCGCTGGGCGATGGAAGTCGAGGCGCTCAGCTCGGGCCAGATCGCCACACGCGACGTCCTCAACGAAGCCAATTCCCGCAAGCCGATCCGGCTCAAATCGCGGCCGCACGGAGAAAGCCTGTTCGGTTCACTGCTATTGGGGAACGACACCATGAATGATTTTTCGCCCGCGAAACGCATCCGCTCCTTCCACCCGCCGCAGCGCACCCTCATGGGCCCGGGGCCAACGGAGATCCACCCGCGCGTGTTGACGACCATGAGCCAGCCGGCGATCGGCTACCTCGATCCGGTCTTCCTCGAGATGATGGAGGAGCTGAAAGCGCTGCTGCGCTACGTCTATCAGACGAAGAGCGCGCTCACCTTCCCGCTCTCCGGTCCGGGCTCGGTCGGCATGGAGTACTGCTTCGTCAACCTGGTCGCGCCGGGGGACAAGGTGGTCGTGTGCCGCAACGGCGTCTTCGGCGGGCGCATGATCGAGAACGTCGAGCGCATGGGCGGCGTGCCGGTCGTGGTGGAGGCGAATTGGGGCGATCCGGTGGATCCCGACAAGCTCGAGGACGCGCTCAGGAAAAACCGCGATGCACGCGTGGTCGCGTTCATTCACGCGGAGACCTCGACCGGCGTGCAGTCGGATGCAAAGGCCCTGGTCGAGATCGCGCACCGCTACGATGCGCTCACCATCGTGGACGCGGTAACCTCGCTCGCGGGAACGCCGGTGCTGGTGGACGAGTGGGGAATCGACGCGATCTACTCGGCGAGCCAGAAGTGCCTTTCGTGCACCCCGGGGCTCTCGCCCGTGTCCTTTTCGGACCGCGTGGTGGATTACGTGAAATCGCGCAAGGACAAGATCCATTCCTGGTTCATGGACATGAACCTGCTGCTCGGGTACTGGGGCGCCACGACGCGTACCTACCACCATACCGCGCCGACCAACGCGCTCTTTGCGCTGCACGAGGCGCTGCTGCTGATCCAGGAGGAAGGGCTGGACAACTGCTGGGCGCGCCACCGGCGCCACCATGTCGCGCTCAAGGCCGGGCTCGAAGCCATGGGGCTGAAATTTCTGGTGAAGGAGCCCTTCCAGCTGCCGCAGATGAACGCGGTGGTCTGCCCCGAGGGCGTCAACGAGGAGGAGGTGAGGAAGACGCTGCTCGCCGAATTCAATATCGAGATCGGAGCGGGTCTCGGGCCGCTCAAGGGCAAGATCTGGCGCTTCGGAATCATGGGCTACTCGTGCCGGCCCGACAACGTCATGCTCTGCCTCGCGGCGCTGGGCTCTGTGCTCTCCGACATGGGCCTGCCGGTGCACGTGGGCGACGCGGAGGCGGCGGCCCACGATGCGTACGCTTCGATGCATACCCGGGCCGCGCAGGCCAAGGCGAAGAGCAAGGCCGCTGCCGCGAAGGCTGCGGCCTGAACGGAAGTTCTCTCCCCGCCGGCCGGCCGCCTCGTGCGGCCGGTTTCGTTTTCGGGACTCGCGGACGCCGTGCGCCCGGCGAGCGCCGCGCGAGCCTACGAGTGCGAGTAGAGCTTCAGGCCCGCAACGGGCATTTCCGCCCTGAACACGGTGCTGCGGTACGAGTCGGTGATATAGAGCGTCTTGCGATCGGCCCCGCCGTAGGCGATGTTGGTGAACCGTCCCTGGCCGTCCTTCGCCTGGATGCGGTAGAGCGGCTCGCCCAGCGGGCTCAGCAGCCACACGATCCCCGCGCGCGCGTGGGCGACAGCGAGATTGCCGGCCTCGTCCACCGCGAGCCCGTCCGGGCCGTGCATGCCGGGCAAGTAGGCGAAAACGCCCGCTTTCGAGACGCCGCCTCCGCGCAGGGGTAGGTGCCACATGCAGTTCGCGCGCGTCATGGCGACAAAGAGCGCGCGCTCGTCCGGAGCGAGCGCGATTCCGTTGGGGCTCGGTCCGTTGTCAATCAGCAATTCGAGCCTGCCCGCGGCCGTCAGCCGGTACACCCGGCCGGTCGGATCGTGTATTCCGGTCTGACCCTGGTCCGTGAAGTACAGCTCGCCGTTGCGGGAGAACGTGAGGTCGTTCACTCCTTTGAATCCCTCCGAGTGCCGGTGCGCGAGGTGGGGCGTGACGCGCCCCGTGGACGGCTCGTACACCATGATCCCGTGCCGGTAGTCGGCGATGAACACGCGCCCGTCGCGGTGGATCGCGAGACCGTTGGGCCAGCCGTCGTACTGCACGGCCACTTGATACCGCCCCTGCGGCGAGATGCGCAGCAGGCGCCCGAAGGGAATGTCCACCACGTAGAGATACCCCTCGCGGTCGAATGCGGGCCCCTCGAGGAAGCACCCGAGCTGCGAGCCGGGATGGTTCGCGTCGAGCCAGCTCGATGGCTGGCCGCTGCGCATGAGCTCGCGCGGCAGGGCCGCGAACGGCTCGGCCTCGATCGGGGCGGGCGGGGCGTGAAAGGTCATGGCTCGGATCCCGGTCTGTTGGATTCTTCTGCGGCGCGATCGCTTGACCGCGCCGGCGGGAAGAATACACTTTTCCTTCCGGTTGCGCGCAAGCGCGGCACCTTTTTCCCCATCACGACCCCGAGGAGTATCCGATGCATCTTCGCCTTGTGCTTGAGAATCTGTTGGCGCCGCTCACGCAGCGCTGGACCATGTGGAGTGCCGCGGTAGGCGGGCACACCGTCACGGACGCCCGCGCCCCCGGCTACCGGGTCCACTACTTCAATCCGCAGGGGCTGTGGAACAAGGGGCGGCTCACACAGGTGGTCGAGGTCGAGGGTGCGCGGCTGATCTATCTTTCGGGACAGACGCCCGCGGACGCCGAGTACCGCGTGAAAAGCGGTGATTTCCGCGCGCAGGTGAACCAGGTCTACGACAACATCGAAATCGCGCTGCGCGCGGCGGGCGCACGGATGAACCATGTCGTCAAGACGACGACATACCTCACCGATGCTGCGTACATCGCGCCGTTGCGCGAAGCGCGCGCCGCACGCTACGCAAGTCTCAAGGCACCGCCCGCCAACACCCTGCTGGTGGTGAGCGCCCTCGCGGAGCCGGAATTCCTGGTCGAGATCGAGGTCATCGCCGCCGTCCCGGCCGGCTAACGCGCGCGCCGCAGGACCTCCGCGAGCGCGTGAAAAAGATCCACCGAGGCGTCGATTTCCTCCCGGTTGATCGAAACGCTCTCGATGTTCAGGCCGAGCGGCAGGGCGCCGGCATCATCCTGGTCGAGTATCCGCAGCAGGTTCTCGCGGCAGATCTCGATGGATTTCGCGACGGGCCGGGATGCCGACAGGATTGCGCGCTCGGTTTCCACCGGCACGGATATTCCCAGCCATTTGATGAACGCCATCGTCTTGTCCCGGCCGCAGGGCGAGAACGTGAGCACCACGCGGCGCGGCGCGATGCCGGACTCGCGGCAGCCGCGCAGGTAATTCGTGAGCAGGCGGATCGTGGGCTCGGGGTCGTAGACCGCCTGCGACACGAAGAACGCACAGCCGTGGGCGATCTTCTCGAGCATGCGCCGGCTCTCGTCCGCGCCCGAATGCCGCTCGGCAATGGCCACGGCTCCGAGCTGGAAGCGGGCCGGGTGCGCCGCAGCGACGTCGAAAGCGCGCGTGAGCGACATCGCGTGGGCCGCGCCGCGCGAGCTCGGCCGGCCCACGATCGAAATGAGCCGCAAGCCGAAATCCGCGCTCGTGCGCGTGAGCCAATCATCCCATCCGGCCACGTCCATCTGGCCGATGCACTTGTAGCACACCGCGCTTTTTCCGGTCAGCGTGGCGAGCAGCGTGGAATAGGCGCGCGGATCGATCGTGCGGGAGAACGGAAAAGGACGCGGCACGCTCGTGCGCACGCTCTCGTCCTGCAGGTCATAGACGACGATCCCGTCGAGCGGGAGCCCGCGGATGCGCTCTTCGAGCTTGCCAGCCGCAAAATGCACGGTGTCCTCGGGAGCGCCCTCGCGCGGCGGCGTGGTGCCGTAGAGCAGCACCGTGCCGGAGGTGGAGCGCAGTCTTTCGGCGAGGCTCATGCGCGACGAGGAGCTAAGGATGAAGGAACAGGCGGAAGGCGGTACCGTTGTCGCCTTCTGCCTTCTGCCTTCTGCCTTAGTATCTGTAGTAGTCCGGCTTGTACGGTCCGTCGATGTTGACGCCGATGTAACGGCACTGCGCCTCGCTGAGCGCGGTGAGCTCGGCGCCGAGCTTCTTCAGGTGCAGGCGCGCCACTTTCTCGTCGAGCTGCTTCGGCAGCACGTAGACCTTCTTCTGGTACTTGCTGGTATTCGCGAAGAGCTCGATCTGCGCCAGCACCTGGTTCGTGAAGGAGCTCGACATGACGAAGCTCGGGTGGCCGGTGGCACAGCCGAGGTTCACCAGCCGGCCTTCGGCGAGCACGATGAGCCGCTTGCCGTCGGGGAAAACCACGTGGTCCACCTGGGGCTTGATGTTCTCCCACTTGTATTGCCGCAGGCCGGAAATGTCGATCTCGGAATCGAAGTGGCCGATATTCGCGACAATCGCGTTGTGCCTCATGCGCTTCATGTGCTCGTGCGTGATCACGTTGACGTTGCCCGTGGCGGTGACGAAGATGTCCGCCTTGTCGCAGGCGTGATCCATCGTCACCACGCGGTAGCCTTCCATGGCCGCCTGCAGCGCGCAGATCGGGTCGATCTCGGTCACCCACACGATCGCGCCCAGCCCGCGCAGGGACTGCGCGCAGCCCTTGCCCACGTCGCCGTAGCCCGCGACCACCACCACCTTGCCCGCGATCATCACGTCGGTCGCGCGCTTGATGCCGTCCACCAGCGATTCGCGGCAGCCGTAGAGGTTGTCGAACTTCGACTTCGTGACCGAGTCGTTGACGTTGATCGCCGGAAACGGCAGGCGCCCCTCCTTCTCCATCTGGTAGAGGCGGTGCACGCCGGTCGTGGTCTCCTCGGTCACGCCGCGGATGTTGGCGAGCACCTTCGAGTACCAGCCCGGCCTGCTCTCCAGCCGCTTGCGGATCGCGCTGAAGAGCACGCGCTCCTCCTCGTTCGTCCCGCGTCCGATCGCCGAGGAGTCCTTCTCGGCTTTGGCGCCCAGGATTGCGAGCAGCGTCGCGTCCCCGCCGTCGTCGAGGATCATGTTGGGCGTGCCGCCGTCGGCCCATTCGAAGATGCGGTGGGTGAACTCCCAGTACTCCTCGAGGCTCTCGCCCTTGTAGGCGAACACGGGGATGCCCGCGGCCGCGATCGCGGCCGCCGCGTGGTCCTGCGTCGAGAAGATGTTGCACGAGGCCCAGCGCACCTCCGCGCCGAGCTTGGCGAGCGTTTCGATCAGCACCGCCGTCTGGACCGTCATGTGCAGCGAGCCGGCGATGCGCGCGCCCTTCAGCGGCTGGCGGCCCTTGTGCTCCTCGCGCAGCGCCATGAGGCCCGGCATCTCGGTCTCCGCGATCGCGATCTCCTTGCGGCCGAAGTCCGCCAGGCCGATGTCGGCGACGTGGTAGTCGGGGGAATGCGATTTCGATACGACAGCGTTCATGGGTGAAGGTCCTCAAATAACGGGCGCCGTTCCCGCGACACGGCCCGCTCCCGAGCCTGGCCAGGCCGTCCTGGTCGCAGCGCCCCTCGGGGAGCCATAAAGAAAAAACGCCCGCATCGTTTCCGATGCGAGCGCCGTTGATTTTCGCTGAGCCTGGCCGGGGACTGCCCGGTCGCAACGCTCCTCAGCGAAGCGAATTATACACGAAGCGTCGGCCAACCGGCCACGGTGCGGGCTCGCCCGCTACCTGATGCCCGCGTCGGCCTTGAGTGCTGCGGCTTTATCGGTCGCCTCCCACGTGAACTCCGGCTCGTCGCGCCCGAAGTGCCCGTAGGCCGCGGTTTTCGAATAGATCGGACGCAGGAGGTTCAGCGCGTGGATGATGCCCTTGGGCCGCAGGTCGAAGTGCTTGCCGACCAGCGCGGCGATCTTCTCGTCGGGGATCTTGCCGGTGCCGAAGGTGTCGACCAGCACGCTCACCGGCCGCGCCACGCCGATGGCGTAGGCGACCTGGATCTCGCACTTCTTCGCAAGCCCCGCGGCGACGATGTTCTTGGCGACATGGCGCGCGGCGTACGCGGCCGACCGGTCGACCTTGGAAGGATCCTTGCCGGAGAACGCGCCCCCGCCGTGGCGCGAGTAGCCGCCGTAGGTGTCGACGATGATCTTGCGCCCGGTCAACCCGGTATCGCCGAGCGGCCCGCCGATCACGAAGCGGCCGGTGGGATTGATCAGGTAGCGCGTGTCCTTCGTGACCATGTTCTTCGGCAGCACCGGCTTCACGATCTCCTCGATCACCGCCTCGGTGAGAGGCTCGTGGGAGATGTCCTCGCGGTGCTGAGTCGAGATGACGACGGTGTCGATGTGGTGCGGCTTGCCCTCGACGTAGCGTACCGACACCTGCGATTTCGCGTCGGGCCGCAGCCACGGCAAGCGCCCGTCGCGGCGCAGCTCCGAATGCCGCTCCATCAGGCGGTGCGCGTAGTAGATCGGCATCGGCATCAGCTGCGCCGTCTCGTCGCACGCAAAGCCGTACATCAGGCCCTGGTCGCCCGCGCCCTGCTCGAGATCGAGGCCGGTGCCCTCGTCGACGCCTTGCTTGATGTCGGCCGACTGCTTGTCGAACGCGATGAGCACCGCGCACGAGCGGTAGTCGAACCCGATCGAGGAGTCGTCGTAGCCGATGCGCTTGATGACTTCGCGCGCGAGCTCGCCGTAATTTACGTTCGCGCCGGTGGTGATCTGCCCCGCCATGACGACGAGGCCCGTGGCCACCAGCGTTTCTGCGGCAACGCGCCCGCTCTTGTCCTGCGCCAGCACCGCGTCGAGCACGGCGTCGGAGATGGCGTCGGCGACCTTGTCGGGATGGCCTTCGGAAACGGATTCCGACGTGAATAGGAAATCGCTCATTTTTTGTTTCGGGAACGGGAAAAGGCGCATAGAATAACAGATAAGCCCCGATTTAAAAAACAAAATCCATGCTGACTGGACTGCTGCGGCTGCTCGCGCGGGTACCGCTGGCGTGGCTGCACCGCGCGGGCACGGCGCTCGGCTGGCTCGTCTACTTGGCTTCCCCCGTGTATGCCGCGCGCCTGCGGGAGAATCTCTATTCGAGCGGTGTGTGCGACGAGGCCGCCTGCCGCGCGCTGCTCAGGCAGGTCGTAGCGGAGACCGGCAAGGGAGTGACGGAATTGATCGCGGTGTGGTTTGGCAAAGACGAGAACGTGGCGCGCGCGGTGGTCGAATGCCGCGGTTGGGAACAGGCGGAGGCCGCGCGCGCGGCGGGCAGGGGGATCATCTTTGTTACGCCGCATCTTGGCTGTTTCGAGGTCGCGGCGATCTACGGCGCGCAGCGGCTGCCGCTCACCGTGCTCTACCGCCCGCCCAAGCTGCGGTGGCTCGAGCCGCTGATGGTGGCGGGGCGCAGCCGCTGGCAGATGCGGGTGGCGCCTGCCACTCTGAGAGGCGTGCGCATGCTCTACAAGGCTCTCGCGCGCGGGGAGGCCATCGGGGTGCTCCCGGACCAGGCGCCGGGCGTGGGCGAGGGAGTGTGGGCGGACTTTTTCGGGCGGCCTGCCTATACCATGACGCTCGTGCGACGCTTGCAGCAGACGAGCGGGGCCGCCGCGATCATGGCGTTCGCCGAGCGCCTGCCTGCGGGCGCCGGCTACCGGCTGCACTTGCAGCGTCTGCCGGACGAGCTCGACGAGCCCGCGCTCAACCGGGCGATCGAGGCGCTGGTGCGGCGGCACCCGGCGCAGTACCTATGGAGCTACAACCGCTACAAGATACCAGCAGGGGCGCAGCGGCCCGCCCGTCCGGAGACCGAGCATGAAGCCTGAGCGCAAGTTGCGGGCGGCGGTGATCGGCGTGGGCTATCTCGGGCGGTTCCACGCGCAGAAATACATGGCGCTGCCGGACGTGGAACTGGTGGCAGTGGTGGACAGCGACGGTGCGCGCGCCGCGCACGTCGGCGCCGAGCTCAACGTGCGATCCGCGACTGACTTGCGGTCGGTGCTGCCCGGGGTGGACCTTGCTTCCATCGTGGTGTCTACCGAGTACCATTTTCCGGTCGCGCAGGCATGCCTCGAGGCCGGCGTGCACGTGCTGGTGGAGAAGCCGGTCAGCCAGACCGCCGAGGAGGCCGCCGCGCTGATCCGGCTGGCGGCGGAGAAGGGGCGCGTTCTGCAGGTGGGCCATGTGGAACGGTTCAATCCCGCGATCGTGGCGGCGCAGGCGCTGCTCGACGAGCCGCTGTTCATCGAGTCCCACCGGCTCGCGCCGTTCAAGCCGCGGGGTACCGACGTCAACGTGGTCCTTGATCTCATGATTCACGACATCGACATCATTCTCAATCTCGTCCGCAGCGGAATCGCGGACATCCGCCCCACCGGCTTCCCGGTGCTTACCGACGACGTGGACATCGCGCACGCGCGCCTCGAGTTCGCGAGCGGCTGCGTGGCGAACGTCACCGCGAGCCGCGTGAGCCAGGCCGCGATGCGCAAGATCCGCGTGTTCCAGCGCGACGGCTATCTCTCGATCGACTACAACGAGCGGCGCCTCGTGCACTGGAAGCGGGCGCGGGGCGCGGGCGGGGAGCCGCGGCTCGAGCTCGATGAGCGGAGCTTCGGCGAGGCGGACCTGCTGATGGAGGAAGTACGCGCCTTCGCGCGCGCGGTGCGCGAAGGGGGAGCCCCGGTCGTGTCCGGGGAGGACGGCAAACGCGCGCTCGAGGTGGCGCTCGCGATCACCCGCGGCATCAACCACCCGCGGGACGGTGCGAAGGAGCGGCGCGAATGAACATCCCGATGGTCGACCTCAACGCCCAGCACGCGGCAATCGGGGACGAGCTCGAAGCGGCGTTTGCGGGGGTCATCCGCTCGGGAAAGTTCATACTCGGCCCCAACGTGGAGGCACTGGAACGGGAAGTGGCCGCTTACTGCGGAGTGGCGCACGCGATCTCCTGCGCCAGCGGGACCGACGCGCTGCATCTCGCGGTGCGCGCGGCCGGAATCGGCCCCGGAGACGAGGTCATCACCACCGCCTTTACCTTCATCGCCAGTGCAGGCGCCGTCTCCTACACGGGCGCGCGCCCGGTGTTCGTGGACATCGACCCGGCGAGCCTCAACCTCGACCCGGCGCGCGTCGAGCGGGCGATCACGAAACGCACCCGCGCGATCCTGCCAGTGCACCTCTACGGCCAGCCGGCGGATCTCGCGCCACTGGCCGCGCTGTGCGGCCATCACGGGTTGAAACTCATCGAGGATTGCGCCCAGTCGTTCGGGGCCGAGTACGGCGGACGCAAGTCGGGGGCGTATGGCGATGCCGGGTGCTTTTCTTTCTACCCCAGCAAGAACCTGGGGGCGTGCGGAGACGGCGGCATGCTGGTGACCAACGACGAGAAAATCGCGCGCAGCGCGCGCGTTTATCGCGACCACGGGCGCACCGGAACCTACCGCCACTCGGTCATCGGCTACAACAGCCGGCTCGACGAGCTGCAAGCGGCAGTGCTGCGCGTGAAGCTCCGGCGCCTCGACGCGTTCAACCGGGCCCGCCGGGAGAACGCAGCGCGCTACAGCCGCCATCTCGCCGGGGGCCGCGTCGCCACTCCAGTGCAGGACGGGAAAGGGCTGCACGTCTTTCACCAGTACACGATCCAGGCCGACCGGCGCGACGCGATCCGGGCCGGCCTCGCGGCCGCGGGCATCGCGAGCGCGATCTACTATCCGGTGCCGCTGCACCAGCAGGAAGTCTACGCGGCCGACAACGCGGGCGTGTCGCTGCCGGTGGCGGAGCGCGCGGCGGCGCGCGTGCTGTCCCTGCCGATGTACCCGGAGCTCACAGAGGAGCAGATCGCGAGGGTTGCGCACATCGTGCTCGAGCACGCCGGGCCGGGCGCATGACGCGGGTCGCGATTTTCCTGCTGTGGCTCCTGCACTTCCTGCCCCTCCGAGCGCTTGCCCGCCTGGGTGGGGCAGCGGGAATGGTGTTCTATGGGCTGGGGCGCGAGCGGCGCCGCGTGGCGCTGACCAACCTGCGGCTGTGTTTCCCGCAATGGGACGAGGCCCGGCGGCGCAGCCTCGCGCGCCGGCACTTCCGCGCATTCGGCCGCAGCGTTCTGGAGCATGGGGTGCTGTGGTGGTCTGCCAAAGCGCGGGTGCACGAGCTCGTGCGCATCGAGGGGCTGGAGCACTGGCGCGCGGTCGCGGATCGGCCGGTGATCTGGCTCGCCCCGCACTTCGTCGGCCTCGACATGGGGGGCATCCGCCTCACCGCGGATTTCCCGCTGGTTTCGGTCTACAGCCGCCAGAAGGACCCGGCCGTGGACGCGCTGCTCTACCGCGGGCGCACGCGCTTCGTCGTCCCCGAGCTCTACTCGCGGCAGGACGGGATCCGGCCCGTGGTCAAGGCGATGCGCGCGGGCCTGCCGTTCTACTACCTGCCCGACATGGATTTTGGCGACCGCGACTCGATCTTCTTACCCTTCTTTGGCGTGCCGGCCGCCACCGTTACGGGGCTCTCGCGCATCGCGCGCCTGGCCGATGCGGTGGTGGTGCCAGCGGTCACGCGCCAGCTTCCGGGCGCAGACGGGTACGTGCTCACGTTCTATCCGGCCTGGCGCGACTTCCCGAGCGAGGACCTCGAGCGCGACACGAGGCGGATGAACGCATTCATCGAGGAGCGCGTGCTCGAAATGCCCGAGCAATACTTCTGGCTTCACAAGCGCTTCAAGACGCGCCCGCCGGGGGAGGAGAGGCTCTATTGAGCGCCATCGAGCGGGTTCCCGAGCCCGAACTGATGGAAGATCCGGAGCAAGCGGCGGCCTACGCGGCGGCCGACTTCTCGGAGCCGCACCAGGCATTCGTCGAGCACTTCCGGCGGTGTTTCCCCGCCTTCGCGGGCGGACGCGTGCTCGATCTCGGCTGCGGGCCGGCCGACGTCACCATCCGCTTTGCCCGCGCTTTTCCCGGGGCGATGCTCGAGGGCGTGGACGGGGCTGCAGCGATGCTGCGTCATGGACGGGACGCGGTCGCGCGCGCGGCGCTTTCATCGAGGATCGCGTTGCGCCGGCTGCGGCTGCCGGCGGCGGGTCTTGCCGGCGCGGGCTATGACGCGGTCATCAGCAACAGCCTGCTCCATCATCTGGCCGAGCCCCTTGTGCTGTGGCAGACTGTGGCGGCGGCCGCGGAGCGCGGGGCGCCGGTGCTGGTGATGGACCTGATGCGACCGGAATCGCACGAGGCGGTGCGCCAGCTCGTCCAGCTGCACGCCGCGGATGCGCCGCCCGTTCTGCGGCGCGATTTCTCCCATTCCCTGCTCGCCGCGTACCGCGCGGAAGAAGTGAGGGAACAGCTTCGGGTAGCCGCGCTCGCGCACCTGCGGGTCGAGGTCGTGAGCGATCGCCACTGGCTGGCATGGGGCCATGTTTGAGAATCCGGACGAGCGGGAGCGCTGCGCGTTGCTGAAGCGGGTGCGGAACATTGCCGTGGTCGGGCTCTCGCCGCACCCCTGGCGCCCGAGCCATGGCGTCGCGCGCGCGATGCAGGGCTACGGATTCAACATCATCCCGGTGCACCCGGGCGTTGCCGAGGTGCTCGGGGCGAAGGCCTACGGCGCGCTGAGCGAGGTGCCGGTTGCCATCGACCTCGTGAACGTGTTCCGCCGGGCGGAGCACATCGACGGCGTGGTGGGCGAGTGCCTGGCGCTTGGTCTGAAAGCCATTTGGATTCAAGAAGGTATCATCAATGACCGCGCTGCGGTGCGGGCCCTGCGCGGGGGCATGACGGTGGTTATGGACCGGTGTATCTACCGTGATTATCTGCGATTCTGCAGCTAAATGCGTCTAAAATTCACTAAAATGCACGGTCTGGGTAACGATTTCGTGGTATTGGATGCGCTCGCCCGGCCTTTGGCCCTCAGCCCCGGGCAACTACGCCGGATTGCCGACCGGCACCTGGGAATCGGCTGCGACCAGATGCTGCAGGTCGAGCCGCCGCGTGAGGCCGGCACCGATTTCTACTACCGCATCTTCAACGCCGATGGCGGCGAGGTGGAGCAATGCGGCAATGGCGCGCGGTGCTTCGTGCGCTACGTGCACGAGAAGGGGCTCAGCGCCAAGACCGAGATCCGCGTGGGCACGCGCGGCGGGGTGATCGTGCCGCGGCTCGAGCCGGACGGACAGGTGACCGTGGACATGGGCGCACCGGAGTTCGAGCCCGCGCGCATCCCCTTCGTGGCCGAGCGGCGCGCGCCCGTATACGAGCTGGAGCTCGACGCAAAGCGCGTCGAGATCAGCGCGGTCTCGATGGGCAATCCGCATGCCGTGCAGGTCGTGCCGGACGTGGACCGGGCGCCGGTCGCTGCCGAGGGCCCGCTGATCGAGCGCCATCCGCGCTTTCCGCAGCGGGTCAACGCGGGCTACATGCAGGTGCTCGGCCGCGGCCATATCCGGCTGCGCGTGTTCGAGCGCGGCGCGGGCGAAACCCTCTCCTGCGGCACGGGCGCTTGCGCGGCGGTCGCGGCCGGGATTGCGCGCGGCCTGCTCGACCGGAGCGTCACGGTAAGCACGCGCGGCGGCGACCTCGGTATATCATGGGCGCATGAAGGCGCCGCGGTGATGATGACGGGTCCGGCGGTGACCGTGTTCGAAGGCGAGATCGAACTGTAAGTGGGCAGCGGTCAGTTCGCAGTTTGCGGCAAGGAGCCGCAGGCGCGACGAAACGGTGTTACTGCCAACTGCCCACTGTATAGACTGCAAGCGGATCAAGGGAGCGCAATGAAAGCCGACGAAGTCGCAGGCTATTTGAAGGAACACCCGGAATTCTTCGAAAACTATGCCGACATCCTGTCCGAGATCTACATCCCGCATCCGCACGGCGGGCGCGCGATCTCGATCAGCGAGCGGCAGATCCTGACGCTGCGCGAGAAGGGCAAGCAGCTCGAAGGCAAGCTGCGCGACGTGATCCAGTTCGGCGAGGAAAACGACGCGATCAGCGAGAAGGTCCATCGCATGTCGCTCGCGCTGCTGGCCTCGACCGACATCCGCTCGCTGCTCAACGCCGTCTATCTGAGCCTGCGCGAGGACTTCGCGGTGCCGCACGTGGCGCTGCGCGCCTGGCGCGCCGATGGACATGCCGGGTTGCCGGAGTTCGATCCCGTGAGCGAGGCCTCGCGGGAGTTCGCAGCGAGCCTCACTCAACCCTACTGCAGCAGCCACGCCGTGGTAGACACCGCGGCACTGTTCGGCGAGGCGGGTGCGCACCTGCGCTCGTTTTCCTATGTGCCGTTGCGCGACCGTGAGACGTTCGGGCTGCTCGCACTGGCAAGCGAGGACCCGCAGCGGTTCTACCCCGAGATGGGCACGCTCTACCTCAAGCGAATGGGCGACCTGATCGCCGCCGCCGTCGTACGTCACCTGCAATGACCGGTGCGCAGCAGGCAGCGGGCAGCGAACAGGGGTTTCCCCGGCAACCTGCCGCGAAACAAGCGGTTAGGCAGGTAAGTGGGCGCTAACTGGGGGGGAGAAAACACGCAACGCGGGGCCGCGAGCGCGTTGCTCCAGAGCTACCTCGGACATCTCGAGCACGAGCGCCGGGTGAGCCGGCACACCATCGAGGCGTACGCGCGCGACATCGGCGTGCTACTCGGCCTGGCGGAGGGCACTTCGCTCAAGCGCCTCGAGGTGCACGAAGTGCGGCGCTTCGTTGCACAGCTGCACGCAAGAGGGCTGCATGGCAAGACGCTCGCGCGCATGCTCTCGGCTTGGCGCGGCTTTTTCAATTACCTCGCCCGGGACCATGGGTTCGCACAGAATCCCTGCGTGGGTATCCGCCCTCCGAGGACGCCCAAGCGACTGCCGCACGCGCTCTCGCCGGACGAGGCCGGAAGGTTGATGGAACTTGGCGCTGGCGACGCGCTCGCGGTGCGCGACCGGGCGATGCTGGAGCTGCTCTATTCCTCCGGGCTGCGGCTCTCCGAGCTGACCTCGCTCGTGGCGGACGACGTCAGCTTCCGGGACGCGACGGTGCGCGTCACGGGCAAAGGCGCGAAGACGCGCGTCGTGCCGGTGGGCAGCTTCGCGCTCACGGCGCTCAAGGCATGGCTCGACGAGCGCGAGCGGCTCGCGCGCCCGGAAGTGAACGCGCTGTTCGTGGCGCGGAGCGGCGCGCCGCTCGGCGCGCGGGCGGTGCAGCAACGGGTCAGGCAGTGGGGAAAGAAGCTCGGGCTCGCCGGCAAGGTGTACCCGCACGTGCTGCGCCATTCGTTCGCCTCGCACCTGCTGCAGTCGAGCGGAGACCTGCGCGCGGTGCAGGACATGCTGGGGCATGCGAGCGTCTCGACCACGCAGGTATACACGCACCTCGACTTCCAGCACTTGGCGAAGGTCTACGACGCCGCACACCCTCGCGCCAAGAAAAAATCGTGACTGGTGAGTGATGAGGAGTGAGTGGACACTCCGTCCGGTTCCCGGAGTTCGCGTCTCGGGTTAGTCGATTCACGATTCACCATTTACCGCTCTTGAAAAAGCTGATCCTCAAGCCCGGGCGCGAGAAGTCGCTCAAGCGCCGCCATCCATGGGTGTTCTCGGGCGCGGTAGCCCGGGTCGAGGGCGAGCCGGGCGCCGGAGAAACGGTCGAGGTGCGCTCCTCATCCGGGGCGTTCCTGGCCGTTGCGGCCTACAGCCCCCGTTCCCAGATCGTCGCGCGCGTCTGGGACTGGGAAAAACGCGCCATAGACGGCGCGTTTTTTAACGAATGCATCAAGCAAGCCGTGGATCAGCGCCAGACGCTGTTGAATCCCGGCGCGACGGACGCCGTGCGCCTGGTGCACGCGGAATCCGACGGGCTGCCGGGCATCGTCGCCGACCGTTACGCCAGTACGATCGTACTTCAGCTCTCGAGCGCGGGCGCGGAGCACTGGCGCGAGGCCATCGCCGACACACTTGCCGCGCTGCCGGGAGTCACGCGCGTCTGGGAGCGCTCGGACGCCGAGGTGCGGAACCTGGAAGGCTTGCCCGCGGCAACCGGGCCTCTGCGTGGTGACCCGCAGCCAACGCAAATCACCGTTACCGAAAATGGACTCATGTTCCGCGTCGACCTGGAACATGGCCACAAGACCGGCTTCTACCTCGACCAGCGCGTCAACCGGCAGCAGGTGCGCGCGGCCGCGTCCGGGCGCGACGTGCTCGACTGCTTCAGCTACACGGGCGGATTCGCGCTGAACGCGGCCGCCGGCGGAGCGCGCGCGGTGACCGCGGCGGAAAGCTCGGCCGATGCATTGGATTTGGCGCGGAAAAATGCGGAGCTTAATCGCCTCCCCGGCGTGGACTGGATCGAAGGCGACGTATTTCACCTGCTACGAAAATTTCTCGATGAAGGGAGGCGATTCGACCTTATCGTGCTCGACCCGCCCAAGTTCGCCCCGACCGCGGCACTGGCCGCGAAGGCCGCGCGCGGCTACAAGGACATCAATCTGCTCGCCTTCAAGCTATTGCGTGCAGGGGGGCTGCTCTTCACGTTCTCGTGCTCGGGGGGCGTGACGGCCGACCTGTTCCGGAAGATCGTCGCCGGATCCGCGCTTGATGCGGGCGTTCAAGCGCAGATCATCGGGAGAACGGGACCCGGCCCCGATCATCCGGTCGCGCTGAACTTTCCGGAAGGGGACTACCTGAAGGGTCTCCTTTGCCGCCGAACGGAGTAGGCGGCAAAGGCAAGTCGGAAGTCGAAAGTCGAAAGGCGGAAGTTGGCAAGACCCGGCGGAGCCGGCCGCTAATTGTCACTTTCGCCATTCGCCTTTCGCCTTTTGACTTTGGGCGGGACGGGGTCCGGGCCGCCCGGATGCCACGGCCCGCAGCGCGCGATCCGCCTCACCGCCAGCCATGAGCCCCGCAGCGACCCGTGGCGCTCGATCGCCTCCTTCGCATACTCGGAGCACGTCGGATAGAACCGGCATTGTTGCCCGAAAAAGGGCGAAAGCAGCAACCGGTAGGCGCCGATCAGGCACAGCAGCAGCCATTTCACCGGGTCAGTATACCGGGGCGACCGTCGGCGGCCGTCGGGCGCGACCGGTCTAATGCAACAGAGTTGCAGGACTGCGTCGAGCGTGTTCTAATGCGGGCGGTGACACTGACCGATCGTGATCGCGCGGAGACCCTGGTTGAGCGCACGGGCGCACGGGTGACGCGTCAGCGCGTCGAGGTGCTGAAGATTCTGCTGGCGGCACCGCGCGCGCTGACGCACCACGAGATCGAGCAGCGCGCGCACCGCGGGCCGCGGATGGACAGGGTGACGATCTACCGGGTGCTGGAATGGCTTACTGCGAACGGGCTGGCGCACAAGATTGCCGGAGACGATCGCGTCTGGCGGTTCAACGCGGCCGAAGGGCACGGCCGGACGCACGCCCACTTCCACTGCAGCGACTGCGGGGAAGTGATCTGCCTCGACGAGGTGGCCGCGGCGCGGAACCTCCGCCTGCCTCAGGGCTACCGCTCCCAGGAGCTGGAGCTCACGGTCAGGGGCCTGTGCGCCGCGTGCCGCCCTGCGCGCCGCGCGCCGCCCGCGGCGCGGCACCGGCACTGAGAGGACGGTCGGGCAGCGCCCGGCGCGGGCGCGTAGTGCAACTTGCTTGCATCGGGTGACGCACCATCGAAACGAACCTGCTATGGATCATCGGCGCGACCCTCGCGGGCGGCGTGCTCAGCGTCCTCGCGGCGGCGCTGTTCGCGTTCGCGGTTTTCTCGGCGTGGGTGCCGCGCATGGTGAGCTTCGCCGCGGGCGCCCTGCTCGCCGCCGCGTTCCTGCACCTGCTCCCCGAGGCGTTCATGCAGGCGGGCAGCATCGAGGGCCTCTTCGCCGTCACCCTCGCGGGGGTGCTGGCGTTCTTCCTGCTGGAGAAGACCGCGCTGTGGCGCCACCGCCACGACGACGACGGCGGCCACGGCGCGCACGCGGGCTCGTGCCGCGCGGGCCTGCTGATCGTCGTCGGCGACGGCTTCCACAATTTCGTGGACGGGATCCTGATCGCGGCGGCGTTTCTCACGGACGTCACCGTGGGCCTCGTGACCACCGCGGCGATCATCGCGCACGAGATTCCACAGGAGGTCGGCGATTTCCTGATCCTGCTGCACTCGGGCTACGACAAGGCGAAGGCGCTGCTGCTCAACGTGGTTTCCAGCCTCACCGCGGTGGCGGGCGGGGTCCTCGGCTACTTCGCCCTGGAGGGCGCGCGCGAGGCGACCCCGTACATGCTGGCGCTCGCGGCGGCGAGCTTCATCTATATCGCGGTGGCCGACCTGATGCCCGACATGCACCGGGCGAACGACACGCGCAGCACGCTGTGGCAGATCGGGCTGATCGCAGCGGGCATCGCGGCGATCGCGCTGCCGTTTTCGCTGCTGCATTGAGAACCATTGGAGCGCGCGACGTTCCAAGCAGGGACCGCGGCGAAAGGAGAGAGGGCATGTTCGCGCTGCGCGAACTGGTCCACGCGTACGACGGGCGGGAGGTGCTGAGAGTGCCGGAATGGCGCGCCGCGCAGGGGGCGCACTGGCTCGTGCTCGGGCCCTCCGGCAGCGGCAAGACGACGCTGCTGCACATACTCGCAGGGATACTCAGGCCCACCTCCGGCAGCGTGGGCATTGCGGGCCAGGATCTTGCGGCGCTCAAGCCCGCCGCTCTCGACCGCTTCCGCGGCGAGCACATCGGCATCGTCCTGCAGCGCCTGCATCTCATGCCGAGCCTGACGGTCATGAATAACCTCCTGCTCGCGCAGTATCTCTCCGGCCTGCCCCGGGACGGGGCGCGGGTGCGCGAGGTGCTGACGACCCTTGATATCTCCGGCAAGGCCGATGCCTACCCGCACGAGCTTTCCTTCGGCCAGGCACAGCGCGTCGCCGTAGCGCGCGCCGTGGTGAACCGGCCGAAGCTCCTGCTCGCCGACGAACCGACGTCCAACCTCGACGACGCGCGGTGCGAGCAGGCCTACGAGCTGCTCGATTCGCAGGCGCGCGCCTGCGGCGCGACCCTGGTGATCGCCACGCACGATCAGCGCATCAGGGCGCGCATGTCCAATCGCTTCGAGCTGAGGGGGCGACCGTGAATCTCGCGACGGTGAGTCTGGCCTACCTGCGCGCGCGGGCGCTCAATACGACGCTCAACGTGCTGCTGCTTGCGCTCGGCATCGCGACGATCACCCTGCTGCTGCTGACCACGTCCCAGCTGGAGGAGCGCATGCAGCGCGACGCGCGCGGCATCGACCTCGTGGTGGGCGCGAAGGGCAGCCCGATGCAGATCATACTCTCGAGCATCTACCAGCTCGACGTGCCGACCGGCAACATCTCGTGGAAGCAGGCGCAGGAGCTGGCGCGCCATCGCGCGGTGAAGACCGTGATACCGCTCGCTCTGGCTGACAACTACAAGGGATTTCGCATCGTCGGCACGAATCACGACTACGTGAAGCACTACAACGCGCGGCTCGCGCAGGGCCGGCTCTGGCAGGCGCCGCTGGAGGCGGTGCTCGGGGCGGAAGTCGCCATGCGCACGAAATTCGGGCCGGGGGCGACCTTCATTGGCGCGCACGGCATGGGCGTGGGGGAGGGCGAGCACATGCACGAGGCACACGCCTATCAGGTCGTGGGGGTGCTGGCGCCCACCGGCACCGTGGTGGACCGCATCGTGCTCACCGACGTCACGAGTGTTTGGGCGGTGCACGCCGATCAATACGACATCCGGGACGTTGCCCGCATCGCCGAGCTGCTACCTGACGACGAGAAGGAGCTGACGGCCCTGCTCGTTCAGTACGCCTCGCCGATCGCGGCCGCGACCCTACCCCGCTACATCAACCAGAACAGCGAAATGCAGGCGGCCTCGCCGGCCTACGAAACGGCGCGGCTCTTCACCATCATCGGGGTGGGCGTGGACGTGCTGCGTGGCTTCGCCCTGGTGCTGATCCTCGCTGCGGGGCTTTCCGTATTCATCGCGCTCTACAACGCTTTGCTCGAGCGCCGCTACGATCTCGCCGTTATGCGGACGCTCGGCGCGAGCCCGGCCAAGCTGATGGTTCTGATGCTGTTCGAGGGCGCGCTGCTGGCGGGCTTCGGAGCGGCGCTCGGTATCGTGATCGGGCACGCGCTGACCGAGGCATTGGGCGTCGCGTTCCGGGCGGCGAAGCAGGTCGCCATAACGGGCTGGACGTGGATGAGTGCCGAGCTATGGCTCTTCGCGCTCGCGCTCGGCGTGGGGGTAGTCGCGGCGCTGCTGCCGGCGTGGCGCGCCTATCGCACGGACATCGCCGGCACCCTGGCCCGGGGTTGAGCGCGAAGTTTCATTGAGGAGGACGAGCCGATGAAAGTAGATTGGAAGTCGGGAATTGTTGCGTTGATGGTGACAGCCGCTCTGGCATTCCCGGCGCCGGCCCAGGAGACCAAGAAGCGGGAGAAGGAGAAGCCGCATAGCGCCGCCGAAGTGAAAGAGGACATCGCCAACCATCGCGCCATGGCCGACGCGCATCTCGCGGCCGCGAAGTGCCTGGAGGCCGGCAAGACGGTGAAGGAATGCCATGCCCAGCTTGCCAAGGACTGCAAGGGGCTGGGGATCGGCAAGTATTGCGGGATGAAGCACCGGCACTGAGCGGGGTGCCGGGTGCGGGAACTTGAAGTAGAATTCCTGTCAAACCGGACGCATGGCGCCGGTTTGACCTCGCGCGTTGGAACGGACGGATTGCCGCCGCTCAACGCGCGCAGCGCACAGGCTGAAGGAGGGGGTATGAGGCTTTTCATCTGGTTTTTTGCGCTGCTGCTGGGCTCGCAGACCGCGGTCTGGGCGTTCAAGGGCATGCCGGAGAAGGAGCTCTCCCGGGATGCGAGAGCCCCGGCGGAAGCGCCGCCCCCCGCTCCGATGGTGATGAAGCCCCTGCCCGAGCTGAAAGGCGTGGTGTCCTGGAGGACGCTCGCCGAGGTGACTCCGGTCAGGCAGCGCGACAAATTCGTGCCGCAGTTCTCCAGCAGCATCGTCGCCCTCGACAAGAAAGAAGTGCGGCTCCAGGGATTCATGATGCCGCTCGACATGGGCGATCGGCAGAAGCGCTTCCTGCTCGTCGCGATGCCGCCCACCTGCGCGTTCTGCCTGCCGGGAGGCCCCGACCAGCTGGTCGAGGTGCAGGCGAAAGTACCGATCAAGTACGGCTTCGAGCCCATCGTCCTGTCCGGCCGGTTCGTGGTGCTGAGAGACGACCCGATGGGGCTCTACTACCGCCTCACCGACGCGGTAGCGATCACGCAGTAGCCTTTCCGCCGCCGCGCCGATCGCGTCCGGCGCACTCGCTGCGGCGGATTTTCGAGCACCAAGTAAGCCCTGGAGCGGGCCTTCTTTCCGGGTATTTGTTTCCGGCCCCCGCACGCGTTTGATGCGGCGCTTGCGCCGGACGGATAATCGCCGTTTGCAGCGTTGCTTACTCCGTGAGCCTGGAATTTCACAGTCTGGAACAGATCGATGCGAGGCACGCGGCTGCACGGCGGGTCCGGCGCCTGCTTGCGCTCGCACTGGCGGCGAGCGCTGTGGTGCATGCGGTGGCGATCGCGTTCCTGCCCCGCTTCGGCTACGACGATTACGAGATCACCCGACTCAGCGCGCTGGAAGTGGTGCTGGTGAAACCCGAGCCGCTGCCGGTGGCCGAGCCGCAGGCCGAACCGGAACCGGCGCAGCGCGCGCGCAAGCGCCCGACGGCCCCGGTCCCCGCGCAACCACCGGTGGAAACATCGCGCCCGCGGGCAGAAAACCCGGTACTCGCGTTGCCGGAGAAGCGCCCGGCAGCCGAGCCGGCCTACACTGTGCCGGTGGCGAAGGCGGCCGAGAGCCGCGCCGCGCCCGCGGAGCCGAAGGCCGAGGCCGTTGCCGCAGCCCCTGCGCCCGCGGCCGCCGCAGCGGCGTATCTGCGCAACCCGCCGCCCCGCTACCCGTTGGCAGCGCGTCGCGCAGGGGAGCAGGGCACCGTCACCCTCAAGGTGCTGGTTTCGCGGGAAGGGATGGCCGCACGCGTGGATATCGAAAAGACGAGCGGCTCGACCCACCTGGATAGCGCGGCGCTCGAGACCGTGAAGACCTGGCGCTTTACGCCAGCGCGGCGCGGGACCGAGCCGATCGAATCATGGGTGCTGGTGCCGATCGTGTTCCGTCTCGAAGGCACCTCTTGAGGCTCCCAGCTCAAAGTTCAAGGTTCAAAGTTCAAGAATACCGAAACTCGGAATTCGTAACCTGGAACCTGGAACCTGGAACTTGGAACCCGGAATACTGGGGCATTGAGCCGCCTGTATAATTTGCGCTTGACGCAGCGTTTCCGGCGCCCACTTTAGCCGAGCGGGCACGTTCCAGCCCCTGTTCCGATGACACGGGATCTTTTTCACGGTACCACCATACTCTCCGTGCGGCGCGGCAAGCGTGTTGCGCTGGGCGGCGACGGCCAGGTGACGCATGGCAACGTGGTGCTGAAGTCGAGCGCGCGCAAGGTGCGCCGCCTCTACCAGGACAGGATACTCGCGGGCTTTGCCGGCGGGACGGCCGATGCGTTCACGCTGTTCGAACGCTTCGAGGCCAAGCTCGACAAGCACCAGGGAAATCTCCTGCGCTCGGCGGTGGAGCTCGCGAAGGACTGGCGCACCGACCGCGTGCTGCGGCGCCTGGAGGCGATGCTGGCCGTGGCGGACCGCGACACTTCCCTGGTCATTACCGGCAACGGCGACGTGCTCGAGCCCGAGCTCGGGTTGCTTGCGATCGGCAGCGGCGGGCCCTACGCGCAGGCGGCCGCGCGCGCCCTGCTGGAGAATACGGAACTCGCGCCGGAAGAGATCGTCCGCAAGTCGCTCGTCATCACGGGCGATCTCTGCATCTATACCAACCAGCAGCACGTCATCGAACTGCTCGAATGACCCGTGAGCAGTGAGTGGTGAGCAGTGAGCGGGAACTTCCCGTAAGGCGCGAGTCCAATTCACCGCTTATCGCTTATCGCTTATCGCTTATCGCTTATCGCTTATCGCTTATCGCTTACCGCTTCCGCTGACCAGCCATGAGCCAGATGACTCCCCAGGAAATCGTCCACGAGCTCGACAAGCACATCATCGGGCAGGACGAGGCGAAGCGCGCGGTGGCGATCGCATTGCGCAACCGCTGGCGGCGCCAGCAGGTCGCGGAGCCGCTGCGCCAGGAGATCACGCCCAAGAACATCCTCATGATCGGTCCCACCGGCGTCGGCAAGACCGAGATCGCGCGGCGGCTGGCTCGGCTGGCGAATGCTCCTTTCATCAAGGTGGAGGCGACGAAATTCACCGAGGTGGGCTACGTCGGCCGCGACGTCGACACCATCATCCGCGACCTGATGGAGACCGCAATCAAGGACACTCGCGAGGATGCCATGCGCAAGGTGCGCCACCAGGCCGAGGACGGCGCGGAAGAGCGCGTGCTCGACGCCCTTCTGCCGCAGGCGCGCGATGCGCCCGGGCAGCCGCAGGCACGCGACAGCTCGACCCGCCAGACGTTCCGCAAGAAGCTGCGCGAGAACGAGCTCGACGACAAGGAGATCGAGATCGAGCTGGCGGCATCCTCCTCGCATATGGAGATCCTCGCCCCGCCCGGAATGGAGGACCTCACCACCCAGTTGCAGGGCATGTTCCAGAGCCTGGGCGCGGGACGCTGGCGCGTGCGCAGGCTCAAGATCAAGGACGCGATGAAGCTGCTCGTCGACGAGGAGGCGGCGAAGCTCGTCAACGACGAGGACCTGAAGCTGAAGGCGCTGCACAGCGTCGAGCAGAACGGCATCGTGTTCGTGGACGAGATGGACAAGATCGCGAGCCGCTCCGAGGTGACGGGAGTCGATGTCTCGCGCCAGGGCGTGCAGCGCGATCTGCTGCCCCTGGTGGAAGGTACCACGGTCTCGACGCGCCACGGCATGATCAAGACCGATCACATCCTGTTCATCGCGAGCGGCGCCTTCCACCTGGCCAAGCCCTCCGACCTGATTCCCGAGCTGCAGGGCCGCTTCCCGATCCGCGTGGAGCTGAAAAGCCTTTCCGTGGATGATTTCGCGCAGATCCTCACCAATACCGACGCATGCCTGACGCGCCAGTACGAAGCGCTGCTGGAGCCGGAGGGCGTCAAGCTCGAGTTCCGCCCGGATGCGGTGCGGCGGCTGGCCGAGATCGCATGGCACGTGAACGAGAAGACCGAGAACATCGGCGCGCGCAGGCTCTACACGGTGATGGAAAAGCTGCTGGAGGACGTTTCGTTCAACGCGGGGCGGCATTCAGGGGGGACAGTCACCATCGACGCCTCGTACGTGAACGGCCGGCTCGGCGAGCTCGCTGAGAGCGAGGACCTGGCCCGTTACGTGCTGTAGCGCGGGTGACGAGCGACGATCGACGAGTGACGCACGCGCCGGGCGTCAGCGCGTGAGCACGAACGGTTTCGCGCCGAGCGCCTCGGTGATGCGCTCCGCGACCTGCCGCGCCTCGGCCTGGCTTGCATAGGGGCCGGCATGCACGCGGTGGAGCCCGTCGCGGGGGAAGACGTGCAGCGCCTGCGCGAGCCAGTCCATCTGCGCCCTCAGGCGCGCAAGAAAGCTCTCCGCATTTTCCCTCGATCCGAATGCCCCGAGCTGCAGGTAGAAACCGCCTGCACCTGCCGCGAGCGCGACCTGGGGGGCGGCGTGCGCCGGCGCGGGAGGGGAATCGGCCGCCGGTGAAGCCGCAGGGCCCGGGGCGGCTTCGCGGGGCGCTGGCGCCGGCGTGGGCGCCGCTGCGACCATTGCGCCCGTGGCGTCCGGAAGGATGCTCTCCACCTCGACCTGCGCGCTCCCGGTCGCGAGGATACCGAGCCTGTGCGCGGCGGTATACGAGACGTCGATCAGGCGGTTGTCGATGAAAGGACCGCGGTCGTTGACGCGCACGATCACGGATCGGCCATTCTGCAAATTGGTGACGCGCACGTAGCTGGGGATCGGGAGCACCGTGTGCGCCGCGGTCATGCCGTACATGTCGTAGATCTCGCCGGTAGAGGTCATCTTGCCGTGGTAGCGCCGCCCGTACCACGTGGCGAGCCCGCGGGCCTTGTACGGCGCGAGCGCGGTCATCGGGGTGTAGTGCCGGCCCATGACGACGTAAGGGCGGATCGCGCCGCGGTGCAGGGGCTCGAGCCTGGGCACCGCATCGGGGATGCTGTCGAGATTCGCGGGCGGGTTCTCGCCGGGACCGTCGTCGAGATAGTAGCCTCCGGCGCGCGCTGGCGGCGCCTTCGCGACGGGCGCATCGCGGCTGGGCGCGGTGCCGCAGCCGCTCAACGCCGCAGCGAACAGCATCGCCGACGCAAGGCGGAAGGCGGAAGGCGGAAGGCGGAAGTGGAATCGGCAAGACAGCGCTGTCGTCCCTTTCGACTTTCGACTTTCGACTTTCGACTTCATGTTTGGACCAGCTTCTTGCGCGTGGCGATGCTCATCAGGATGCCGAATCCGAGGCAGATCGAGACGAGCGAGGTGCCGCCGTAGCTGATGAGCGGCAGAGGCACGCCCACCACCGGCAGCACGCCGCTCACCATGCCCATGTTGACGAACGCGTAGGTGAAGAAGGTGAGCGTGATCGCCCCCGCGAGCAGCCGCGTGAACAGCGTCGGGGCGTTGGCGGTGATCACGAGACCGCGGCTGATCACGAACAGGAACAGCGCGAGCAGCACCAGGTTGCCGAACAGCCCGAACTCCTCCGAGTACACCGCGAATACGAAGTCGGTCGTGCGCTCCGGGATGAAATCGAGGTGGGTCTGGGTACCGTTCATCCATCCCTTTCCGAACAGCCCGCCGGAGCCCACGGCGATCGTGGACTGGATGGTATGGTAGCCCGCGCCGAGCGGGTCCTGCATCGGGTCGAGCAGGGTGAGCACGCGCTGGCGCTGGTAGTCGTGCAGCGCGGACCAAGCGAGCGGCAGGCTCGCGAGCGCGGCCGCCGCGAGCCCGGCAATCACGCGCCACGACAGGCCCGCCAGGAACAGCACGAAGAATCCCGAGCCCGCGATGAGGACCGCGGTTCCCAGGTCCGGCTGGCGCAGGATCAGCGCGACGGGGACGAGCAGCATCACTGCGGCTACGGCGTGGTTGCGCAGCTTGAGCGCCGCCTCGTGCCGCTCGAAGTACCACGCGAGCGCCAGCGGCACGCCGATCTTCATGAGCTCCGAGGGCTGGATGCGCGTCACCCCCACGTCGAGCCAGCGCCGCGCGCCCTGTATGACCTCGCCGAACAGGGCGACCGCCAGGAGCAGCGCGACGCCGACGAAGTACACCGGAAACGCGAGGCGCAGCAGGTAATGCGGCGGAACGTTGGCGAACACCCACATGACCGCGAGCGCCACGAGCATGTTTATGAACTGCCCTGATACCCGCGGAACGCTCGCACTGGACGCGCTGTAGAGCACGAGCAGCCCGGTCAGCATCAGCACTGCAAGCATGCCGAGCAGCGGCCCGTCGAGATGGCGCGTCGCGTAGCCCCCGATGCGCCTAATCACGGTGCTCATCGGGCTCCTCCTTGCCCCGGCGCAGCGGCTGCGGATCGCGGCCGAGCAGGTAGTAATCGAGCACCTGGCGCGCGATCGGGGCGGCGGTCGAGCTGCCGCTGCCGCCGTTTTCCACGAGCACGGCGAGCGCGATCACCGGGTTCTCCGCGGGCGCGTAGGCGATGAACAATGCATGGTCCCGGTGGCGCTCGTGCACCTTGGCCGCGTCGTAGCGCTCGCCCGGCTTGATCGCGATCACCTGCGAGGTGCCGGTCTTGCCCGCGAAGGGGTACGACGCGCCCGCTCCCGAGCGCGCCGCGGTGCCGCCCGGCCTCAGCACGTCGACGAGAGCGTTCTGCACTCGGCCCAGGAAATCGGCCCGGATTTCCAGACTGGGGGCGGATGGCCGCGCGATGCTTTGTAGCTGCAGCGTCCGGCTGTCCTGCACGTGCTGCACGAGGTGCGGACGCACGACGTTGCCCCCGTTGGCGATGATCGCGGTCGCGTGGGCAAGCTGCAGCGGCGTGGCCGTCATGTAGCCCTGGCCGATGCCCACGGAGATGGTGTCACCGACGAACCATTTCTGCTTGAAGCGGCGCTGCTTCCATTGCTGGGACGGCAGGATGCCGATCGCCTCGCCCTCGATGTCGATGCCGGTGCGCGCCCCGAAGCCGAACTGGGACAGGTAATTGTGGATGTTGTCGATGCCGAGGTCGTTCGCGAGCCCGTAGTAATAGGTGTCGCACGATACGACAATGGACTTGTGCAGGTCCACGGCACCGTGCCCGCCCTTCTTCCAGTCCCGCCACTGGTGCGATACGCCGGGCAGCGTGAAGAAGCCGGGATCGTTGATCGTGTACTGCGGCGTGCGCTTGCCCAGCGTGAGGGCGGCGAGCGCCATGAAGGGCTTGATCGTGGACCCCGGCGGGTACTGGCCGTGCAGCGCGCGGTTGGTCATCGGCTTGTCGGGGGAGTTGATGAGCTCGGACCAGCTCTGCGCGTCGATGCCGTCCACGAAGAGGTTCGGGTCGAAGCCGGGCTTCGAGACGAAGGCGAGGACCTCTCCATTGCGGGGATCGATCGCCACGAGGGCGCCGCGGAATTCCCCGAATGTGTTGTAGGCGACCTCCTGCAGCCGGGCATCCAGCGTGAGCACGAGGTTGTTGCCGGAGATCGGCGCCACGCGCGAGAGGGAACGGATCGCGCGGCCCGCGGCGTCGATCTCGACCTTCGCCATGCCGGTGGTGCCGTGCAGGTGCCGCTCGTAGCTCTGCTCGATCCCGACCTTGCCGATGTGATCGGTGCCGCGGTAATTGGAGAGCTGCTCGGCCGCCTCGAGCTGCTTCACGTCGCGCTCGTTGATGCGCCCGATGTAGCCCACCACGTGCGCGAAGAGCTCGCCGTGGGGATACTCGCGGAACGGCCGCGCGTTGATCTCCACTGCGGGGAAGCGGTAGCGGTTGGCAGCGAAGCGCGCGATCTCCTCCTCGGTGAGGCGGGTGCGGATCGGCAGGCTCTCGAAGTTCTTGCTCTCCTCGAGCAGCCGCCGGAAGCGGCGGCGGTCCCTGGGCGCGATCTCGACGACGGCGGCGAGCTCGTTGATGAGCTTCTCGAGGTCGTCCACGCGACCCGGCCTGATCTCCAGCGTGTAGGCCGAATAGTTGTGGGCGATCCCCACGCCGTTGCGGTCGGTGATGATCCCGCGGTTGGGTACGACCGGCACGATCGAGATGCGGTTGGCTTCCGCGAGCGTGTGGTAGTGGTCGTACTTGACGACCTGCAGGTAGACGAAACGCGCGGCGAGCAGGCCGAACATGACGAACACGAAGCCCGCCGCGACCCACAGCCGTGCGCGGAACTGGTGGAGCTCGAGCTCGGAGTCGCGGATCTCGAAACCGTTCGACATGGTCAAATTGCCAGCTGGTCGGGGCTCGCCTTCGGGCGCTGCGGCAGCGGCAGCAGCGTGGAGAGCAGCGGCCACAGCGCCGCCCCCGTCAGGCTTCCGGAAAAGTAGAGCAACCCCGGAAAGTCCGCGCCCGCGGCCATGCGCACGAGCAGCGTTGCGACCTGCACGAGCAGCAGCATGGGCACGACCTGCAGCGTCTGCTGGGCGATCGTGAATCTCTCCACGCGCCGGTGCAGCGTCACCCCGGCGTAGGCGAGCAGCGTGTAGGCGAGCGCATGCTGGCCGAACAGCGTCGCGTTGCCGATGTCCATGGTGAGCCCGAGCAGCCACGCCACGGCGAAGCCGATCTTGCGCGGCTCGCGCACGCACCAGTAGAGCAGGATCACGGCGAGAAAGTCGGGCTTGATGAGGAGAGCGGCGCCGGTCCACGGCAGCAGGTTCGCGAACAGGGCCGCCGCGAGGGTGAGCGCGATGAAGCCCGGCCGGGCGGGCCGCAGGATCTCGTGCGATTGCGGGGGGCGCAGCGCCATCGCCGTCAGCCCTTCTTTCCCTTGCGCCGCTTCGGCTGGGGCGCGGGCTCGGCGGGCAGCTCCGGCACGTCGCGCTGCCAGGAGAGCACGAGCACGTGGGTGTGGCTCGCGACGCCGGAGAGCGGCCTTGCGTGGATGCGCGCGAACATGAGGGCCGCATCGCGCTCGACGGTGGTCACCTCCGCCACCGGCAGGCCCGGGGGATAGGTGCCGTCGATTCCGGAGGTGACGAGCTGGTCGCCCGGCTGCACGTCGGCGCTGAGCGGCATGAACCTCAGCTCGAGGGTGCCGTCATGGCCCACGCCGAAGAGCACGCCGCGCAGCCCGCTGCGGAGATTCTGCACCGGCACGGCGTGTCCCTTGTCCGTGAGCAGCGTCACCTCGGCGAGCCAGGGGTAGACGCGCGTCACCTGCCCCACCACCCCGCGCGCGTCCGCGACCGCCTGTCCCGCTTTCACTTCGTTGCGCGCGCCCTGGTCGATGATGACCTTGCGCGAGAACGGATCGCGGGCGGCGTAGAGCACCTCGGCCGGCCGCGCCTCGGGCGTGATGCGGCTGCGCGCGGCGAGCAGCTCGCGCAGGTGGCGGTTCTCGGCCTGCAGCGCTTTGAGCTGCAGCAGGCTGGCCGAGTTTGCGAGCATCTCCTGGAGCAGGCGGGCATTCTCCTCGCGTAGCGAGGAGTGCGTGACGAAGAACTCGCCGATGCGCCGGAGGATGTCGGCGGGCGCGGCGGCGATGCGCTGGAACGGATAGACGACGATGCTCACGAACTGGCGCAACGGCGCGAGATAGCCGAAACGCGCGTCGGCCGCCAGCAGCATGAACGACAGCGCGGAGAAGATCAGCAGGCGGGCTAGCGGTGTCGGTCCGGTCTTGAAAAACGGCGGCGGGGAATGTTCCATTCAGCTTCGAGTTCAGCGTTCAGGGTTCAAGGTTCAACGTCCACACTCGAAGCCTTTGAACACGAAACCCGGAACCCGGAACCCCCGGCCATCAGTCGCTGGCGAAGATGCCGGCCAGGTCGTCGAGTTTTTCGAGCGCCATGCCGGATCCGCGCACGACGCAGGTGAGCGGGTCCTCCGCGACGATCACCGGCAGCCCGGTCTCCTCCATCAGCAGGCGGTCGATGTCGCGGAGCAGCGCACCGCCGCCGGTGATTACCATGCCCTTCTCGGCGATGTCCGCCGCGAGCTCGGGCGGAGTCTGCTCCAGAGCCGACTTCACCGCGGAGACGATCTGGTTGAGCGGCTCCGTGAGCGCCTCGAGTATCTCGTTGGAGGAGATCGTGAAGCTGCGCGGGATGCCTTCGGCGAGGTTGCGGCCTTTCACTTCCTTCTCGCGCACTTCAGAGCCGGGAAACGCCGAGCCGATCTCCTTCTTGATCTGCTCGGCGGTGGTCTCGCCGATCAACATGCCGTAATTGCGGCGGATGTAGTTGATGATCGCCTCGTCCATCTTGTCGCCGCCCACGCGCACCGAGCCCGTATAGACGAGGCCGCCGAGGGAGATCACGCCCACTTCCGTGGTGCCGCCGCCGATGTCCACGACCATCGAGCCGGTGGGTTCGCCGACGGGAAGATCGGCGCCGATCGCCGCCGCCATCGGCTCCTCGATGAGATAGACGCGGCTCGCCCCGGCGCCGATCGCCGACTCGCGTATCGCGCGCCGCTCGACCTGCGTGGAGCCGCACGGCACGCAGATGATCATCCGCGGGCTGGGCTTGAACAGGCGCGTGTTGTGCACTTTCTTGATGAAATGCTTGAGCATCTGCTCGGTCACGGTGAAGTCGGCGATCACGCCGTCCTTCATCGGCCGGATCGCGTTGATGTTGCCCGGCGTGCGCCCCAGCATCTGTTTCGCGGCGAGCCCGACCTCCTGGATCACCTTCTTGCCGTTGGGCCCGCCTTCCTGGCGGATCGCGACGACCGACGGCTCATTGAGGACCACGCCTTTGCCGCGCACGTAGATGAGCGTGTTCGCCGTGCCGAGATCGATGGCGAGGTCGTCGTTGAAGTAACTGCTCAGGAAACCAAACATAACGCGTTCTCGCTAAACCATTTGGTGCTTCGCATCAGTCGGTTATGATACCCTATGCAGCTTCGATTTTTAAGGCTCGAATCGGGGTTTTATGGCATTGTCGCTGGATGACGTCAGGCGCATCGCCCATCTGGCCCGCATCGGGATTGACGAGGCCGAGGCGCAAGCGGCGCTTGCCCAACTCAATGACGTCTTCGGCCTGATCGCCGAAATGCAGGCGGTTGACACCGGCGGAGTGGAACCGATGTCCCACGCGCTCGATGTCGTGCAGCGGCTGCGCGAGGACGCCGTCACCGAGACCGACCAGCATGCGCTGTTCCAGTCGATAGCCCCCCACGTTGAAAACGGCCTATACCTCGTTCCCAAAGTCATAGAGTGAGGAGCAGACGGGCGGGGGTAAAGGGCAGATTCCCCGCCTGCCGCGCGTCTCGCCCCTAACGGGGTTCGCATGGACAACGCCACCATCAGCAGTCTCTCCGCGGAGCTTGCCGCCCGCAAGCTCTCCAGCGTCGAGCTGACCGGGCATTTCCTGAGCAGGATCAAGGCATTGAATGCGAAGTACAACTGCTTTGTCACGCTCGACGAGGAGCGCAGCCTGGCGCAGGCGAGGGCCGCCGACGCGCGGCGCAGTGCGGGCAGCGGACAGCCGCTTACCGGAATCCCCATCGCGCAGAAGGACATCTTCTGCGCCGCCGGCTGGCGCACCACCTGCGGTTCGAGAATGCTCTCGAATTTCGTGTCCCCGTACGACGCGCACGTGGTCGCGCAACTCGATGCGGCGGGAGCGGTGAACCTCGGCAAGACCAACATGGACGAGTTCGCGATGGGCTCGTCGAGCGAGACTTCCTATTACGGTCCGGTTCGCAACCCCTGGGACGTCCACACCGTGCCCGGCGGCAGCTCGGGCGGCTCGGCGGCGGCGGTGGCGGCGCGGCTCGCGCCCGGGGCGACGGGCACGGACACCGGGGGCTCGATCCGGCAGCCCGCGGCGATGACCGGCATCTGCGGGCTCAAGCCCACCTACGGCGTGGTGTCGCGCTACGGCATGATCGCTTTCGCTTCGAGCCTGGACCAGGCCGGTCCCATGGCGCGCACGGCGGAGGACCTCGCGCTGCTCATGACGACGATGGCCGGATACGATGCGCGCGATTCCACCTCGCTCGAGCGCGAGCGTGAGAACTACGCGCGTGAGCTTGGCAAGCCGCTCGCCGGGTTGAGGATCGGGCTGCCGAAGGAATTCATCGCGGAAGGGGCCTCCGCCGACGTGGTGAAGGCTGTGGAAGCGGCGGTCGCGGAACTCGGCCGGCTCGGCTGCACGACCGTGGAGGTGAGCCTGCCCAACATGCGTCTCGCGGTGCCGGTGTATTACGTGCTCGCGCCGGCGGAGGCCTCGAGCAACCTTGCACGCTACGACGGCGCGCGCTACGGCTACCGCGCGCCCGAATACGCGGACCTCGCGGACATGTACAAGAAGACCCGGTCCCAGGGTTTCGGGGCCGAAGTGAAGCGGCGCATCCTGATCGGAACCTACGTGCTCTCACACGGCTATTACGATGCATACTACATCCAGGCGCAGCGCGTGCGGCGGCTGATCGCCCGGGATTTCGCCGAGGTGTTCGAGCGCTGCGACGTGATCATGGGGCCGACCAGTCCCACCACGGCGTTCCGGATCGGCGAGAAGATGGGCGACCCGGTGCAGATGTATCTCAACGACATCTACACCACACCAGCCAACCTCGCCGGGCTGCCGGGCCTGTCCATCCCGTGCGGCTTCGACGCGAAGGGTCTGCCGGTGGGGCTGCAGATCATCGGCAACTACTTCGCGGAAGCGCGCATGCTCAACGTCGCGCATCAGTACCAGCGCGCGACCGACTGGCACACCAGGACGCCGCCCGGCGTCGAGTGAGGAATGAGGATTGAGGAGTGAGGAGTGAGGAGTGAGGAGTGAGGGGCAGATCCATTACCCATTTCCCATTACCCATTACCGCGAAGCAGCCATGAAGTGGGAAACGGTCATCGGGCTGGAAGTGCACGCCCAGCTCTCGACGCGCTCGAAGATGTTCTCGGGGGCGGCGACCGCGTTTGGCGCGCCGCCGAACACGCAGGCTTGCGAGGTGGACATCGCGCTGCCGGGCGTGCTGCCCGTTGCGAACCGCGAGGCGGTCGCCAAGGCCGTGCGCTTCGGGCTCGCGGTCGGCGGGAAAATCAACCGGCGCTCGATCTTCGCGCGCAAGAACTATTTCTACCCCGACCTTCCGAAGGGCTACCAGATCAGCCAGTACGAGATGCCGATCGTCCAGGGCGGAGCGATCGGCATTTTTGTGGACGGCAGGGAGAAAATAATTCGCCTGACGCGCGCGCACCTCGAGGAGGACGCCGGCAAGTCCCTGCACGAGGGCTTCCACGATTTCACCGGCATCGACTTGAACCGCGCCGGCACCCCCTTGCTCGAGATCGTCTCCGAGCCCGAGATGAGCGGCGCCCAGGAAGCGGTCGCCTACGCCCGTGCGCTGCACGCGCTCGTGCGCTGGATCGAGATCTGCGACGGCAACATGCAGGAAGGCTCGTTCCGCTGCGACGCCAACGTGTCGGTGCGCCCGGCCGGTTCGGACAAGCTGGGCACGCGCTGCGAGATCAAGAACCTCAACTCCTTCCGCTTTCTCGAGCGCGCGATCGAATTCGAGGCGCGGCGCCAGATCGGGATCCTGGAGGACGGCGGGGTGATCGAGCAGGAAACCCGGCTCTACGACGCCGCGCGGGACGAGACGCGCTCGATGCGCACCAAGGAGGACGCGCACGACTACCGTTATTTTCCCGATCCAGACCTTTTGCCACTAGAGGTGTCCGAGTCGTGGATCGGAGAGATAAGAAGTAACCTGCCCGAGTTACCGCAGGCGCGGCAAAGACGTTACCAGGATGAATATGGCCTGTCCGGCTACGACGCCGGGCTGCTCACACAGTCACGTGAACTCTCCGAGTTCTACGAGGCCCTCGTCAGGCGGCTAGCAGGTTTCTATAAGCTTGGTGCAAGCTGGGTGTTGAACGAGTTTATGGCTTCGCTCAATCGCGCTGGTTTGGAGATACACCAGGCACCGGTAAGTAGCGAGCGCCTCGCCGGATTGCTTAAACTGATTGCCGACAACACTATTTCGGGACGGGCAGCGAAAGAAGTCTTCGACGCCATGTGGAACGAAGGAATGGATGCTGATTCCATCGTGGAGTATCGGGGCCTGAAGCAGATTTCCGACAGCGGCGAGCTCGAGCGGATCTGCGAGGAAGTGATCGCCGCGAACGCGAGGCAGGCCGAGGACTACCGGTCGGGCAAGGAGAAGGCCTTCAACTCGCTGGTGGGCCAGGTGATGAAGGCGACCCGGGGCAAGGCCAACCCGCAGCAGGTCAACGAGATCCTGAAACGCAAGCTCTCGGGCTAGATTCGACCTATTTTTTGGCGGCGGTGGGCGGCGGGGTCGGAACGGCGGGCGCGGCGGCGCTCCCCTTGATTTCCAGGTAGCGCTTCCTGTCCGCGAAGTAGCGGTTGCGGATCTGCTGCTTCTCCTTCTCCCGGGAGGCGATCGTCCTCTCGAGCCGCTCTTTTTCCTGGTTCGTCTTGACGATGTCTTCCTCCAGCGCGGGCGGCACCGGCTTCTTTTGCTTTTGCATCGCCGCGCTGCGCGCCGACAGGTCGTTCGCGCGCTCGGTCACGTTCTTGAGCGCAACCTGCAGCTGGTCCATCTGTGCATCCAGCTGCTGCAGCTCACGGTCGCGCTTTTGATCGATCTCTTCCGCGCTCGAATACGTGGCGAGCAGCGCTGCGTCCTGCCGCCGCAGATCGGCCAGCCGCTTTTCCTCCTCGGCTTTCTGCCGCGCGAGTTCCTCCTCCTGCGCCCGGCGCTTGGCCGCGTCTTCCGCCGACTCGGTGACCTTGCGCGTCACCCCGCGCCGGTCGAGCTCCTGGGTAGCGGCGTCCCGGTACTCGTGCGGAACGCGGTCGCCACAGCCGATGACCTTGCCCGACTTGTCCTTCCAGCAGATGATCTTCTGCGCCGCGGCGTCCCCGAGACCGACGCCCGTCGCGCCGACGAGCCCTGCGAGCATGACCGCCGCGACCCGCAGCGAGTATCCGTTATGCATTGCCGGTAACTCCATATTGTTCGCGATACCGGCCGAGGGCATCCAGGTGGCCCGCATGCCGCGTGTCGGCCTTCAAATACTGCACCAGATCGTCCAGCGTGGCGATGCTGATCACCGGAACATTATAGCTTGCCCGCACCTCCTGGACCGCGGAGAGCGTGCCGTTGCCGCGCTCCATTCGGTCGAGCGCGATCACTACGCCACAGGGTATAGCGTTTGAAGCGCGAATCAGGTTGACAGACTCGCGCACCGAAGTGCCCGCCGAGATCACATCGTCCACGATCAGCACCCGGCCCGCGAGCGGCGCCCCGATCACGGCCCCGCCTTCGCCATGGTCCTTGGCCTCTTTGCGGTTGAAGCTGTAGCGCACGTTGCGTCCCGCGTCGGCGAGCGCCATGGCGACGGCGGCAACGAGCGGGATGCCCTTGTAGGCCGGACCGAACAGCATCTCGAATGGTATGCCGGCGGCGAGTACGGCTTTCGCGTAGAATTGCGCGAGCGCCTTCAGCGCTGCGCCGTCGTAGAACAAGCCGGCATCGAAGAAGTAGGGTGAGAGGCGCCCCGCCTTGGTCTTGAATTCGCCGAAACGCAGGACCTTCTGCTCGATCGTGAAGCGGATGAACTCCTGCCTGAAATCGGACGCCATGGCGGTTCGGCAGGCGCGTTAACCGGCGCGCGGCGTGTGGCGCATCCGGTTGAACGCGCTACTCGGCACGACGCTTCCAGACATGCTGAGAATTATAACCCTTAACGTCAACGGCATACGCTCGGCGGCCCGCAGGGGCTTCTGCGCGTGGCTCGCGCGGTCCCGCGCCGACATGGTGTGCGTGCAGGAGATCAAAGCGCAGCCGTCCGACATCATCGAGGAGATCCGTGCGCCCGGGCGCTTTCGTGGCTACTTCCACTGCGCGGAAAAGAAGGGCTACAGCGGGGTCGGGCTCTACACCCGTCGCGCGCCCGACCGGGTGGTGGAGGGCGTCGGGATCCGCGAGATCGACCGCGAGGGCCGGTATCTTCGGGCCGATTACGGGAAGCTCAGCGTTATTTCCGTCTACCTGCCTTCCGGGTCGAGCGGACCCGATCGGCAGGCGGTAAAGTTCCGGTTCATGGAGCTGTTCTTTCCCCACCTGCGCGAGCTCGCGGGAAGCGGCCGTGACATCGTGCTGTGCGGGGACTGGAATATCGCGCACAAGGAGATCGACCTCAGGAACTGGCGCGCCAACCGGAAGAACTCGGGATTCCTGCCGGAGGAGCGCAGCTGGCTCACACGGGTGTTCGACGAGCTCACGTGGGTGGACGTGTTCCGGCGTATCGATCCCCGCCCCGAGCGGTACACGTGGTGGTCGAACCGCGGCAGGGCGTGGGAGAAGAACGTCGGGTGGCGCATCGACTACCACATCGCAACTGGAAAGCTCGCGGTGACGGCTCGCCGCGCGGCGATCTACACGAAACAGCGGTTCTCGGACCACGCGCCGCTGACAATCGACTACGACTATCCGTTTTGAGTGCGTAGTTTTGAGTGATGAGTTAGAGTCGGACAGCGCGCATGCCCAACTCGACACTCGACACTCAACACTCGAGACTTCAGGGCGGCCTCGCGCCGTACCTCGAGGTGTTCCGCAGCGGGCGCATCGCGGCCGTGTGCCTGCTCGGCTTTGCCTCCGGCCTGCCGCTCGCGCTCACGGCGGGCACGCTGCAGGCGTGGCTGGCGGTCGAGGCCGTGGACATCAAGACGATCGGCCTTTTCACGCTGGTCGGCCAGCCCTACACCTACAAGTTCCTGTGGGCGCCGCTGATGGACCGCTACACCCCGCCATTCCTCGGGCGGCGGCGCGGCTGGCTCGTCGTGACACAGGTGGCGCTGCTCGGGGCGATCGCGCTCATGGGGACGCTCTCCCCGCGCGAATCGCCGTGGGCTCTCGCGCTCATCGCGCTCCTGGTTGCGTTCCTCTCCGCCTCGCAGGACATCGTGTTCGACGCCTACCGCACCGACGTGCTGAAGGAGCACGAGCGCGGCGCGGGCGCGGCGATCTCGGTGCTGGGCTACCGGATCGCAATGCTCGTGTCCGGCGCACTGGCGCTCGTGCTCGCCGACCAGATCCTCGGCTGGCACGGCATGTATTTCCTGATGGCCGCGCTCATGCTCGTCGGAATGGTCACCAGCTGGTTCGCGCCGGAGCCCGAGAACCCGGGGCGCGCCCCGGAGACGCTCACCGCGGCGTTCGCAGGGCCGCTGAAGGAATTCTTCGGGCGCAACGGCGCCTGGCTGGTCCTGCTCCTCATCGTGCTCTACAAGCTGGGCGATGCGTTTGCCGGCAGCCTCACCACCGCGTTCCTCATCCAGGGACTGGGTTTTACGGCGACCGACGTGGGCGCGATCAACAAGGCGCTCGGGCTTGCGGCGACCATCACCGGCGCGCTGATGGGCGGCGCCTGGATGGCGGGGCTCGGGCTCTACCGCGCGCTGCTCATCTTCGGGGTGCTGCAGGCGGTGACCAACCTCGGCTTCATGGCGCTCGCGCTGGCGGGCAAGAGTTATCCCCTGATGGTCGCCGCCGTGGCCGCGGAGAACCTGTGCGGCGGCATGGGCACCGCGGCGTTCGTCGCGCTGCTCATGTCGCAGTGCGACCACCGCTTCACCGCGACGCAATACGCGCTGCTCTCGGCGCTCGCGGCGGTGGGGCGCGTCTACGTCGGGCCCGCGGCGGGCTACATGGTCGCGGCGATCGGGTGGGCGCCGTTCTTCTTCGTGACGTTTCTGATCGCGCTGCCGGGCGTCTTCCTCCTCTGGTGGATGCGCGCCCAGCTGGAAGCGACGCCCGCGCCCGCGCGCGCGTGAGCGCAGCCGTGTAGAGAAATATCAGCCACGGAGGTCACAGAGAACACCGAGGAACCGCTTCCTTCGGTTTCTGGTTTTCTCTCTGTGAGCTCTGTGCTCTCTGTGGCCAGTGTTCTTGCTGCAACGTTATCATGCGATTCGTTCGCCGAAACGGAAAGGGAGGGTGGAGTGAGACTTGTGACGTTCGCGCCGAAGAAAGGCGAGACGCCCCGCGTCGGGCTGCTGCGTGGGCAGAGCGAAGTGGTCGATCTCACGCGCGTGCGCGGGAAGCCGCCGTTCGATCCCGAGGAGATGCTGTCGCTGATTGCCGCCGGGGCCAAGGGCCTGAAGTGGCTGCGCGAGGTCCGCGCCTCCGCGAAGGAAGCCGTCGCGCTCGACAAGGTGAAGCTCGCCGCGCCGATTCCGCGGCCGCGCCGGAACGTCTTCTGCGTGGGCTGGAACTACCTCGAGCATTTCGAGGAGGGGGCGAAGGCGCGGCCGCACGTTCAGGAGATGCCGGCGCATCCCGCCCTCTTCACCAAGGCGCCTACCACGGTGAACGGACCCTACGAGGCTATTCCCTCGCACGCCGGCGTGACCGAGAAGCTCGACTGGGAAGTCGAGCTCGGCGTGATCATCGGCCGGGGCGGCATCAACATCAAGGAGGCCGACGCCATGAAGCACGTGTTCGGCTACACGGTGGTGAACGACGTCTCGGCGCGCGAAGTGCAGCGCCGGCACGGGCAGCAGTGGTTCAAGGGCAAGAGCCTCGACGGCTCCTGCCCGATGGGGCCATGGATCGCCACCGCGGACGAAGTCCGGGATCCCGGCAACCTGCGCGTTGTGTGCCGGGTGAACGGCGTGGTGAAGCAGGACTCGAACACGCGCCACATGTATTTCAAGATTCCGCGTCTCATCGCGGAGCTCTCCGCGGGGCTCACGCTCGAGCCCGGCGACATCCTTTCCACCGGCACGCCGGCCGGCGTGGGGCACGCGCGCACGCCGCCGGAGTTCATGAAGCCGGGTGACGTGCTCGAGACCGAGATCGTCGGGCTCGGATTGCTTCGCAACAGAATCGGGAATTAACCGCCAAGGCGCCAAGAAATGCGGAACACAAAATGAACCGCACGGCGTAGGGCAATTGCAACAACAGGAATTTTCCGCGGATGGACGCTCGACAAGAGCAGTTCGATGGACAATAGGGTCGGGTCGAGAATCTTGAATTTCGTGCCCGTCGTTCACAGTCGCAATTCTTGTTTTTCGTGGCGGCTTGGCGCCTTGGCGGTTCAATTCTTGTTCTGGTTTTCCTCTGCGGCTCTCCGCGTCCTTTGCGTCCTCCGCGGTGAGAGGTTTGGTTCTTATTGTTCGTTTTTCATCGGCGTCCATCGGCGGCTAAAACTTACGCCCGCTGGAAGCGGTAGACCGCGAGGCTGCCGAGGAGATTCGGCAGGAAATTCACGGTCCTTCCCCGCGTGAGCACCTTGCGCTCGAGGATCTCCACCCTGTGCGCCGCGCAGAAGCGCTCGAAGTCGTCGATCGTGCACAGGTGCACGTTGGGCGTCTCGAACCACTGGTACGGGAGGTTCTCGGAAACGGGCGTGTATCCGGCGAGCACCTGCAGCCGGTTCTTCCAGTAACCGAAGTTCGGGAAGGTGACGATGCCTTCGCGTCCGACGCGCAGCATCTCGCGGATGACGCGCTCGTTGTTTCTCACCGCTTGCAGGGTCTGCGACAGGATCACGTAATCGAAGGACCGGTCCTCGAAGTCGGAGAGCCCGCGCTCGAGGTCGCCCTGGATCACGCTGACGCCGTTCACCACGCAGGCGAGCACGCGCTCGTCGTCGATCTCCACGCCGTAGCCGGTCACGGACCGGCTCTCGCGCAGGTAGCGAAGCAGGCTGCCGTCGCCGCAGCCGAGATCAAGCGCGGTCGAGCCCATGCGCACCCAGCCCGCGATCGCGGCGAAATCCGCCCGGTGCGCGCCGGCGCCGCGCGCAGTCCCTTTCCTCGGGAGGCGCGCCGGAGGCCGGTGGCCGCGCGCGCGCTGCCTGCTGCTCGCGTTCGGACCGTTCATGCGTTGAGCTCCGAACCGATCCGGTCGAAATAGGCCGCGACCAGCCGGTGGTAGCGCGCGTCCTCGAGCAGGAACGCGTCGTGCCCGTGCGGCGCATCGATCTCCGCATAGGTGACGTTCAGCCGGTTGTGCAGCAGCGCCTTCACGATCTCGCGTGAGCGCTCCGGAGAGAAGCGCCAGTCGGTGGTGAACGAAACCACCAGGAAGTTGGCGCGCGCGCGGGAGAGCGCTTTCGCGAGGTTTCCGCCATGCTCGAGCGCCGGGTCGAAGTAGTCGAGCGCCTTGGTGATGCGCAGATAGGTGTTGGCGTCGAAGTACTCCGCGAACTTGTTGCCCTGGTGGCGGAGGTAGGATTCGATCTGGAACTCGGTGTCGAAATTGTAGTTCAGCGCGCCGTTCTTGAGCTGCCGGCCGAACTTGGCCGCCATCTCGTCGTCCGAGAGATAGGTGATGTGCCCGACCATGCGCGCCACGCGCAGCCCCCGCGTCGGGCGCGTGTTGTGCTCGTAGTAATGCCCCCCGTGGAAATCGGGGTCCGTGATGATCGCCTGGCGGGCGACCTCGTTGAACGCGATATTCTGCGCGGAGAGATTCGGCGCGCAGGCGATCACGAGTGAATGGCGCACGCGACGCGGATGGCTCACTGTCCACTGCAGCGCCTGCATCGCTCCGAGGCTGCCGCCCATGATGGCGGCGAACTCGGAAATTCCGAGATGGTCGGCAAGGCGCGCCTGCGTGGCGACCCAGTCCTCGACCGTGACCACCGGGAAGTCCGCGCCCCAGGGCCTGCCGGTCGCGGGGTTCAGGCTCTTGGGGCCGGTGGAGCCATGGCACCCGCCCAGGTTGTTCACGCCCACGACGAAGAAGCGGCTGGTGTCCACGGGTTTGCCCGGCCCGATCATGTTGTCCCACCAGCCGGTGTTCTCGGGCTCGCCGGCGTAGTGGCCGGCGACGTGGTGCGCGGCGTTCAGCGCATGGCAGACCAGCACCGCGTTGGAGCGATCCTCGTTCAGCCTGCCGTAGGTCTCGTAGACGAGCTCGTACTCGTCCATCACGGCCCCGCACTTCAGCTTCACCGGCTCGGTGAATCTGGCGCGCTGCGGCGTGACGACGCCGACCGACTGCGATGCGCTACCTGTGTCCATAAAAAGCAAAACCCGGCGAGCTTGCGCGGGCCGGGTTCGAAAAAACTGAATCGTTTTTTCTCTTTAGCCGGATTTGTAACGCGCCCGCAAGCTGAATATCAAATCGGCGCGACTGACTGCGGATGGAACGTTAACCGGCCGGGGGTGGAATGTCAAATTCTCCCCGGCGCTGAATCTTGAACACTGGACGATGAACCCGGAACCTTGAACCCGGAACCTGGAACGCGGGAGCTGCCGGGTCTCAGTCGGCGGCGCGCGTGACACCCGCCCGGATCAGGCGCTCGACGTCGGCCTCCGAGTATCCGGCTTCGGCGAGCAGCTCGCGGCTGTGCTCGCCGAGCCGCGGCGCGTGGCGGCGGTAGCCGGGGCGCGTTTCGCTCCAGCGCGTCGGCACGGCAAGCGCGCGCAGCGCGCCTTCGGTCGGGTGCTCGACGCGCCCGAAGTAGCCTACCGCGGCAAGGTGCGGATCTCTGAGGATGTCGTCGAGCGAGTTCATGCGCATCACCGGGATGTCGGCCGCCGCGAGCTCCCGCAGCCAGTCCTCGGTCGTGCGCGCCTTCATGACTTCCGCCACGAACCCGTAGAGCTCGTCGATGTGGGCGATGCGCGCCTGCTGGGTCGAGTAGCGCGGATCGGAGTGATAGAGCTCCTCGCGCCCGATCAGCCGGAAAAAACTCTTCCACTGGCGGTCGGTGTAGATCAGCACGCACACGTAGCCGTCCCGCGTCGCGTACGGCTTGCGGTTCTTCGCGAGCATCCTGGAGTAGCCGGCCTCCGCGAGCGGCGGGTCGAACGTTTCGCCGCCGAGGTGCTCGCCCAGCACGAGTTGCAGCAGGCATTCGAACATCGGCACCTCGATCGCCTGGCCCCTGCCGGTGCGCTCACGCGAGTACAGCGCGCCGAGCGTGGCATACGCCATGTGCAGGCCCACGGTGCGGTCGGCCATGGTGGCCGGCACGTAGCGCGGCTCCGCCGCCCCGGATTCCTTGAGCAGCCACGGTATGCCCGCCGCGCCCTGGATGAGATCGTCGTAGGCCGCCTTGCCGGCGTAGGGGCCGTCCTGGCCGTAGCCGAAAGCGCCGACGTACACGATCCGCGGATTGACCGCGGCGACTTCGGCGTAGGACAGGCCAAGCCGCGCCATGGACTGCGGGCGTATGTTGTAGAGCAGGGCGTCCATCCGGCGGGCAAGCGCGAGCAACGCCTCGCGCCCCTGTGGTTTCTTCAGGTCGAGCACGATCGAGCGCTTGTTGCGGTTGGCGTTGAGGAAGATGTGCCCCATGCCGGGATGCCGCAGCGGACCCGCGCGGCGCATGATGTCGCCCTCGGGCGCTTCCACTTTCACGACATCGGCGCCGAGGTCGGCGAGGATCTGGGTCGCGTACGGACCCATCACCACCGAGGTGAGGTCGAGGATGCGCACGCCGGCCAGCGGCCCGCTCATTGTGTTACCGGGTATGCGAAAGACCGAAGGAGAATGCGCCGCGTCACTGCGGCTCGAGCTTGGCCACCTTGGCGAGCTTCGCCCACTTGGCGATCTCGCTCCGGATGAAGCCGGCGAACTGCTCGGGGTTGAGGGGCGCAATGTCGGTCCCGACCGCGTCGAAGCGGGACTTTGCATCCGGTTTCGAGAGCGCCTGCACCGTCGTGTCGTGCAGCTTCTTCACGACTTCGCGCGGCGTGCCGGCGGGTGCGACGAGCCCGAACCACGCGATCAACTCGTAGCCGGGAAGCGTCTCGGCGATGGCGGGCACGTCCGGCGCGAGCCCCGAGCGCTTGCCGGCGGTCACGCCGAGGCCGCGCAGCTTGCCGCCCTTTTGCTGCGCCAGCGCGTTCGCGAGATCCACGAAGGTGAACGCGAGCTGCCCGCCGAGCACGTCCACGATCGCCTGTGGAATGCCCTTGTAGGGCACCTCCACCACATCGAGCCGGGCCATGGACGTGAGCAGCGCGAGCGAGACGTGCGAGCCGGCCGAACCGTAACCCGCGGAGAGCTTGCCGGGCTGCGTTTTCGCCTGCGCGATGAAGTCCTGGAGCGTCTTTGCCGGGTGGTCGGCACGCACCATCAGGATGAACGGGATCGTGCCCAGCCGCGCGATCGGCGCGAAGTCCTTGACCGGGTCGTAGGGCAGCTTCTTGAAGAGGCTCACGTTCGCCGCCTGCGGCGTGTTGGTCGTGACCATCAGCGTGTAGCCGTCGGCCGCGCTGCGCGCAACGAGCTCCGCGGCCAGGATGCCCTGGGCGCCGGCGCGGTTGTCTATGACGAAGGTCTGTCCGAGCGCCTCCGAAAGCGAGGCGCCGAGCACCCGCGCGACCTGGTCGGTGGCGCTTCCGGCGGGGAACGGCACCACCAGTCGCACCGGCTTCGCGGGAAAGCCTTGCGCGAGCGCGCCTGCCGCAAAAAACAGGGCGCCGCACAGCAGACAAATCCTTTGGACAAGACGCATGAAGGAGCTCCTCGGGGCGGAAACAGGCAAGGCGCGAGATTCTACATCGGGACGCGTCCCGCGGCCATCCGGGGATGGGCGCGCCGCGGGGGGGCGGCCTCGTCAGGCCTTCAGAATGACGGACTGACCCGTGTCGAGCACGACGTAGGAGACATCGTGCAGCGCGCAGTAGCGATCCCAGGCGCGGCGCGCGCCCGGGAAGGTCTCCGCGCCGTAATCATCGCAGACGATCACGCCGCCGTGCGCGAGACGGGGGTGGAAATACTCGAGGCTCGCCAGCGTCGGTGCGTAGAGATCGAGATCGAGATGGACGAACGACCAGCGGGTTTGCGGCAGCGTCGCGAACACCCCGGGGATCCAGCCGCGATGGAAGCGGGCGCCGGGAAAGTCACGCAGGGCGGACTGCGCCCGTTCGAGCGGCGCGGCGAGATAGCCCTGCGACAGGCTGCGGCGGGTCGCGGGGCCGTCCGGCGTCGCGCGAGTCAGGAATTGGTCCTCCTCGCCCGGGCGGCTCAGTCCCTCGAAGCTGTCTATGAGATGCAGCCCGGTGCCGTCGTAGCCAGGCAGCCGGCTCTGCGCCGCGCGGCACAGGAACAGCGCGCTGGTGCCCTGGAACACCCCGCATTCGGCCCGTGCGCCCTCGACCCCGAGCGCGTGCACGAAGTAGCGGGCGAGGAAATAGGAGGCGAGCGGCCGGTGGAACGCCTTGAGCGGGGGGATCTCCACGTCCGAGCCCTCCACGCACTCGGCGAGCAGGGCATTGAGGGCACGCCCGTCGACGCGCAAGTCGCCGTATACGATGTCCAGGTGCGCGGCGACCGGCGCGCGCTCGTGCGCGGCCTTGAGCCGCGTCAACCGCTCGATGGGTAGTTCGTCTCCGGCCCGCTGCGGTTTGCGCCGGATGTTGCGGGCGAGCGATTTCAGGAGGTCGAGCAGCATCCGCGGCGGAAGTCGTGCTGGTCAGCGACCGTGCGCGCAGCGTGCGCCGGCTTCAGGCATTGATGCGCTCGAGCAGGGCGCGCAGTTTCACGGGATCTGGAGTGCGCAGCATTTTCTGCGCGAGCGGCCTGAGCTTCGACAGGTCCGTTCCGAGGATCACCTGCTTTACGTCGAGCAGGTGCGCGGAATGCATCGAGTACTGCCGTAGCCCGAGGGCGAGCAGCAGGCGCGTGAGCACGATGTCTCCCGCCATCTCCCCGCACAGCGCGACCGGCGTTTTCGACTTGGCTGCGGACTTGATGATGTGGGCGAGGAGGTTGAGCACCGCCGGGTGCAGCGGATCGTAGAGGTGCGCCACCGTGTCGTCGGTGCGGTCGATCGCGAGCGTGTACTGGATGAGGTCGTTGGTGCCGATCGAGAGAAAGTCGAGCTTGCGGGTGAAGATGTCGAGCGCGAGGGCTGCCGCCGGAACCTCGATCATTCCACCCACCTGGATGTTGCGGTCGTAAGGGACGCTCTCGTCGTCGAGCTTGCGCTTGGCCTGTTCGATCAGGGTGAGCGTCTGGTCGAGCTCCACCGCGGTGGCAAGCATCGGGATCAGGACGTTGATCTTGCCGTAATGGGAGGCGCGCAGCATCGCGCGCAGCTGCGTCACGAAGCGCTGCGGCTCGGTAAGGCAGAGCCGGATCGCGCGCAGCCCGAGGGCCGGGTTGGTGATCACGCGCCCCGGATCGGCGTGCTGATCGGCCCCGAGATCGTAGGTGCGGATCGTGACCGGCATGCCGCCCATGTCCTCGGTGACCTTGCGGTAGGCCTCGAACTGCTCGTCCTCGTCCGGCAGGTCGGGGCGGTTGAGGAAGAGGAACTCGCTGCGAAAGAGCCCGATGCCGGCGGCGCCGTTCTCCCGCGCCTCGATGACGTCGGCGGGCAGCTCGATGTTCGCCTGCAGGTCGACCGGCACCCCATCGAGCGTTACCGCGGGCCGGTCCCGGAGGCGCTTGAGCTTCTGGCGCCCGATCTCGAACTCGTGCTGCCGCCGCCGGTACTCGGCGAGCACCTGATCGTCGGGATCGACGATCAATACCCCCTGGGCGCCGTCCACGATGACGAGCTCGGCCTCGCGCACGAGCTGGCGCGCGCGATGCAGCGCGACGATCGAAGGGATGGCGAGGCTCCGGGCCACGACGGCGGTATGCGAAGTGGTGCCGCCGAGGTCGGTGACGAAGCTCGCAAACTGGTGCTGCTTGAATTGCACGACGTCGGCAGGCGAGAGATCGCGCGCGACGAGGATCAGGTTCTGCTCCGCGTCGTCCCGCGTCGGCGGCGGGATGTAGCCGGGCTGCCCGGAGAGCGCCTTCATCACGCGCTCGACCACCTGGATCACGTCGGCCTTGCGCTCGCGCAGGTATTCGTCCTCGATCTCGTCGAACTGCGCGAGCAGCGCATCCATCTGGACCCGCAGCGCCCATTCCGCATTGCACTGCTCGTTCTCGATGACTTGCCGCGGCACGACCGACAGGGTCGCGTCGCTCAGGATCATCAGATGCAGGTTGATGAAGGCGGTGAACTCGGGGGGCGCGGTGGCGGGGATTTCGGCGCGCAGCTCCTCGAGCTCCGCCCGTACCTGGTAGATCGCGGCCTCGAAGCGCGCGGATTCCTCGGCGACCTGGTGCAACGGCACCAGGTAGTGCGCGACCTCGAGTTTGGCGTGCGACACGAGATGCGCACGCCCGATCGCGATGCCGCCGGAGACGCCCGTGCCATGGAGGGTGCAGCTCATGGAACCAGAACCGAGGAATCGGGATTGAGGATTGAGTTAACGTATTCTGCCTGCCGCGGGCAGATCGCTCAATCCTCGGCGCTCAATCCTCAATCCTCAATCCTCAGTCCTTTTCAGTCGTCTTCGCCGAAGCAGGTGGCGAACAGGCCCGTGATGGCGCCCATCGCTTCCTCTTCGTCGGGCCCCTCGGTCTCGATGACCACCGTCGAGCCCTTGGCGGCCGCCAGCATCATGACGCCCATGATGCTCTTGGCGTTCACGCGCCGGCCGTTGCGCGTGATCCACACGCCGCTCTTGAACTGGGAGGCGACCTGCGTGAGCCTGGCCGAAGCCCGGGCGTGGAGCCCGAGCCGGTTGATGATCTCAACTTCCCGTTGCAGCATTATTGACGACGAGCGCCGGGATGCGCACCACGCCGTCGCATCCGCCGCTCACCGCCTTGGTGACGACGGTCTGCAACGGCTTGTCGCGGTACGTCAGCACCCGGATCAGCATGGGCAGGTTCACGCCGGCCACCCCTTCGACCCTGCCCGGTGCGAGCAACCGGGCGGCGAGATTGGCGGGCGAGCTGCCGTAGAGGTCGGAGAGCACGAGCACGCCGTCGCCCTCGTCGAGCTCTTTCACCAGGGCGCGCGCGCGGGGCAGCAGGCTGAACGGGTCGTCCTGCGCAGTGACGCCCACCTGGGAGAGGCGCGGTGGACGCTTGTTCAGCACGTGGCTCGCGCAGTGGATCAGGCTTTCTCCGAGGGTCCCGTGAGTGATCAGCAAAATACCAATCATGTAAGCCGGTTATCGCGCCATTCCTGAAGGGGAAATTCTACTCTTTTGCGCTGCACAATGCAGTGGCCGGACGCGCTTGCCGGTTCAGGCGAGCGCCCGTTCCAGGGCATCGAGCATCATGCCGGCGACGTTGAACCCGGTCTGCTCGGTGATCTCGACGAAGCAGGTGGGGCTGGTGACGTTGACTTCCGTGAGGTAGTCCCCGATCACGTCGAGCCCCACGAGCAGCAGGCCCTCCTTGTTGAGCGCGGGCCCGAGCGCCTGGGCGATCTCGCGATCGCGGGGGCTGAGCTCGCGCGCGACGCCGGTGGCCCCGGCGGCGAGATTGCCGCGGGTCTCCCCCGGCTTCGGGATGCGCGCGAGGCTGTAGGGCACGGGCGTGCCCCCGATCAGCAGCACGCGCTTGTCGCCGTCGCGAATCTCGGGGATGAAGCGCTGGGCCATGATGGTGCGCCGTCCGTAGTGCGTCACGGTCTCGATGATGACGTTCACGTTCGGATCATCGTCGCGCACGCGAAATACCGAGGTCCCGCCCATGCCGTCGAGCGGCTTGAGGATGACATCGCCGTGCTCCGCCAGAAATTCCCGCACGAGCCCGTCGTTGCGGGTCATCAGCGTCGGTGGAACGAATTGCCCGAAACGCGCGATCGCCGCCTTTTCGTTGTAGTCGCGTATCGCGCGCGGCCGGTTGAACACGCGCGCGCCCTCGGCTTCGGCCAGCTCCAGGAGATAGGTGCTGTAGACGTACTCCATGTCGAACGGCGGGTCCTTGCGCATCAGCACCGCGTCGAAGTCCCTGACCGGCATGATCACGGCCTCTTCGGTGCGGTACCAGCGTGGCTTCTCGCCCGTGAGGTGCAGCCGCCGCGCCCTGCCGGAGACGGTGCCGGCCCGCCACAGCAGGTCCTCCTGCTCCATCGCGTAGAGCGCGTGCCCGCGCGCGGCCGCCTCGCGCATGATCGCGAAGGTCGTGTCCTTGTAGATCTTGAAGCTGTCGAGCGGGTCGGCGACGAAGGCGAGCTTCATGGGGGCGGTGGCCGGTAAGCAGTGAGCAGTATAACCAAAGGCCGTCCCCGCGCTTACTCCAGGTGCCGGTTGCCCGCGCCAACCCGCGCGCGCGAAACGGGCTCACCCGTCACCCGTCACGCATATTCCTGGAAAAAGAAGGGCGCCCGCAGGCGCCCTCAAGACCACATACTCCAGGACAGGGATCAGGTGTGATACGCCGTCTCGCCGTGGGAGGTGACGTCGAGCCCTTCGCGCTCTTCCTCCTCGGATACCCGCAGCCCCACGAGCAGGTCGGCGATCTTGTAGGCGAAGAAAGCGACGATGCCGGTCCAGACCACGGTCAGAAGCACTGCCTGGAACTGGATCCAGACCTGCCCGACGATCGAATATTCAGCCGCGGAAACGGTCTTGCCGGTGACCCAGTCGGAGACGAAGCCGGGCCCGCCGAGGGAAGGATCGTTGAACACGCCGGTCAGCAGCGCGCCGAGTATGCCGCCCACCGCGTGCACGCCGAATACGTCGAGCGAGTCGTCGGCGTTGAGCCAGCGCTTGAGCTGGTTGACGGCCCACAGGCAGACGAGGCCCGCGGACGTGCCGATCACGAATGCCCCGGCAATGCCGACGTTGCCGGCGGCGGGAGTGATCGCGACCAGCCCTGCGACCGCGCCCGACGCGGCGCCCAGCATCGAGGGCTTGTGCTTGAAGATCCACTCGCCGAAGGTCCACGAAACCACCGCGCAGGCGGTGGCGAGGAAGGTGTTCATGAAGGCGAGCGCCGCCGAGTTGTTGGCCTCGAGCGCGGAGCCGGCGTTGAAACCGAACCAGCCCATCCACAGTAGCGACGCTCCGATCATGGTCATCGGAAGATTGTGCGGCGTGAGCGCTTCGCGTCCGTAGCCGATGCGCTTGCCCACGAGGTAGGCGCCCACCAGCCCGGCGACGCCGGCGTTGATGTGCACCACCGTGCCGCCCGCAAAGTCGAGCGCGCCCCACTGCCAGAGCAGGCCCGCCTTCTCGTTGAGCCCGTCCACCAGTTTGGGATCGGTGTACGCGTCCGGGCCGGCCCAGAACCAGACCATGTGCGCGATCGGCGCGTACGCGAATGTCAGCCACAGCACCGTGAAGATCAGCACGGCCGAGAACTTGATGCGCTCGGCGAACGCGCCGAGGATCAGGCAGCAGGTAATGGCGGCGAAGGTCGCCTGGAACGCGACGAAAACGAGCTCCGGAATCACGACGCCCTTGGAAAAGGTCGCGCCCATCGCGAATTCGCCCGTGGCGGAATCGAACGTGCCGCCCAGGAAAAGACGATCGAGGCTGCCGAAGAAGGCGTTGCCCTCGGTGAACGCGAGGCTGTAGCCGTAGACGCACCACAGCACCACGACGAGCGAGAAGGTGACGAAAACCTGCATCAGCACGGAGAGCATGTTCTTCGCGCGCACCATGCCGCCGTAGAACAGGGCGAGCCCCGGGACGCTCATCATCAGCACGAGCGCCGTGGCAACCAGCATCCATGCCATGTCGCCCTTGTTGGGCGCGGGCGCCGGTGCCGCGGTGGCGGACGGTGCGGCGGGCGCCGCGGCTGACGCCGCCGGTGCGGCCGCTGCTGCCGCGGCAGGCTTGTCGGCCGCTGGCTTGTCCTGGGCGACGGCCGGTGCGAGGCCAAGGCTCAGCGCGCCGAACAGCGCCAGGATAGTCAGTGCTCGCTTCATTTCGTTGTCTCCCTATAGCGCGTCGGCGCCGGTTTCGCCGGTGCGGATGCGTATCGCCTGCTCGAGCTCGAGAACGAAGATCTTCCCGTCGCCGATCTTGCCGGTGTTGGCGGCCTTTTCGATCGCCTCGACCACTTGCTCGAGCATTTCGCTCTTGATCGCGGCCTCGATCTTGACCTTGGGCAGGAAGTCCACCACGTACTCCGCTCCGCGATAGAGCTCCGTGTGCCCTTTCTGCCGCCCGAAACCCTTGACCTCGGTGACGGTGACGCCGGTCACGCCGACCCCGGACAGCGCCTCGCGTACTTCGTCGAGCTTGAACGGCTTGATGATTGCGATGACTAGTTTCATACGATATCCCCGTTAGAAAATTGGGCTGCCGCAGCGGCAGCCCGTGCCCTGTTGCGCGCTAGAAGGACTCCTGGATGTAGACGACCAAGGCGTCCTTGCCCACCCAGCGAGTCGACGCGGCGTTGGTATAGAAGGTCTTCTGGGAGGCGCTCATGTCCGTACCCGTGTAGAAGGCGCCGACCGTGAAATCCTTCGGCAACGAGTAGCTCAGCCCGATCTTGTAGTCGTCGTAGGAGGCGCAGTGATCGTTGTTGGTCGCCACGGCCGGCGTTCCGGCCGGCGCGCACACGAGGCCGCTGAATCCCCTGAATTTCTGGATTCCGTAGTGCAGCTGCAGTGTGAGCTTGTCGGCGAGCGGGATACTGGCCGACAAGTCCAGGTACCAGGTGCCGTCGCTATTGTTGACGCCGAAAGTCTTGTTGTTGACGCTGTACGAGTACTTGGCGGTGAGCCACTTCCACGACAACGCGCCGTAGAGCTCGAGCGTGTCGGCCTTGAAGGTGCCCGGATTCACGACCGTGTTGTGGGTGCCCGGATAATAGTAATAGAGCAGGCCGATGTCGTAGCCGAAATCCGACCTGCCGATGCTGCCTTTGTAGCCACCGTAGAAATCCCACTCGAGGCTCGAGCTGGTGTAGCCGGTGGCGGCGGGGGAATCGGTGAGCCAGCTGATGTTGGACGCCCAGGTTCCGGCGTAGAGGCCGCTCGCATGGCTGTAGTCGAAGCCGCCTTGCAGAGCGGGTTTGCGGTTGGTCTGGGTCAGCCCGCGGAAGATGTACTCGCTGAAGATCCCGACGTTCCCGGTTAGCGTGTGCGGCGAAGCCGGCTGCTGCGCCGGCGCCAGTCCCGGCGCACAGGCGGCGGCAGCGATGCCGGCGATCAATATCTTCTTGAACATGACTGTCCCCTTGGGTGGTGTAGAAGGTGTGGTATTGCGTAACCCCCTTCAGCATGGAACGTGCCAGCAATTATTTCACTAAAAAACAACGAGATAGCGAGGGAGCCGAGCGACGAGGCCCGAATCCGCGCACCAAACTGACACAGGATCGGAGCCCAATGCATCAAGATGGTGCACGCAGTTCGTTGGCATCCAGCGCGGTGCCGATGCCCGCGCCGCAGGGGTTCGCAGGCGAGCCCCGAACTACCGTATGGGAGAATGGATGCTGCGCGCACCGCAGTGGGAGATCGCGATGGCGAATGCCAGCCTGCTCGAAGAAATTGACCGGAGAATGAAGGAGGTCCTGTCCCAGAGCCCGGCCCGGGACATGGAGAAAAACCTCCGCGCGCTGCTGCAATCCGCGTTCAGCCGCGTTGATCTCGTCACGCGCGAGGAGTTCGACGTGCAGCGCGAAGTCCTCGCTCGCACGCGCGCCAAGCTCGAAGAGCTCGAGTCGCGCGTTTCCGAGATCGAACGCGCGATGACGCGTGATCAGTGACAGGTGAGGAGTTAAGGTTTTCGCCCCAATCCTCAGTCCTCAGTCCTCAATCCTGCAGTAGCGCCGTCCTCCGACTCGCGACCTCGGCCGTTAAGCCCGCATAGGAGCTGCCGTGGGGCCGGTCGATGTCGCTTGCCGTCGTCTATAGCCGGGCTCTGGCGGGGATGGACGCCCCGCTTGTGACCGTTGAGGCGCACCTCGCCAACGGGCTGCCCAGCTTCACGGTCGTGGGGCTGCCGGAGGCCGAGGTCAAGGAGGCCAAGGACCGCGTGCGCGCGGCGCTGCAGAATGCGCGCTTCGATTTTCCCGCACGCCGCATCACCGTCAACCTGGCCCCGGCGGACCTGCCCAAGGAATCCGGCCGCTTCGACCTCCCGATCGCGCTCGCCGTCCTTGCCGCTTCAGGGCAGGTACCGGCGGAACGCTTCCCGCACTTCGAATTTGCCGGCGAGCTTGCGTTGACGGGGGAGCTGCGTCCGATCCGCGGCGCGCTTGCCATGACGCTCTCGGCCTGCCGCGAGCGGCGCGCGTTCGTGCTGCCGGAGTCGAATGCGCGCGAAGCGGCGCTGGTCGAGGAAGCCACCGTGCATCCCGCCCGGTCGCTGCTCGAGGTGTGCGCGCACCTTGCGGGCCGTGCAACCCTGCCTCGGTGCGAGCCGCCCGCGATCACCGACGGCCGGTCGTACCCCGACATGACGGAGGTGAAGGGCCAGGCGCACGCAAAGCGCGCGCTCGAAATCGCCGCCGCCGGCGGGCACAGCATGATCATGGTCGGACCGCCCGGCACCGGCAAGACGATGCTCGCGACCCGGCTGCCGGGGATCCTTCCGCCCATGACCCAGGAAGAGGCGCTTGCGAGCGCCGCGATGCAATCGCTGGGCAGCTCGGGCTTCAATCCCGCGGACTGGAAGCGCCGGCCGTTCCGCGCCCCGCACCACACCGCTTCCGCGGTCGCGCTCGTCGGCGGGGGCGCCCACCCGCGGCCCGGGGAGATCTCGATGGCCCTGCACGGCGTGCTCTTCCTCGACGAGCTGCCGGAGTTCGGCCGCCAGGTCCTCGAAGTGCTGCGCGAGCCGCTCGAGTCGGGGCGGATCAGCGTCGCGCGCGCCGCGCGGCAAGCCGAGTTCCCGGCGCAGTTCCAGCTCGTCGCGGCGATGAACCCCTGCCCCTGCGGCTACCTCGGGCATCACAACGGGCGTTGCCGCTGCACGCCGGGCGAGGTTGCGCGCTACCGCTCGCGCGTCTCCGGCCCGCTGCTCGATCGGATCGACCTGCAGGTCGAGGTGCCGGCCGTGCCGCAGGAGAGCCTCGCGCCCGGACCGGGCGGCGAACCCTCGGCGACAATATGTGCGCGCGTTGCCGCCGCGCGGGCCCGCGCGCTCGAACGCCAGGGCAAACCCAACGTCGCGCTCGCGCCGCGCGAGGTGGACCGGCATTGCCGTCCGGGCGCCCGTGGGGAAGAAGTGCTCAAGCAGGCGATCGCGCGGCTCGGGCTCTCCGCACGCGCCTACCATCGCGTGCTCAAGGTCGCACGCACGATCGCGGACCTCGCGGGGGCGCCGCATTCGGCCGCAGCGCACATCGCGGAGGCGATCCAGTACCGCAGGTTCGACCGCGGGTAAAATTGCGGCCAATGCGGACGGATCGGTCCGCCTTGTACTTCGCTGGATCGACCGGACGCTCGTGCGCCGTTCCTCCGGCGGCCAACCTCGGAATAAGGCTTTGCAGGGGAGAACCGTCTCCGTACCGTTGCTTGCGGCCATGCTTGCCGGACTGGCGATGCTGGGCCCGTTTTCCATCGACACCTACCTGCCGTCGTTTCCGGCGATCCAGGGCCGCTTCTCGGTCACGCCGCTCGAGATGCAGCAGACGCTCTCGGTCTACCTCATCACGTTCGCGGTGATGAGTCTGTTCCACGGCACGCTCTCGGACTCGTTCGGCCGGCGCCCCGTGATCCTGGTGAGCCTCGCGATCTTCGTGGTGGCGTCGATCGGCTGCGCAGCGGCGCAGAGCTTCGGCCAGCTGCTGGCGTTCCGCAGCGCGCAGGGCTTCTCGGCGGGGGTGGGGTGGGTGGTGGGCCGGGCCGTCATCCGCGACAGCTTCCAGGGCTTCGAGGCGCAGCGGCTGATGTCGCTCGTGACCATGATCTTCGGGCTCGCGCCGGCGCTGGCGCCCGTGATCGGGGGCTGGCTGCAGGGTTGGCTCGGGTGGGAGTCGGTGTTTCTTTTTCTCGCGCTCTACGGCGCGCTGCTGCTCGTCGGGTGCTGGCTGCGATTGCCGGAGACGCATCCGCCGGCGGCGCGCCAGCCGTTCGCGCTCGCGCCGCTCGCCCGCAACTACCTCAAGCTCGCCGGCGACGTGCGCCTCGTCCTGCTGTGCCTGGCCATCGCGCTCAATTTCTGCGGGTTCTTCCTCTACATCGCCTCGGCGCCGGCCTTCATCTACAACCTGCTCGGGCTCACCGAGACCGATTTCGTGGTGCTGTTCGTGCCGGGAATCGCCGGGGTGATGCTGGGCGCCTTTGTCTCGGGACGTGCCGCGGGAAAGCTCTCCCCGCAGCGCACGGTGGGTGTCGGCTACCTCGTCATGTTCGCGGCGGTGGCGTTCAACGTGGGCTACCACGCGTTCCTTCCGCCGGCGCTGCCGTGGTCGGTGCTCCCGATCATGTGCTATACGATCGGGATGGCGCTCGCGATGCCGAGCGTGACTCTGATCATCCTCGACTTGTTTCCCGAGAACCGCGGGCTTGCCTCCTCGCTGCAGGGTTTCACGCACAGTTTCTTCACCGCGATCACCGCGGGCCTCGTGTCGGCGCTGCTCTCGGGCCTGGCGCTCACGCTCGCGCTCGGGATGGCGGCGCTGTTGACACTGGGATGGTTCTCGTGGATGACTTACCGCTACATCGAGACGCGGAGCCCCGCGCATGAATGAGATCGAGAACTGGTCGGAGGAAAAACGCTCCGCGTACCTCTATCGCGTCGTTGCCGAGCGCGAGGCGGGCACTGCGCGCCAGGCGCTGTTCACCGAGCTCGCGCGCGAGGCCGAGAAGCAGGCCGCGATCTGGGACCGCCACGCGCGCACGGCCGGCCGCCCGGTGCCGGAGCGCTACGAGCCGGACTTGCGCGCGCGCATCGTCGCGCGGCTGGTCCGGCGCCTGGGCGTGCGGCCCCTGCGCGGCGTGCTGGCGGCGATGAAGGTGCGCGGCATGTCGCTCTACGTTGCCGCAGCGCACGGGCACGCGCTGCCGCGCACGGTCGAAGAGATCGGGCGGCGCCACCGGGGCGTGGAGAGCGGAGGCAACCTGCGCGCCGCCGTTTTCGGCGTGAACGACGGGCTGATCTCCAACGCGAGCCTCATCCTGGGGGTCGCGGGCGCGACCGCAGACCACCAGATCATCCTGCTCTCCGGGACGGCGGGCCTCATCGCCGGCGCGTTCTCGATGGCCGCCGGTGAGTACGTGTCGGTGCGCTCGCAGCGCGAGATGTACGAGTACCAGATCGGCCTCGAGCGCGAGGAGCTCCAGCATTATCCGGAAGAGGAGGCGGAGGAGCTCGCGCTGATCTACGCGGCGCGCGGGCATCCGCGCGAGGAGGCGGTGCGCATGGCGAAGAATCTCACTGCCGATCCCGAGAAGGCGCTCGCCACGCTCGCGCGCGAGGAGCTGGGGCTCAATCCGGAGGAGCTCGGCTCGCCGTGGGGCGCGGCGCTATTTTCCTTCTTTTCCTTCGCGGCGGGCGCGGCGATACCGCTCGCGCCGTTCGTGTTCGCCGCAGGGCCCGCGAGCCTCGTCACGGCGATCGCGCTGACGGGGGTCGCGCTGTTCTCGGTAGGGGCGATGCTCTCGCTCTTCACCGGCCGCGGCGCCGTCTACAGCGGCATGCGGATGCTCGGGATCGGCGCCGCGGCGGGAGGGTTCACTTATCTGATCGGGACGCTGCTCGGGGTGACGCTGGCGTAACGGGCCGGACGCGGCGGCCCGAGTTCAAAGTTCAAGGTTCAACGTTTAAAGTTGAACATTCAAGCACGAACGCCGGACGTGGAAGTCGGAACCTTGAACCCGGAACCTTGAACCATGAACGGGACAATGCTAGGCGCGCGGCGCTCAGCATTGTTCCCACGGCAGGCCGTCGAAGCGCCAGCCGTTCGTGACGTTGCGCCGGTGGGTCGCGTCGAGGTCGCCCTCGAAGCCGTGGAGCACGTTGTAGACCTGCGTGAAGCCGGATTCCTCGAGCGCGCGCCCGGCATCGAGCGTGCGGTTGCCGCTGCGGCAGATGAGCACGATCGGGCGGTCCACGCTCGCCGCCTTCTTCACCTGCGCGACGAAGTTCGGGTTGATCTCCCAGTTGGGGCCATCGTTCCACGGCACGAGGATCGCGCCGACCGGATGGCCCACGAACAGAAACTCCATTTCGCTGCGGCAGTCGATGAAGATCGCGTTCGGATTCTTCTTCAGGAACTCGTACGCTTCCGTCGGTTTCAGATGGTTCATTGCCGGTTCCTGCGCTCGGAAACGGGGAGCGGAATTATAGGCGCAACCGGCCGCAGACCGCCAGTTGTCGCGGGTTTGGCGGTAGAATCACCACTTTTTGCATCATGGTTTTTCGCGCGTCGCGCTTGAGCGACCATGGCTGACCGCACGGCACTGCTCGAATCCCTGCTCCGACAGCGCATCGTCATCCTCGACGGCGCCATGGGCACGATGATCCAGGGCTACACGCTCTCGGAGGCGGACTATCGCGGCCGGCGTTTTGCGGATCACCCGCGCGACTTGAAGGGAAACAACGATCTGCTCACGCTCTCGCGGCCGGAGGTCATCCGCGAGATCCACACGCAGTACCTCGAGGCGGGCGCGGACGTGATCGAAACCAATACGTTCAACTCGACCTCGATCGCGCAGGCAGACTACCACTTGCAGGGCCTCGTGCGCGAGCTGAACCTCGAGGCTGCGCGCATGTCGCGCGCGTTGGCCGACGAATTCACCGCCCGGAACCCGGACCGGCCGCGCTTCGTGGCGGGCGCGCTGGGACCCACCAACCGCACTGCCTCGATCTCGCCCGACGTCAATGACGCGGGCTTTCGCAACGTCTCGTTCGACGAGCTTGCCGAAGCCTACGGGGAGGCGACGAAGGCGCTGGTGGACGGCGGGGTCGACCTCCTGCTCGTCGAGACCATTTTCGACACGCTGAACGCGAAGGCGGCAATCTTCGCGATCGAGGACTACTTCGAGCGCAGCGGCATGCGTCTGCCGGTGATCATCTCCGGCACTATCACGGATGCTTCCGGGCGCACGCTCTCGGGACAGACGCCGGAGGCGTTCTGGAATTCGGTGCGCCATGCGCGCCCGCTGGCGGTGGGCCTGAACTGCGCGCTTGGCGCGAAGCTGATGCGCCCGTACATCGAGGAGATCTCCGGCGTCGCGGACGTCTACGTGAGCGCCTACCCGAACGCCGGGCTGCCCAACCCGCTGGCGCCGACCGGCTATGACGAGACGCCCGAGCAGACGGCGGGCTACCTCCTCGATTTCGCGAAGAGCGGCTTCGTCAACATCGCCGGAGGCTGCTGTGGCACGACGCCCGCTCACATCCGGGCGATCGCCGAGGCGCTGGAAGGCATCGCCCCGCGCGCGGTGCCGGAGCTCGAGCGCAAGACGCGCCTTTCCGGGCTGGAGCCGCTCAACATCGCCGACGACTCCCTGTTCGTCAACGTCGGCGAGCGCACCAACGTCACCGGGTCTCGCGCGTTCGCAAGGCTCGTGCTCGCGGGCGACTACCAGGAGGCGCTGTCGATCGCGCGCCAGCAGGTGGAAAACGGCGCGCAGATGATCGACGTCAACATGGACGAGGCAATGCTCGACTCGAAGCAGGCGATGGCGAAGTTCCTGAATCTCATCGCTTCCGAGCCGGACATCTCGCGCGTGCCGGTCATGATCGACTCCTCCAAGTGGGATGTGATCGAGGCGGGGTTGAAGTGCGTGCAGGGCAAGCCCGTGGTGAACTCGATCAGCATGAAGGAAGGCGAGGAGGAGTTCGTCAAGCACGCGAAGCTCGCGCGCCGCTACGGCGCGGCGGTGATCGTGATGGCCTTCGACGAGAAGGGGCAGGCCGACACGCTCGAGCGGCGCGTCGCGATCGCGAAGCGTGCCTACCACATCCTAGTGGACGAGATCGGCTTTCCGCCGGAGGACGTCATCCTCGACCCCAACATTTTTGCCATCGCCACCGGGATCGAGGAGCACGCGAACTACGGAAAGGACTTCATCGAGGCGACGCGCATCATCCGCCGGACGCTGCCGTACGTGAAAGTCTCCGGCGGCCTGTCGAACATCTCGTTCTCGTTCCGGGGAAACGACGCGGTGCGCGAGGCGATCCACACCGCGTTCCTCTACCATGCGATCCGCGCCGGCATGACGATGGGCATCGTCAACGCAGGCCAGCTCGGCGTCTACGAGGAGATCCCGAAGGATCTGCTCGAGCGCGTCGAGGACATCATCTTCAACCGCCGCCCCGACGCGGCCGAGCGCATGGTCGCCTTCGCGGAGACCGTGAAGGGCACCGCGCGGCGCGATACCGAGGACCTCGCGTGGCGCGAAAACCCGGTGGAGGAGCGCCTGAAGCACGCGCTCGTGCAGGGGATCACCAACTGGATCGTCGAGGACACCGAGGAGGCGCGCGTGAAGCACGGGCGCCCGATCCGGGTGATCGAGGGCCCGCTCATGGACGGCATGAACGTGGTCGGGGATCTGTTCGGCGCGGGCAAGATGTTCCTGCCGCAGGTAGTGAAGAGCGCGCGCGTGATGAAGCAGGCGGTCGCGCACCTCGAGCCCTTCCTGCAGGAGGAAAAGGCGCAGCTCGGCGACGCCAGGCCCAAGGGCAAAATGGTCGTGGCCACGGTCAAGGGCGACGTCCACGACATCGGGAAGAATATCGTCGCGGTCGTGCTCCAGTGCAACAACTACGAGGTGATCAATCTCGGGGTGATGGTGCCGGCGCAGAAGATCCTGCAAGTCGCGCGCGACGAGAACTGCGACATCATCGGGCTCTCGGGGCTGATCACGCCCTCGCTCGAGGAGATGGCGCACGTCGCGCGCGAGATGGAGCGCGAGGGCTTCACGCTGCCGCTCCTCATCGGCGGCGCAACCACTTCGCGCACCCACACCGCGGTAAAGATCGCGCCCAACTACCCGGGGCCCGTGATCTGGGTGCCGGACGCCTCGCGCAGCGTCGGCGTGTGCAGCAATCTCCTCTCCGACGAGCTGCGCGCGGGCTATCTCAGGGACGTGACGGCCGAGTACGAGCGCGTGCGCACGCAGCACGAGGCGAAGAAGGGGCTGGAAGTGATTACGCTCGGGCAGGCGCGCGCGAACGCGCTGAAGACGGACTGGACGGAGTACGTGCCTCCCGTGCCCGAGATGACCGGCACGCGCGTGCTCAAGAACTACGATCTCGCGGAGATCGCGAAATACATCGATTGGGGCCCCTTCTTCCAGGCGTGGGAGCTCTCCGGCCCGTTCCCCGCGATCCTCGAGGACCCGGTGGTGGGCGAAGCGGCGCGCAACGTCTACGACGAGGGCAGGGGCATGTTGAAGAGAATCATCGAGGGCCGCTGGCTCACCGCGAACGCGGTGTTCGGGCTGTTCCCGGCGGCCACGGTGGATACCGACGACATCGAGATCTACGCCGACGGGGAGCGCAGCCGGGCGCTCATGACCTGGCGCAACCTGCGCCAGCAGAACGCGAAACCCGCCGGCCGGCCCAATCTGTGCATCGCCGACTTCGTCGCGCCGAAGGGCTCGGGAGTCGCCGATCACGTCGGCGCATTCGCGGTCACCGCGGGCATCGGCATCGAGAAGAAGATCGCGGAGTTCGAAAGCAAGCACGATGACTACAGCGCGATCATGCTGAAGGCGCTCGCCGACCGGCTCGCGGAAGCGTTCACCGAGCTCTTGCACCGTCGGGTGCGCAGGGAATTCTGGGGCTACGCCCGGGACGAGGATCTCGATAACGAGGCGCTCATCGCGGAGAAATACCGCGGCATCCGTCCGGCGCCGGGCTACCCGGCCTGCCCCGAGCACACGGAGAAGGGGCCGCTGTTCAAGATGCTCGGTGCCGAGCGCATCGGGATGCGCTTGACCGAGAGCTACGCGATGTACCCGGCCGCGTCCGTGAGCGGCTTCTACTTTTCGCATCCCGCCTCGCAGTATTTCGCGGTGGGGAAGGTAGGGCGCGACCAGGTGGAGGACTACGCGCGCCGCAAGGGCTGGCCGATCGAGGAGGCGGAGCGCTGGCTCGCGCCGTATCTGGCGTACGAGCCGGATAAGGCGTGAATCGTGAATCGTGATTCGTGAATCGGGCAGCGCGCCTGTTCGACTCACCACTCACCACTCACCACTCACGCCTCTAGACGAATGTCGCCGCGCACCGAACGCTATCTCGACCTCGCGCTGCAGGGGCGGAACCACTGGTGGCGCTACGCGCTCGGCGCGTTCACCATCGCGGGTTCCTGGCTCGTGCTGGGCCTGCTGCCGTTCTTCATTCTCGCTCGCGCCGGCTTCACCGACCCGGTGTTCGACTACATCGGAGTGAATCTCTCGATCTTTATGATGCTCGGGGGCCTGGGTGTGACCGTGAAATGGATACACGGGCGTCCGCTCATGAGCCTGGTCACCCCGTTCGCCCGCTTCGACTGGGGCCGCGCCGCGTACGGCGCTGCCATATGGGCCGCGATCGCGGCGGTGATCGTGGTCTCGGAGCACCTGCTTTTCCCCGGGCGCTATTACCTGAGCTTCAACCCCGAGCGCTTTTTCCTGTTTTTCGTGCTCGTGCTTGCGCTCACTCCGATCCAGTGCGTGACCGAGGAGATGGTGTTCCGCGGCTACCTGATGCAGGGACTCGGGCGGCTGACGCGCCACCCGGCGCTGATCGCGATCGCGGGTAGCCTGGTATTCACCGTGCCGCACCTCATGAACCCCGAGGTGCACGACCATGGTGTGCTGGTGATGGCGGCGAACTACTTCGCGATCGGCCTGCTGCTCGCCACGATCACGCTGCGCGACGGGCGCCTCGAGCTTGCGATCGGCGTGCACACCGCCAACAACGTGCTGCTCGCGCTGGTGGCGAACTACGAGGGCTCGGCGCTCATGACCGAGTCCATCTTCACGGCGCGCTCGCTCGACCCGTGGTACTCGCTCGGCGCGCTCGTCTCCGGCGCGCTCGCCTTCCACTGGTGGGTGTTCCGGCGCAGCGCGGGCTCCCCACCGGCATGAAGGACACCGTGGAAGCCACGCGGTAATGCGAGAACCGCGAAGGCGCAAAGGCGCAAGGATTACGCAAAGGGAAACGAAAGTCTCCCATCTCTCGCGCTGCGAGAGTTACTCCGAAGTCGGTCTTTGCGGTCGCATCGGGATGCAGATCCCGCCGCCGCGCGATACGCGCAATTCGCTTCAGTTGCCGATCTCGCCGCCGTCCGCCCTGGTGATCGCCACGACCGAGGGCCGCGGCGGCACCCCCTCCCTGAAGTCCGGCCAGCGCGTGGAGGGCTTGTCGTAGGTCGAGCCTTTCTCGTCGCCGGGGTGCTGGATCGCGAGGAACAGCGTCTTTCCATCGGGAGTGAATTCCGGACCGCAGATCTCGGCTCCGCGCGGCGCGGCGAAAAAACAGCGCGTCGCTCCGTGGCGCGGTCCGCTCGTTTCGGCGGCGTACACGCTGTCGGCAAAGCCGGCGACGTAATCCTGGCCATCCGTCGCGATCCAGATGCGCCCGCGCGGATCGAACGCGACGTTATCCGGAGCACACAGCCAGCCATTCGCGGTGACGGGGTTCCGGTAGCGGGCGCCGTGCTCGGGATTGGCGGGGTCGCCGCCGAGCAGGAAAAAGCCCCAGTCGCATTCCGTCGCCGTGTGGTCCGGGATGCCGCCCACGAGCGGCGGAACGATCTCGATGATGTGTCCGTAGCGGTTTGGTGCGCGCGGGTTGGCGACGTTCACCTCGCCCGGCTTGCGCCGCGCGTTGCTGGTCATCACCACGTAGACGCGGCCCGTCACCGGATGCGCTTCCACGTCTTCGGGACGGTCCATCGGGGTTGCGCCCAGCAGGTCCGCCGCGCGCCGCGCCTCGATCACCACGTCGGCCTGGCTCGTGAATCCGTTCGCGGCAGTGAGTGGACCTTCGCCGAACACCAGCGGCCGCCAGCGCATCCTGCCCTGCTCGAGGAACTTCGCGACGTAGAGCGTGCCTTCGTCGAGCAGATTTCGGTTGGCGTCGGGGTTCTTCGGATCGTAGCGCCCGCGCGTGACGAACTTGTAGACGTACTCCATGCGCTCGTCGTCGCCGGAATAGACGGCGACGCGCCCGTCGTGGCTCAAGGCGGTCGTCGCGCACTCGTGCTTGAAGCGTCCGAGCGCGGTACGCTTCACCGGCACCGACTTCGGATCGTACGGGTCCACCTCCACGATCCAGCCGAAACGGTTCGGTTCGTTCGGTTCCTTGCCTAGATCGAAACGCTCGAAGTGGCGGGCCCAAGCCTCGTAGAACCCGCGTCCCGCGATGCCGTAGCGCCTTCGTGCCGCCTCCTCCGGCCCCGGCGCCCCCTTGCCCGAGAAGTAGAACTGGATATTCTCCTCGGCACTGAGCACCGTGCCCCAGGGTGTCACCCCGCCGGCGCAGTTGTTGAAGGTGCCGATGATCCGGACGCCCGACGGGTCCGCATTCGTTCGCATGCGTGTATGCCCTGCCGCCGGGCCGGCGACGCCCATCACGGCGCCGCGCGCGCTGATGCGCCGGTTGTACGGGCTGCCGCCCGCGAGCCTCCAGCCCCCGGCAGTGCGGGCGATCTCGAGGACCGAAAGTCCATGCGCGGACATTTCGATCTCGACGCGTTCCCGGGTCATCGTCGCGCCCGAGCCGGAGGCCCGTGGCCACATCAAGCGCGGGATCGTGTATTCGTGGTTTGCGCACAGCAGCCCGCGTGTCGAGGATCCGGAACCCCGCGGCAGCGGCATGTAGGCAATGTAGTCGTTGTTCATGCCGAACTGTTGTTCCTGTTCCTCCGCGGTCTGCGCACCCGGGCGGAACTGCGGCCCCCCACGGCGGATCGGGTCGCCCCAGCGGATGAGCACCTGCACGTTGTAGCCGGGCGCAACGTGGTGAGTGTCGTCGGAGAATCGGCCTATCTCGCTGAAAGCGAGCGCGGCGTAGTCTTTGCCCGCGGTGACGGATCGTGCGCCGGAAACCGTGCCGCCGAACAACCCGAACGCACCGGCGGTTGCCACGCCCTTCAGTATGGCGCGGCGGCTCAAGCGCGCTTCGATGATATCGGCGATGGCGGGTTCGTGCGACGTATTGACGACACCATCATCGTCGAACGGTTCGTGGCTCATTTTCCTTTTTCCGGAGACGGGCGCGCGTGCCGCACACTCTTTTTTTTGCGGCAATTATGGGTCCGCAGACCGCGATCGTAAAGCGTTACAATTCCTGTCGGCGCCTCGAAGGCGAGCGGCGATCGGACGCCGCCCCGCGGCGGCAATTCATATGCACCTGCACATCCTCGGCATCTGCGGCACCTTCATGGGCGGCATCGCGCTGCTCGCGCGCGCGTCCGGGCATCGGGTGACGGGGTGCGACGCGAACGTCTATCCGCCGATGAGCAATCAACTCGCTGACCAAGGCATCGAGTTGGTTGAAGGATGGGATGCGAGTCAGCTTGCGCTCAAACCGGACGTTTTCGTGATCGGCAACGTGGTCACGCGAGGCAATCCGCTCATGGAGGCAATTCTTGATCGCGGACTTCCTTATATTTCCGGTCCGCAATGGTTGAGGGAAAACATCCTTATCGGAAACTGGGTGATTGCGGTCGCTGGTACCCACGGAAAGACGACGGTGGCAGCGATGCTCGCCTGGATCCTCGAGCAGGCGGGACACGCACCCGGGTTCCTCATCGGAGGGATACCGAGCAACTTCGGGGTATCGGCCCGGCTCGCGCCCCTTTCTCGCACGCTTCCGGGAGGAAGGAAAGAGCCAGGCTCAATCCTCAATCCCCAATCCTCAATCCCGGGGCGCGCCGCGGCAGCCGGACGCGACACAGAATTCTTCGTGGTCGAAGCTGACGAGTACGACACCGCGTTCTTCGACAAGCGCTCCAAGTTCCTGCACTACCCGGCGCGCACCGCGATCCTCAACAATCTCGAGTTCGACCACGCCGATATCTTTCCGGATCTTGCGGCGATCGAGACGCAATTCCACCATTTCGTGCGCACGCTGCCTCTCAATGGCCTGATCGTCGCGAACGGCGCCGATGAGGCGCTCGCGCGCGTACTCGCACGCGGCTGCTACACGCCGCTCGAGCGCGTCGGCGTGCCCGACGGGTGGAGCGCCGCGGAGAAAGACTCCGCAGGCGGCTTCGACGTGCTATGGCAGGGAAAGAAAGCAGGGCGCGTCGCCTGGTCGCTCGCCGGCGTGCACAATCGGCTGAACGCGCTCGCCGCGATCGCGGCGGCGCGGCATGCGGGCGTTGCGCCGCAGGCTGCGGTTACGGCGCTCGGATCCTTCGCCGGCGTCAAGCGCCGCATGGAAGTGCGGGGCGTCGCGAACCGGATCACCGTCTACGACGATTTCGCGCACCACCCCACCGCGATTGAAAACACGCTCGCCGGGCTGCGCGCGATGGTCAACCGGTCCGGGCGCCCGCAAACCGATCCCCCGAACGCCAACGCTGCCGCAGCGGGCGCCTCGTCCGCCTCCGGGGTCGCATCCATGCCCGAGGGCACGGAACCTGCTCCGCCCGCCGGCGGACGTATACTCGCCGTGCTCGAGCCGCGCTCGAACACGATGAAGGCAGGGGTGATGAAGGAGCGGCTTGCCGCGAGCCTCGCCGGCGCCGACCGCATCTTTTGTTACAGCGCGGGGCTCAAGTGGGATGCCGCCGGCGTTCTCCGCTCCGTCGGTGAAGGTGTCGTCGTGACCGATGACCTCGACGCACTGGTGGAGGCGGTCGCTGCTGCGGCCCGCCCGGGCGACCACGTGCTCGTCATGAGCAACGGCGGGTTCGGCGGCGTCCACGCCAAGCTGCTCGCGCGCTTGGCGGCGAGCAGCGTGAACAGTGAACAGTGAACAGGGAACGATGTGGGCCGTAAACAAAGTAAACATCGCGGCAGCTCGCTTTTGCCGTTCACCGGTTACCGTTAACCGTTTACTCGAATCGAGATGAACGAAATCGTCGCCAACGACAAGCTCGGCGCGTTCTGCCGGCATACGCACGTCGAAGTGAAGGGAGCGGTCGATGGCCCGCTCGCGGGGCTCCGCTTCGCGGTCAAGGACATCTACGACGTCGCCGGGCAGAAGACCGGTTTCGGCAGCCCCGACTGGCTGCGCACGCACGAGCCCGCAGGGCGCACCGCGCCCGCGGTGCAGGCGCTGCTCGACGCAGGGGCGGAGATCGTGGGCAAGACGCTCACCGACGAGATGGCGTGGAGCCTGACCGGGGAGAACGCGCACTACGGCACGCCGGTCAACGTGAATGCGCCGGGCCGCATCCCCGGGGGCTCTTCCAGCGGCTCGGTTTCGGTCGTGGCGGCGGGGGTGGTGGATTTCGCGATCGGCAGCGACACGGGCGGTTCGGTGCGCCTGCCGGCGAGCTTCTGCGGCGTGCTCGGCATCCGTCCGACGCACGGCCGCATCTCGCTCGAAGGGGTGTGCCCGCTTGCCTCGAGCTTCGACACCTGCGGCTGGTTCGCGCGCGATGCCGCGGTTTTCGAGAGCGTGGGGCGCGTTCTGCTGCGCGAGGACGCGCCGGCGCCGACACCGCGGCGCGTGCTCCTCGCGCAGGACGCTTTCGCTGCGGCGGGCGACGCGGCTACCCGCGCGCTCAGGTCGGCCGTCGAGAAGGTCGCGGCGCTTCTCGGCAAGCCCGAGCCGGTGACTGTCGGCGACGCACCGCTCTCCCAGTGGATGGATTGCTTCCGCTTGCTGCAGGGCGCCGAGGCGTGGGCGCGGCATTCGGAGTGGATCGCGCGCGTGAAACCGGCGTTCGGCCCCGGCGTGAAGGAGCGTTTCGCGTGGGCCTCGACCGTAGATCCCAGGGAGGTGGCGCGCGCCAAGGTGCGGCGCGAGGAAGTCACGCGCCGCATGGGGGAGCTGCTTGCCGGCGAGACGGTGCTGCTGCTTCCAAGCGCGCCGTGCATCGCGCCGCTGCGCAATGTGGGGCTGGAAGCGCTCGAGGATCTGCGCGTGCGGGCGCTGCCCGTCCTGTCCATCGCGGGGCTCGCGCGGTTGCCGCACGTGTCGCTGCCGCTCGCCACGCTCGAGGGCTGCCCGCTCGGGCTCTCGCTCGCCGCCGCGCGCGGCAACGACATGATGCTGCTCGAGCTGGCAAAGGCATTGAAGCCGCCGATGGACGCCGATGTACGCCGATAAAAGGAAGCGGAATACGAGATGCGAGATAGAACGTCCATTGGATCGCGCACCACGAGTTACGGATTCCTGAACCGCCAAGCCGCCAAGAAAACGAGCAAGGAAAAATAAGCCGGCTCGCCGCTTAGGCGGCGGAAAAGCCGGCGACGCGCGGGACTAGAATGAGGCTGTGTCTCGCGTTCGGGGTTGGCAGCTGCTCGGCGCTCAATCCTCAATCCTCAGTCCTCAATCCTCAGTCCCCAGTCCTCAATCCTGGTTTTCAAGTGCTGATCTACCTCCACGGCTTCAACAGCTCCCCGGCTTCGTTCAAGGCGAACCTGCTGAAGGCGAGAATGGAGGCGTTCGGGCGCGGCGCGGAATTTGCCGCGCCCGCCCTGCCGCACCGTCCGGCGCAGGCGGCGGCACAGCTCGACGCGCTCGTGGCCAAGCAGCCGGGCGCCGCGCTGGTCGGAAGCTCTTTGGGCGGCTATTACGCCACCTGGCTCGCAGAGCGGCACGGATCACGCGCGGTGCTCGTCAACACCGCTGTGCGGCCGTACGAGCTATTGCGCACGGAGCTCGGCGTGCAGAAAAATCTGTATACCGGTGCGGAGTACAAGTTCACCCCGCAGCATCTGGACGAATTGCGCGGCCTGGAAGTCGCACAGGTGACCCCGGAGCGCTATCTGCTGCTGGTGGCGACCGGCGACGAAGTACTCGACTACCGGCATGCCGTGGAGATGTACCGCGGCTGCAGGCAGATCGTCGTGGAAGGCGGCGACCACGGCTTCAGCGGCTTCGCCGACTATCTGGATGCCGTGCTCGAGTTCTGCGGCATGGTTCGCTGAGCATGCATGCGGAAGGGCAAGCGCCGCAGCGCGAACCGAGCGCGGTGTTGACAGTAGCGAAAACCCGGGTAGGGTGAGCCGGCCCGGAACGAGTAGCACCAGCCCGGTGGTATGTTGCCCGCCCCAACGATCGACCAGGAAAAAGAGGAGGCCTGATGTTGCTACTGAACGCGTTTCGTACCGTTGTCGCAGCCTTGTGCGCGGGCTTGTTGCTGGTGTCGGCGGCGCACGCGCAGAAGTGGAGCCGGCTCGCCCCGTTTCCCGAGCCCTCGGAAGAGATCTGGGGCGTGGCCGCGGGCGGCAAGCTCTACGTGTTCGGCGCGATCGCCCCGGGCTGGAAGCCGAAGAGCCTGGTCTACGAGTACGACCCGGGCAACGACAGCTGGACCAAGAGAAAGAACATGCCGCTCGGCCAGCATCACGTCGCGGCAGTTGAGCTGAACGGGAAGATCTACATGTTTGGCGGATTCAAATATCCTGACGCGGTCAAGCCCGACGGATCGCCGATGCCCGGCTGGCAGCCCGTTGACAACGCGTGGGAGTACGATCCGGCGACCGATTCCTGGAAGGCACTGGCTCCGATGCCGACCAAGCGCGGATCTCCTGTTGCTGTGGTGCACGGCGGCAAGATCTACGTGATCGGCGGCGCATCCATGCACCCCGGCTCCAAGGAAACATTCATTCATCCCGCGCGCCCGCACCGCGCGGTGGACGCGAACGAGGTGTACGATCCGAAGACCAATACGTGGGAGAAGCGTAGCCCGATGCCCACTGCGCGCAATCACGCGGCCATCGGCATGGTGAACAACAAGATCTACGTCATCGGCGGGCGGATCGGTGCCGCTTTCATCACGCGCGCGAGCAGCGTCGATATCGTCGAGGAGTACGATCCCGTGACCGACCAGTGGGGCGCGTTGAAGGCCGCGATGCCCACCGCGCGCAGCGCCGTGGCGTGGGGAACCTACAAGGGCAAGATCTATGTCGCCGGCGGGGAAGATCAGGATTCGCGCAGGTTGTCTGCGTTCCGCGCGGTGGAGGCGTACGACCCTGCCACGAACACCTGGAAGATCCTGCCCTCGATGCAATTTCCGCGCCATGGGCTGGCCGGCGCGTTTATCGGCAACCGGCTGCATCTCGTGAGCGGCGATGCGCAATCCGCGTCCAGTGGTACGCACACCCACGTGGAATACCACGATGTGCTAGAGCTTCCGTAAGAGCAGCGCTTCGTGGCACGCGGGCTTGCCCGCGCCGTCGCTTATAATTGACCCCGCGTTCGAGCGGACGGGACCGGCCCGCCGCTCAACGCGGTTTTTCTTTTTCAACTGTCTCCTTCTTTCGGCGACAAAACGCCTCGACCCGCCCGTGTCCCAGAACGTCTTTTACGAAGAGGAGGGATCGTTCAAGGTCGGCAGCGTCCTTGCCGACAATGAAACGTCGCTGCAGGTCGAAGCCCCGCACGGCAAGCGCTCGAAAGTGAAAGCGGGGAACGTGCTGTTCCGCTTCGACGGTGGCGGGCTCGCGGAGTTCATGGGTGAGGCGCAGAAGCTCGCCGCGGGCATCGATGTGGACTTCCTGTGGCAGTGCTGCGGCGAGGCCGAGTTCGCCTTCGAGGCGCTCGCGAAGGAGTATTTCGGGCGAGCGCCGGCTTCGCTCGAGTCCGCGGCGCTGCTGATCCGGCTGCACGGGGCGCCGATGTACTTCTACAAGAAGGGCAGGGGGCGCTACAAGGCGGCGCCGGCCGATGCGCTGAAGGCCGCGCTCGCCTCGGTGGAGCGCAAGCGCCGCGAAGCCGAGCAGCGCGCGAGCTACGTCGCGCAGCTCGCCGCGTTCCGCCTGCCGCCCGAGTTCGCGCCGCTGCGCGGTCGCCTCCTCTACGCTCCGGAGAAGGCGAGCCCGGAGTGGAAGGCGCTGGAAGAGGCGTGCGAGAAATTGAAGCTCACGCCGGCGAAGCTCTTCGAGCGCTGCGGCGCGCTGCCCTCGTCGCACGACTACCACCTGGAGCGTTTTCTGTTCGAGCATTTCCCGCACGGCACCGGTTTCCCGGAGCTCGCGCCGCCCGCGGTGCCCGCCGACCTGCCGGTCGCCGCGGTGGAGGCGTTCAGCATCGACGACGTCACCACGACCGAAATCGATGATGCGTTTTCCGTCACGCGGCTTGCCAACGGCAACCTCTCGATCGGCATCCACATCGCGGCCCCCGCTCTCGGCATGCAACCCGGTTCTGCGATCGATGCGTGCGCGCGCGCGCGGCTTTCCACGGTGTATTTTCCCGGACGCAAGATCACCATGCTGCCGGAGAGCGCGATCGCAGCGTTCACACTGGCCGAGGGGCGCCAGCCGCCCGCGCTCTCGCTCTACGTAGAGGTCGCGCCTGATCTCGCCGTCGTTTCCAACGCCACGCGCGTCGAGCGCGTGCCCGTCTCCGGGAATCTCCGGCACTACGCGCTCGAGGAAGTGTTCAACGAGGAAACCCTGGCGGCGGGGAAGATCGAGCACCGCTACGCCGGGGAGCTTGCCAGCCTGTGGCGTTTCGCCAGCCGGCTCGGGCAGATGCGGCGCCAGCAGGAAACCGAGCTCGAGCCGCGCCCCGAGTACAGCTTCTACGTCGAGGACGAGCGCGTGCGCATCGTGCGCCGGCGCCGCGGCACTCCGATCGACCGGATCGTCTCCGAGCTCATGATCTTCGTGAACGGCGCGTGGGGGCGGGAGCTCGCGCAGAGCGGAGCGGCAGCGATCTACCGCGTGCAAAGCGGCGGCAAGGTGCGGATGAGCACGGTGCCGGCGGGCCACGAGGGACTGGGCGTGGAGAGTTACGCATGGGCGAGCTCGCCGCTGCGGCGCTACACGGACCTCGTCAACCAGCGCCAGATCCTCGCGCTTGCACGTGGGGACGCTCCGGCCTACGCGCCGGGCAGCGAAGCACTGCTCGTCGCGATGCGTGATTTCGAGGCGGCATACGAGGCCTACGGCGAGTTCCAGCGCGCGATGGAACGCTACTGGTGCCTGCGCTGGCTGATCCAGGAGGACCGGCAACGCGTCACGGCCGCCGTCATTCGCGACAACCTCGCGCGCCTCGATGCGGCTCCGCTGGTCGTGCGCGTGCCCTCCATGCCCCCGCTTGGTGCGGGAGCGCCGGTCGAACTGGCGGTATCGGAGATCGACCTGCTCGAGCTCACCTTGCGCTGCGAGTTCCGCCGTCCGGAGCCGACGACGGCCGCCGCCGGTTAGGGACTGCCCCGGACCGCTTGATTTCGTGTGTTACTTTAACGGTCATTCATAACCCATCGTCATAAAACGACTTTCTTTTCATAAATACCCGGGTTAGGTAGAATGGCGCCGATGGGTCTGTTGCCGGAAAGGAAAGTCGTTCCCCTCAGGCGGCGGGCGAAGCACGCGCGCCATGCCCCGTGGAGCGGCGCGGTCGCGCAGCTCGACGCCCGGCTCGCCGACCTCGAGCGGCGCATGGCCGCTTTCGACCGACGCATGGAAGCTTTGGGCCGGCACGCGCGCATGCAGGTCGCGCTCGCGCTGTCGATCGCGATTCATGCGGTCGTGATCTACGGGGTCAGCTTCACGATGCCGGACGCCTCCAGGCTCGCCAATGAGCAGCAGCCGCTGGAAGTGACGCTGGTCAACGCAAAGACGCTGACACGCCCGGACAAGCCGACCGCGCTGGCCCAGGCAAATCTCGACGGCGGGGGCAACACGGATGCCGCGCGCCGCGCCCGCAGCCCGCTGCCGGTGCCGCGGGAGAGCCGCCCCTCGACCGAGGTGACGATGGCGCAGAAGCGCGTCGAGCAGATGGAGCGCGAGGCCCGCCAGCTCATGACGCAGGCGAAATCGGCCGCCGTGGTCAATCAGGCGCCCGAGCAGCCGCAGCCGAAAACGGAGCCGCAGGTCGCGCCCAACGCCGCGGAGATCCTCGCCCGCAGCATGGAGATCGCCCGGCTGGAGGCGCAGATCAGCAAGGACTGGGACGCCTACCAGAAGCGGCCGCGGCGTCGCTTCATCGGGGCCCGCACGCAGGAGTTCCGTTTCGCGCGCTACATCGAAGACTGGCGCATCAAGATCGAGCGCGTCGGCGAGCTGAATTACCCGCAGGCCGCGCGCGAACAGAGGATCTACGGAAACCTCGTCGTGACGGTCGCGATCCGCGCGGACGGCTCGCTGGAGAAGGTCGAGATCAACCGTCCCTCCGGGGAGAGAATACTCGACCAGGCCGCGATCCGCATCGTCAATCTCGCCGCGCCGTTCGCGCCGTTCCCCGCCGATATCGCGAAGGACACCGACATCCTGCACATCACGCGGACGTGGCTGTTCACGCGCTCGGACCGGCTCCTCACCGAATGATCCCGGCGCCTCCGCGTCTCGGGTTCGAAGTTCAATGTTCCAGGTTCAAGGTTGCTGCGGTTACGCCGGACGCTGTCGGCATTTTTTCGTGCAGCCGTGCTCCAAACCTTGAACCTTGAACCTTGAACCTTGAACCTTGAACGTTGAACGTTGAACCTTGAACATGACCGATCGTTATGCCGTCATCGGCAACCCGGTCGCGCACAGTCTCTCGCCTGAAATTCACGCCGAGTTCGCGCGCGCGACCGGCGAGGACGTGAGCTATACCCGGATACTCGCGCCGCTGGACGGATTCAAGGAGGCGGTGCTGAAGTTCCGGGACGGCGGCGGCAGGGGCCTCAACGTGACGCTGCCCTTCAAGCGCGAGGCGTGGCGGCTCTCCGGCCGGCACGCGGGTTACGCTCTCGAGGCGGGCGCGGTCAACACGCTCGCGTTCGATGGCCCGCACATCGTCGGCCACAACACCGACGGCCCGGGCATCGTGTACGACATCAGGAACAATCTGGGCCGCGTGGTGAGGGGCAAGCGCGTGCTGCTGATGGGGGCGGGCGGGGCGACCTACGGCGTGATGGAACCGCTGATGCGCGAGCAGCCCGAGAGCCTCGTGGTGGCCAACCGCACCCTCGAGAACGCGATTGCGCTGGTCGGCCACTTCGAGAAGCTGCAGCAATACGCGGCGCGCGGCATCGTCGCGCGCCCGTACAGCGCGCTGGCCGGCATGCAGTTCGACATCGTCATCAACGCTACTTCCGCCGGCCTCTCCGGGGCCATGCCGGATCTGCCTTCGGGCCTGTTTGCCGAGGGGGCGCTTGCCTACGACATGGTCTACGGCGGGGCCGCGCCTTTTCTGGAATTCGCCGCGACGCAGGGCGCACAAGTCTCCGACGGGCTCGGCATGCTCGTCGAACAGGCCGCGGAATCATTCCAGATCTGGCGTGGCGTGCGCCCCGCGACGAAGCCGGTGATCGCGCGGCTACGCGCGCTGCGCAAGCGGTAAGCAGTAAGCGGAAAAGGCGCGGGGATCCCGCCTACTTCTTTCAATGCTCACCGCTAACGGCTAACCGCTCACACGCAATGCGGACTTTTCTGCGCTGGACGTGGTATGCATTCGCACTCGCGCTGAGTGCGCTCGTCCTGCTGCAGTTCTGGTTCCTGGTGCACGTGTGGTACTGGGCGGGCAACAACCCGGAATCCACGGCCTTCATGAGGGCCCGGCTCGAGATTTTGCGCGAAGAGGATCCGCGCGTGCGGCTCGCGCACCAGTGGGTTCCCTATGAGCGGATCTCCGTGCACCTCAAGCGCGCGGTCGTTTCCGCCGAGGACGCCAAGTTCATGAGCCATGGGGGCTTCGACTGGGACGCGATCAAGAAGGCCTACGAGCGAAACATCCGGGAAGGAATGATCGTCTTCGGCGGCTCGACCATCACCCAGCAGCTCGCGAAGAACCTGTTCCTGTCCGGGGAGCGCGCCCTGTGGCGCAAGCTCCAGGAGGCGGCGATCGCCGTTATGCTGGAGACCGTCATGAGCAAGCGCCGCATCTTCGAGATCTACCTCAACGTGATCGAGTGGGGCGAAGGTGTTTTCGGCGCGGAGGCCGCGGCGCGCCATCATTTCGGCATCCCGGCGGCGCAGTTGACGCCCGAGCAGGCCGCGCGGCTTGCCGCGATGGTGCCGAGCCCGCGCCAGTATTCGCCCGGCCGCGACACGGCCTATCTCGCGCATCGCACGGGTGTGATCCTTTCGCGCATGAATGCGGCGCGGATACCGTAGCCCGAAGGCAGAAGGCAGAAGGCAGAAGGCAGAAGGCAGAAGGCAGAAGGCAGAGCAGACGCTCGTGGACGCTTTTCGCCTCATCCTTGTGCCATCTGCGTTACCGCGCCGCTCGGTCACCAGAAACGGATTGCGGATCGGTTACAATTCCGCCGGCCCGAACTTGAGCCCGACGCGTAGGTTGAGGCGAAAAAGCGGAGGTGAGCGCATGGGTCGGGAGTTCCGGGCACCAGGGTTTTTCGTCTACCCCCGGGTCCTTTGGAGCGGTGGCTTTGATGGCTGAAAAACGCATCGGCATCATCATGCACGGCGTGACCGGGCGCATGGGCACCAACCAGCACCTCGCGCGCTCGATACTCGAGATCCGCAAGCAGGGCGGCGTTGCGCTGCAAGACGGGACGCGGCTGATGCCCGATCCCGTCCTCGTCGGGCGCAATGCCGCCAAGGTGCGGAGTCTCGCCAGGGCGCACGGCATCGAGCGCTGGACCACGGATCTCGCGGGCGCGCTGGCCTCGAAGTCGGACGCGGTGTTCTTCGACGCGGCCTCGACGCGGCTGCGCCCGAAGTTTCTCACGCAGGCGATCGCTGCCGGCAAGCATGTGTACTGCGAGAAGCCGGTTGCCGCCACGCTCGCGGAGGCGCTGGGCCTTTACCGCGCGGCGAAAAAGGCGCGCGTAAAGCACGGCGTGGTGCAGGACAAGCTGTGGCTGCCGGGGCTGCTGAAGCTCAAGCGGCTGCGCGACGCCGGCTTCTTCGGCCGCATCCTGTCGGTGCGCGGAGAATTCGGCTACTGGGTGTTCGAGGGCGACCGGCAGCCGGCGCAGCGCCCGTCGTGGAACTACCGCAAGCGGGACGGCGGCGGCATCATTCTCGACATGCTGTGCCACTGGCGCTACGTTCTCGACCACCTGTTCGGAGCCGTGAAGGCGGTGTCGTGCCGCGGTGCGACGCATATCCCGTTGCGCTGGGACGAGGGCAACCGGAAGTACCGGGCGACCGCCGAGGACGCGGCCTACGCGACCTTCGAGCTTGCCGGCGGCGTCATCGCGCATTTCAACAGCGCATGGACCGTGCGCGTGCGCCGCGACGACCTGTTGACGCTGCAGGTGGACGGCACGCGCGGCTCGGCGGTCGCGGGCCTGCGCCGCTGCTGGACGCAGTCGCTCGATGAGACGCCGAAGCCGGTGTGGAACCCGGATATCCCGCAGCCGATCGATTTTTTCGGGGGCTGGAGAGAGGAGCCGGACGATCCGGCCTGGGGCAATGCGTTCAAGGCGCAGTGGGAGCTCTTCCTCAGGCATGTCGCGGGGGAAGGGCCGTTTCGCTGGGACCTGCTCGAAGGAGCGAGGGGCGTGCAGCTCGCGGAACTGGGCCTCAAGAGCTGGAAGCAGCGCAAGTGGCTTGATGTGCCCGCGCTGCGCGCTTGAGCACGTGAGAAACAGGATCAAAGGCTTGGCCACAGAGTTCACGGAGAACACAGCGGATTGAATACCAACCCCATCCTTGTTTGATTTTTCTCTGTGAACTCCGTGTTCTCTGTGGTTGCATTGCTTTTTGGGTGAATGCATGAAGCGGGACGCGATTGAGACCATCCGTCTGCCGGTGGCGGGCGGTAAGCTCGAGGCCTACCACGTCCGCGAGCCGCGTGTGTTCACGAAGCCGTCCAAACCCTTCACGCGCATCGCCTACGCCGCGGCGCATGTTGTCGCCGACCCCTGGTCCAGCAGGGAGCCGTGGCTCGAGGCCGCGGTGGACTGGGAGGCGACCGTCGCGTACCGCAGGCACCTGTGGTCGTGGGGGCTCGGCGTCGCCGAGGCGATGGACACCGCCCAGCGCGGCATGGGCATGGACTGGGCGGCCTCGCTCGAGCTGATCCGCCGCACGCTGGCGGCGGCGCGGGACGTGCCCGGCGCGGCCGTCGGCTGCGGCGCAGGCACGGATCATCTGGATCCGGACCCCGATCTGAAAATCGAACGGGTGATCGCGGCGTACGAGGAGCAATGCGCGGCGGTCGAGAAGCTCGGCGGGCGCATCGTGCTGATGGCAAGCCGGGCGCTCTCCGTCTGCGCGAAATCGCCCGACGATTACGCGCGGGTATACGATCGCGTGCTGTCGCAGGCGAGGGAGCCGGTCATCATCCACTGGCTCGGCGAGATGTTCGACCCCGCGCTGGCGGGCTATTGGGGGCACCGGGATCACGCGAAGGCGATGGATGTCTGCCTCGACGTGATTCGCCGCAATGCCCGCAAGGTGGATGGCATCAAGGTCTCGCTGCTCGACAAGGACAAGGAGATCGCGATGCGGCGGCGCCTCCCGAAGGGCGTGCGGATGTACACCGGCGACGATTTCAACTTCGCGGAGCTGATCGAGGGCGACGGGGAGGCGCACTCGGACGCTCTGCTCGGCATCTTCGATGCCATCGCGCCTGCCGCGTCCGCCGCGCTCTCCGCGCTCGCCGCAGATGACCGCGCGGCCTACCACGACATCCTCGCGCCGGCGGTGCCGTTGTCGCGCCACATCTTCCGCGCGCCGACGCGCTTCTACAAGACCGGCGTCGTGTTTCTCGCGTGGCTGAATGGCCACCAGCAGCACTTCGTGATGGTCGGCGGCCAGGAAAGCGCGCGCAACCAGCTGCATCTTGCGGAACTGTTCCGTCTCGCCGACGCTGCCGGCCTGCTGCGCGATCCCGCGCTGGCATGCCACCGCATGAAGCAATTCCTCGCAACGCGCGGCATCGCGTGAAAGACCGAACCTCTCATCGCGGGGGACGCAGAGGACGCGGAGGAAGAACAAAATGCGAATTAACCGCCAAGACGGGGATTCGACCTTTCCCGAAAATATCGCATTACCTCCCACTGTGAACGAATCGGGGTTCTAGCCTGCCACCTTGTCCGCCACCAGATGTGGCAGCCGCTCGCGACACATGGCGTCGCTTGAGTGGCGCAGTGACGCGTCTACTCAATCCTCAATCCTCAATCCCCGGTCCTGCATGAAAATCGCGCCGCCAGATCCGGGTCTGCTCTCGCTCAACACCGCCACGGTGCGCGAGCGATGGAACCTGCGGGAGATGATCGAAGGCTGCGCGCGCCACGGTATCCGCGGCATCTCGCCATGGCGCGACAAGCTCGCCGGGCTGGGCGCGAAGGAAGCAGCGAAACTGATCCGCGACAACGGCCTGACGGTCACGGGGCTCTGCCGCGGCGGGATGTTCCCCGCCGCCGACCGCAAGGGGCGCCAGTCGGCGCTGGATGACAACCTGCGCGCAATCGAGGACGCGGCGATCCTTGGCGCGCGCTGCCTGGTGCTGGTGGTTGGCGGGCTCCCCGCGGGATCGAAAGACCTGGCCGGTGCGCGCGAAATGGTGCGCGACGGCACCGGCGAGACGCTCGAGCGCGCGCGCAGCGCAGGCGTGGCGCTCGCGATCGAGCCTCTGCATCCGATGTACTGCGCCGACCGCGCGTGCGTCAACACGCTCGCGCAGGCGCTCGACCTGTGCGACGAGCTCGACTCGGGCGCGAGCGGGGATCTCGGCGTCGCGGTGGACGTCTATCACGTTTGGTGGGACCCGCAGCTCCAGCAGGGCATCGGGCGGGCGGGCGACAAACGGCTGCTCGCTTTTCACATCTGCGACTGGCTGGTGCCGACGACGGACCTGCTCAACGATCGCGGCATGATGGGCGACGGCGTGATCGACCTGCCGCGTATCCGCTCGTGGATGACCGCGGCGGGCTACCGCGGATTCCATGAGGTCGAGATCTTCTCCGCCCGCAACTGGTGGAAGCGCGATCCGGACGACGTGCTCGGCGTCATCCAGCGCCGCCATCAGGAGTGTTGCTAGGGACTCGGGTCCGGCACATTCCTTATCGGGTAGAATAGCGCGCGCCGCAATGGCGTAACCACGGAGACATGACATGAAGAGAAGGCAATTCCTGGCGGGCTTGACGGCGTTCGGCACAGCCCCCCTACTGGGCGCGGCCGGACAGGGCGACATTGTGCTCGCACAGGCTGGCGCCGAGCTGCGCGGGCCAGATGTCATCTACGTTCCCACCCCCGACGGCGTGGTGGACCGGATGCTCGAGCTCGCGCAGGTGACCGCGAAAGATACCGTCTACGACCTCGGATCCGGCGACGGGCGGATCGTGATCGCGGCCGCGAGGAAATACGGCGCGCGCGGGGTCGGCATCGATATCGACCCGGAACGCATCAAGGAAGCCCGGGCGAACGCCAAGGCCGCCGGTGTCACGGACAAGGTCAACTTCGTCCAGGCCGATCTCTTCAAATCCGACATCAGCCAGGCGACGGTCGTCACGATCTATCTGCTGACCGATCTCAACCTCAAGCTGCGTCCGAAGCTCCTGAAGGAGCTCGCGCCCGGCACTCGCGTCGTGTCGCACGCCTTCGGCATGGGCGACTGGAAGCCCGAGCGCACGGAGTCCATCAACGGCTACACCGTGTACCTGTGGCGCATCCCGCCGCGCAAGGAATAAGCCCCGGTGACGCCTCGCGCGGGGTGCGGGTAGCGCGGCGTCAGGCCGCGCCTTTGAGCCACGTCACGCGCACGTGGTCGTAGTCCTCCCCGCGATCGAGCAGCTCCTCGAGTTTCACGTGCGGGGCTTTCTCCCCGACCATGACCTCGTACATGAGGCCGGGGGTGAAGGTGTCGCGCGGGAGCAGCATCTCCTGGCGCGTTGCCGAGCCCGCGGTCTCGCCCAGTAGCACCGCGTTCACGTAGGTGAATTCGTACGAGCCGGAGGAAGACGCCCAGTTGTCGGCGCGCTGCGAGCCCTCGCCGATTCCGCGCAGGTAGACCGACATCGGCTTCTTGGCGAGCACCGTGATGCCGGCATTCTCGCGGTCCTGCGCGTCCCGGTGGAGCCGCCGGATCACGCCCACCCACCAGTGCTTGAGCCCGGCGGGCTGGAACGTGCACAGCGTCCCGATGCGGGCCCAGGACTCATCCTTGCGCGGCACCTCCATGCCGAGGCCCCAGGCTCCCGCGTCGCGCTCGACCCAATCGTAAACCACGGCGCTCGCCTGCTGCGCTTCGAGCGCGAGCCCGTCCTGCTGCTCCTTCTTCACCTTCATGCGCATCTTCTCCGTCACCTCCGCCATCCCGCTCATCTCGACGCGGGTCACGAGCTCGGATGCCGCCTGAAACCCCGGTGCGAGCTTGATGCTCGTGTTGATCGGGACGCGCGGCCCTTGCCGCCGGGGCGGCGCATCGCCCCAGTAGGCGAGCAGGCGCTTCAGCACGACGAGCTTGTCGTGGACGGAAAAATCGTCCCCGAAGCGCTTCTCCGGCTCTTCCGGGTGCTCGGTATGCCGGTCGATGATCTGCTGGATCTCGGGGCCGTTGCGGCCGATGCCGAAGTAGCGCAGCGTGGGCGCTGCCGCGGCCTGCGGCGAGGCGCGCGCCGGTTCGGCGGGGCGCGCGAGATCGAAACAGAAGTGCTCGTTTTCCTCCGGATTTGCGTGGAGGGTAAACCCCGATCCCAGGCGCCCGATGATGCGCGCCGACAGCTCCACCTCCTCGAGCCGGAGCGACTCGGGCGCGGAGACTTCGAGCATCAGCGAGCGCAGCAGCTCCTGGCGCAGGTTCGTGGGCAGGAGGTCCGTGACATACGCCTTCAGGACCTCGCCGGTGATCTTTTCCTTCTCGGCGAATGCGTAGAGCTCCCCGAGCGCCTGCCAGACTGCGGGTTTCACCGGAAGGTAGCGCAGGTGGACGAGCTTCGCCTGGTTCGAGAGCGCGCGCAACGCACGCGCGACGAGCAGCGTGCGTTCCGGATGCGGCGCAGCGCCCGGTTTCGTGGCCTGGGCCATCTCCTGCAGGCACAGGCGGTAGGCGGCCGAGGGGTTTTCCGCGAATTCGAGCAGCACTTCCCACATCCGGCGCCGTTCGTGCTCCTTGAGCGCCGTGCCGCGCAGGAAGTCTGCGAGCGCATCCTTCTCGTGCTCCTGGCCGGTCTCGTCGAGGAGCTTGACCACGCCGATCCGGTCCGCGAGCGCGAATCCCTCGGTCGCGGTGATTCCGTGCAGCGAGGCCGCGATCTCCTCCAGGGCCTTGCCGGCTTCCACCGGGAGGTCGGCAAGCAGCTTCTGGGCCTCCGCGACGTTGTACATCGGGTGGTCGGGCTTCTTGCCGGTGAGCCAGTTCAACATGGCGCCCTCCTCAGCTCAGTGCGTCCGCGCGGGCGGACCGGGGGATTACCGCTTCGGCATATAAAGGTCGGTTATGCTGCCCTCCGCGATTTCCGCGGCGAAGAAGACGGTTTCGGAAAGCGTCGGATGCGGATGGACGGTGAGCCCGATGTCGGTGGCGTCCGCACCCATCTCGAGCGCGAGCACCGTTTCGGATACGAGCTCTCCGGCATTCACCCCGACCATGGCGGCGCCGATGAGACGGCGCGAGTTCCGGTCGAAGAGGAGCTTGGTCATCCCCTCGTCACGGTCCATGGAAATCGCGCGCCCGCTCGCGGCCCACGGGAATATCGCCTTCTCGTAGGCGACGCCCTGCTCCTGGCACTGGGTTTCGGTGAGCCCCATCCACGCGACTTCGGGATCGGTATACGCAACCGAGGGTATCGTTCGCGCATCGAAGTGCGACTTGTGGCCCGCGATCACCTCCGCGGCGGTCTTGCCCTCGTGGGTGGCCTTGTGCGCGAGCATGGGCTCCCCGCAGATGTCGCCGATGGCATGGATGTGCGCGACGTTGGTCCGCAGCTGCTTGTCCACGGGGATGTAGCCGCGCCCGTCGACCGTGATGCCCGCCGCCTCGGCGCCGATCTCGCGCCCGTTGGGGCGGCGCCCGACCGCCACCAGAACGGAGTCGAACGACTCCGGCTTGGGGGCGCCGCTGCCCTCGTAGCTGACCTTGAGCCCGTCCTTCCGCGCCTCGACGCTGGCGACCTTGGTCTTGAGCAGGATGCGCTCGTAGCTCTTCTCGATGCGCTTGGCGAGCGGGCGCACCACGTCCTTGTCGGCCCCGGGGATGAGCCCATCCATCATCTCGACCACCGTGATCTTCGACCCGAGCGCGTGATACACCGTGGCCATTTCGAGCCCGATGATGCCCCCGCCGATGACGAGCAGGCGCTTGGGCACGCCCGGTAGCTCGAGCCCGCTGGTGGAGTCGATGATGCGCTTGTCCTCGTAGGGGATGCCGGGGATCTTCGCGACGCTGGAACCCGCCGCGATGATGCAGTGGTCGAACGAAACCGTCTTCGCGCCTTTGGGCGTTTCGACTTTCAGCATGTGCGGCGAAGTGAACTGGGCGCGCCCCTGAACCACCTCGACCTTGCGCTGCTTTGCCAGCCCCGCGAGGCCCTTGGTGAGGCGGCCCACCACGCCCGATTTCCACCCGCGCAGCTTCTCCAGGCTCACCTTTGGTTTTCCGAAATCGATCCCGGCGTGCGCGACTTCCTGCGCTTCGGTGAGCACGCGGGCGATGTGCAGCAGCGCTTTCGACGGGATGCAGCCGACATTGAGGCACACGCCGCCGAGCGTCGGATAGCGCTCGACGAGCACGACCTTCTTGCCGAGGTCGGCGGCCCGGAAGGCGGCGGTGTAGCCCCCGGGTCCGGCGCCCAGGACCGCGAGGTCTGCGTGCAGGTCGCCTTTCGGTCCCGAGTACGGCGTGACCGGCGCGGCGGCGGGCGGCGGCGCGGGTTTCGGCTCCGCGGGCGCCTTCGCTTCCGCCGGCGCCTTTCCGGCCGGCTCCGGGGCCTTTTCCGGTGCCGCGGGCGCCTTCGCCTCGGTCGCGCCGGCCGCGTCCCCGGCTTCCAGCGTGAGGATCGACGACCCCTTGGAGACCTTGTCGCCGGTCTTGACCTTCAGCTCCTTGACCACGCCGGAGTGCGGCGAGGGCACGTCCATCGTCGCCTTGTCGGACTCGAGCGTGATGAGCGAGGTTTCCTTCTCGACCGCGTCGCCGGGCTTGACCAGGACCTCGATGACGGGGATGTCCTTGAAATCCCCGATATCGGGCACTTTGATCTCGATGATCTGGCTCATTCGGAATCCGTGATTCGTGACTCGTGACTCGTGACTCGACTCCTTGCTCTTCTCTCCTCTCGTTTATGGGCCCTCATCCCGGTCACTGCCTGATCTGTCCATCGCCGAAGACCACCCATTTGAGCGAGGTCAGCCCCTCGAGCCCGACCGGGCCCCGCGCGTGCAGCTTGTCGGTGGAAATCCCGATCTCTGCGCCCAGTCCGTATTCGTAGCCGTCGGCGAAACGCGTGGATGCATTGACCATCACCGAGCTGGAATCCACCGCCCGCAGGAAGCGCCGCGCGCGCTCCACGTCCTCGGTGACGATCGCGTCCGTGTGCTGCGAGCCGTAGGTCGCGATGTGCTCGATCGCCTCGTCGAGGTCGCGCACGACCCGCACCGACAGAATCGCGTCGAGGTACTCGGTATACCAGTCTTCCTCGGTGGCGGGCTTCATCCCCGCGACGATCTTTCGTGCTTGCTCGTCGCCGCGGAGCTCGATGCCTTTCTCCGCGTACACCTTGCACAGCGGCGGCAGCACCTTCCCCGCCACGCCGCGCGCGACGAGCAATGTCTCCATGGTGTTGCACGTGCCGAGCCGCTGGGTCTTGGCGTTGTCCGCGATGCGGATCGCCTTCTCCAGGTCGGCCCTGTCGTCGATGTAGACGTGGCACACGCCGTGCAGGTGCTTGATCATCGGGATGCGCGATTCGCGCATCAGCCGCTCGATGAGCCCCTTGCCGCCGCGCGGCACGATCACGTCCACGTAATCCTGCATCGTGATCAACTCGCCCACCGCGGCGCGGTCCGTGGTTTCGATCACCTGCACCGTGTCCTCGGGCAGCCCGGCGGCCTTGAGCCCTGCGTGGACACAGCCGGCGATCGCCTGGTTGGAGTGGATCGCTTCCGAGCCGCCGCGCAGTATCGCGGCATTGCCGGACTTCACGCACAGGCCGGCTGCGTCCGCCGTCACGTTCGGCCGCGACTCGTAGATGATGCCCACGACACCGAGCGGCACCCGCATCTGCCCCACCTTGATGCCGGTGGGACGCTCCTTCAGGTGGATGATCTCGCCGACCGGGTCGGGCAGCGCCGCGATCTGCCTCAGGCCGTCCGCCGTCGCCTGGACGATCTTCTCCGTCAGAGTCAGGCGGTCGATCATCGCGGCGTCGAGTCTCTGCTTCCTCGCTTCCGCGAGATCGCGCGCGTTGGCCTCGATGAGGCGCGAAGCGTCGCGTTCGATCGCGCGCGCCATTTCAGCGAGCGCGCGGTTCCTGGTCGCGGCGTCGGCCGTCGCGATCACGCGCGCCGCAGCGCGTGCCCGCCGGCCCACGCCATGCATGTAGCTCTGTGTGTCCATTGGAAATCCCGCCGCCGGGCGGGGCGGGCTAGAACAGCGTATTCTGGGCGCGACCCGCCGCTTGCGCGGCAGCGGTCATTGTACCCCGTTTGGGCGGGAGCTTGGTGGGCGCGCCCCTCGCGAAACGCAGCGCGAGCTGCAGCAGCTCGTCCCACACGTCGCCGCGCGTCAGGCCCTTGATCGTGCGGTCCGCCTTTGCGGCGTGGGCGAGCGCGGCCTCGACGTGAGCGAGCGTGAAACGCTTCACGCTCCGGTGCATTCTCTCCTGGTGCGAACGCCCCCAGACTTTCGCGTCGCGCCAAAGCTGGGGCGGAGATTTGCCCGCGTCGAGCGCATCGAGCACCCTCGCGATGGCGCGGGATTCCTCCGCGATCGCCCACAGCACGAGCGGCGGCGCCACCCCTTCGCCGCGCAGGCCCTCGAGCATGCGCGCGAGGTGCAGGATGTCGCCCTCGAGCAGCGCTTCTCCGAGCCCGAAAACGTCGTAGCGCGCGACATCGAGCACCGCCTCGCGCGCCTGCTCCAGCGTGATTCTCCCCGCGGGCAGGAGCAGGGCGAGCTTCTGCACTTCCTGGTGGGCGGCGAGCAGGTTTCCCTCGACCCGGTCCGCGATGAATTCGAGCGTCTCGCGATCCGCTTCCTGCTGCTGGGCGCGAAGCCGGCCATCGAGCCACTCGGGCAATGCCTTGCGCGCCACGGTCCTGGCTTCGATGACCACGCCGGCGTGGTCGAGCGCCTCGAACCACCCGGATTTCTGGGAACGCCAGTCGATGCCGGGGAGCTGGACGAGCGTGACGGTGTCCTGGGGTAACGCCGCGCAATGACTCTGCAGCGCCCCGGCACCCTCGGTGCCGGGCTTGCCGGTGGGGATGCGCAGCTCGATCAGCCGCTTCGCGGCGAAGAGCGAGCGGGAATTTCCGGCGAAGGCAAGCTCGCCCCACTTGAACCCGGCATCAGCGGTGAGGGTCTGGCGCTCGCCATAGCCTTCGGCGCGCGCCCGCGCGCGGATCCGGTCCGCGGCTTCGAGCACGAGCAGCGTCTCGTCGCCGTACACGGTATAGAGCGGCTTCAGCCCGCGCTCGAGGTGCTGTTGCAGCTGCTCGGTCGAAATCCGCATTCGTGCGGGAATAGTAAATGGGAAATGGGAAATCGTAAACGGCAATCGACGGCGAACCGGTGTTTCCGATTCACCATTCGCCGTTCACGATTCACGTGATACTAGGATTGGAGCCTTGTCAGCTGGAGCCGGCGCACGAGCTGCTGCACGGCGTCGTTGCGCATGTCGCGCAGCAGCAGCGCTTCCTCGGCTTCCTTGGCGAGCACCTGCTCGTCGTTGAAGGTGAAGTCGCGCCGCAGCACGATCTCGGTCTTCGGTATGTGCTCGCGGTTCTTGACGTCCGTCAGGCGGAAAGCGACGCGGTAGCGCAACTGGAACTCGCGCACGCGCCCGCCGCCGCCGAGCGAGAGGACCTGCTTCTCCTGCAGTTCGTTAAGGACCTGAAGGATCACTTCCGCCTGCTCGGGGCGCTCGACGATGCGCGTGCCGCCGCCCGCCTGCACCATGCGCTTCAACTGGATGGCGAAGGGAGAGGTGGGCGCGGCCTGCACGTAGATGCTGTTGAAGGGCATCGGCGTCGCGCCACGCAGCTGGAAGCCGCACGCGGCGACGAGAAACACGGTCGCCGCAAGGATGAAGGCAGAAGGATGAAGGAAGAAGGAAAAAACGCTGCCGGCGGCCCGCGCGCCGTGACCGTCGGTTCCTTCTGCCTCCTGCCTTCTGCTTTGCGCCTTCATACAGGCGTCAGATTACCACGTTCACGAGCCGGCCCGGCACCACCACGAATTTCTTGACCGGCTTGCCGTCCACGAACTTCTGCACCGCCGGGCTGGCGAGGACGATCCGCTCGATCGCCTCCTTGTCCGCGTCGCGCGGCACGCGCACGTCGCCGCGCTTCCTTCCGTTCACCTGCACCACGAGCTCGATCTCGTCCTCGATCAGCGCCGAGGCGTCGGGCTCGGGCCAGCGCGCCGAGAGGATGTCGCCGCCGAACTCGAGCTCGAGCCAGAGATGGTGCGAGACGTGCGGGGTGATCGGGGAGAGCAGGCGCAGCAAGATGCTCATTCCCTCGCGCAGCACGGCATCGCGCATCGGTTCGTCGCGCGGCGCGCGCTCGAGAGCGTTCAGTATTTTCATCCCCGCGGAGGCGACGGTGTTGAACTGGTGGCGCGACATGTCGTAATTCGCCTGCTTGAGCACCGCATGCACCTCGCGCCGTACCGCGGCAAGCTCCGGGGGCAGCGCCGCGCCGCTTTGGGCGCTCGTGGAACGCGCACCGGACTGGACGAGATCCCAGGCGCAATTCCACAGCCGTCGCAGGAAACGCGCCGCGCCCTCCACCCCGCTGTCGGACCACTCCAGAGACTGCTCGGGCGGCGAGGTGAAGATCATGAAAAAGCGCGCGATGTCGGCTCCGTAATGGTCGATGAGCTCCTGGGGGTCCACGCCGTTGTTCTTCGATTTCGACATGGTGCCGATGCCGCCCGGTTCGACCGGCTTGCCGTCCGCGCGGAGCACGGCGGCGCGGGCGCCGGCCTCGCCCACGCTCGCCTCGACGTCCGCCGGGTTGTAGTAGGTGATGCGTCCGCCCTCGTTCGTGCGGAAAAAGATTTCGTTGAGCACCATGCCCTGGGTGAGCAGGTTCACGAAGGGCTCGTCGAAGGTGAGCAGGCCGAGGTCGCGCATGACCCGGGTCCAGAAGCGCGAGTAGAGCAGGTGCAGGATGGCGTGCTCGATGCCGCCGATGTACTGGTCCACCGGCAGCCAGTACTTCACGCGCTCGTCCACCATCGCCTGGCGGTTGTCGGGGCACGCGTAGCGCACGTAGTACCACGACGAATCCACGAAGGTGTCCATGGTGTCGGTCTCGCGGCGCGCGGCCTTTCCGCATTTCGGGCACGCGCACTCGTAGAACGAGGCCGTCTTCGCGAGCGGGTTGCCGGTGCCGTCGGGCACGAGATCCTCGGGGAGGACGACCGGCAGGTCCTTGTCGGGCACGGGCACGTCGCCGCATGCGCCGCAATGGACGATCGGTATCGGGCAGCCCCAGTAGCGCTGGCGCGAGATGCCCCAGTCGCGCAGGCGGTAGAGCACCTGCTTCCGGCCGAAACCCTTTGCTTCGAGGTCGGCCGCGATGGCATCCACGGCTTTCGCGTAATCGAGCCCGTCGTACTTGCCGGAACGGACGCACACGCCGTAATCCAGGTGTGCGGCCTTGAGCGGCAGATCGAGCTCCGCATCCTCCGGCTTGATCACGTCCCGGATCGGTAGCCCGTACTGCGTCGCAAACTCGAAGTCGCGCTGGTCATGCCCGGGCACACCCATCACCGCGCCCTCGCCGTAGCCCATCAGCACGTAGTTGCCCACCCACACGGGGATCTTCTCGCCGGTGAGGGGATGCGTCACCGCGATGCCCGTCGGCATGCCCTTCTTCTCGATCGTGGCGAGATCGGCCTCCATCACGCTGCCGCGTTTGCATTCCTCGACAAAAGCGGCGAGCCGGGGGTTGCCCCGCGCGGCGCGGCCCGCGAGCGCGTGTTCGGCCGCCACCGCGCAGAAAGTGACGCCCATGATCGTGTCGGCGCGCGTCGTGAAGACGTTGAGCAGCTCGCGTTTTCCATCGAGCTCGTAGGGAAACCCGAAGCGCACGCCGAAGCTCTTGCCGACCCAGTTGGCCTGCATCGTCTTCACGCGCTCGGGCCAGCCGGGCAGCTCCTCCAGCCCGGCGAGCAGCTCCTCGGCATGGCGCGTGATCGCGAGGTAGTACATCGGGATCTCGCGCTTCTCCACGACCGCGCCGGTGCGCCAGCCGCGGCCTTCGATCACCTGCTCGTTGGCGAGCACCGTCTGGTCCACCGGGTCCCAGTTCACCACGCCGGTTTTCTTGTAGGCGAGGCCCCGCTCGAGCATGCGCAGGAACAGCCACTGGTTCCATTTGTAGTATTCGGGCCGGCAGGTGGCGATCTCGCGCGACCAGTCGATCGCGAAGCCGAGCGAGGCGAGCTGCTTCTTCATGTAGGCGATGTTGTCGTAGGTCCATTTCGCCGGCGGCACGGCGTTCGCCATCGCCGCGTTCTCGGCCGGCAGGCCAAACGCGTCCCAGCCCATCGGCTGCAGCACGTTGTAGCCCCTCATCCGGTGATAGCGCGTCAGCACATCGCCGATGGTGTAGTTGCGGACGTGCCCCATGTGGAGCTTCCCGGACGGGTACGGGAACATGGACAGGCAGTAATACTTGGGCTCGCCCGGCGACTCCACCGCGCGAAATGCGCCGCTTTCTTCCCAGTGCTTCTGGGCTTCGCGTTCGACGACGCGCGAATTGTATTTCTGCTGCATGAGGCGGACGTGGAAAAAATCGCAATTATACCCGCAAAGAAAACGGCGACCGTTCCGCCGATTTCCTGTCACCGGGTATCGACGAGCAACGACACCAATTTCCATTGCGCCTGCCCGGGCCGCGGGCGTCGTCGTCAAGATGTACTCTATAATCGGCGTGATCTTTCACGCCGATTATGTCCCTCGCTTTTCTCTCCGGACTGAACGAACAGCAGCTCGAGGCGGTCACGCTGCCCCATCAATCGGCCCTGATCCTCGCGGGCGCGGGCAGCGGCAAGACGCGCGTGCTCACCACCCGTGCCGCGTGGCTGATCCAGACCGGGCAAGTGAGCCCGCTCGGGCTGATGGCGGTCACGTTCACCAACAAGGCCGCAAAGGAGATGCTCACCCGCATCTCGGCGATGCTGCCGATCAACACCCGCGGCATGTGGGTCGGCACATTTCACGGATTGTGCAACCGCATGCTGCGCATGCACCATCGCGAGGCGGGCCTGCCGCAGCTCTTCCAGATCCTCGACTCCCAGGACCAGCTCGCGCTGATCAAGCGCTTGCTCAAGAGCCTCAACGTGGACGAGGAGCGCTTCCAGCCCCGCCAGGTGCAGTGGTTCATCGCCGGAAACAAGGAGGAAGGGCTGCGCGCGGACCAGGTGGAGGCGCAGGACGACCTCTCGCGGCGCATGATCGGGATCTACGCGGCGTACGACGAGCAGTGCCGGCGCGAAGGCGTGGTGGACTTCGCAGAGCTGCTGCTGCGCTCCTACGAGCTGCTTGCGCGCGTGGAGGCGCTCCGCGCCCATTATTCGGCGCGCTTCCGCCACATCCTGGTGGACGAATTCCAGGACACGAACCGCCTGCAGTATCGGTGGCTGAAGCTGCTCGCGGGCAGAGGCGAGGCGGAGCCGGGGGCGGGCAACGCGATCTTCGCAGTCGGGGACGACGATCAGAGCATATACGCCTTTAGAGGAGCGTCCACTGCCAACATGCGGGACCTGCAGGGCGACTTCGCGATCGGGCACGTGATCAAGCTCGAGCAGAATTACCGCTCGCACGGCCACATACTCGACGCGGCGAACGCGCTGATCGGGCACAACCGCAGGCGCCTGGGAAAGAATTTATGGACCGCCGAGTCCAAGGGCGAGCCGCTGCGGGTTTTCGAGGCGGGGACCGACATCGAGGAGGCGGGCTTCATCGTCGGGGAAGCGCGCGCGCTGCGCGCGGAAGGCGTCCCGCTCAGCAACATCGCGGTGCTCTACCGATCCAACGCGCAGTCGCGCGTGCTGGAGCACGCCCTGTTTACTGCCGCGATGCCCTACCGCGTCTACGGCGGCCTGCGCTTCTTCGAACGCCAGGAGGTGAAGCACGCGCTCGCCTACCTGCGGCTTGTCGCGAACCCCGATGACGAGGGCGCGCTGCTGCGCGTGGTCAACTTTCCCGCGCGCGGCATTGGCGGGCGCACGCTGGAGCAGCTGCAGGAAGCTGCGCAGGCGGCGGGCATCAGCCTCTGGGCCGCCGCGAAAAACAAGGCGGAAGGCGAAAGGCGGAAGGCGGAAGGAAATAAAGGTGAAGATAGCGATCCCTCATCCCTCAGGGGCGTCCCGGCGTTCGTCGCATCGGTCGAGGAGATGCGCGCGGCGACGAGCGCGCTGTCCCTTCCCGAGACGATCGAGCACGTGATCGAGGCGAGCGGTCTCAAAGCACACTACCAGGCGGCGAAGGAAGGAGCGGACCGGCTGGAGAATCTCTCCGAGCTGATCAATGCGGCGGCGACGTTCGTTGCCGAGCGCGACATCCAGCCGGCGGGCGAGGGCGCCGGCATCGACGAGCCCGACGAGCTGACCGCGTTTCTCGCGCACGCCGCGCTCGAGGCGGGAGAACACCAGGCGCAGGCGGGAGCCGACGCGCTCCAGCTGATGACGGTGCATTCCGCCAAGGGGCTCGAGTTTCATTCCGTTTTCATCAGCGGGCTGGAGGAGGGGCTGTTCCCGCACGAGAACAGCCTGACGGAGGCCGACGGCGTGGAAGAGGAGCGCCGGTTGATGTACGTCGCGCTCACCCGCGCCCGGCGCAGGCTCTACCTCTCGTTCACGCAGAGCCGCATGCTGCACGGCCAGATCCGCTACAACATCGCCTCGCGCTTCTTTCATGAGATACCGGACGCGCTCATGAAGCGCGTTGGTCCGGGGTTCAAGGTTCAAGGTTCAAAGTTCAAGGTTCCGGGTTCACAGCTCTCGTCGGAAAGGGAGGCTGCCTCGAATTTGAACTTTGAACTTGGAACATTGAACGCCCGACCCGCCACGCAGTGGCGGGTCGGGCAGAGCGTGATTCATCCGACGTTCGGCGCCGGCGTAATCGTCAATGCGGAGGGCCGCGGCGCGGACGCCCGCGTCCAGGTCAACTTCAGGAAAGACGGGGTGAAATGGCTGATGCTCGCCTACGCCAAGCTCGCCCCGGCCTGACGGCCGATTCCGAGTTTCGAGCTCCGAGTTCCGGGTTCAAGGTTCAACGTTCAAAGTTCAAGGTTCAACCGAGAACCGAGAACCTGGAACCCGGAACGTCATCTTGGCAGCGGAACGTCCCCGCGCGCCGTCGCGGTGCGGTCGGCAAAGACGTCCTTGTAGCTCGCGTACACGGAGCAGAACAGCACCGGAAGGGAAACGACCAGCAACGCGATCCCGATCGCCATCCCGAAGCGCCCCAGGCCGGCGGGCAAGGAGAGCACGAACCACAGCCCCAGGATTCCCAAGCTGTACACGAGGAACGGCACGACGTTCATCCGGCATGCCTCGAAGGAGAGCTTCATCGCTGCGACCGGGGCAAGGTTTTTGAACACCACCAGGGCGGGTGCGAACCAGATCAGCATGAGCAGCGGAATGTACACGGCCGCGCCGACGGCAAGCGCAAGGGCCAGGCTGCGCACCGCAGCCGCGACGGTCGCGGGATCCACGCCGGGCTTGGAGATGGACGCCAGCACCATCGAACCGCCGGCGACCATGAACACGATGCCGAACACGATGATCGTGCCGATCAGATAGACGCCGCCAACCGTGACCAGCGGCGCGGCGTGCTGCCTGAAGCCGGCGAAAAGATGCGGGACGCCGAGCTCTTCCCCCTGCTCAAGAGCCCTGCAACCGATCAGCACGCCCGCGAAGAACACCGGCGAGAGCAAGTTGAACAGCAGCGGCCCGAGCACCGGGATGATGAACGAGAGCAGCCACATCAGCCCGAGCACGATAGTGAGCGCGACCCAGATTACGGGGTTTTTGCGGAACAAGCCGAACCCGTCCAAGATCCATTGCCAGCCCCGTCTCGCTTCCACCGCCCGCGCTTGCATATGTTGTTTTCCCGTGCCGTCTTCGTGTTGTTGTTGGCGCCGCATCCGGACGCGCCGCCCTGCGGCGTCACCTCGTATGGCGCGGTGATACCACCCCTGTCGCGCGTGGAATTATAGGCTCAGCTCACGAGTTTCGGCAGGTCGTGTGTGGCCCCGATATGGCTCGCCAGGATCTTCCGGAAGTGGTTCGGGTCCTTGGCATGGGTGAGTTCCCCGGGCCGCGGCAGATAGAAGTCGTAGAGCCTGGATACCCAGAAGCGCAGAGCCCCGGCGCGCAGCATGACCGGCCAGGCGGCGCGCTCGACCGCGGTGAACGCACGGCCGCGGTGGTAGGCCTCGAGCAGCGCGCCCGCGCGCGCGGCGTCGAGCGCCCCTTTTTCGCCAACGCACCAATCATTTACGGTGATGGCCACATCGTAGAGCAGGACGTCGGTGCAGGCGAAATAGAAGTCGATCACGCCCGATATGCGGTCGCGCTCGAAAAGCACGTTGTCCCGGAAGAGATCGGCATGGATCGCGCTCCGTGGCAGGCCCTCGAGGCGGTAGAGCGACTGGAAGCGCACCTCCTCCTTCAGCAAGGCCGCGTCCCCGGCGCCCAGAAAAGGAGTGAGCTCCGGCACCATCGATTGCCACCACTTGGGTCCGCGCGGGTTTTCCATCTTCCCGCCGTAGGACTGGCCGGCGAGGTGGATGCGGGCCAGCATGGCACCGACCTCGCTGCAATGCCGCTCGCTCGGGTGCGTGAGATCGCGGCCGGAAAGAAAGCTCACCAGCGCCGCGGGCTTTCCGTTCAGTTTCCCCAGGAAGCCGCCGCGTTGAGCGGAGATCGGCCTGGGGGAGGGGATGCCCGCGCCCGCGAGGTGATCCATCAGGTTGAGGTAGAACGGCAGCTCGTGCGCACTGAGCTTCTCAAACAGGGTCAGGACGAAGCGGCCCCGCGTGGTCGTGACGAAGTAGTTGGTGTTCTCGATGCCGGCCGGTATGCCCTTGAGGCCGACGAGGGTGCCGATCGAGTAGTTCGTAAGCCAGGCGCTGAGCTGTTCCTCGGTGACGGTGGTGTAGACCGACATCGTGAGCAGTAAGCAGTGTGCAGTCAGCGGCGCCGGTATGCCGTCCGGATGTTTCCGATCACTGCTTACCGTTCACCGCCTGCCTCAAAATTCGAATATGACCCACATCGGGGGCCGGATGTCGGTGCGGAAATGGTCCTGGCGGATGAAGCTGCCGTCGCCCTTGTGATCGATCAGGTAGTAGGGCGTGCCGTGCGCCGGCGTGACCTTGATCATGTAGAGCTTGCCGCCGACGCGGAATTCCTCGACCGTGTCGGTGCCGCGTTTGAGGATCGTCACCTGCGGCTCGAGCGCGGGGTCGAGTTCCAGGCCCGGTGGCGGCGGCGGCGGCTCCGGTACCGGCTGCAACGCGGGCGGCTTGCCCTTGGTCTGGGCCGCAACCGGCAGCGCCACGGCGAGCACGAGGGCGGCGGTGAATGAGCGCATCGACATCGGTCAACCCTTATCGGGGCGCGCGGTGAGCGGCGGCGTCGCCGTCCGTTCCAACGCGCGCAGTTAGAGCGGCGCTTCCAGCGTCCGCTTCAACGGTTATTATCGGGCATGCGCCCGCCTTTTGAAAGCAGGAGTTTGCCGCAGCCGGGTCCGCCCAACTTCTAGAGATTGAGCAGGACTTCGCGCTCCGCCGCCGAGGGCTCGAAACCGCGTTTTTCGTAGTAGCCGAAGATCGCCTCGACCACCTGGCCGGGTTCGTCGTGCACCTGCAAAAGGTCCATGTCCTCCGGGTCGATCATGCCTTCGGTGACGAGCGTGTGCCGGAACCAGTCCACCAGGCCGCGCCAGAACGGTTCGTGCACCAGGATGATCGGCATCTTGCGCGTCTTGCCGGTCTGCACGAGTGTCAGAGCTTCCATCAGCTCGTCGAGCGTGCCGAACCCGCCGGGCATGACCACCCACGCGGTGGCAAATTTCACGAACATCACCTTGCGCGCGAAGAAATGGCGGAATGTCTGGCTGATGTCCTGGTAGGGGTTCGCGGCCTGCTCGTGCGGCAGCTGGATGTTCAACCCGACGCTCGGGCTGCGCCCGAAGTAGGCGCCCTTGTTGGCTGCTTCCATGAGGCCGGGCCCGCCGCCGGAGATCACGCTGAAGCCGGCGTCGGAGAGCTGGCGGGCGATCTTCCCGGTGAGCATGTAGTACGGGTGATCCGGCGGCGTGCGGGAGCTGCCGAAGATGCTCACCGCGGGCCGGATCGCGCTCAGGCGCTCCGTCGCCTCGACGAATTCTGACATAATTGCGAACACCCGCCACGATTCGCGGGCGGACCAGGTTTTCTCCGCGAGTTCCGGCGATATGGAGTCTGCAAGCTTGTCTTTCTCGGTCATATTGATCCCCGTGAAAGGTAAACGGTAAACGGTGAGCGGTATCAGCGTAAACACGGAAGACGCGCCAGCCGGCGGGGCAACCGCTCACCGTTCACCGATCACCGTTCACCAGGAAAGATGAAGACGCTGCTGCTGGTTGACGGCTCGTCGTACCTGTACCGCGCATTCCATGCGCTGCAGCGCGCCGACCTGCGCAACCGGAAGGGCGAGCCGACCGGCGCGATCTACGGCGTGATCAACATGCTGCGCCGGCTGCACAAGGAAACTCCAGCCGATTATATCGCCTGCGTGTTCGACGCAAAAGGCAAGACGTTCCGCGACGAGGCCTATCCTGAATACAAAGCCAACCGCCCGCCGATGCCCGACGATCTCGCCTCCCAGATCGCGCCGCTCAAGGAAGCCATCGCGGCCCTGGGCTGGCCGCTGCTCGAAGTCGGAGGGGTCGAAGCCGACGACGTGATCGGCACCCTGGCGAGGCAGGCCGAGCGCGAAGGCGTGCGCGTGGTCATCGCAAGCGGAGACAAGGACCTTGCGCAGCTCGTGAATTCGCTCGTTACGATCGAGAACGCCGATCCCCGGAGCGGCGAGCGCGAGTTACTCGACGAAGCCGGCGTGGCGAACAAATTCGGCGTCAAGCCCGAGCGCATGATCGACTATCTCACCCTGATTGGCGACAGCGTGGACAACGTGCCTGGGGTGGAGAAGGTGGGCCCGAAGACCGCCGTGAAATGGCTCGCGCAGTACGGGACGCTCGATGGCGTGGTGCGGCATGCGCCCGAGATCGGCGGCGTGGTGGGCGAGAATCTGCGAAAGAGCCTCGACTGGCTCCCGCAGGCGCGCGAGCTCCTCACGATCAAGTGCGACGTCGCGCTGCCGGTCGGGGTGGGCGATCTCGCGCCCAGGCCGCAGGACACCGCGAAGCTCGCGGAGCTGTTCGACCGTTTCGATTTCAAGTCCTGGAAGCGCGAGCTGCAGGAATCGGGATCGAGCATCGCGGGTGCGCCGGAAGCAGCTCGCGATGGCGCGCCTCAATCCGCAACCCCCGGTGCTCAATCCTCGGAGAAGCGGGATTACGAGACGATCCTCACCGACGAGCAGCTTGGCGACTGGCTCGAGCGAATCGAGCGGTCGGAGCTGGTCGCGCTGGACACCGAAACCACCAGCCTCGACCCGTTCAGGGCGGACCTCGTCGGCGTGTCTTTCTGCGTCGAGCCGGGGCGCGCGGCCTACGTTCCGCTCGCCCATCGTTACGCGGGCGCGCCGCGGCAACTCGAGCGCGGTTCGGTGCTCGCGCGGCTCAGGCCGTGGCTCGAGGACCCCGGCCGCGCCAAGCTCGGGCAGCACGCGAAATACGACATGCACGTGTTCGCGAACCACGGCGTGCGGCTGGCGGGCGTCACGCACGACACGCTGCTTCAGTCCTACGTGCTGGAGAGCCACCAGCCGCACGACATGGACAGCCTCGCGTTGCGCCACCTCGGCGTGAAGACCATCACCTATGACGAGGTGACCGGAAAGGGCGCCGCCCGCATCGGCTTCGAGCAGGTGGCGGTGGAGCGTGCGGCCGAGTACGCGGCCGAGGACGCCGACATCACGCTGCAGCTGCATCGCGCGCTGTCCCCGCAGATCGAGCCCGACGCGAAGCTCGCGCGCATCTACCGGGAGCTCGAAATGCCGCTCGTCGAGGTGCTGTTCAGCATGGAGCGCCACGGCGTGCTGCTCGACACGCGGCTGCTCGCGGAGCTCTCGCGCGAGTTCGGCGCCGAGATGGCGCGGATCGAAGGCAAGGCCCACGAGCAGGCGGGGCAGCCGTTCAACCTCAACTCGCCGAAGCAGATCCAGGAGCTACTCTTCGAAAAGCAGGGATTGAAGCCGGTGAGAAAAACGCCGTCGGGGCAGCCCTCCACCGACGAGGAATCGCTGGAGGAGCTCGCGCTCGATCATCCGTTGCCGAGACTGATCCTCGATTACCGGACGCTCGCCAAGCTGAAATCCACCTACACCGACAAGCTGCCCGGGATGATCAACGCGGCCACGGCGCGCGTGCACACCAACTACGCGCAGGCGGTGGCGGTGACCGGCAGGCTTGCGAGCAACGAGCCCAACCTGCAGAACATCCCGATCCGCACCGCGGAAGGCCGCCGCATCCGGGAAGCATTTGTCGCGCCGCAGGGCAGCCACATCGTCTCGGCCGATTACTCGCAGATCGAGCTGCGGATCATGGCGCACATCTCGCAGGATGCAAGCCTGCTCGCGGCGTTCGCGGCCGGAGAGGACATTCACCGCGCCACCGCGGCGGAGATCTTCGGCGTGCCGGCGGCCGAGGTCGGCGGCGAGCAGCGGCGCTACGCGAAGGTGATCAACTTCGGGCTGATCTACGGGATGTCCGCGTTCGGGCTCGCGCGGCAGCTCGGGCTCGAGCGCGCCGCGGCGCAGCAGTACATGGACCGCTATTTTGCGCGTTACCCGGGAGTCGCGGAGTACATGCAGCGCACGCGGGAATCCGCGCGGGACCAGGGCTACGTCGAGACCGTGTTTGGTCGCCGCCTCTGGCTGCCGGAGCTCCGCAGTTCCAACGGAGCGCGCCGGCAGGGCGCGGAGCGCGCCGCGATCAACGCGCCCATGCAGGGCACCGCCGCGGATCTCATAAAGATGGCGATGATCGCCGTCGACCGCTGGCTCGCGGAGGGAAAACTGAAATCGAAGCTCATCATGCAGGTGCACGACGAGCTCGTGCTCGAGGTGCCCGATGCGGAACTCGGAGAGGTGAAGCGCACGCTGCCCGGGTTGATGAGCGGTGTGGCGCAGTTGTCAGTACCGCTCATGGTGGATATCGGCGCCGGACCCAACTGGGACCAGGCGCATTAGATCCGTGACTCGTGACTCGTGACGGGCGATAAAAGACGGGGCCAGGTCTCGCATTCACGCAACTTGCGCTATTGCCGGACCCGGCTCCGTCCTTGATCGGCGACTCAATTGTCTTTCTGGTTTTTCTCCGCGTCCTCCGCGGTGAGAGGTCGCTGTCTTATCGGATCGCGCCGAACACCCTTTTCACGATGTCGCTCGTCGCGCCGAGCGGGTTGCTGCGGAACGCTTTCTCCTGCTCGCCGATCATGTAGTAGAGCCCGTCGAGCGCTTTCTGGGTGACGTAGCGCTCGATGGTGGCCTGGTCCTCGCGCACGAGGCCGAGCGCGGCGCCCTGGCCGGCGAGCGAGTTGTACTGCTGTGCGAGACCGACGCGGTCGGTCGCTTTCTTGACGATGGGCAGAAAGCGCTGCGTGAGCTGTGACTGGGTGGCGCGGCGGAAGTACTCGGTCGCCGCGGTGTCGCCCCCGGTGAGTATCTTTCTCGCGTCCTGAACCGTCATCTTCTTCACGGCGTCCGCCAGCAGCGCCTTCGCTTCGGGAACCGCCGCTTCGGCGGCCCGGTTCATCGAGAGCACGAGCTCGTCGGCCTGGCGCTGCATGCCCATGAAGCGCATGGCGCCTTCGATGCGCTGCAGCGACGGAGGCAGCGGAATCTTCACGCTAGGGTTGCCGAAGTAGCCATTCTCGACCCCGAGCTTGGCGACAGCGGCGATCGAGCCGTCGTTGAGCGCCTGCTTCAGCCCGCCGACCTGGTCGGCATTGCTGATTCCTTCGAGCGCTGCCGTGGCTTGAACGCTGATGACGAGGAATGCGAGAAAGCCTGGAATACGCGACATGGTGTGATCCTCCTGTTTCGCGATGAAGAAGACGGTGCGAGGCGCCGGGGGCGCCCGTGTTGCTGTCCGGACCCGCTCAGCCGATCCCGGCTTCGCGGGCCTGCTGGTCGGCGTGGTAACTGGAGCGCACCAGCGGGCCGCACGCCGCGTGCATGAAGCCCATCTCCCGTGCGCGGCGCGCGTATTCCTCGAATACCGCGGGCTCGACGTAACGCGCGACGGACAGGTGGTGCGCGGAGGGCTGCAGGTATTGCCCGATCGTGAGCATGTCCACGTCGTGCGCCCTCAGGTCGCCCATCACCGAGACGATCTCCTCGTCGTCCTCGCCCAGGCCGACCATGAGTCCCGATTTGGTCGGCAGATGCGGGAAGCGCGCCTTGAATCCCTGCAGCAGCTTCAGGGAATTGCGGTAATCGGCGCCGGGCCGCGCCTGGCGGTAGAGCCGCGGCACGGTCTCGAGGTTGTGGTTCATGACGTCCGGAGGCGATCCGGACAGGATGTCGAGCGCGATCTCGAGGCGCCCGCGGAAGTCCGGCACCAGAATCTCGATGCGCGTTTGCGAAGAATGCTCGCGCACCGCGCGGATGCAATCGGCGAAATGCTGCGCGCCGCCGTCCCTCAGGTCGTCGCGGTCCACGCTCGTGATCACGACGTAGCGCAATTTGAGGGCGGCGATCGTGCGCGCGAGATTGACCGGTTCCTCGGGGTCCGGAGGCAGCGGTTTTCCGTGCGCGACGTCGCAGAACGGGCAGCGCCGGGTGCACAGATCGCCGAGAATCATGAACGTCGCGGTCCCCTTGCCGAAGCACTCCCCGATGTTGGGACAGGACGCCTCCTCGCACACGGTGTGCAGGCGGTGCTCGCGCAAGATCTGCTTGATCTCGTGGAAACGCTGGCCCGCGCCGAGCCGCACCCGGATCCAGTCGGGCTTGGCGAGCGGCGCCGCCGGCACCACCTTGATCGGGATGCGCGCCGTCTTCTCCCGGCCTTTCTGTTTTTCCCGAGTCGCGCTCATGCCAGCCCGCGGATCAGGTGCCCGACGAGCTGCTCGCCGAGCCGCTCGGGAGGGTCAGTGACGCCGAGATCGCGCGCCTGTGTCACCGCCAGCCCGGGATAGCCGCAGGGGTTGATCGCGTGGAATGGCGCGAGGTCCATGTCCGCGTTGAAGGCGAGCCCGTGATAACAGCACCCGTTCCTCACCCGGAGGCCGACCGCGGCGACCTTTGCGCCGTCCACGTACACTCCGGGTGCCTCGTTGCGTCCCGCGGCGGCGATGCCGTGGATGGCGAGCAAGTCTATCACTGCCTGTTCCATGATCCGCACCAGGGCGCGCACCGCAAGACCGCGGCGCCGCAGGTCGAGCAGCAGGTAGACGACGCTCTGTCCCGGTCCGTGGTAGGTGATCTGCCCGCCGCGGTCCACGCGGAGAACGGGTATGCCGTTCTCCGCGCGCGGGCGATGCTCGTCGCGACCGGCCACGCCCAGGGTGTAGACGGGCCGGTGCTCGAGCAGCCACAGCTCGTCCGGTGTCGCGCGCGTGCGCGCAGCCGTGTATTCCTGCATCGCGCGCCACGTCGGCTCGTAGTCCACCCGGCCGAGGCGGCGCACGCGCAGGTCCAGCGCGCCTTCGTGCGCGGCTGCGGGCTTCTCGATTGCGATCGTGGCCATGGTCATAACGATCCCGGCGAGCCGCGTGTTGAACGGCGATCGATTCGTCCGTTCCAACACGCGGACTTAAACCGGCGCGACGCGTCCGGTTTAAGGGTTGTTAGATGATAAGAACGGTAGCAAAATGCCGCAACCCAGGCAGCGAAAAACCCCCGGTGCCGACAACATGATATTGACCCGAGTCTCGTCCATTTCGTTCCTGGCATGTGCCGCGCTCGCGTGCGGCGCGTCCTTTGCCGCGGATCCCTCCGGCGACTACGCGACGGACCTGGGGCGGGTGTACGGCACCTATCAGGTCATACTCGCGGTGAAGGAAGCGTGCGAAGGCGCGCATGCGGACCGCGCCAAGCCGAACCAGGCGGCCTACGCCGAGTGGCAGAAACGCCACCAGGCGCTGATCGAGGAGCTCGAGCGCCATTACACGGCATTGGTCCGTGGCGCATCCACGGATGCGAAGGACTACGCACGCAACGTGGGCAAGTACGAAGGCGCGCTGCTTGCCAGCCGGCAGGAGAATCAGAGGCAATTCCTGGCGCAGGACCCGAAGCATGTTGCGCAGGAGTGCCGGGATTTTCCCGCGTATCTCAAGAGCGAGGATGCGGACCTGAGAAAGCGGCACGCCGAGGAGCTCAAGACCATCCGCAAGCGCAAGTGAGTCCGGCGCTGCGGCGCAGGGTACCGGGGTACAATTGCGCGGGTCGGACGTGAACGAGGAGATACGCGATGGGCAAAGGTGACCGGCGCACTCGCCGCGGCAAGCTCTTCCGGGGCAGCTACGGCAAGACGCGCCCGGGGAAGCGAAAAAAGAAGGCTCCGGCGAAGAAGGCCCGGTGAGTAGAACCTATTTCATGTATAGGCACGTGTGCGACGGAGGCGATGCGGGATGCAGTTCAAGGAGGAGGGCCCGAAGGAATATGTCGATATTTCGAGGGTCCCCGACGAAGAAATGCGCCCGGATCGCCCCGTCCCTGCGGGTTGCGGCCAGGACGGCCGGCTGCGTCGTTGCC
>Ga0194128_10000049_pt1 | contig 180546 bp, 155 predicted proteins | sample TA2KigCa65mmetaG_FD_148650 | JGI IMG/M metagenome (GOLD analysis project Ga0194128, IMG submission 148650) | Freshwater microbial communities from Lake Tanganyika, Tanzania - TA2015037 Kigoma Deep Cast 65m | ecosystem: Environmental > Aquatic > Freshwater > Lake | place: Tanzania: Lake...
GCGCCGGGCGACCGCCCGGCGCGGGCGATGTCACGAGCGCTGGCTGCGCCAGCGCCGCCGCGGCCGCGGCGACGATGCCGGCGCGGAGCGCGAGCAAGCCGACATCGGTCAGGCGGTGACGCCTGACCGATGTCGGCGGGGTGCGCGGCAGGAAGCGGACCGTCGGGAACACCTGACGGTCCGCTTCGTGGCGCGCGAGCCAGTGCACCAGCACCGGCAAGGCGACCGACACGACACCAATGAGCGCCAGGGGCGCCAGCCACGTCATGCCGGCTGCCCTCGTTTCAGCAGATAGGCGCGTAGGGCGTCCGACGGTTTGTCGTCGGTCGTCACCAGCGCGTAGTCGAGACCATCACGACGGGCGCTCGTCCGCCACCGTTCGAGAAACGCGGCCATCTGTTCGCGATACACGCCACGCGCCGCCCGCACATCCACGACCACGCGCGCGCCCGACTCCAGATCTTCAAACTCCACGTCGGACGTGAACGGCAAATCCACTTCATCGCGCGACACGACCTGCAACACCGCCACGTCATGCCCGCGCCGAGCGACGCGACGCAGTTCCACGCGCGTCGCCTCTTCCGCATCATAAAAATCGGAGATCGCCAGAATCACCCCGCGCCGGCGCAACAGGTCAGCCGCGCGCGCCAGCCCCCTCGCTGGATCCCATGTGGCCGACGAAGTCAGCCGTTCCAACTGCGCCAACAACAATCGCAAGTGCCCTCGACCACCACGCGCGGGCATCCACACCAGCTTCTCTCCCTGCATTGTCATCAGCCCGACCGCATCGCCGGAGTTGATGATCAGATGCGCGAGCGCCGCCGCCATGAGGACGGCATAACGGAACTTCGACACCTCGACAGGGGGGTACGCCATCGACGCACTCGTATCTACCACGAGCACCACCGACATGTTGGTGGTTTCCCGGAACTGGCGCGTGTAGAGACGGTCGGTGCGCGCGAGGATTTTCCAGTCGAGGTACTTGAGGTCGTCGCCAGGACGATAAGCGCGGTACTGGCTGAACTCGTTGCTGAATCCGTGGAACGGGCTGCGATGCTGCCCGCTGCGGGCGCCTTCCACGATGAGGCGCGCGGCGAGTTCGAGATCGTCGATCGCCGCAACGACGGCAGGATCGAGCAACGCGGTCACGGCCTGACAGATTCCAGCAGGCGGCTGATGACCTGATCCGGATCGATGCCGTCCGCTTCCGCCTGGAAATTCAACAACAGTCGATGGCGAAGCACCGGGGCCGCCACCGCACGGATGTCATCCAGCGCGGGCACACTGCGACCATCCATCAAGGCCAGTGCCTTCGCACCCAGGAGCAGTGACTGTCCCGCACGTGGCCCTGCGCCCCACTTCACCCACTCACGGATCACCTGTGGCGCCGTTTCATCAGCCGGTCGGGTTGCGCGAACCAGCCGTAACGCGTACGACACGACGTTCTCCGCCGCCGGCAGGTCGCGCACAAGCGCTCGCGTCGCTTCGAGTTCGGCACCAGTCGCGACAGGGGAAATCGTCGCGCCGGCCCCACTCGTCGTCTCCGACAGAATCCGGCGTTCTTCGTCAACGCCTGGATAGTCGATGACCACGTTGAACATGAAGCGATCGAGTTGGGCCTCAGGCAGCGGGTGCGTGCCTTCCTGCTCGATCGGGTTCTGCGTCGCGAGCACAAACAACGGGCGCGCGAGTGGGTATCGTGTGCCGCCGACGGTGACCTGGAATTCCTGCATCGCTTCAAGCAGCGCCGCCTGTGTCTTGGGCGGCGTGCGGTTGATTTCATCAGCGAGGATGATGTTCGCGAAGATCGGCCCCGGGATGAACCGGATCTCGCGTTTGCCGGTACTGACGTCTTCCTCGATGACGTCGGTGCCGAGGATGTCGGACGGCATCAGGTCCGGCGTGAACTGAATACGGCTGAACTTCAGGTCGACGGCCTGCGCCAGTGTCTTGATCAGCAGCGTCTTGGCAAGACCGGGCACCCCTCGCAACAGCACGTGGCCGCCGGCGAGCAGGCAGATGAGCACTTCGCGCAGCACCTGCCGCTGGCCGATGATGACGCGCGAGACTTCCTGTTCCAGGCGCCCGACAAGCGCGGCGGACTGTTCAAACGGCTGGCGGACGCTGGGACCTTCGTGCATGCGCGCTCATTTTAATCCCGGAACTGCGGCCAAATTGAGCGCCCTCTTCGATCAGCGGACCGAGTCTGCCGGAGACGTCGGCATCGCAGTTGGCTGACCGGATGACTTCCAGCCAGTGCACGGCCTGTCTGCTGCCGTTCCGGCACAGGTCGTAGACGGCGACCTGTGGAGACGCTGGCCCCGGCCGAAACAGCGCACCGCGAGCGCATGCGCACCGAGCACCCAGCGGTACTATTGAGTCCATGACCGGACTGAATGACCCCATCCTTCCAGGACCTGGGGCGACCGACTACGAACGCTATCTCCGCACCGACGAACTCCTCAGCCTCCAGAAGCGCCCGGAAGACATGGCGCATCGCGACGAACTGTTGTTCCAGACCATCCACCAGGCCTCCGAGCTCTGGATGAAGCTCGCCTGTTTTGAGTTGGAGACCGTCGTCGCGCAGCTGGCCGAGGGCCAGATCTGGCCGGCCGTGCGATTGATGCGGCGCGCGGTCGCAGCCCTCGACCACGTCAGCGAATCCACCATGATGCTCGAGCACCTGGCTCCGTGGGATTACCACGGAGTGCGCACCCAGCTCGGACATGGCAGCGGCTTCGACTCTCCGGGCTTCCGGCGAATTCACGACTTGTCCCCAAGGCTGGGCCGGACCTTCGAGGCGGCGCTGCAGCGGCGCGGTGTCACGCTGCACGACCTGTATCGCCACCAGGACGCGCACCCGGATCTTTTCGAATTGGCCGAATGCCTCATTGATTGGGATCAGCGCTTGGTGATGTGGCGCACGCTCCATCTCAAGCTGGTGGAGCGCGTCATCGGCGGTGGGGTCATCGGCACCCAGGGCACACCGGTCGAGGTGCTCAGCCGGCGTCTGGATGTCCGATACTTCCAGGACTTGTGGGATATCCGGAACGGGCTGACCGCCGAAGCCGGCACCAGTCCGCGGACCCCCTGAGGCTGCGCGCCGTCCAATCGCCCATACGCCGATTTCGCACAACGTCCGCCGCCCTCCTGATTCCGGCCGCTGTCGTCTCGACCGCCTGCAACCTGCGGATTTCGACGGATGTGGAGGCCAAGGACACGTGGACGCGCAGTTACCCCATCACGGCCGCCGGATCCCTGTCGATCAGCAACGGCAACGGCAGGATCACGATCGATGCCACCGACATCCAGACCATCGAGGTGACCGCGGAACGGATCGTGAGGGCCGGCACTGAGGAAGTAGCCAACGCACAGCTGAAGTTGTGGGACATCCAGGAACAGGTCAGTGCGGACAGCGTGTCCCTCGACAGTTTCACACGCGGCCTGACCGCAAGACCCTCTCGCAATGCCCACTACACCGTGCGTGTGCCGCGTGGCCTGGCGGTGACGCTGAAGTCGTCGAACGGGGACGTCACCGTCACCGGGCTCACCGGTGCGTTCAGCGCCTCGGCATCCAATGGCAAGATCGTCGGGAACGACCTGCACGGCAGCGCGCAGGCGTCCACGACCAACGGCGTCATTCATCTCACGATGGCCGCGATCAGCGAGGGCGGCGTCTCCGCACAAACCACCAACGGACAAGTGATCGTGACGCTGCCGCGCTCGGCCAACGCGAACCTCACGGCGCGCGTCACCAACGGCGCCATCTCGCACGAAAATCTGGATGTGCAGGTCGTGGAAGAATCACGCCGCCGCTTCGATGGCCGCCTCGGCACAGGCGGCCCAACCGTCCGCGTCGAAACCACCAACGGCGAAGTCCGGCTCGTCGGACGCTGATCAACTCACAACGAGGCATGGAGACATGGAGTTTCAGAAAACAAACACCTCCATGTCTCGCTGTGAATTTGTCCTTAACGTCTTCGCTTCTTGATTTGCGCGAGTAGCTTTGTGAGCACCGTGCCGGGGCCGACTTCTTCGAACTCCGGCTCCGGCTGATCCAGTAGAAACACCATCGATTCGAGCCAGCGGACGGAGTTGCCGATCTGTTCGGACAATGTCTGCCGCACGAGATCCGCCTCGTACGGTTTGCCACTCACGTTCGAAATGACCGGGATGTGTGGCGTGCCGAAGTCGATGTCCTGCAGGAACGCCGCAAACATGGCCTGCGGCTCCCGCATATAGCGTGAGTGGAAAGGTGCGCTGACGTTCAGCGGAATGTAGGCGCGCACACCGGCGGCCTCGAATTGTTCCTTGACGATGGCGAGATCGTCCTTGGGACCGGCGATCACGGTCTGGTCGTAGGAATTGAAGTTGGCGACGTCGATGCGACGCCCCGCTTCGGTGCTGTTGAGCACTTCCTGGATTCTGATCGGTTCCAGGCCGATGACCGCGGCCATGCCGCCGCCACTCACCTTCCCCATCATGTCGCCGCGGCGCTGCACCATGCGCAGACCGGTGGCAAAGTCGAAGACGCCAGCGGCCTGAAGCGCGTTGTATTCCCCGAGACTGTGCCCGGCCACAAAATCCGGCGCCGCCGCGCCTCCGTCCTGCCGCGCGCGATACGTCAGCGCGTTGACTGTATACAACGCCGGCTGCGTGAACTGCGTCAGCCCGAGTTCGCTGCGCGGATCGTCCACGCACAGTTCACGAATCGAATATCCCAGCACCGCGTCGGCCTGATTCGTCCAATCGGGATACCGATCAAACAACTCCGCGCCCATGCCTTTTGACTGTGACCCTTGCCCTGGGAATAAACACACCTTCGTCATGCACGACATGGTACTTACGGTGGTGGTCCATGGTCCAGAGTCCAGGGTCCCGGGGTTCAGGGGCCGCACGCGATACCATGACCAGCGTGTTGCCCGCTCCTTCGGCCGATCACCTCGTAATCGCCTGGACCGACGCGCGTGGGTTGGCGCCTGCGACGGCGGCAGACTGGGTGCGGGCGCTGCCTGAAGACGAACAGGCACGATTCGGCAAGTATCGCCATGCTCCGAGTGCACACGAATTTCTCGTCGGCCGGCTGCTGGCTCGACGCTGGATTACAGCGCTGACGGGCACACCTGCCTCTGGGATTGTGCTGGTCGAAGGATCTCGGGGGCGGCCGATGATCGCGGCGCCGGTCACGACATTCCAGTTCAACCTTGCACATTCGGGCGGCGTGGTGGCGTGCATCCTGTCCGACGGACGAGAGGCCGGCGTGGATGTCGAACACCTCGATCGGCGCCCGGTGCCGTCCGACCTGTGGCACCGGTTCTGTGCGCCGGCCGAGATCGCCGACATCGAGGCGCAGCCAATCGAGGCGCGGCAGCACCGGTTCCTGACGTACTGGACGCTCAAAGAGGCCTATCTGAAAGCGCGCGGCCTCGGCATCGCCGTGCACCTTGCCGACGTGGCGTTTTCACTGACCGGCCCTCATCCGGCCATCGGGTTTCGTGACTCACTTGTCGGCACCTCGGCCGACTGGGCTTTCGGCATGTTCGAGGCCGGTCCGCGCCATCTGATTTCCTGGGCGACGCCCCAGACACCGGGCACCTCATGTCCCTCGGTTGGCGTCCGTCACATTGCGGTGGATGCACTGGATCCGGCGTCCTGATGCGCCTCCTCGCCATCAGCGACCTCCACCTCGGACACGCCCGCAACCGCGAAGCGCTTTCGGAGATGAAGGCCCACCCCGACGACTGGCTCATCGTCGCAGGCGACGTCGGCGAAAAGGCCGACCACCTCGTGTTTGCCCTCGAGCAACTGACCCCACGAGTCGCCAAGGTCATCTGGGTCCCCGGCAACCACGACCTCTGGTGCCCACCCGACGCCACCGACCGCACCCGCGGCCAGGCGAGGTACGACGAACTGGTCGCCATCTGCCGCACCTTCGGCGCGGTGACACCCGAGGATCCGTACGCGCAGTGGTCCGGCACGCTCAAGCTCAGTGTGCCCTACGAGGATGGCGGCCACCCAACCCTACCCAACCACCCATCCGCCCACCCGCCCATCTACGTGTGCCCGTTGTTCTGCCTGTACGACTACACCTTCCACCCCCGCAGCATCACCGATCCGGTGGCCTGGGCGAAAGAGACAGGCGTCGTGTGTGGTGACGAGTGGATGTTGTCACCGGAACCGTGGCCATCACGCAGCGCGTGGTGTCATGCGCGCGTGGACGCGACCGAAGCGCGCCTCCGTGCGCTTCCGGCTGACGCAGACACAATTCTGATCAGTCACTGGCCGCTTCGTTACGATGTGGCGCGTCCACCACGTGTGCCGAGGTTCTCCGTCTGGTGCGGCACCACACGGACTGAACACTGGCCGACACAGTTTCGTGCGCGCGCCGTGGTCAGCGGCCATCTGCACCTGCGCACCTCGTTGACGCGCGACACTGTGCCTCATCTTGAAGTGTCGTTGGGCTATCCGCGCGACTGGACACACGATCGCGGCATCGACTTTTATCTGCGCGAGATTCTGCCGAACACGGACTCCCGTTTTGTTCCTGCGCGAGATCCGTTTATGATTCCGTATTCATGAGGCGGCTGCGCGTCCTACTCCTCATCCATCATTACCTGGTGCCACCCGACGATGTGTCGGGAGTTGAGACGTCCACCCAAGCGTGGCGCACGGAGTACGACGTCCTGAAGACGTTGCGTGACGACCTGAAGCACGACGTGCGCGTGCTCGGCGTCGCCGATGAACTGACGCCGATCAAACAAGCGGCCGAAGACTTCAAGCCGCATATCGTCTTCAACCTCCTTGAAGCGTTTCATGAAGTCGGCACCTACGACCAGAACGTGGTGTCGTATCTCGAGTTGCTGCGGTTACCCTATACCGGCTGCAACCCCCGGGGCATGATCCTCGCGCGCGACAAGGCACTTTCCAAGAAACTTCTGCAATACCACCGCATCTCGGTGCCGGAATTTGCCGTGGCCCGCCGGGGACGCAAGTTCAAGCTGCCAAAGCGCATGCCGTTCCCGCTGATCGTCAAGTCGCTGACCGAAGAAGCCTCGATCGGCATTTCGCAGGCGTCGGTGGTCGAGGATGAACGGCGTCTGATGGAGCGCATCCAGTTCATCCACGACTCCATTTCGACCGACGCCATCATCGAGCAATACATCGAAGGCCGCGAGCTCTACTGCTGCATCGTCGGCAACGAACGCCTGCAGGTGTATCCGATCTGGGAGATGTTCTTCGAGAAGATGACGGACCGGCAGCACCGGATCGCCACCTCTCGCGTCAAGTGGAGCAGCAAGTATCAGGACAAAGCAGGCATCATGACCGGCGCGGCTGAACCGTTGCCAGACGGCGTGATGGAACGCTTGCCCGCCATGTGCAAGCGTGTGTACCGGTCACTCATGTTGAGTGGCTACGCCCGCATCGACATGCGCCTGGATGGCACAGGTCGCGTGTGGGTCATCGAAGCCAACCCGAATCCCCAAATTGCCAACGGCGAAGACTTCGCCCGCGCCGCCGACATGGCCGACCTCAGCTACCCGCAGCTCATTCAGCGGATTCTGACGGCCGGGTTGCGATGGGAACCGGAGCGGATGGGGCAATGATCGCCTCCCAATGCTGCGGCTGCAACGACAACGGCCAGTATTTCTTCCGCAGCAGCACGATGTGGACCTTATAGTCGGTCCGATCAAATTCCTTGTTCAGCAGGCGCTGGCGTAAGCACCGGATTTCGTAGCGATATAAGTCATTGAGCGCGTCGCGCACCAGGAGCGGCGGCGTCTGCGGCGTCGGCGCCAGGCCGAACGCCGGAAGCGCCGTGAGGAATTCCTGCGGATAGGTCCACGTTCTGCCCGTCATGTACAATCCGGCTGCCTTCAAGGAGTTTGCCATGTTCCGCAGAACGTTTCTTCCCCTTCTGATTCTCGGCCTCGTGGTCGCCTACCCGATGGCGCAGGGTCAGCAGGACACCATCGACAAGGCCGTCAACACGCGCATCCGTGCGGAAGGGATGAACAACTCCCAGATCATGCACACGATGCACTACCTGACGGATGTGTATGGGCCGCGCCTGACCGGGTCCCCCAACCATGAAAACGCGGCGAAGTGGGCCGTGCAGCAGATGGAGACATGGGGCATGACCAACGGCAAGCTCGAGCCGTTCGAGTTCCGCACCACGGCTGGGATCGTCCCCAACGGCGGCTGGCTGAATGAAAAGGCATCGGGGCACATCCTGTCGCCGGTCAAAGACAACCTGGTGTTTGAGGTCATGGCGTGGACGCCCTCCACAACAGGTACCGTGACTGCCGAAGCCGTGCATCTGGTGACGCCGCTCGGCCCTGTCGTGGAAGCGCCGGTCTCGGCGAACGTACAGGGTGGCGGCGGCGCGGGACGCGGCACGGCGGTGCAGCGCCTCGGTCCGACCGAGGACGAACTGAACGCTTACTTCAAGTCGATTGAGGCGAAGGTGCGCGGCGGCATCGTGCTCGTCGGCAGCCACACGCAGGTGGATTTCCAGGAGAATCCACCCGCGAAGCGCCGTGATGACGAACAGGTGAAGGCCCAGTTTACCCCGGACCCCAATGCGGCAGCGGCGACCGCCGGACGCGGCGGCCGTGGTGGCGCGCCTGCCGGTCGCGGTGGCGCCGCCCGTGGTGGCGCCCCCACAGCCCCGGCGGGCCCCGCACGCCTCTCGGCTGGTGAAGTGACGAACCGGGTGAACGACTTCCTCGTGGCGGCCGGTGCCGGCCTCCGAATCAACGACGCCGGGCGCATGCACGGCATCATCTCGACGTTTGCGTACTCGGGCTACGACCACACCAAGACCGTGCCGACGGTGGTCCTCCGCAACGAGGACTACGGCCGCATCACGCGCATCATGGCCAACGGCACGCCCGTGCGCCTCGAATTCAACATCGTCAACAACCACTATCCGGCCGGCAAGACGTCCTACAACGCGGTCGCGGAAATCCGCGGCACCGACAAGGCCGACGAAGTGATCATGCTTGGTGGCCATCTCGATTCGTGGCACTCGGCGACCGGCGCCACGGACAACGCCATCGGCAGCGCCATCATGATGGAAGCCGCGCGCATCCTGCAGGCGCTCAACCTCAAGCCGCGCCGCACGATTCGCGTCGCACTCTGGGGTGGCGAAGAACAGGGCCTAATCGGGTCGCGCGCGTATGTCGCGCAGCACTTCGGCAGCTTCGAAGACCCGCTGCCGGAGTACGCGAAATTCAACGGCTACTTCAACATCGACTCCGGCACAGGTCGCGTACGCGGGATGTCGGTCTTCGGCTCGCCGGAGACCGCGCGCATCCTCGCACAGTACCTGAAGGAGTTTGAGGACTTCGGCATCTACGGCGCGACGGCGACGACCAGCCGGGCGACCGGGGGCACGGACAGCACCTCATTCAACGCGGCCGGCCTGCCCGGCATCGGCGCCAGCCAGGACCCCATCGAGTACAACAGCCACACCTGGCACACCAACCTCGACACCTACGAACGGATCGTTGAAGACGATGTGAAGAAGTCGGCCGTCATCGTGGCCTCGGCGATGTATCACCTCGCGATGCGCGACGAAATGCTGCCGCGCCTCGACAAGGCCTCGATGCCCGCGCCGCCCGGGGGCAGGGGCGGAGGCCAGCCGCAGCAATAACGCGGCTGGAAGACAGTTGAGTGTGGTTGGGTAGGGTTGGGTAGGGTTGGGTGGCACCCAACTTCACCCAACCTCACCCTACCTCACACAACCCCGCTCAGCGAAGCCCCTCTGTCGCTGAGAGCAGAATGCCGTTGAACAGGAACTTGAACGTGCCGTGTGGCTGGGAGCGGAACGCGATCTCCGGGCCGAACACGTAGAGTCGGCCCTTCCCCACTTCGGCTTCGAACGCCGCAATCCCGTCCTTCAGATAGCCCTGTCCCCACGCCCACCCGCTGAGTAGTGGCGTCGCCGTATTGAAGTAGGCGATCGTCTTCACGCCACGTGACGCGGCCGTCGGACCGAACTTGAACGTGGGGCTGTTGTCGAAGAACACGTTGATCTCGGCGGGCAGTCCGTGCGCGAGCGCTGCGGTAAGGTCCACCGCCGCACGCAGCACCGAGCCAGGCACATAGAACTTGGTGCCCGGCAGCGGCACATCGGCACCGTCCTCGCCGCGCTCCACCAGGTGACTCTGCACCGGCAAATCGAAGTGCGCGGCGATGTTCGTGGACGCGCTGCCGATCGTCATGACGGTGCCACCACCCTCGACGAACTCCTTGATTTTCGCCATGGTCGCCGCAGTGACCGAGCCCTGACGGGCGCGGAGCTCGGCCGGGATCTCCGGACCGGCGCCCCCGGCGGGTGCCCCTCCACGGCCTCCCCCCCCACCACCGACACCGCCCCGGCCCGCGCCGCCACCGGCACCCGCAGCCACCTGCGGGATACCGCCGTCGTTGAACACCAGGATGTCGAACTTCTCACGCAGGTTGCCGGCATCGAGCATCGGGGGATACACCACCGTGTACGGAAATTCGAAGTTCTCAAAGACCAGTCGGGTCCAGCCCGACGGCATCATGCCGCCGTACTGGTCAAACAGGCCGATGCGTGGAGCCCGAAGCACGGTCATGCGGCCGGTGGGCGCTGACGTCGCCACCGTGAACGACACGCCAAGTTCGACCGCCATCCTGTCGATCGCCGCGCGGGTGGTCGGCTTCGCCTGCACGTAGAACGTGCCTTGCCCGAGCGGGCCTTCCGCGAGCCACGACACGGTGTCGCCGTTCTTCAGCAGACGGTTCACCACCACGAACGAGTCGTTCGCGCCATGGTTGAAGAAGTATCCGGCCGCCTGTTGTCCGCCGATGATGCGGCCGGCGGGGTTGGCGGCCATGCCGGTCACCGTTTCCAGCGGGCCGTTCACGACGTCGAGCGATCGATCGAACTGGATGCCCATCTGCATCGCGAGCGTGTAGCCGGCGCTGTCGTACGGACGGTTTGGCGGTCCGCCGGGATACGGGAAGTCATCGGGGTGATCCTGCGGCTCAAACATGTCGAGCACGTGTGCGCGGAACGCCTGCGACGCCTTCACCACATACGAATTGGCCGGGTACTGCTTGCCGTTCGCCGAGAACGGCGCCGTGGCGCGATGCACGGTGACGCCGGTCTTGATGAGCGCGTTCATGAACTTGGTCGCCGTGCCGAAGTCCGGCTGGTCCGCCGTGATGATGAACGCTTTGGGATCACGGAACGACGGATCGCGCAGTTCGTTCCAGTACGGGCTCTCGGCCTCGGCTCCGGCGCCGGCACCAGAGGCAGCCGCACCACCGGCACCAGCCCGGCCACCGCGGCCTGCGCCGCCGGCCGCCGCCATCTTCGCCTGCACGGCGCCCACACGACGCGGGCTGGGCGTCCACGTGTCGATGGTGCCGTTGCGAATCTGATCACGGCCCATCTGGTAGATGTTGTAGAGGAACGTCTCGCGATACCGCGACGCGAGGTCAAGAATCGCGTAGTTGGCCGTCACCGAGTAGTCCACCGACTGCCGGAAGTGCCACCGCTGCGGTGCAATCGGCGACCACAAGCTTGAGCTCGGCAGCTGCCGGCCAATGACGAACGGAATGCTCGTCGGATTCGGACCGCCGATGGTCTCGGTCAGGATGCCGATGATGTTGTGGAAGTAGGCCGTCGTGCGAAGGCCGCCGTTCCACCACGTGGAATAGTTCGCGCCCTGCCGCGACGTGACACCGGGCTTGTTCTCGGCGAGAAACCGTGTCGCCATCGCCGACCCCACGAGGTCGATGCCGGCAGGAATCAGCGGGTGAAAGTTGTAGTTGAACGGGTCACGGAACGGCGGCGCAAACATCACCGTGCCGGCCGGGCCTGTCTGGTGGTGGTTGTACATGATCTGCGGAATCCACTCCCGGTAGAGGATCCGGTTCATGTTCGTCGACTCATCAAGCGCCGACATGTAGAAGTCGCGGTTGTTATCGTGGCCGGCGTACTTCTGATACAGCGACGGAATGCCGCCGGTGCTGCGTTGCTCGGGCACCGGGTTCCGCATGTACCAGTCGGACACCAGTTCCATGCCGTCAGGGTTCGCATGGGCGGCCAGGATGACCACGTCGTTCAGAATGCGGACGGTCTCTTCATCCGTGCGGCTCGCCAGCTGATACACCGTCTCGAGCAGCTGCTGCGCGCCGAGCACTTCCGTGGCATGCAGGCCGCCGTCGATCCAGACCACCGCCTTGCCTTCCTTCGCCAACGCACGAGCTGTCTCGTCGGTCAGCCCTTCCGCCGTGGCCAGCCGCGTCGAAATTTCGCGGAACCGCTCCAGGCGGCGGTGATTCTCCGGCGACGTGATGATCATCATCAGCTGCGGCCGGCCTTCGGCCGTCTTGCCGATCTCGGCCAGCTTCAACCGCGGCGATTCCTTCTCGATCTTTCGCCAGTACGCCTCGAACTGCGTGTAGGTCGGCAGCACGTAGTCGGCGCCAATGTCATGACCAAAATGCGCCTTCGGCGTCGTCACCGACGCCAGCGTGGCCGGGGCCGGGCGCTGCTGGGCGGCCAGCGGCGCCAGGTGTGAGGTAACCGCGGCACACACCAGTGCCGCGCCAAGGAGGACAGACTGTCGGAATCGATGAGGCATGAATGGTCCCTCCGGGGACGGGCATACCCTACCAGATGGGCGGGTGGGCAGCTGGGCGGATGGACTACGGAACCTCGGAACTCCGGAACTTTGAGACGCGAGCCAGAATCAACAACACCACACCAGCCGCATCGGCCCACAACGCGGGGTGAAATAGCAGCACCCCTCCGACAGCCAGGACCACGCGCACGACGGTGCCGCCAAAGCCCCAGGCGCCCGTCAACGCGGCAGCCAGTGCGGCCGTACCGGCCAGCGCCGTGAGGGAACTCACCACGATGTCGTAGGCGCTCCCCTGCAGCAGGAGTCCCACCCCGCGTGGATCAAGCGTGAATGCAATCGGCACGAGAAACGCCGGCAGCGCGTACTTCCACGTCAGCATCATCGTGCGGAAGGGTCGGCCGCCGGTGAGCGCCGCTGCCGCAAACGGCGCCAGCGCAGTTGGCGGACTCACCTCAGACAACACGGCGTAATAAAACACGAACATATGCGCCGCCGCCGGTGCGACGCCGACTGATGTCAGCGCAGGCACCACCATCACCGCCGCGATGATGTAGGACGCGGTGACCGGCACGGCCAATCCCAGGATCCACACCGCGATCGCGCTCCATAGGACCGTGAGTGCGAGTGACCCACCGGCCATCGCCACGATCAATCCCGCCGCCTTCAGTCCGAGCCCCGTCAACGTGACGATGCCGACGATGATGCCGGCGACGGCGGTTGTCGAGAGCACCGACAAGGCATCAGTCCCACCCGCGCTGAACGCCCCCGCCAGTCGACGCGGCCCGAGGGGTTGCCGCACGACAACGCTCACCCCCACGGCTGCCCCGATCGCCCAGAACACGGCGCGGAACGGCGTGAAGCCGAGGGCCATTAACGCCGCGACCAGGATCAGGGAGGAGAAGTGGAGATAATCCGTTATTGAGGATTGAGGATTGAGGATTGAGGATTGGCGATTGATGGATTGTGGATTGGCGGATTGAGAGCCGGCTTCCGAGGACCGATGTCCGATGTCCGATGTCAAATGTCTTGCATCGCCCTCGATCATCAGCGTGATCGACGCGTAGTAGAGGACCGTCGGGATCGTCGCCATCACCAGTACCTGGAGGTACGAGATGCGCAGGTATTCGGCGATGAGGAAGGCCGCCGCGCCGAGGGTGGGTGGCGAAAGCAGTGCGCCGATACCGGAGGCGGCAAGCATCGCACCAGCGGTATTGGCGGCGAATCCGGCGCGTTTAAGGAGCGGCCACGCCATCGAGCCGAGTGTCACAGTGGTGGCCACACCTGATCCGGACACGGTGCCGAGCAAAAACCCGGCGAGGGACACCGACCTCCCCGTCGACGCCGACGACCGCGCCCCTCCCGCCATCGCGAGCGACCAGTTCAGAAAAAACGTCCCGGCGCCTGACGCTTCCAACACGGCGCCGTAGAGACTGAAGAGCGTGATGTAGGTGACGGCCACATCGAGAGGCACACCATAGATGCCCTCGAGCGACATGTAGAGACTGCCGATGAGGCGCGACAGGTCGTAGCCGCGATGGGCAATCCCCGTCAGTCCCAGCGACACCAGCGATGGCCCGGCGACCGCGTACAGCAGGAATGCCGCCGTCACGATCGGTAGCGCCCAGCCGGTGGTGCGTCGCGTCGCTTCGATCACCACGAGCACGGCCAGCACACCCGCCACGAGATCGCCTCCTGTGGGTGTGGTGGCCCGGTACCAGAACGCGTCCCCTTGCGCGAGGGGCCATCCCAAGCCGAACAACGCTGCGACGACCCACACAAGGTCCACGGCCCCGCCCCATCCGCCCGCTGCGGGCTTGAAGCGCAGACTGGCCCAGACACCGACGAGCAGCATCAACGGGCGGTAGGTCTGCGGGCTGATGGTCATCAGCACCCAGAGCACCGACAGGGCCGAGAGCAGAAACGCGAGAACTGTTGCGGAGGAGACCGACCGCCAGCGTGGTGCGGCGGCCACGTCAGAAGGCAATCTTCAGGGCAATGCCGACGCCGTTCTGATAGTACGTCGCCGACCGTTCGCTGGTCGAGTGTGTGCCGGTCAGGCCCAGCGTGCCGCGACCGTAGGTGGAGGTTCGGAAGATCGTCTTCGACACGTCCCAGTCGAACACGGCGTGCGCAAACGGCACCACGCCCCCACGCGAGTGGCCCGCGCCGATGACGCGCACACGCCCGTCACCGGAGAGTCCCCAGAACAGCGGCCGGGACATCGTGACGCCGAGCATGCCGACCGCCGTCGACGTCTTGAGAATGAGCACCGGCTCGTCGTTCAGCGCCGTGCTGCCCACGCGGCCGGCCACCATGTTTCTGATCACCATGCGACCGGCGCCGACTTCCACGCCGTCGATCAGACCGAACCACCGTCGGTGCGCGGCGCGGGCCGACACCACACCCAGCGAGAGCCACCGGCGATCGTGCCCTTCAAACTGGAAGCCTCCGGTGCGGTAGAGACGTCTGGCGGACCAGACGTGTGAGTGCTCAACATCGGCGGCGATGGTCCACGACTCCGTCGACTGCAGCCGCACACCAAACGTGCCGTACATGAAACCAAGCGCCGAGGTCTCGGAGGGCTGATACCGCAAGCCGGCGCGATAGGCCCCGGAGCGGCCGACACCGATCGCCACGCCGATATGCTGCGGGTCGGTGGTGGTCAACGGCCCGGCCACGCGCATGGCGAGTTGCCAGTCCGCATCGGGCGTCGCGCGTTCGGGTTGGGCAATCAGGGACGGATCGCCGGCGGCCACAGGGACCGGAAGTGCCGGCAATCCCGGCAACACAAGAAGCATCGCAGCCAGGGGCCAGCTCATGACGTTACCTGAAAACACCGAGCCCGTTGTTGAGCAACCAGGTCAGCGAGCCCACCTGGTGCTCCGGCAGATTCCGCGCGGACGCCCCCAACCCCAGTTTGTCTGACGACCAGTCCTGGAACACCACCGAGTGCGGGCGGCCGATCACGCCGCTCACTTCGTACGCCAGCGCCATCGCCGACGCCACGGCGGCCGCATCCGTGCGCCCGTCGTAGCCGGTGACAATGACCTCCAGTTCGATCTGACGCCCCGAGAGAAAATCCCGCAGGCGCTTGAGATCGGCCTTCGTGTTGGTGTCGGCGTTGTAGCGATGACGGACGTCGAAGTCCAGCCGGAAGAACGCGATGTCGACGCCTTCGTTGTCTTCGAGCGCGCGAATGAACGTGAGGATTTCGTCGACCGTGAAATACGGATACGGCTCGATCAGGCCGATGCGCACGTCCGGGTAAGTCGCGCGAAACGAGCGCATGAACGCGGCGACCTGCACGATCGTGTCATCGATCGACAGGTTGCACCGGCCGAAGGGACTGACGCCGCGCACCGGCAGCGCCGCGGTGAACGGCTCGTCCATCGCGACAAACGTCAGATGCGCGCCGGTGGCGTAGACCGGCTGCACGTCCTGAGTCAGCACGCGCGCATTCTCGCGGCCGTCACAGGTGTGCTCCTTGACCGCGCCGGCTTCCACGCCGATCTGAATGTCGTGGTCCTTCAGATACCGGAACGCGCCGCCGGGGACCGCATTCAACAGTTTGCCGACGTTGTTCGGTCCGCAGTTGAGGCACGTGGGGCGCAGACTCTGCTGGTAGAACTGGAAGGCACGCAGTCGAGACCGCGCCTGGCTCCACCGGGGTTGGCCGCCTGGTTCAAACATCGTGGCCAGATCGGTGGACGCCGAGGCGGGCGCCAGAATGGCAAACCGGTCAGCCGGAGGCACCCCGGGACTTGTGGGACGGCCACACCCGGCAACAACGGCCACCAGGGCAGCAACGGCAAACAGCGGGAGCTGGGGCTTCATCGAGCACTCGAACTGTCGGCCAATGACAGACGGCCCATAAGTCTAGTCCTTCCACCCTCGCGAGTGGAAGTAGCGTCGCGCCCCTTCATGGAAGGGTGCCGGGGCCGCCCCTGGGCCTGCGGGCACGGTCAGGTGGCGGGCCTCGGGATGCGCGGCTTCAAGTACCGCTTTCGACCCAAACATCGCCCGCGTCAGCACTTCCACCAGATCGGCCTCGAGTGCTCCGGAGGCCACCAGGACGTTGTCCACGCCGATGACCGTCACGTCGTGGTCAAGTCCACGATAGGCGCCGGTGGGAATCGTGACGGTTCGATACAGCCCAGGACCATGTGTGGCCACCAGTTTCGGCCACAGATCCGCCTGCGGGACAAACACCACCGACAGTCCGGGGGTGGAGACCAGGTCCTGAATCGCCGGCGTCGGCAACCCGCCGCTCCAGAACAGGGCATCCAGTTTGCCGTCCTTGATCGCGCCGGCGCCTTCGCTCGCACCCAGTGCGTGACGCGTGATGTCGGCGCGCGGATTCAGACCCGCCGCGCGCAACAGGCGATCGGCAATCAGTTCGGTGCCGCTGCCTGGCGCCCCCGTGCCAACGACCGTCCCCTTGAGATCGGCGACACGCGTGATGCCACTTCCCTGCCGCGCGACCAGATGAGTCACGTTGGTGTAGAGCATCGCGACGGCCCGAACATCGACCGGCCCCGCCTCCGCAAACGGCCCCGTCCCGGCCACGGCTTCAGCGAGCGTGTCGGCCAGTGTGAACGCCAGATCGGCGCGACCCTGTTGAATCAACTTCAGATTGTCGACAGATGCGCCGGTCACTTCCGCCGTCACCTGCAACCCGGGCACCTGCTCGGTGTAGATGCGCGCCAGCGCGCCACCATACGGATAGTACACCCCGCCCGTGCCGCCCGTGGCGATGGAGAGGAACCGCACATCCCCACCCTGGCCCTGGCCGCCGCAGGCGGCCGCACCCAGCACCAGGCACCATGCACCCGCCTTCGCCAAGGCTACGGCGGGGCAAGCCCGTGCCACCGCACGAGAGCACCGGAGCACCAGAGCACTGAGCACCATGGTTAATCCAGATGCCCCTTTTCAGAATCGCCCATGCGAACATCCCGATGCGGGAAATACTCACGCCAACGCCGCGTCACCGTGGCCGCGATCTCAGGCCGACACGTCACTTCCTCCGGATACCACGGCTTCATGCGCGCATCGATGCACACAGGGCCGCTGTACGCGACGTGATTGCGCACAATGTGCGCGGAGGCCGCGTGAATATCAGCCGCCGGTTCAAACCGCGTGAACGTCGTCCACAGAAAGTTCATCGCGCTGCGCGTGGCGCGCTCGGCTTCATCACTAAGGACCACAAGCGGCCATCCGGCAAATGCGGGATGTGCGGCGATTCGTGCGGGCGCTTCACGATCATCCGCAAAGGCGGGACCGGTGACGACCAGGCAGCCGCCGCAGAAGACGCGCACGTCGGTGACGTCCGACGGCGGCGGCACCGGTGGATGGAACTCGCGCGGCAGATCGCGCACCGGGTCGCCCAACCCGAGCCACACGCCCTTGGACCCTTCGTTGACCTTCGGGCCGCTGTAGTCGAGCGTGTCCATCGACAGATTCGAGAACACGTAGAGGTCCGTCTCCGGATTTGTGCGGGCCAGCACATGTTCGAGCGTCGCGCGGAAGTCGCGCAGGTCCACCGGCTGGTCGGTGACGAGCAGAAACTTCTGGAGCGACAACTGTCCTTCGCCAAGGATGCGGAACGCGCTGGCCATCGCCTCGCGCCGATAGCGCTGTTTGACGATGGCGCCGGCAAGCGAGTGATACCCCGTTTCACCGTACGACCAGAGATCCACCACGGCCGGCATCACCAGCGGGAACAGCGGCGACAGCAGGTCCTGCAGCAAATCGCCGATGAAGAAGTCCTCCTGCCGCGGCTTGCCCACCACCGTCGCAGGGTAGATGGCATCACGGCGGTGCGCCATCTGCGTCACCTGAAACACCGGATAGTCGTGCTCCAGCGAGTAGTAGCCGTAGTGATCGCCAAACGGCCCTTCGGGCTTGCGCACGTGCGGCGCAACCTGCCCCATGAGCGCAAACTCGGCGTTGGCGACGAGTGGATGCGGGTGCCCGTTGGGTCCGGGCACCTGCGCGATCTTCTGGCCGGCGACCAGCGACGCGAGCAACAGCTCCGGAATGTTCTCCGGCAGCGGTGCGATGGCCGACAGAATCAATGCCGGCGGGCCGCCCAGAAACACCGTGGCCGGCAGCGCCTGATTCTTCGCTTCGGCGATTTGATAGTGGAAGCCGCCGCCTTTGCCGATCTGCCAGTGCATGCCGGTGGACGTGGCATCGTGCACGTGCAGACGGTACATCCCGAGGTTCGGACCGCCCTTGTCTGGATGCTGGGTGTAGACCAGCGGCAGCGTTACGAACGGGCCGCCGTCTTCGGGCCAGCATGTGAGTGCCGGCAATCGATCAAGACGGACATCGCGCGTGACGACCTCCGTCACCGGGCCGTCGCTGCGCCGTTTCACTCCGATTTTCGTGGCCGCCAGCGCGACATCCCGTGCGTCCCACAACTTCGCCAGCGTCGGCGGGAGCATCGTTTCCGCCAGATGCACCAGGCGCTTGATGAACGCGAGCGGACGCTGGCCAAACGCCAGTTCGGCACGACGCGGCGTGCCGAACAGGTTCGTCACGAGCGGAAAATCCGCCCCTTTCACATGCGTGAACAGGAGTGCCGGGCCGCCGCCGGCAATCACCCGGCGATGAATCTCGGCCACTTCCTCGACCGGGTCCACCTGCGCACGTACTTCCACCACGTCGCGGTCGCGACGCAAGTGACCGAGGAAGGCCCGAAGATCAGTAAACATAGGTCACAGGAATTCTTACAGGGAGGCACGGCGTCTTAAAGGTTTTTAGTAGCCCTTCTCCGCGCCTCAGCGCCTCCCTGTGATCTCTATCTGGTCAGCTTTCTGTACTTGATGCGATGCGGCTGGTCGGCGTCCGCGCCGAGGCGCCGCTTTTTGTCGTCCTCGTATTCCTGGTAGTTCCCCTCGAACCACTCGACCCGGCTGTCGCCTTCGAAGGCGAGCATGTGGGTTGCAATGCGATCGAGGAACCAGCGGTCGTGCGAGATCACCACCGCGCAGCCTGCGAACTCGTCGAGCGCCAGCTCGAGCGCGCGCAACGTGTCGACGTCGAGGTCGTTGGTCGGTTCGTCGAGCAGCAACAGGTTGCAGCCCTTCTTGAGCAGCTTGGCCAGATGCAGCCGGTTGCGTTCGCCCCCAGAGAGGCTCCCGACCTTCCGCTGCTGATCCCGGCCACGGAAGTTGAACCACGAGCAGTAGGCCCGCGAGTTGACGGTGCGCTTGCCCAATTCGACTTCGTCGTTGCCGTCGGAGATTTCGTCGTACACCGTCTTGTCGGCGACCAGGGCGTCACGCGACTGGTCCACGTACCCAATCTGGACGGTCTCGCCAAGCCTCAGAGTCCCGCTGTCCGGCTGCTCCTGCCCCACCAGCATCCGGAAGAGCGTCGTCTTGCCCGCGCCATTCGGGCCGATGACGCCCACGATGCCGCCGCGGGGCAGCGTGAAGTTGACGCCGTCCATCAACAGGACGTCGCCGTAGCCCTTCTTCAGGTCGCGGGCCTCGACCACCACGTCGCCGAGACGCGGGCCGGGTGGAATGTAGATTTCTACGCGCTCGAGTTTCTCAGTGGTGTCTTCGTTGAGCAGTTGTTCGTACGCGTTGAGACGCGCCTTGCCCTTCGCGTGCCGCGCCTTCGGCGACATCCGGATCCAGTCCAGCTCGCGCTGCAGCGTACGCTGGCGCTTGGATTCCTGCTTCTCTTCCTGCGCGAGCCGGTTCTGCTTCTGCTCGAGCCAGCCCGAGTAGTTGCCCTCCCACGGATACGCCTTGCCGCGGTCGAGTTCAAGAATCCAGCCGGCGACATTGTCGAGGAAGTAGCGATCGTGCGTAATCGCGACCACCGTGCCCGGATACGTGTGCAGGAAGTGTTCGAGCCACGCCACCGATTCCGCATCAAGGTGGTTTGTGGGTTCGTCGAGCAGCAACAGGTCGGGCGCCTGCAGCAGCAGACGGCACAACGCGACACGGCGACGTTCGCCGCCTGACAGTTTGGTGACGTCGGCATCTGCGGGTGGTAGACGCAACGCGTCCATTGCCTGTTCGACGCGCGCGTCGAGGTCCCACGCGTTGGCGGCCTCGATGGCGTCCTGCACGCGCGCCTGCTCCTCGAGCAGCTTGTCCATCGCCTCCGCGGACATCTCCTCGCCAAACTTCGCGTTGATTTCATCAAAGCGCGTCAGCAGGGCGCGTGTTGGCGCCACGCCTTCCTCGACGTTGCCCAGCACGGTCTTGGACGCGTCCAGCTGCGGTTCCTGCTGGAGGAACCCCACCGTCGTGCCCTCGGCCCGGAACGCCTCGCCCAGATAGTGCGGATCGAGCCCCGCCATGATCTTGAGCAGCGTGGACTTGCCCGAACCGTTCGTGCCGATGACGCCGATCTTTGCGCCCGGCAGAAACGACAGCCAGATGTCCTTGAACACCACCTGGTCGGGCGGATGCACCTTCCCCAACCCCTTCATCGTGTAGATAAATTGCGCCATAACGAAACGGGCTATTTTACTCCGCACCGAAGCCCCGCGCTCGCGGGGGCGCCGGCATGGCGGCTTTCGGCGGATCGGGCGTGAAATCCTCGCCCGGATTGATGAACCGGTCCTTCTCGAAGCCGTACTGCTTGTCGTACAACTGGCGGTACCGGCCGGCCCTGTCCAGAAGTTCGTGGTGCGTTCCCCGCTCCACAACCACGCCGCCCTCCAGCACCAGAATCTGGTCGGCCGACTGGATGGTGGACAGTCGATGGGCAATCACAAACGTCGTGCGCCCCTTCCGCAGGGCCCGGAGGCCGTCCTGAATCAGGGCCTCGCTCTCGCTATCGAGACTGGACGTCGCTTCGTCGAGCAACAGGATCTTCGGGTTCGCGAGAATCGCGCGGGCGATGGCCACACGCTGCCGCTGGCCACCTGACAAGCGCACGCCGCGTTCGCCCACCACCGTCTGATACTTCTGGTCGAACCCCTCGATGAACTCATCAGCGTGGGCCACCTGGCTCGCCCGCTTGATGTCCTCGTCGGTCGCCTCGGGGATGCCGTAGGCGATGTTCGCGCCGACGGGCCCACCAAACAGAAAGTTGTCCTGCAACACCACGCCGAGGTGCCGCCGATACTCGCCCAGCCGCAGTCCGGCGAGGTCCCGCCCATCAACCAGCACACGCCCCCTGGTGGGCTGATTGAACGCCATCACCAGACTGAGCAACGTGCTCTTCCCCGATCCGGAGGGCCCCACCAGCGCCGTGGTGCTGCCGGCCGAGGCATGGAACGACACGCCTTTGATGACCGGCGTATCCGGCTGGTACTCGAACCACACATCCTCGAACGTCACCTCGCCGTGAACGTCGGCGACGGTGCTGTGTGACGCGTCATCCGCGTCCTCACGCGCGGTGTCGAGAATCTCGCGGATCCGATCGAGACCGGCAAACGCCTCGGTGATCTGCGTGCCGATGGACGCAATCGACACGATCGGCGCCGCCATCAGGCCGGTGAAAAAGATGTAGCTGATCAAATCGCCGAGCGTCATCGTGCCCTCGGCAATGGCGTTGCCGCCGATCGTGATGATGACGACGCCGATCGCACCGATGACGACGGAGGAAAACGCCGTCGTGGCCGAGACCCCGGTCATCGACTTCGACACGTTGCGGAAGAGCTTGTGCACCCCCCGCGTGAACACCAGATCCTCGCGCCGTTCCGCCGTATAGGTCTTGACGACGCGAATGCCTCCGAGGGCCTCGTTAAGCCGGCCGGTGACATCGGCGGAGATCTTACCGCGTTCACGAAACAGCGGCCGGAGCGACTTGAACGCATATCCGAGCGCGCCGCCAAACACCGCCAGCACCGACAAGGTCACCACCGTCAGCAGCCAGTTGATGTAGAACAGGTAGCCGAGCGCAATGACGGCCGTCACCACGGAGCCCGTCAACTGCGCGAGCCCGGTGCCCACGAGGTTCCGGATGCCTTCGGCGTCATTCATCACGCGTGCGAGGACCTGTCCCGTCTGGTGCTTGTCGAAATAACTCACCGGCAGCCGCATCACGTGTTCTTCCACTCGGCGGCGCATCTCGGTGATCGCATACTGCGCGGTGACACCGAGCACCTGCGAGAGGGCGAACGACGTGATCGCCTGCACGACCGTCGCCGCGCCGACAATGAGCGCCAGGGTCGGCAGCATCTCCACCTTGCCCCGCGTCAGCACGTCGTCGATCAGATATTTCGAAAGGTACGGCAGGACCATGCCGGCCAGCCGGCTGATGATCATGAGCCCGAGGCCAAGCAGGAGCCGGCCGCGGCGAGCCCAGATCAGATTCCGGGCCTCGCCCCAGGCCGCGGACCAGCGGATTTTTTTCTTCTTGGGGGTTTCAGACACTTACACGATTTTACTGTGCTTCGTGCTGGGTGCTTCGTGCTGAGTGCCGGCGCTGGGTGCCTTGTGCTCAGTGCTGGGCACCCGGCACAGCACCGAGCACCCAGCACCGAGCACCCAGCACTACTTCAGATTGACTCTCAACTCACCCACCACCTGCCGGCGCATCAGGTCGCCGAACACGTGCGACTGATACTGCTTGTCCGTCAGGTTGATCGCCTTGACGGTGGCCGTGTAGCGACCGTCTCCCCACTTCACGCCCAGGCTCGCGTTGGTTGTCAGGTGCGCCTGGGTGGTGCCGTGGTAGCGCGCATCAAGGATGTCCTGCCAGAACGCGTCGTCGGTGTAGTTCATCGACGCGCTGCCGAAGAACCGCGACCCGGAGTAGTTCAGGCCGGTGCTGAAGCGGTGGGTCGGCGGCAGATTGATTTCGCGGATGTCAAAGTCCGGATCCGGCATGCCCTGCCACGAGTAATTCGCGAAGAAGCTCGTGGTCGCGTTGACCGACGCATCCATGCCGAGTTCGAGGCCCTTGTTCTTCACCGTGCCGAGATTCAGGTAGGTGAAGCTGCTCGGGAAGCGGACGCCGGAGGCGTAGACGCTGCCCCAGAGCTGGGCGCCGGTGAAGGGCCCGAGGCCTGGGAAGCCCGGCGGAGGCGTCGTCGGGCCCCATGCGCCGTTCTGCGTGAAGAAGATCTGCTGGCTGAAGTTGTTGTAGTACCACGCCGCCGACAACGTCAGCCGATCGCCGAACGTACCGGTGTAGCTGACTTCGAACGCATCCATGCGCTCTTCGGTCAGGTCAAGATTGCCCTTCACCTGGGTCGGCACGCGGAAGATGGCCGAGCCGAACGCGGCATTGATCAATCCGAGCGGCAGGGCATTGGACACCGTGACGTCCAGGTGGTTGTTGATCATCGATGGTGCCCGGAACGCGCGGTTGAACGAGAACCTGAACGTCTGGTCAGGATTGGGCTTCAGCAGGACCGCGACGCGCGGCGAAAACACCGGGGAGGAGATGGACGAGAACTTGTCGAGGCGCGCGCCGGCGACGAAGCGCACGTGATCGTTCATGAAGATCTCATCCTGGACGTAGATGCCGCCTTCGGTGCGCGACGTTTCGCCGGGCGCGAGCGACAGGGCGAACTTGTTGTAGCGCAGATTGCCACCGTAGGTCACCACGTGCCGGCCGCCGAACGTCTTGGTGTCGCTCATTTCCAGGTCGAACGTCTTGGTGTCAAACAGCAGCCCGATCCGGTTGCCGAGCGGATCCACCGACACGAGATTGTCGGCGTCGCCTTCGAGCATGTTCAGAAAAGCTTGCGCACGGAAGGCCCCCTTCGAGTAGTTCGTCTTGCCGTAGATGTACCTGGTGCCTTCGTTGATGTCGAACGGGCCGATGCCGCTGTGCATGATGCCGTCGGTCTGCGCGTATCCGCCGGAGAACGACCAGCGCTGACCGCTCTCGCCGTCGTAGTCAAATCGGACGTCAACCTTCGGCTGCGACGTCCCGGTGTTCTTGAATGCGGGATACGCGATCGTGCCGCCGGGGATCGTCCCGCTCGGACGTCCGAACGGTTCCGACTGATACGTGCCGAGCGACAACTTGTAGGCCCACTTGTCGTTGATGGCCTGCGCGTGTGTGATGTTGCCGTAGACGAGCGACCCGTTGCGCACGCCGTTGCCGAAGAACTGGCGGCCAAACGAGCCGGCGCCCATCGTGAAGCTGGTGCCGGCGAGTTCGCGCGGTGTCTTCGTGATGATATTCACGACCCCGGACAGCGCGTTCGCGCCCCACACGGCCGAGGCCGGTCCGCGGATGACTTCAATCTGCCGGATCTCGTTGGTGTTCGCGGGCATGAAGTCCCACATGACGAATCCGAAGAAGTCCTGATAGAGACTGCGGCCGTCGAGCACGGCGAGCTGCGACGTCGCCAGCGAGCTGGTGGCGCTGCGGCTGGTGATGTTGATGTCGCGCGCCGAGATCTGCGTGATGTTCACGCCCGGCACGGCGCGCAGCAGATCGGCGTAGTTGTTCGACGGCGCCACTTCCAGTGCGCGCCCGCCGATGACGGTCATCGTCGCCGGGGCATTCACCAGTTGCTGTTCCGTCTTCGATGCGGAGACGACAACCGTTTCCTTATAGGTCGGGTCATCCGGCTTCGCGGGGGGTTGTGGCGGTGTGGGCGGCGGCGGGGGCTGCTGCGTCGTGCCGGCCTGCGTGACGGACGACGGCTTTGGTGCGACCCCGGCCGGTGTCGCTCCTTCCTGGGCGAATGCTGACACGCTGGTCACACCCGCAACTGTGACACCGAGCACAAACGTACGAAACGCCTGCATATGTTCTCCTCCGACTGCTCCCGGTATTGGGAGTTGTCAACTGAAACTAGCGGCGCCTATGATAAGCGATCCAGTTACCCGGTTGTGACCTCCCCCCCAGACTCCCCCCCGGCGCCCCCGACCCGACCGTCCCCCCTGGTCCGGACCGACTGGCCGGACCTGCCCGACGAGCAGCTGCTGGACGTCCGCTTCTGTGAACTCGGCCTGACCGTTGCCGGCACCACGCTGGAGCCGCGGTTGGCACAACTCAATGACGAGCTGACCGCGCGAGGGCTCCCGTTCCACCCGCACTACTGGCTCTCGACGGAGTGGTTCTGTCCGGACGGCGTCCCGGGCGTGGCCATTCCGTTCTACCTGGCCCACCCACGACTGGCCCGGCTCGAGAAAGCCCAGATGCTCGAGGTGGAAGGCGGCACGCCCGAGTGGTGCATGAAGATCCTGCGGCACGAGGCGGGCCACGCGCTCGACAACGCCTACGACCTGCGGAAGCGCCGTCGGCGCATCCAGCTGTTCGGAAAACCTTCCAAGGCGTACCCCGAGGTCTATCTCCCAAAGCCCTATTCCAAGAGTTTCGTGCTGCATCTCGATTCCTGGTATGCCCAGAGCCACCCGGACGAAGACTTCGCGGAGACGTTTGCCGTCTGGTTAAATCCGGACAGCGACTGGCGGAGCCGTTACACCGAGTGGCCGGCGCTCAAGAAACTGGAATACATGGACGCGTTAATGCGCGAAGTGGCGTTAGCCACGCCGAAGGTGACCACGCGTCGCAAGGTCGAACCGGTGTCCTCGCTGCGCACCACACTGCGCAGCCACTACAAGAAGAAGCGCCGGCACTACGGCTTCGAATATCCCGACTTCTACGACCGCGATCTGCGACGCCTCTTTTCGAACGCCCCGGACTACCACCAGAACCTCAAGGCGTCGCGCTTCATTCAGCGCATCCGCCGCGAGGCGCGCCGTCTCGTCGCAGCATGGGCGGGGTCGTACCAGTACACGATCGACCAGGTACTCGAAAACATGATCAAACGCGCCGACGAACTCGACCTGCGCCTGATGTATCCCGAAGAACGCACCAAGGTCGATTTCACCATCATGCTCACCGTGCAGACGATGAACTATCTGCACTCGGGGCGCCACAGGGTGGCGCTGTAGTGCTGGGTGCTCGGTGCTGGGTGCTCGGTGCACCGAGCACCCAGCACCGAGTACCCAGCACAGAGCACTCAGCACAGCTCAGGAATCTCCCACATGCGAATAACCCCCTTCCTCGTCACCCTCTCCCTCTTCGCACAATCCGGTAGCTGGATCGACCAGTACCGCCCGGCCGCGGAACGGCTGATTGCCGAATCGCAGTCGTCCGACTTCGCGTGGCAGCGGCTCGCCGAGGTGACCGACACCTACGGCCCCCGGCTGTCCGGGTCCATCGGGCTTGAACGCGCGATTGAGTGGGCCGTGGAGACGATGAAGAAGGATGGGCTCGACAACGTCCGTAAGGAACGGGTCATGGTCCCAAAGTGGGTGCGCGGACGCGAGAGTCTGACGCTCATCGAACCCATCGCGCAGCCGCTCCCGATGCTCGGGCTCGGCAATTCGGTCGGCACCAGCATGAATGGCGTGATCGCCGACGTGATCGTCATCGGCTCCTTCGAGGAACTGGACGCCAAGGCCGCACAGGTCAAGGACCGCATTGTCCTCTTCAACGTCCCGTATACGAATTATGGCCAGACGGTGCAGTACCGCACGACGGGCCCCTCGCGCGCGGCACGGCATGGTGCCCTTGCCGTGCTCGTGCGATCGGTGGGACCGGTCGGACTGCGCACGCCGCACACCGGCAGCACCAATTACGCGGAAGATGCCCCGAAAATCCCTGCGGCGGCAATTCCTGTGGAGGACGCCGAACGGTTCCAGCGGCTCCAGACCCGCGGCGTGCGGATTCGGGTGACACTCAAGATGGACGCGCACTTCGAAGACGATGCCGAGTCGTTCAACGTCATCGGAGAACTCACCGGCCGCGAATTCCCGAACGAACTCGTCGTCATCGGCTGCCACTTCGACTCATGGGACGTCGGCACCGGGGCGAGCGACGATGCGGGCGGGTGCATCGTCACGTGGGAAGCGCTGCGCCTGATGAAGACGCTCAACCTGCGTCCGCGACGGACGGTGCGCGTGGTGCTGTGGACCAACGAGGAAAACGGCATGCGCGGTGGCAACGCCTACCGCGACATGCACATGGACGAACTGAAGGACCACGTATTGTTGATGGAATCGGATGGGGGCGTGTTCGATCCTGCCGGCTTTGGTTTCACGGGCCCGGACGCGGCGCGTGCGCAGGTGACGGCCATCGCCAGCCTGCTGACGTCCCTCGGCGCCGACTCAATCGCCGCGTCGGGCGGAGGCGCCGACATCGGTCCTGCCGGCACCGCGGGCAACATCCCGATGATGTCGCACCTCGTGAAGGGCGACTACTTCCTCATCCACCACACCCCGGCCGACACCATCGACCGCATCACGCCCAAACAAATGTCGGACAATGCGGCCGCTATTGCTGTCATGACCTACGTTGTGGCTGAACTGCCTCGCAGACTCGGCAGGTGAGGTGATTGTGCTGAGTGCTGGGTGCCTGTGCTCAGCACTCAGCACTCAGCACCCAGCACCCAGCACTACTTGGTTGTGTAGACGAGATACCTCGCCCTTCGAAGATCTTCCCCCTCGGGCTTGACCGCGCTGAGTTCCGCGATGTTCTTGAGCGGCATCATCGTGATGACGACGACCTTTGCGTCCGGCAGACGCCGCTGGGTGCGGGACGCGGTGCCGAGGCCGAAGTCGCTGTGGAAGGCGCCGTTGTAGTGGATGACGAGCGGGCGTTTTGACGCGTCGGCCGTTGCGGCGGTGGTCCAGGCGCGCGCGATGGACTCGGCCATCGTCTCGTCCTTGACGCACTGGGAGTCGTAGTACTTCTGCAGCTGGTCCATCGTGGGGTGCGAGCCCATGACCTCCTTGAACCGCACGTAGTACTCGTCCTCGCCGACCGGGCACTGGCGATCCGCCGCAAACCAGGCACGTTCCGCCTCGGGTTTGTCGTCCAGGACGCCGATGCCGGTCTTGGCGATCTCCGACGCGATGGGCCGCGGCACGTTGGCGGCCAGCACGGGCCATCCGCGCTCGATCGCAAAATCCACGAGGGGCTTGTAATCGGTGCCGTAGCGGGGCCAGGGGCGCGAAACCCTCAAGAAGCCGGCCTCGGCGAGGTATCCGGCCTGAAATTCCTGAAGTTTGGCCTGCACGTCCCGCTCGAACATCTCCAGGGACAGGGTCACCCCTCCCCGGCGGGCGGCGACGGCCTCCAGCAGGAGCCGCTCAAGCCGGTGGGTATTGGGGTCATCGTGCTGTTCCCCGACAAAGACGACGTCGGCGGCCGCGAGATCTGACACCATGACCTCAAAATCGGTAAACTGTCCGGCGGCCGTATCGAAGACCCGGTACGGCACATAGCCCTGCGCCGTCAGGCCTGTGACCAGGCCGACCGCAAGGAGGGCAGCAAGAGCGGCGTGTTTCATGGTGGCAATTGTAGCCGCCACCGGTGTTTCCAAATAGGAGCGAGCAGATGGCAGGAACGTTTATCGGGCGCTGGAGGACTGTGTTGGCGGTCGCGGCGCTGGCAATTCTGGCGGGCACGGGCGTGATGTGGGCCCAGGAGCCGTTCGTGGAGTCGCAGATGGCCCCCGAGGGCGCGACGCCGGTGACCGACACGTTCTGGCAGATGCTGGGGCTCGGTTTTGTGGCGGGCCTGGCCGCGCTGTTGATGGCGGTGAAATACCGCTCGGACGTGATGAAGGCGGCTCCCGGCAACGACCGGATGCAGGAAATCGCCGGCTACGTCCGGTCGGGCGCCATGGCGTACCTCAACCGCCAGTTCAAGGTGGTGGTGCCGGTGCTGCTTGGCGTGGGCGTGCTCGTCGCGTTCGGCGCCAACTACGAACTGCTGCGGATGGACAACGGCCTCATGCTGGCCGGCTTCATCTTCATCGGGTTCGTCACGGGCGGCCTCGGCAGCTTCTACACGGGCTGGACGGGCATGAGCATCGCCACACACGCATCGAGCCGCACGGCCTGGGCCTGCGCGGATGAAAAGAACGGTCTGAACGCCGGGCTGCAGGTTGCCTTCAAGGCCGGCTCGGTCATGGGCCTGTCGGTCGTCGGCATCGGCCTGCTGTTCACGGTCATCTGGCTCGCCATCTTCGCCACCCTCACGCCTGACTCCCCCGCGCTCGTGGGACAGGTCATGGTGGCCTTCGGCATGGGCGCGTCGATGGTGGCGCTCTTCGCGCGCGTCGGCGGCGGTATCTACACGAAGGCCGCAGACGTCGGCGCCGACCTCGTCGGCAAAGTCGAAGCGGGTATTCCCGAAGACGACCCGCGCAACCCCGCAACCATCGCCGACAACGTCGGTGACAACGTCGGCGACGTTGCCGGCATGGGCGCCGACCTCTACGAGTCGTACCTCGGCTCGATCCTTGCGGCCATCGCGCTCGCCGCTGCGGCGGCGATCAGCCTCCGGCACGCGGACGCCGCGTGGACGATGATCATTGCGCCGGTGGCGATTGCCGCCGTCGGCATCTTCCTGTCCATCCTGGGCAGCCAACTGGTGCGCACGAAGGAAAACGCGTCGCTCAAGGAACTGCTCGGCGCGCTCCATCGCGGCGTGAACGTAGCGTCGATCGGCGTGGCGGCGGCGGCCGGCGTCATCTGCTACATCTGCTTCTCCGACGTCTACAACATGATCCCCGGCGCGACGTGGTGGGGCGTATGGCTCGCGACGTGTGTGGGCCTGCTCTCGGGTCTGATCATCGGGCAGGGCTCGGAACACTACACGGCGTATGACTATGCGCCGACGCAGGAAGTGGCCAAGTCCAGCGCCACGGGTGCGGCCACGGTCATCATCAGCGGTATCGCCGTCGGCATGATGTCCACCTGGGTCCCGATCGTGACCATCGCGGTCGCGACCGCCCTCGCTTACGGCTTCGCGGGCGGCTTCGCGGACGCGTCGCTCGGTCTCTACGGCATCGCGCTTGCGGCCGTCGGCATGCTCTCGACGCTGGGCGTGACCCTCGCGACCGACGCCTACGGCCCGATCGCCGACAACGCCGGCGGCAACGCCGAAATGAGCCACCTGGGCGACGACGTCCGCAAGCGGACCGATGCGCTCGACTCGCTCGGCAACACCACGGCCGCCATCGGCAAGGGCTTCGCGATCGGCTCCGCCGCCCTCACGGCGCTCGCGCTCATCGCGACGTTTGCGACGCTGGCTAAGGGCGCATCGACCGATGTGGTCTTCTTCCAGAGCATCTCGCTCACCGACCCGATGGTCATCTCGGGCATCTTCGTCGGCGCCCTCCTCGTCTTCGTGTTCGCGGCCATGACGATGACGGCGGTGGGACGCGCGGCGCTGGTCATGGTCGAGGAAGTGCGGCGTCAGTTCCGCGAAATCCCCGGCATCATGGAAGGCACCGGCACGCCCGACTACGCGCGCTGTGTGGACATCTCGACCGACGGCGCTCTCAAGAAGATGGTCGTCCCCTCGATGATGGCCATCATCGTCCCCGTCATCGTCGGCATCGTCTTCGGCATCGGCGGCGTGATCGGCATGCTGGCCGGCGGCCTGGGCACCGGCTTCGCGGTTGCGATCTTCATGGCGAACGCCGGCGGCAGCTGGGACAACGCCAAGAAGTGGATCGAGTCGGGTGAACTTGGCGGCAAGTATCTGAAGAACGCCGCAGGCGACTACGTCGACGCCAACGGCAACAAGGTGGCGCGCAAGGAAGACTCGAAGAATCCGCGCCACGGCGCGACGGTCATCGGCGACACGGTCGGCGACCCGTTCAAGGACACGTCGGGTCCGTCCCTCAACATCCTCATCAAGCTCATCAGCATGGTGTCGGTCGCGACCATCGGCATCACGATGGCGATCAACAACGGCCAGGGGCTCGTCAAGATGGTCATGGAGATGCTCCTTCGCTGAGACGCGTGCGGTCCAGGGTCCGGGGTCCGAGGTTCGGGAGGCCCGGCAGCGAAAGCTGCCGGGCCTTTTTCTTTGCTGGCCTGGACGAAGCGTCGTCAGAAGCCGCGAGAGTCGGCCTTCGCGTAGACCGGGTGCATGGCATTCCGAATGGACCGGCGAGCGTTCGCGGTGCTGGAATTGGGCAGCCAGCCTGCCGTGGCTGCTGACGCGGCGTACTGGCTCTCCCGGCCGCCGGCGGAGCGAATTGCGGCGGTGGAGTTCCTCCGGAGGCAGGCGCATGGAGCTGGCACCAGACTTCAACGAGTGCTTCGAGTTACTGAACGCGCACAGCGTTGAGTTCGTCGTGGTCGGTGGCTATGCGCTCGCACTGCATGGCGCTCCCCGCTATACCGGCGGCCAATCCAGCGAGCGCGCCGCCGCGCGCGGCGTCCCACCACTGCCGGTCCGGCGCCGTCGCGGCTACGGCCGCCATCGGCATCGCCACCCGCGGCACCGGGGCATCGTCGTCGGGCTCCACAATGACATCAACCAGTACAAAGCGGTAGCCGTGCCGTGAGACGGTGCGGATGAAACGGGGCTCCCTGGAGTCGTCGCCGAGTGTGCGGCGGATGGTGCGGATGGCCCGGCTCAGCGCGCTGTCCGAGACCGTTTCGTCCTTCCAAACGCGATCGAAGATTTCGCGCCGGTGCACCGCTTCGTGCCGGCGTTCGATGAGCAGCAGGAGGAGATCGAAGTACCGGGGGATGAGCGGCACCTCCTCTCCCAGGCGCAGGAGCATCCGGCGCCTGGGAGACAGGGTGAACTCTCCGAATCAGTATCGATCCACGGGACCTAGCGCCTGGTCAGTTCCAGATCGATAGTGACTCTGACGTCGGCACCAACGACCGCGCCGCCGCCCGCTTCAATCAGGCTGTTCCACTGCAGGCCGTAGTCGAAGCGATTGAGCGTGGTCGTGGCCGTCGCGCCTGTCACGTACGACGGGGCGCCGCCGTTGCGGCCGGGGCGGGTCACGACCGGAGATGGCGCCTCCACGTCGAGGGTGACTTCCTTCGTCACGCCGCGCATCGTGAGATCGCCGATCAACTGGAACGCGCCGGCGGCGCCGGCCACGGCCCGCTTCGACGTGAAGGTGACCGTGGGATGGTTGGGCACGTCAAAGAAATCCGGTGTGCGCAGGTGGTTATCCCGGTCTTCGTTCCCGGTGTTGATGCCCGCCACATCAATGGTGACCTCGGCACGGGCAGTCGAGATATTCCTGCCGTCGTACCACACCGTGCCCTTGATGGGCCCCAGTGTGCCGCGCACCGTGGACACCAGCAGATGTTTGACGGCAAAGTTTGCGGCCGAGTGATTCGTATCAATCGTCCACAGGTTCGGATTCGCCGGCGCCGACTGCGCCGCAGGCATCCCCATCAGCGCGGCCACCGCGCCCATCACACACACAACCCTCTTCAACATTCTTGACTCCCAAAAGCACCGTGCACCAGGCACGGTGCACCAAGCACACGCACCGAGCATTGAGCACCGAGCACCCAGCACTATTCAACATATTTCTGCCGCAGCTCAACCGGCTCCACCTTCTTGCGGGAGCGGATGCGGATGTTGATCATCTCGACGGCCACCGAGAAACCCATCGCAAAGTAGATGTAGCCCTTGCCGATGTGCTGCCCCAGTCCTTCAGCCACGAGAGAGAAGCCGATCAGGATCAGGAAGGACAACGCGAGAATCTTGACCGTGGGATGTTTCTCGACAAAGGCGCTGATCGCGTCTGCCGACAGCAGCATCACCAGCACCGCCAGGATCACCGCTGTGACCATGACGCCGAGGTGGTCGGCCATCCCGATCGCGGTGATCACCGAGTCGAGCGAAAACACGATGTCGAGGATCATGACCTGGGTGATGACCGAGGCGAAGGTGGCGGCGACCTTGCCGGACGCATGGCCCTCCTCGCCTTCGAGTTTGTCGTGGATTTCGTAGGTCGCTTTGGCGAGCAGGAAGAGACCGCCGCCCAGCAGGATCAGGTCCCGGCCGGAAAAGGCATATTCCCCAATCGAGAAGAGGGGGTCGACCAGCCGCGCCATCCACGAAATCGAAAACAGCAGCGCGATGCGCATCAACATCGCGCCCATCAGGCCGACCCGCCGCGCACGCTGCTGCTGTTCCTTCGGCAGCTTCGCCGAGAGGATCGAGATAAAGATGACGTTGTCGACGCCCAGGACAATCTCAAGAACCGTGAGGGTCAGCAGGGCAATCAACAATTCCGGAGACGTGAACATTTCAATCATGGGTGGGTCGCTTGAAGAATATCTTGAGTTCCGCCCAGCCCGTGGCCTCGAAATATTCGAGGCGGAGGCGGTGCCGACCGGCGCTGAGTGGGATGCGGTCGATCGTCGACCCGTGGATGTCCCAGCGCTCAAGCACAAGCCGACCATCCACCCACACCCGAATCCCGTCGTCGGTAATGGTCACCAGGTCGGCACCGCCGGCAGGCAGGGTGACCGTGCCTTCGGCCCGCATGGCGATTCGATCGTTCGGCAACCTCTCGACCATCGTCCGGCCGCTGATGAGGTCGAACCGCGGCACCGTTCGGGTCAGCGTCGGCGTCTCGGTCAAACGGGCGGCGAAGGCCGATGGCGCCTCGAGCGGGTCGGCGGAGTCCTCCCACGTCCACCAGCGCGTATTCCAGGTGATGGAGGGTTCGAAGAGTTCGTAGATGAACCGGTGCGGTTGTCCGGCCGGCGTCCGGCGCCCGCGCGGATCGACGACGTCCCCGCCCAGGTACTCGAACTCAAGCCGCAGGTCGGTGTTGCCGCGATCGACCGTGACGACGATCTCCTGACCGATGGTGCCGGCGTGCAGGTTCGACCGGCCGCCACGACTCGACACCAGCTTCCACGTTCCGGCGGGGCCGAGCACCCGCAGTTTCAAGGGCCGGTCGGTGGCCTTGCCCACCGGCCAGATCTTTGGCGACTTGTAATCGTACGGTCCCCACTCGTCCACGATGATGGTTGAACGGCCGCGCGGCGTGCCTTCGGGAATCATGGCGTTCATGCCGTCCGGCAGCGGCGCATGCTGCGGGGACACGATGTACCGGCCTTCCCGGTCGCCCATGTCGAGGCTGGTCATGTCGGGCCCGAGTTTCAGCACGGTGGCATACCCCGCAAAGCGGTTGCCGCGCACACGCAGATTCTCTGTGCGAAGCGCATCGATCGCGACGTCGCCGCCGTCGAACCCGTTCTCGCGGATGCTGATGTCCCGGCTGCGGGTGTCGCGGGCTTTGGGATATCCCCAGTTTGGATCCTGCGTCGTATTCGTCCAGAGGCGCACGCCAATCTTGTTGTCCTTGAACGAATTGGCCACGATGCTCAGGTTTTGGCCATGTTCGATCGCGATGGCTTCATCGTTTCCTGTGAAACTGTTTCCCGCAAAGATGCTGTCGAAGCTGTAACCGGCCCAGACGCCGTGCCAGCAGTCATCGATTCGATTCGACAGAAAACTATTTCGACTGAAGGTCGCCTCGATCCCGTTTGCCACTGCGTGACTGAAGTCATTCTGCTCAAAGTGGTTGTCGTTGGCGCCGCCCTGCCCGGTGTCCATGGTGGACTGCCCGGCCCACAGGAACAGCCCATCGCCCCCGTGGGTCGCGGAGTTGTGATGGAACGTGTTGCCGCTCGACTGTTCGTACATGAGGATGCCGGTGGAATCCTGCCCACGGAAGTAGAACCCGTGGCTGTAGCCGCGCACGGCGTAGTCGAGTTTGTTGTGCGCGACGAGGCTGTTGGAGGTGCGGTACATCCCGAGGCCGACCGACGACAACCACGCAAACGTGTTGTTCCAGATGTTCAGCCGTGCAGACCGCGTGATCATCAGGCCGTTCTGCCCCTGAATCGCGCGGTTGTGATCAATTTCCGCATCGTCGCACTCCGAGAGGTAGATCGCCGCGCCGAAGCGCAGCCACTCGTCCTTCTCGTTGTTGTGGTACGACATCCAGTCGACCAGGCTCTCCTTCTCGATGCCCGACCACAGGCGTTGCCTCCAGTTGTAGCTGAGGTCATTGCCGGTCAGGCGCAGGAACGGGGACTTCCTGGCGAGGATGGCAACCTTGAATCCACGAATCGTCGCGCCTTTGAGCGTGACGTGATCACCGCCGTCGATGTGTACACCGGTGCCGACATAGCCGTCAGGATCCGCAAACGGTTCGCCGCCTTCGATGACCACGCCCGTCATGTCGACGGTGATGTTGGATCCACGGATGGTCACGGCCGCCGCCGTCTCCGAACCGGGCAGGCGATACGTGCCGGGTTTCACCCGGACCGAGGTCGTGATGACCAGGCCCGGCGTGAGCGCGATGTCCTGGGGCTGCCCTTTCGCGGCGAGCCGCCCGGACGGGGCACCACCAGGCACCCACGCCACCAACACCACCCACGCCACCCACAACACCCCCGCCACCCCCGCCACCGCTGAGCGTCTGCGCATGAAGCGCATGATAGCCCGCGTCGTAAGGGTCCTATCCGGCTGCGATAAACCTGTAGTCCTTGATGCGGTAGACGCCGTCGATACGGGCCCAGAGGCGGATCCAGATCACGCGGCCGTCGGTCGGCAGGTTCGTGACGGTCCGCGCGGTCGCGATGCCCTGCGAGCCTTCGTAGAGATCGTGGCCACCCGGCGTTGACCCGACGTACAGGTAGTACTGCGTCACCCCGAGGCCGGACCAGGTGACCAATGCGCTCGTGCCCGAGAACTTCGTGCCCACACCAGGAAAAGTGAGAAAGAAGTCGGCAGTCGCAGCGCGGTAGGACGAGTGCCGGGTCTGGTACACTCCGGCGATCCGGGACCATAACGTCACGTACACCATCCGGCCGTCGATCGGTATACCGCTCACGGATCGAGATCGAGTCGTCCCCTGCGGCCCGTGGTAGATGTCGAATCCTCCAGGTGTGGATCCGACGTACAAGTAGTACTCGGTCACGCCGACCCCGGTGCTCCAACTGAAGGTGGCCGTACCGGTCGACAACGTAACTCCAGCTGTCGGGAACGTGACCAGCGCGGGCGAGGCCGCCAGGCTCGCTGCCGTGAATACGTGATCGCGAACCCGGTAGCCGCCGGCAATGCGCGACCAGAGCCGAACATAGACGGGGCGGCCGTCGGTGGGAAGGCCGACAAGCTCCCTCGACAGGCTGCTGCCCTGATTGCCTTCGTAGAGGTCGTAACCGCCAACGCTGGAACCGACGTACAGGTAGTAGTCCGACACACCGACGCCGGTGCTCCAGACGAATGTCACCGTGGAACCGGACAAGACAGAGCCGGGCGATGGACTTGTAATGGCGGCACGGCCGTCCACCGCCGCGAAGCTGTAATGGCGCTTCTGGTACGCGCCGTTGATCCGCGACCACAACGTCACGTGAATCGCCCGTCCGTCATTGGGCAGTCCGGACACGGTGCGTGACTGGCTCGTGCCCTGCGATCCCTGATACAGGTCGAAGCCTTCGAAGCCCGTCCCGACATACAGGTAGTACTCCGAGACCGACGTCCCCTGGCTCCAGGAAAACGTCACCGAGGTGGATGCGAACGCCGAGCCAGGCGACGGAGAGGTGATGACGGCTGGCGTCGGTGACGCGGTCCCGTAGATGTAGTCGCGATGCTGATACACGCCCGCGATCTTCGAGTACAACCGGACGTAGACGGCTTCCCCGGTCAGCGGAATTCCAGTCACCGTCCGGGATCGGCCCGAACCCTGGGCGGCCTCGTAGATGTCAAATCCGCCGGGCGACCGGCCCACGTACAGGTAATACTCACTGACACCCGTTCCGGAGGTCCACGAGAACGTCACGCTCGTCGCAGACAGCGTCGACGACGGCGCGGGGCCAGTCAACTCTGCCGGCCGGTCCGATGGATCGAGTGCGTCGAGCGCGGCGTTGACGTTGATGCGGCTCCGCGTCAGCCCGTTGCGCGAGTCCAGAATCGGCTTGCCGGTCGCAGCAAGAGCGCTGAGCACCGAGGCCACTGACGCCCCAGGTGACTGCTGCTTCAGCACGGCCCAGGTGCCCGTCACGTGTGGCGCCGCCATGGACGTGCCGCTGATGGACGCGTAAGCCCCGCCCCGAATCGCAGACTGAATAGCACTACCCGGCGCGAGCAGGTTCAACATGCTCGCGCTGTTTGAAAAGCTCGAAATCCCATCACTCTTTGTCGTGGACCCGACACTCACAGCCGACGAAATGCACCCAGGTGCTCCGAGTCCGGTTGAGGACGAGGAGTTTCCAGACGAAATAACGGTCGCAACCCCCACCGACCGCAGGTTATCGATCGCGGCCTTGACTGAGGAAAAGGAGGCATCGCAGGCAGTCGTGAACAGCGTGGAGGTCCCCAAACTCATGTTCGCCGCGGCCACCGGAGTGCCGGCGTTCTTGAGGGTCAGGGTGTATTCGAGCGCCCGGATGATGTCCGAAAAAAACGCGCTGCCGCTCGCCGTAAACACCTGTATCGCAATAATGCCCGCCTGCGGCGCGACACCGGACAACGTGGCGGTGCTGCCCGCGGCGATGCCGGCCACATGGGTGCCGTGGTCGCAGTGGCCCTGTGTGCACGGGTTGCCCGAACCTGTGGCGGTTGACGACGTTACTCCTCCCGGGCAATTGCCGTCCGAGGCGTAACACGCCTCGGCGATGATCCGGCCACTGAACATCGGGTGCGTCTTCTCGACACCGGTGTCGATGATGGCCACCGCGGTGTTCAAGCCCGTAAATCCACGAGCCCGTGCGGTCGTCGCCTCGATAATCGCCGTGGACTGCGCCAGCGTGGGAAATACCTGCGCGTCCTCCGTGACACTGGTCACATCCGGCATCGCGGCCAGCGCCGCCAGGCCTGCCCCGTCCACTTCCATGGCGAGATACGGAATGGTCTCGAAGCGGTGCAGGGCCGACACGCTGTAACTGCCCATACGCATCATCACGTCGTTCTGCGCCAGCAACAGCCCGGACCGCTGCGCGTCAGCGGCGACAAACGATCCCAGGTCTCCTTCGGGCACAAACGGAGCCCGGACTCCCACGATCACGCGGATGCGCCCAGTCGGGGTGGCCGGCGCCGGCACTTCCACGACGGGGCGCTGGATGACAGGTTGGATTTCCTGCGCGGCATAGGGAGGCGGCGCGATGAGCAGAGTGGCGACGATGGCGCAACAGACCACGACGGGGCGAGTCAACATGTTGTCCCCCACTGAGCGCATTCTAAACCGGCGCACACCGTCTTACGCACCAGCCCGTCGGCCGGATGAGGCCGGTCAGACCGCGAAGGTGTGCGCGTCCCAGCTGATCCCGAGTTCCTCGGGACCGGCCATGTAGCCGAGCATCGCGGACGCGGCAACGACGGACGGGCTCGCGAGGAACCCTTCGCCGCCGTAGCCCATGCGGTTCTGCCAGTTGCGGTTGAAGGACGTGATCGCACGCTGCCCCGGATCGAGAGCGTCTTCGCCCTGACCAAAACAGGGGCCACACCACGACTGTCGAATCACCGCACCGACGGAGCGGAAGACGTCAGCGATCGATTCGCCGCCGAGGCGCTGATCCGGCGTCTCGATCTGACGACCGACGCCGCCTGATCCCGGGAACACCTTGAACTCGGTGGCCGCCGTCACACGTCCCATGCCGCGGGCGGCACGGAGCACGAGCGCGGCCTGGAGCAGGTCGGCGTACGACCCGTTGGTGCACGACCCGATCATCGCCTTGTCGAACGTGATTTTTTCCTTCGCGACCTCGGTGGCTGAGAACGCATTGCCCGGGCTGAACGGCTTGGCGATCATCGGCGCCACATCCGACAGGTCGAACACTTCGTCGATCTCGTACACCGCGTTGGCGCCAGGCGAGAGCGATGGATACGGCAGGTTCGCCATCCCCTTCTCGCGATACCACGCATAGGTCGTCTCGTCGGGCGCAAAGATCCCGTTGAGCGCTTCCGCCTCGGCCATCATGTTCGCAATGGTGTTGCGCGCCACCATCGGCAACTGCCGCTGCGCATCCACAAACTCCACCGACATGCCCTGCGACTGCTTGGCGCCCCACCGACGCAGCAGCTCGAGCACGATGTCCTTGCCGCCGACCCAGGGATTCAGCCGGCCGACAAACGACACACGCCGCGCCTTGGCGACCGTCACATAGATGTAGCCGGTGGACCATCCGAACCCCAGCGTGGTTGAACCCACACCGATGCCGACGGCACCGTACGCACCGTAGGCCCGGCTGTGGGAGTCGGCGCCGGGGATGAACTGCCCCGGTAGCACCAGCCCCTGTTCCGGGAAGTAGAAGTGGAAGATGCCGTCCCCGGGCGTGGCGTAATACGGCTTCTCCATGCCGTGCGCCTTCGCAAACGCGCGCCCGATCGACGTCTGCTTGTCATCGTCATCCCGGCCGGTGAAGACAAAGTGGTCGTTGGCCACGGCGGCCTGGCGCGGGTAGATCGTGTTCCCGCCGGTGATCTGGTTGAACGTGTGGATCGAAAACGGCGCGGTGCCGTCCGACGCGGGCAGCAGGTCGGCGTATGCACGGACGGTGGCGCCCGGCTTGAAATCTGCACGCGGGAAATCGCGATCGAACCGGTGCGCCCAGAGGATCTGCTCGGTGGTCGTCATGCCCTTCGCGAGTTCGGGGTCGGCCCAGTCGAGGGCGGGCGTACGTTCCACTGACGTCTTGAACTCACGACGGCCCACGGCGAAGATGCCGCCACCCCGGCGGATTTCCTCTTCCTTCACCGAGAGCGGCACTGGCGTGTAGTCCTTGCCCTGCGTGACGTTGCGAATCGCACGCGAGACCGGATCAAACGTGAACTCGTCTTCGTCTTTGGCGTCGGCGACCGCTTCAGGGCACTGCACCACGTGGAGGCCGAGGTTGAAGCTGTTGCGCCGGAAGATGTCGCCCATGTTGTTGCCGGCGATGATGACCATCTCGAGGCCAACTTCCTCAGCCACACCCTTGAGACCGGCCGGGCTCATTTCGCGCGACGACCCAATCGCAAACCGATCGCCGGCGATGAGGAACGTTTCGCCGCGGTGCACGCGCGCCCTGAAGTCGGGCATCAGGTGCCGGAACGAGCCGGCCTTCCACCGCTCATCGAGCGTGTCAAGGCTCTCGGACACACAGTCGGCCGCCGGCGTGATCTGGTCGGTATCGATCGCGTCGAGTTTTCTGGTCCCGGGTGGGGCCTTGTGATCCCAGATGATGAGGGCGCGACCGCGAATCAGGGTCGTGGACCCGGCAGCCTGGGCCACAGGGTCTGGCAGTGCGTCAGTCGTGATTCCGGGTTTGAGGCGGGCGGGCTGCAAGGTCGACATCGCCCTCCAGTGTATCGCCTTCAAACCCGCGACAGAGTCGCATCGGCAACACCGGGAAGCGCGCGAACGTCCGATCCGCGTCCGACCGCCCACACCGCAGGAACCGCGACCCGCGATCGTTCTCCAGCCACCGGTGCCACCGACACCGGCCACAGAGGCCCACCGCTTGCTCCTGTCCCTCGGAATGCATCATCATCGATACCGTGACAACCACGCAGGCGACATTCACATCGGAAGCGGTCACCCGTCAGATTCGCGTGGCGGTGTCCGCCGAATACGCCGCCGCCCGCTCCGCACCGGCCGACAACCAGTGGTTCTTTCTCTACACGATCACCATCACCAACGAAGGCCAGGAGACCGTCCAGCTGCTGACCCGCCACTGGATCATCACCGACGGCACCGGCCGCGTCGAGGAAGTCCGCGGCCCGGGCGTCATCGGCCAGCAACCCACCCTCGCCCACGGGGAATCGTTCACCTACACCTCAGGCTGTCCGCTCACCACACCCTTCGGCATGATGCAGGGCACCTACCAAATGGTCACCAAAGACGAAGAACAGTTCGACGTCACCATCGCGCCGTTCACGCTCAGCGAACCATACACGGTCCACTAGCTTGCCCGCCGTAGCCTTGGCGAAGGCGGGGCCGCAGTCCGCTGGTCCGTGGCTAGCGGGAGCGGAAAGCGCGAGCCAGATACCAGGTCAGCACCACAGCCATGATGCTCTGGGAGGCGACGGCGGTGGGGCGTTCGACGACACCACCGGAGAGAAACGTCGGCAGCGCGAGGAGGCCCCGGGCCGATCCGAGAAGGCCGGCCACGGCGACGCCGATGGCCAGATGGAGCGCCGTCTTGCTGGTGTGCTCGTGGCGGCCGTAGTAGCCCACCATCGAGATCACCATGCCAAACGCGGCCGGAATCAGGGCGGTCGGGCTGGCCATGCCTGAATACAGGTAGCCCCCAACACCCACGACCATCAGAATCACGCCGACCAGTTGACTGTGTTGAGACATAACGCCTCCGCTAACCGTATCAGGTAATCCTCTCGTGGGATTTCGATGGCACCGAAGCGGGCCAGGTGCGGCGTCACCCACTGGATATCGAGCAACGTCAATCCGCGAGCCCGCATGTGCTCCACCAGCGTCACCAGCGCCACCTTCGACGCGTCCGTCTCCGTGTGGAACATCGACTCCCCGAAGAATGCACCAGCGAGGTGCACACCGTAGAGTCCACCGACAAGGGCACCACCTCGCCGCACTTCGACCGAATGCGCCAATCCGAGCCGATGGAGGGCGACATACGAGGCGACGATCTCCTCCGTGATCCAGGTGCCTTCCTCGCGGTCGGCTGCGCACGCACGCATGACGCCTTCGAAGTCCCTGCTGAACGACGTCGTGAATCGCCCGGACCGCAGCACCCGCCGCAGACGGTCGGGCACGTGAAAGCCGTCGAGCGGAATGATGCCTCGCGGATCCGGGGAGAACCACCCAATCGTTCCATCGTCCATCCCCATCGGAAAGATGCCCTGGCGGTAGGCATGGACGAGGAGGCCGGGATCGAGCGTGTCACTCATGAGAGAGCGCGCGCTCAGTCCAGCGCGAGCAGCCGGCGGCCACCGCGATACACCCAGAACAGGCCGGCCATCTGCACCACATGGTAGAGGTCGTTGTGATTGAAGTGCTGGTGGCACGACACCTTCGTCACAAGCAGGATCACGCCGACGATGGTGATGCCATACCCAAGGGCGAGCCACCGGCGGCCCTGGGATACCTGCGCAGGCCCCCTGCCAACCCAGGGGGCCCTACTGCGGGTCTCAACCACGGGCCGCAGGGATACCCAGATACTCGCGGCGACGATCAGCGCAACGCCCACCGCAATCGACCAGACGGTGAGGGTCCAGACATCGGCCCAGGCGTCACCGAGGGGCCGACGAAATCCATGGGACGTGCCGCCGGCAAACGATGCCACGGCCACGGTGGCAAACCCGGCCAGATACAGCCGGGCCGACGGAACCGGCACCTCCCCCCGATCGACGATCGCGCGTCGGAGCGACACGACGTGCGCAACACACTGAAGAGCCATGGCATAGTCGGTCAGCGTGGTGGTCGGTTCGGCAATCACGGCCTGATGATGGTACATCCGGCATGGCCCTCGTGTGTGCACCGGGCGGGAGCACGCCGGCCCTGCCTCCGGCGTATGATCCCGACCGAGGAGGCGACATGCGATCAGAAACACGTGGTGCGTGTGCGGCGGCAGCTGTCGTCGCAGGGGCGGCAGCGATGCTTGTCGCCGCGCAAGCGCCGGTCGGGTACACGGACACGCCGATGCAGCCGGATGGACGGTGGCGTGTGCACGATGGCACACGCCCGCAGCCGATGATGGTCGCGCCGGGACCGAACGCAGGGTTTGCGACAGCGCCGGCGGATGCGACCGTCCTGCTCGGCCCGGAAGTCGGACTGTCGGCATGGCAACGTGTCGGCGGCGGCGCGGTGACCTGGCAGGTCGATGGCGGGATTGCCCAGACCGGACGAGGCACGATCGAAACCAAGGCGACGTTTGGGGACGTGCAGTTGCACGTCGAGTTTGCGACGCCGTCGGAGGTCAAGGGCGACAGTCAGGGCCGCGGCAACAGCGGCGTGTATCTGGCCGGGGCCTTCGAGATTCAGGTGCTCGACAGCTACAACAACCCGACCTATCCGGACGGACAAGCGGCGGCGATGTACGGGCAGTTCCCGCCACTGGTCAACGCGTCACGCCCACCCGGCGAGTGGCAGGCCTACGACATCACGTTCACGGCACCACGGTTCTCCGGCGACACGCTGGTGCAGCCGGCCATCGTGACCGTGTACCACAACGGGATCCTCGTGCACCACGCGCGCCCGTTCTGGGGCCCCACCGCCCACCGCATGATCGCGCCGTACACCCCGGCCTCTGCACGAGGGAGCATCCGGTTGCAGGACCACCAGAATCCGGTCCGCTACCGCAACATCTGGGTGCGGCAGATACAACCCTGAACTCGCACTTGTCTTGGGGCACAACGAGACATGGAGGCACGGAGGGTGTGGATTCCCACTCAACCCAAGTACCTCCACGTCTCGCTGTGCATCCCACGACAGCGGCCTACATACAGCAGCGATACAATTGCCTGGTGACCGCGGCGCCGAACCAGTTCGACATCATCATCATCGGCAGCGGCGCGGGCGGCGGCACGGTCGCACACGAACTGGCGGGGCACGATGCCAGGGTTCTTGTCCTCGAGCGCGGGGACCACATCCCGCAGGAAGACGGCAACCGCGACCCGGCTGTGGTGTGGGGCGAACTGCGCTACCGCACGCGGGAGACGTGGCTCGACGGCGACGGCAAGGCGTTTGTCCCCTACTCGCATTACAACGTCGGCGGCAACAGCAAGTTCTGGGGCAGCGCGCTGTTCCGTCTGCGCAAGGAGGACTTCGGCGCGGTCGAACACATCGACGGCACCTCGCCGGCGTGGCCGATCACCTCCGAGGATCTGGCCCCGTGGTATGACCGCGCGGAGCGGCTGTATCACGTGCACGGTCAGACCGGCGACGACCCGACCGAGGGTGATCGTCCGCCGTATCCCTTCGCACCGATCGCGCATGCGCCGCTGATGGCCGAACTGGTCGACGGGATGCGCAAGCAGGGACTGCGCCCGTTCCATCTCCCCCTCGGCCTCATCAAGCCCGGCGAACCTGGCGGCTGCACGTTGTGCGCGTTCTGCAACTCGTTCCCGTGCCAGTTCCACACGAAGAGCGACGCGGAGGTCTGCGCCCTCAAGCCGTCGCTCACCCACTCGAACATCACCCTCTGGACCAACGCGTTCGCGGAACGGCTCATCACCGATCCGTCGGGAAAACACGTCGTCGCCGTTGACGTGCGGCGCAACGGCGCACTCGAACGGCTGACCGCGTCACGCTTCATCGTGTCGTGTGGAGCCGCCAACTCTGCCGCGCTGCTGTTGCGCTCGAAGAACGACGCCCATCCGCATGGGCTCGCCAATTCATCCGGACTCGTCGGCCGCCGCTACATGGCGCATCTGGCGACGATGATGGAGGCGGTGCATCCGTTTCGCATCAACCGCACGGTGTTCCAGAAGACGGTCGCCATCAACGATTTTTATTTCGCCGGACCGCGGTCGCCCTATCCACTCGGGCAGATTCAATCGCAGGGCCGCGCCTACGCGGTGCAAGCCAAGACGGTGGTCCCATGGATTCCGAACTGGATGTATGAAGCCTTCATGGCGCGGGCCGTCGACTGGCTCGCCATGACCGAGGACCTGCCGGTCCGCGACAACCGCGTCACCGTGGATGCAAACGGCGGGATTCAACTGCACTACCGACCCAACAACGTCCGCGCGCACAAACAGCTCGTCGCGGAAGCGAAGAAGATGCTGCGTGACCTGGGCTACTGGGGTGTGGTGGGCTACTCCCACAACCGGTCGAACACCACCCATCAATGTGGCACACTCTGTTTCGGCACGGACCCGGCGCACTCGGTACTCGATCCGTTCTGCCGTACACACGACATCAGGAATCTGTTCGTCGTGGATGCCTCGTTCTTCCCATCGTCAGCCGCGGTGAACCCGGCGCTGACGGTGATCGCGCAGGCCCTGCGCGCGTCGGCACATCTTGTGGAGACCTTATGAGAGCACGCTCGTTCAGTCACGTCGGCATTACGGTGTCGGACTTCAACACGGCGGTGAAGTTCTACTGGGAGGTGTTCGGCTGCCCACTGGTCGCGGCCGGCGACACGCCCCCGTCACGCATCAAGGCGTTTTTCGGAGTCGACGCGCAGGATCCGACGTTGAAGATCGGCTGGATTCGCGCGCCTGGTGGCGGCGTCATGGAGATCTTCGAATTCAAGCCGCAACTGCCGCTCGAGCCGATCACCTGGCACCGCGTCGGCATCACCCACATTTCCTTCAACGTGAAGAACTGCCACAAGTGGCACGACTACCTCGTCAGCAAAGGCGTGGAGATCGTCAGCAAACCCGAGCAATCACCCCGCGGCCACTGGTTCTTCTTCGTGAAGGACATGGACGGCAATCTGATCGAGTTGATCGACCTGCGCATCCGTCACTACGTGCTCAACTGGCTCGGGCCGCTCGGCGGGGTTCTGTTCAGGCGCGGGATGTATAAGAAGTATTACGAGTAGTGCAATTAGTCACAACGAGACATGGAGGGCTGAGAGGTTGTTTTTCTTTAAGAACAAGAACTCCCAGTTCTCCATATCTCGCTGTGATTTCAGCTCTGGCGCGCTCAAGTTCAGCGCGCCCTACGTACGCGATTTCAGCGTGCCTGCAATCGCCGACGTCCGGTAGACCGCAGTGCCCAGCGCACCCACCGCGATGAGTGTCACCGCGTAGAGGAGCAGCGTGCCTGGCGCCCAACCGAATTGTGACGCGGCGGAGGCGTCGAACAGGCCCGCGAGTGCGAGGACGACGAGCCGTTCGGCGCGTTGCATGACGCCGCCGGCGCCGGTGACGCCTACCGCTTCGCCGCGCGCGCGTGTGTAACTCACCAGCAACGACGCGCTGATGGCCAGCAGCGAAATTGCAGCGCCGGCACGTGTATCCGACAACAGCCAGGCGACGCCGACAAACGCGAAGACCTCGGCGAATCGATCCAGCGTCGAGTCCATGAACGCGCCGTAGTCGTTGGCGATGCCGCGCGCGCGGGCGATGCGGCCATCAAAAATGTCGGCCAGCCCGCCGAACAACACCATCCAGCCGCCGACGGACAACTCCCCCACCGCAAACGCCCAGCCGGCCGCCGCACCGAACGCCACGCCGAGATAGTTGAAGACGTCAGGCGAAATTCCGGCGCGAATGACGACACGTTCGACCGGACCGATCGCCCACATCAACCAGTCGCGCACCCAGAAGCCAAGCAACACCGAGGCCGACCGGCGCGCCACATCGGCGTCCATCGGCTGGCCCCGCCGCAGCAGGGCAAACACAGGCATTGAGGCCAGTGCAGCGGCCACAAGGGTCAGGGCGATGGTGTCGACAGTCGTCACGGCGTCCTATTGTCGCTTCTGCGGCCGGGTCCGGATGAACCGAATCACGCGCGGCCACAAAAAGATGAGCGGCCACCGCCGCTCCCGGTCGGTCAGTTCGACTTTGGCGTTCCCGCTCCGCTCCACCTTGCGCACGATGTAGTCCAGCCAGCCCTCGTAGAGGACAACGTGTTTCAGGAGACGGACGGTGGCGCGGACCTTGCTGTGGTGGAAGTAGAGCGTGATGCGCAGGCGGTCCCACGCTGTGGGCCGCACAGCCAGGCGATAGCGGTCGGGTCCATCTGCCGCCAGTTGTCCCTGCGACACGAACCGGTCAAGGACGGCCTGATACACGGGCCCCAGCGTCTCCCGCTGCGCGGCCGCGAGGGTGCGTGAGTGGTCGGCCGCTTCGGGGCGGATTTCGCCCGACAGCGACCGCCGCAGGGCCGCCGTCAGATAGTCCTCGACCGAAAACTGATCGGGAAGGGTTGGCGCGACCCACACCAGCGTGTGCGCCCGCACCGACGCAAGTGCCGCTTGCACCCGCGCCATCGCCGCCTCGTCGCGCACCCAGCTGACCAGCACGTGCTGCATCAAACGGCCCTGGCAGAAGTGATCCCACGCCCGGGGAGAACAGGCCCACTCCAGGTGGGCCAGGGACACGACGCAGCACTTCGCCCGACGAACGGCTCCGTTCCCGAGCGGCTGATTCACCGCGATGACGTTCGGGGGCAGACGGTTCGCGAGGGCGGTGGCCAACCCCGGCCCGTAGCTTGTGCCGATGCGGGCCTTCAGCGACGTATACGCGTCGCGATACCGGTCAACAATCACAAAAAAATCGAAGGCGCTGTCGGCCGACGGCCGTCGCCCCTGGGCGTGGGATCCGTAGTGGATCACGGCCACGGTGGAGGGGCCAAAGGCCTCCGCCAGAAACGCCGACAGGTCCGTCGTCAGGGCGTCAGGCTGCATGGGACCGCCGCATGTCGCTGAGCGCGTCGATCATGCGCGTCCGGAGTTGATCCACAAAGGCCGGAATTTCCGTCTTGTCCGCAGGAGGGTCAAACGGGCCGAGCACCCGGGCTCTGGCCCGGACGTTCGAGAGGTTCAGGAACGTGTCTTTGACGGTGCGGGACTTCCACATGCCGTCGGCCACGATGCAGTAGACGGGCACGCGGGCGCGGCTGAGGGCGACCTGTAGGCCGCCGGGCATAAACGGCAGGATTTCCCCGTCGCGGGTGCGGTGGCCCTCCGGGAAGATCAGCATGGACGTCTCGCCGGCTTCCGTGCGGGCGGCAGCGTCCAACACACCGGCCAGATCGGCCTTCCGGTCCTCCTTGCGCTGGGAGACCAGCGGATTCCGGGCGGCGCGAAGGTAAACTGATACGCCCGGAATGCCCCTGGCATACCGGCGTCGAGCGGGAATCAGGGGCAGGGGGCCCAGCATCAGCGCTAACCCGATGGGAATATCGATTATCGACTGATGGTTCATAATGACTATACAACTCTGGGGGGCGATGGCCCCCTCGACTGTCACGCGGACGCCACCAAGGACCCGTAGCAGGCGAAGGGTAATCCGGGCCTGCAGCCGGACCCAGGAGGCGAAGAGACGGGACGCGGACCTGGGCCTGCACCACGACAGCGGCACAATGACAATACGCTGCAGCAGGCCCATGAAGAAGATCAGATAGAGCAGAAAGACGAACAGAAAGACCGCACTTCGGGCCGCGGCAGGGTAAGGGTTTCGGCGGAGATCATTCATGGCAAGTGACAGTAAAGGCACCACAGTAACGCCCCCTCAGACGGTGGCACAGGGCGCGGCGGTTCGGGCCGATCACGATTACGACTACAGCAATTTCTATTATTCCTCCAGCGACGACCTCTTCGCGATCTTCGGACCGTACGACGATTGGTGGTACGGCAGCGCCCGAAACAACGGCTATTACCTGTTCTCCCAGCCGATGTCGACGAAGCCGGGACCGGAGATCAACCTCGAGGACCAGCTGACCCACGAACACCGGGACATGCTGAACCTGGCGTCCTACAACTACCTCGGCCTGTCGTATCACCCCGAAGTCGTGGCGGCGGCCAAGTCGGCGCTCGATCACTACGGGCTCGGCGCGGCCGGCTCTCCCATCCTCAGCGGCACCATGGACCTCCACATGACGCTGGAGAAGGAGCTCGCGGCGTTCAAGAAGAAGCCCGCGGCGATGGTGTTTGCCACCGGCTACAGCACCAACGTCGGCCTGCTCTCCGCCCTGCTCCGTCCGGGCGACTGGGCGATCATGGACCAGAACGTCCACGCCAGCATCGTGGACGGCGTGATCATGTCGAAGGCCAACGCGCGGTTCTTCCGACACAACCAGCCGGGCGATCTCGAGAAGAAGCTCAAGGGCACCACCGGCAAGAAGCTCGTCATCGTCGAAGGCGTGTATTCGATGGACGGCGACACGGCCCGGCTGCCGGAACTGGTGGCGATCGCGAAGGCGGCGGGCGCGCGCGTGATGATCGACGAGGCGCACTCGACGTTCGTCTACGGCGACAATGGCCGCGGCGTCGCCGAGTCGTTCGAGATGGAGGACCAGATCGACATTCACGTCGGCACGTTCTCCAAGGCGCTCGGCGGCCAGGGTGGCTACGTCGCGGGGTCGCAGGGCCTCTACAACTACCTGATGGGCTTCGCGCGGTCGCGCGTGTTCTCGTGCGCACTGGCGCCGGCCGTGACGGCCGGAGTGCTCGCCGCGCTGCGTGTGGCGGCGCGCGAGCCTGAGCTGCGGACGACATTGTGGAACAACGTCGCGCACTTCCGGAAGCTCATGAGTGACGCCGGTGTGGACGTCGGTGAATCCACGTCGCAGATCATCCCGATCATGATTCGCAACGACCGCAAGATTCTCGGAATCGCGCAGAAGTTGCAGCGCGCCGGGCTGTATCTCCAGCCCATCATCTTCCCGGCCGTGGCCAAACACCGGTCGCGGTTCCGGGTGTCGATCTCGGCGACCCATACGCCGGAACAACTGAATCGGGCGGCCGGCATTCTTGTCGAGACGCTGCGGAGCGAGGGAATACTGTGAATCCAGGTCAGGTGCAATACGACTACCGCCACGCGATCGGCGGTTTCTTCGAATTTCCGACGGAAAACGCGCGCAAGCTGCTGCCGCCCCACCTCCACCCGGTGGAGCCGCACCACGGCCAGAGCGTCCTCTCGGTGATGGCGTTCGACTTCACGGCCGGCTCGGTGGACAACATCGGCCCGTACGGTGAACTGGTGCTGTCGGTCCACGTCGCCCCACGAATCGAAGCGGGTCGGCCGATGGCCCGCGCCGCGTTTTACCCGTTCCTGGTGGGCACGACGACGAAGGAGTCGCGTGAACACGCCATCGCGCGTTGGCACCTGCCGCATTTCCCGCACAACATCGACATGAACGTCACCATCGGGGCACGTGACATCACCGTGGGGGCGGCGCACGGCGGGGCGCCCATTCTCGACCTCCACATCACCGACTACCAGTGGGAGACCGTCGAGCACTACTACCAGGCCTACATGCACGACGCATCCGGGTCGTACATGGCGACAATGGCGCTGCGCGGCAGGTTCAGCGAAAACGAGGAGGAACGCGGCGGCATCACGCTGCATCCCCACGCCTTCACAGCCGGCCTCGACATCGACGGAGTGAACACCACGCCGTTCCGCGAACTGTGGATGCGCGACGGCACGCAGACGTTCGACCCGCTCGAGACGCTGCAGCCCGGCGTCCGCTGATGGCCTCGCGCGCCACCGTCATCGTGAACCCCGCCGCCGGGCGGGGCCGGGGTGCGCGCGCGCTGCCCGCGGTGCGTGAGGCGTTCGCCGCAGTCGGCATCACCGACATTCGAGTCACGGCGTCCAAAGCCGACGAACGCACCATCGCCGCGCGCGCCATCGACGAAGGCGCGACAACGGTCGTGGCCGTGGGTGGCGACGGCACGTGGAGCAACGTCGCCAATGCCATCCTCTCGGCCGGCGCCGGCGATCAGGTGCGGCTCGGGCTCATCGCTGCCGGCACAGGCAACGATTTCGCCAAGACGGTCGGCGCACCGGCGAGTGACTTCGCGGCCACTGCGAAGCTCGTCGCCGATGAGTCCGAGACCCGCGTGGACGTGGGTCACATCGAAGACCAGTACTTCCTCAACATCGCGGGCTTCGGCTTCGACATCGCCGTGCTCGAGGACATCCCGTCGATTCCGTGGCTCAAGGGCGACGCGGTCTACATCTACTCCGCACTCCGGCAACTGGTCGGCTACGGCGGCGTGGACATCGACATCACGTCGCCGGCCGGCCGTCGCGGTGCCACGCGGCACCTGATGTTGATCCTGGCCAACGCGAAGAACTTCGGCGGCGCATTCCGTATTGCGCCGCATGCCTCGCTGACGGATGGCGCGCTCGACGCGATCTCGATTCACGACGCGTCAACGCTGCGACGCCTGAAACTCTTCGGCGCCGCCGCGCGCGGCACCCACATCGGCCAGCAGGAAGTGGTCACCGAGGCCGCATCGTCGTTCACGATTCATTTCGCGGTGCCTCCAGCCTATGAGACGGACGGCGAATACCGGCAGGCGTCCTCCGCCGACGTAGTGGTACGCTGTGTAGCCGGTGCGCTGCGTGTCGTCGCACCCACGCCACCTACACCACCTGCTCGATGAAGGCCCTCTCGTTTGCGGCGCCCATCCCGACATACCTGACCACCCTTGTCGCCAGCCGGCTGTCGGAATCCCTGCTCGTCGGCCCCCACGCGTGCACACGATTTGCGGACGTCGCCACCCCCGATCTGCCCAACGCGCAGTGGGTACGCATCCGCACGCGCATGGGCGGCATCTGCGGCAGCGACCTCGGCATCGTCGGCCTCTCGACCAGCCCGACGACCTCCCCGTTTTCCTCGTTCCCGTTTGTGCTCGGACACGAGTGTGTCGGCACAATCGAAACACTCGGGCAGGATGTTCGTGGCTTCGGCATCGGCGACCGCGTGGTCATCAACCCACTGCTGTGCTGTGAAGCGCGCGCCATTACGCCGGTGTGTGCGGCGTGCGCGACGGGCCACCACTCACGCTGTGCGCATTTCACGGACGGCGCGTTGCCGGCCGGCATGTTCATCGGCACGACCACGGGGCTCGGCGGCGGCTGGGGAGAATACTTCGTCGCCCACGTGTCACAGCTTGTGCGCGTGCCTGATGCCGTCAGCGACGCAGCAGCCGTGATGACCGAGCCATTCGCCTGTTGCGTGCACGCGGCACGCGGACACCTGCCTGCCGCAGGCCAGACGGTGCTGGTTATCGGCGCCGGCACGATGGGACTTCTCATGGTCGCGGCGCTGCGCGCGCTCTCACCTGACCTGTCCATCATTGTCATGGCGCGTCATCAATTTCAGGCGGACCATGCCACCCGACTCGGCGCCACTCGCGTTCTCATGGCACGCGGCGAATACCTGCCGACGCTGGCCGAGGCCGTCGGCACCAGACTCGTGTCACCGATCATCGGCCGGCCGATTGGCATCGGCGGCGTTGACCATACCTACGTCTGTGTCACCGGCACCCGCGCGGTGGAAGACGCCATGCGCTTCACGCGTGCGGGTGGCGCAATTACCCTGATTGGCAACGCGAGCACCTTGCGCGGTCTCGACTGGACGCCGCTGTGGCTCAAGGAACTCACGTTCCGCGGCACACTCGCCTACGGCAGCCACGGCCACAGCGGTGCCAGCGTCAGCGCGTTCAACGAGGCGGCCGATCTCATCGCCTCGGGCCGCGCCGATGTTGAGCCCCTGGTGACACATCAGTTCCCGCTTGCGGACCACGCCAGGGCACTGGCGGCGGCGCGCGCCAAGCATGGCGGCGCATCCGTTAAAGTGGTGTTCACGTATTCATGAGGCAATGGGGCAATGAGGTAATTCAGAACTCCATTGCCGCATTGCCTCATTCGGTACCCGGCACAGGCTCGATGTGTGCCGCAGGCGGACCACCCGCATCGGCGCGTCCTGACCCGGCGAGGCGGCTGATTGCGCGCACGGCCATGTCGTGGTCGCAGAGGATCTGGCACGACAGGCGCACACCGGTCAGGCCTTTGGCCGCGAGCACGTTTTTTTCCGCCACAGTCATCGCCTCGGGTTCGCCGTCGATGAACTCCACGCGGCACGTGGCGCAGCGCGCCTTCCCCCCACACGCGTGCAACTGATCAATCGCCGCATCCTGCTCGAGCGCGAGCACGAGGCGCTTTCCTGATTCAACTTCGAACGTTCCAACATTTTCTACGGTCAACTTCGGCACTTTGGAATCTCCATCAATATCTCTCTTGAATCGTCGGAATGAGGTAATCCCTGAACGCCCGTTCAAAGTCGTACTGCGGCGCAAAGCCCCAGTCGCGGCGCGCGGCGGAATCGTCCACGTCGGCGGGCCAGGAGTCGACGATGCCCTGGCGTTTTTCGTCGATGGTGAACGTGATCTTCGCGTCAGGGAATGCGCGAAGGACTTCCTCGTGGACCTGACCAGCTGTGGGCGCGAACGCACCGAGGTTGTAGACCGTCTGCGTGAGCGACTCCCGGGGTGCGGCGGCCAGTTTCAACAGCGCGTCAACGCCGTCAGGCATCGCCATGAACGGGATCTGCGTGGCCGGACGCACGAAACACGCGTACGCCTCGCCCTTCGCGGCTGCGTGGATCATTTCAGGCGCGTAGTCGGATGTGCCGCCCGATGGCACGGTCAACGCGGAAATGAGTCCTGGAAAACGAACCGCGCGGAAGTCCACGCGACCACTCTGGGGGTCCTTCGACAGCTGCTTGTAGTGGTTCGCGTAATACGCGCCCAGTTGTTCGCAATACAGCTTGTTGCACCCATACATCGTCGTTGGCGTCGTGAACTGATCCTCGCGCACCTTGCCTGCAGCCATCTTCGCCGCGAGTGAGGGCAGACCAAACGCGGCGATTGACGATGGGTAGAGGAACGTGACCGGGCGGCCGTGGGATTCGCCTTCCTTCTGCGCGAACTCGAGGAGGTTGAGGGTGCCTTCCACGTTCACCTCGTGCGCGGTCACCGGCGAGAACTCCGATCGCGTCGAGAGCAACGCGGCCAGGTGGAACACCAGGTCCACTTCGAATTCCGAGAGGATGCGTTCGAGCAGCCCCTTGTCCAGGATCGAGCCGGTGAACTCGCGCGAGACCTTCTTCGCCAGGGACGGATCGAGCGGCGCGACGTCCAGTGTCACGATGGCGCGGGCTCCACCGCCTGCCAGTGTATCGATGAGACCGTGGCCGATTTCTCCGCCGGCGCCGGTGATGAGCACAACTGGTTTCCGCATGAGAGTTCCTTACCCGAGATACAGTCCGTGCAGGACGGACACGATGATCGACAGCACCGACAACACGAGGCACCCGAGGGCCCATGCGACATGGTTGATCCGCTCCGGTTGCAGCGGATCAAGCAGGCGTCCCGCCACGTAGCCGCCCACAAATCCTCCCGCGTGCGCCCAGTTGTCGATGCTGGACATCACAAATCCGAAGAGAAACATGATGGCGGCGTAGGTCAGGGCCTGTGAGTACACCGCGCTGGATCCCGTCCGGCGACCGTAATACACCAGCGCGCCGAGCAAGCCGAAGATCGCGGCCGACGCCCCGACCGTGAGTTGCGCGCCGCGCAACATCGGAATCGGAATCCATCCGAGAAACGCGCCGGCGAACGAGCTCATCAGAAAGCCCACGATGGTCGCGACCGTGTAGACGATGACCATTCGACCCGGACCGTACAAGTCGGAGACCGCGGGCGCGAGCTGGCGCACCCAATACATGTTGAAGAAGATGTGCAGGAGGCCGCCGTGCAGCCAGCCGGCGCTGAGCACCGTCCACCAGCGGTCGAACACAAACACGGGCACCGCGCCGCTGGCCCCGAGCATCAGGTTCGCCTGGGTGCTGGGTGAGAGGATGCCGAACATCCCGCCGCCCATGATGTTGCCGCCCGACATCAGCAGGGAGATCACATACAGCACCACGGACATGCCCACGACAAACGGGACAAATCCCATGTCGCTACCGAGACGTCGCACGGCGCTCGCGTACCCCCACAGGCCCGGGTTGCGGCGGCCGCAGTTGTAACACGTGTCATCGTTGACCCCGACGAGATCCCCGCACGAGGCGCAGACGACAGATCCGGTGGTCTGGCGGCCAAACATTCGCACCATTATGTCTCCGTCCGCGGTCCGCTGTCCGCTGGTCCGCGGTCCGGTAGACTCACAGACAATGCGGGTACTTGTCACTGGGGGTACGGGGTATCTGGGGCAGGCGATTGTCCGCGCGCTGGTCGCGCGCGGGCACTCGCCGGTGGTGTACGCGCGCAGTCCGCAGTCCGCGGTCCCCAGTCCGCAGTCCGCCGCGAAAATGAGCTCGGAGGCGATTTCTCCGGAAATCGCCTCCGAGCTCATTTTCGTGCACGGCGACGTGCGCGACCGCGACGCCCTCGTCGCAGCCGCGCGCGGCTGCGACGCGATGATCCACACCGCGGCCCTGGTCGCGGTGTGGCGCCCCCGCGCCGCCGACTTTGACGACGTCAATGTCGGCGGCCTCAGACACGCGCTGGAGGCCGTGCGGCAGCACGGCCTCCAGCGCCTCGTCTACACGTCGTCGTTCCTCGCCCTGCCGCCGGCAGGGCGAACGACGACGTTGGACAGCAATGACTACCAGCGGACGAAGACCATCGCCGAACGCGTGGCCGCTGAGGCCCACGCGTCCGGCGTCCCCATCGTCCGCCTCTACCCGGGTGTCATTTATGGCCCGGGTCTGATGTCCGACGGCAACCTGGTGGGCAAACAGATTGCCGACCACCTCAAAGGCTGGTTGCCCGGCCTTCTCGGCGCAGACCGCATCTGGTCGTTTGCGTGGGTGGAGTCCGTTGCCGCCGCGCACGTCGCGGCCCTCGAACATCCATCGCCGGCCCCGGCGTATCAAGTCGGCGGCCCGAACGAGCCTCAGATGCGGCCGTTCGAGATTCTGCGCGACCTCAAGGGCACGGCCCTGCCGCAGAGGCTCCCCTGGTGGACCGGCCACCTCGCCGCCATCGTCGACCCGGCCCGTCCCGCCATCCTCGGCGCGCCTCGACAGATCACCCACAAGACCGTCGCCATCTTCCGCCACGACTGGCCGCTCGACTCCTCGGCAGCCCAGCGCGACCTCGGATACACCTACCCTGCGCTCACTGATGGGATCACTCGGGTCGTGGAAGCTCGCTCCTGAATCTTGCACCTTGGAAACTTGGAACCGCGGTTCCTGGTTCATCGGTTCATGGTTCATGGTGCCGTTCATGGTTCGGGGTTCGTAGGGCCCGCTGGGTTTCAGCGGGCCGTTCAGGGTTCCGCGCCATGAACCATGAACCGATGAACCAGGAACAGTCCGAATAGCAGTAGAATCCCCGGACCGGAGGAATAGATGCGAGCACGTGTGATGGCAGTCGGCCTGGTGGGGGCGTTGGTGTGTGGAATCTCGGTCACGGGTGAGCAGGCGTCGCACCTGAATCCGATGATCGACTTGCTCACCGCAAAGAAGGGCATGTTCGGGCTTGGCCTGCCGACGCCACCACGCGGTGGTGGCCCGGGCGGCAACCGCGGCGGCGGCCGCGGGGGCGACGCAGCACAGACACCACCGGCCACGCCAGCACCTCCTCCAGCCCCCGTGCCCGTGCGGACGCCGGCTGAACTCGCGCAGGACGCGATCGCGCATCCGGAATCCGACTGGTTCTTTACCGCAGCGATGGAACGCAGCGCTGACGCCGGCGAACCCATGCTGATGGCGTTCCAGGACGCGATGGCAGCAGCCGGACCTGTCGGCGGTTCCCCGCGCCGGCTGCTCGCGCCGATCAACTCGAAGGCCCCGAACATCACGCGACCCGGCGAGGCCGCCCCGTCCGACTACATCAACATCCTCAGCCGCCAGCTGAACGCCGGCATCTCGAGCATTTCGTTTGTCGAGGTCGACACGGCCGAGGAACTGCGCATGGGCATCAACGCGCTGCGCTTCAAGTCGAAGGGCGGCACACGTCCGGAGAACGTCGGCAACGCGCCGAAGTACTGGGGACTGAGCGAAGCCGAGTATCGCCGCAAGGCTGACGTCTGGCCGCTCAATCCCGAGGGTGAAATCGTCGTGTGGGCCATCATCGAGTCGCACGAAGGCCTCGCGAACATCCGCGAGATCGCGCAGGTGCCCGGCCTGAGCGTCATCGCGGCCGGCGCCGGCACACTCGGGGGCGTCTTCTCCACCACCAACGCCGAAGGCCGTCGCGTGAGAGACGATGCGGCGTGGGAGGCGGCGATTCAGAAGATCGCGGACGCGTGCAGGGAGTTCAATAAGGCCTGCGCGTATCCCGTGAACGAAAACGACATCGAGGCCCGCTACAAACAGGGCTTCACGGTCGGCATCCTCCAGGCGTTTAACGACGCCGCGTTCCGCGCCGTGGCCAAAGGACGCGCGCTCGCGGGACGCTGACGCGCGCGCTCGCGCGCGCCCTGGTTCATGGTTCATCGGCCCGCCACGTTCCTCCAGGCCGCACTACCGATCGTCTTCCTGACGGTCGTCATCGTGTACGGCATGGTGCTCCGCCCGTTGGCATTTGGTCAGCCGTCGCTGCCACTCGAGGTGGTCTTCCCGCTGGCGTCGGCATTCGCCGTCGCGCTCCTCGCCAGGATGGGGCACTCCTGGGCCGATATCCAGACATCCATCGTCGCGCGTATGGGCCGCGGCATCCCCGGCTTCTTCATCCTGGCGGCCATCGGCATGTTGATTGGCAGTTGGATGGTGGCCGGCATCATCCCGATGCTCGTCTACTGGGGCATCAGGCTGATCGCACCTGAGTGGCTCTATCTCCTCGCGTTCCTGATCCCCGTCATCTTCTCGACGCTGACCGGCACCTCGTGGGGATCGGCCGGCACGGTCGGCGTGGTCATCATGGGCGTCGCGATGTCGGTGGGCGCCGACCTGGCGATCACTGCAGGCGCGGTCGTCGGCGGCGCGTACTTCGGCGACAAACTCTCGCCGCTGTCGGACACGACCAACATGGCGGCACTTGGTGCCGACGTCGATCTCTTCGATCACGTGCGCGCGATGTTGTGGACGACGGTGCCGAGTGCGCTTGTGGCCATCACGGTCTATACCGTGGTCGGCCTGCTGTATACCCCGTCAGGCAGCGCCACCACTGCGGAGTCGGCCGCGTTCCTCGCCGGACTCGAGCAGATGTATCACTTCTCGCCGCTGCTCCTGATCCCGCCGGCCGTCGTGTTGTATGGATCCCTGCGTCAGATGCCGACCATTCCCGTGTTGGGCGCGGGCATCCTGTCGGCCGCGGTCCTCGCCCTGCTCACGCAGTCGTTCACGCTGGCTGACGTCGCCGCATCGATCACGACGGGCTTCTCGGCCACGATGGCCCCGTGGGCGACTGACGTGCCTGCGGGCGTCGCGTCGCTCGTGTCGCGCGGCGGCCTCTATTCGATGCGCGAAGCGATCTTCGTCGCGTTCCTGGTCTTCTTTTTCATCGGCATCATCGACCGCATCGACGCCATGTCCATCGTGGTCAGGCGGGTCTTCCGCTTTGCGCGGACGGGCACGTCCACCGTGCTCGCGTCACTGGGAGCGACGGCGGTCACCAACGCGATGACGTCCAACCAGTACGCCACGTCGTTCATTGTGGGCGATGCGTTCCGCACCAAGTACGACGAACACGGCGTGCCCAGGCGCATCCTTTCGCGGTCGATTGAGGACTACGGCACGATGCTCGAACCCATCGTGCCCTGGCACCCGTCCTGCCTCTTCATGGTGGCCACCCTGGGCGTGCCGGTGGCCGAATTCTGGCGATGGGAAGTGCTGACGCTTGCCAATCTCGTCATTGCGCCGCTTTTCGTGCTGCTCGGTATCGGCTTCCGGCGCACCAGGTAGTGTTCATGGTTCATCGGTTCTTGGTTCATGGTGCTGTTCCTGGTGCCTGGTGCTGGGTGCCGGGTGCTGGGTGCTGGGTGCACGGTTATGACCCGGCTCCAAACCGACTTCAAAGATTTCTTGAGATTGCTCAACGCGCACCGCGTTGAGTACCTCCGACGTCCCCCCACAAATGAGTAGCGTTTAGGTTTAGCGTCCGGCCTTAGGGAAAAGGGTCGGGCGATGAAGAAGCGATTTACCGAAGCGCAGATTGTGGGCTTCCTGCGGGAGGCCGATGCCGGGGTGAAGGTCAAGGACCTGTGCCGGCGCCATGGGTTCTCGGAGGCCAGCTATTACCTCTGGCGCAGCAAGGTCGGCGGCATGAGCGTGTCGGACGCGAAGCGGTTGAAAGAGCTGGAGATCGAAAACACCCGGTTGAAGAAGTTGCTCGCGGACTCCCTGTTAGAAAACGAGGTGACCCGTGAGGTACTGCGCAAACAGTGGTGACCGCCCCTGCGCGCCGCGAGGCCGTGTGGGAGATGGTGGCGCAGGGGCTCAGGCAGCACATCCCGGGCCACGCCTGCCCGGCCATCCTCTAGAACGCAGCGTCGAAACTCCGGGCCCTCAAACTTCAGGTCAGCCAGGTGCCCATCCAAGAGGTCCGACAACGGTTCTGCAACTCCAGAAGGCGAGGCAAACGATTGAAAAAGCCGATTGTGGCGCCGTCCCCCCTTGATCCCACGCGCAGGCGCTGGATCTATTAGCTTGTCGTGGTCCACTTTCCCTCCACGCAAGATGCTGAATGGATGGCAAACATTTACGGGACATTTCTTCGGAAAGTCAAGAGTGGCAGCGAGTTGAATCACCTGGAACTGCAGGTGCATCTCGATCCCCCGCTTGTCGGTGTCGAGGCGAGGCGACCACGCCATTCAACGTCCGAACCTCCGTCTGACCATACGGTCTCAGTCAGCAGCACTCACGGCGCACTACAACTCAGTGCGCCCAACGAGGACTAGTGCACCCCATGCCCCATCTGCAGTTGTGACGGGTCAGCGCCGATGCGCCGAATCGCCATCTCCCAGGTCACGGCGGACGGAATCTCGAAGATGAGATCGAGGTCGAGCGGCGCGACGAGCCACGCGGAATCCGAAAGCTCCGCGTCGAGTTGGCCCGCAGACCAACCCGCATATCCAGCCAGCACGAGCGTGCGGTGCGGCGACGGCTTGGCTTCGAGCGTCTCGCGCAGCAGCGACGGGGAGGCCGCGAGATACAGGCCGCCTCCGAGCTCCTTGTGTTCGACATCCGGCTTGTGCGTCGTGAGGATCCAGCCGCGGTCGGGCTCCACCGGCCCTCCCAGCAGCAGCGGAATCTGATTCGGGGTCTCAATCGGCGGCTCGAACTCGACCGCCTCCGACGCCGGCACTTCAGCCGGCCGGTTCACCACCAGCCCGAGCGCGCCCTCAGGGCCGTGCTCACACAACAACACGACCGTTCGTGCAAAGTTCGGGTCCGTCAGTTGCGGCATCGAGACAAGCAACGCTGGGGCCAGGGACATGGTCTCAATCTACCATCTGACATCTGACATCTGACATCGGACATCGGTTAACTTCGGTGCCGAGCCCAGGCGATGGCGTCGGCGACCACAGGCGCAGAGGCGGACGGGTGTTGCGCCAAAGTGTCGAGCGCGGCCTGGCGGTCGGCGTCGGGTAACGCGCTGGTGGCGTAGGCCATCGATCGGCGAAGACGATGCACGCCTGCGCGTTTCAGCGCACTGCCCTTCAACCGCTCTATCCACCCGTCGTCGCTCAGCTGACACGCGTTGAGAAGCCGGAGCTGCGGCAGGTCGCCACGAGGTTGCCAGGCCGGGTCGGAGCTGACGGCCGCCCGTCGGTTCCACGGACAGACGTCCTGGCAGATGTCGCAACCGAAAATGCGCGACGACAGACCGTCGCGCCACTGTTCTTCGACGGCCCCGCGCACTTCGATGGTCAGGTACGACAGACATCGCGTGGCGTCCAGTTCGTAAGGAGCGGAGATGGCGCCGGTGGGACAGGCGTCAATGCACCGTGTACACGTGCCACATTGGTCCACACCGGGCAGGTCGGCTTCAAGATCAAGGTTGGTGATGATCTCGCCGAGGAACATCCACGACCCGAGCGAGGGATTGATCAGGCACGTATTCTTCCCAATCCAGCCAAGGCCGGCGGCCTCGGCGTACACACGTTCCTGCACCGGGCCGTCATCCACACACGTCACCGCCTCAAGCCCAGGCCCCGCTTCCGCGGCGAGCCATTTCAGAAGTTCACGAAGGCGATGTTTGACGACGACGTGGTAGTCGTCGCCCCAGGCATACCGGGCGACGGCGACCTCACCAGGAGCGACGACTTCCGATGACGGTGGTTCGGTGGTGTTGTAGACGACAGCGACGGAGATGACCGAGCGCGCGGAGAAAAGGGTGTTTCGAACATCCGCGCGTTCGTCCGCAGAGTCGGCGAGGTAGGTCATCTCCCCAGCGCGCCCCTCAGCGATCCAGGTCGCAAGCTTCGCGAGCTTGGGATGCCGATCCGCGCGGGCGATGCCGCACAGGTCAAACCCGAGCGCGGCGGCGTGTGACTTGATGTCCGAGGGTTTCGGGTAGGGTTTCCGGGGCTGCACGGACAGACTCAATGGTTTTCGGGCCGGATCTCCGCTGAAGGGCTCAAGGGTTTCGGGTAGGGTTTCCGCTGCGATAAGGACCGGAAACCCTACCCGAAACCTTATTTCGAATCACTTTCGGGCTGCGAGGCGCCGCAGCACGTACGGCAGGATCCCGCCGTGACGGAATGCGACGAGTTCCTCGGGCGTGTCGATGCGCACCGTGGCGAGGAACTCGGTGTCGGTGCCGTCGGCGGCGGTGGCCTTCACGGTGACGGTGCCCCGCGGCGTGAGGCCGGCGCCCGATCCGATCAGGTCAAACGTCTCGCGTCCGGTGAGCCCCAACGTCGCCGGCGTCTCACCGTTGCGGAACTCCAGCGGCAACACGCCCATGTTGACCAGGTTGCTGCGATGGATGCGCTCGTAGCTCTCCGCGATCACGGCCTTCACGCCGAGCAACATCGTGCCCTTGGCGGCCCAGTCGCGCGACGAACCGGAACCGTATTCCTTGCCCGCCATCACGATCAGCGGAATGCCGGCTGCCACATACCGCTCCGACGCATCGAAGATCGGCATGACCGTCGCGCTGTCATCTCCAAGGTAGGTGGTGACGCCGCCCTCGGTACCCGGTGCCAGTTGATTGCGCAGGCGCACGTTCGCGAACGTGCCGCGCATCATCACTTCATGGTTGCCGCGCCGTGACCCGTAGGAGTTGAAGTCCTTCGGATCGACACCGTGCGCCATGAGATACGCCCCGGCCGGGCTGTCCTTCTTGATGGCACCGGCAGGCGAGATGTGGTCTGTCGTAATCGAATCACCAAGCAGCGCGAGCGCGCGAGCGCCAGTGATCTCCACCGGAGCCGCGGGTTCAGGCGACAGATTCTCGAGGAACGGCGGACGGCGGATGTACGTTGAGTCCGCCTCCCACGCGAATCGATCACCGGTCGGCACCGGCAGGTTGCGCCACCGCACATCGCCGTCAAACACCGACGCGTACTGCTCGCGGAACATCTCCGCCGACAACGACGCCAGCATCGTCTGCTGGATTTCCTCCTGCGTCGGCCAGATGTCGCGCAGGTACACGGGCGTGCCGTGGCGGTCGTGGCCGAGCGGTTCGGTCGTGATGTCGAGGTTCATTGTGCCGGCGATCGCATACGCCACAACGAGGGGCGGCGACGCGAGGTAGTTCGCGCGCACATCCTGCTGAATGCGGCCCTCGAAGTTTCGGTTGCCCGACAACACCGAGGCCACAACAAGACCGCGGTCACGGATTTCAGCCGAGATCTCATCCGGCAGGGGACCGGAATTCCCGATGCACGTCGTGCAGCCATAACCAACGAGGTTAAAGCCCATCGCGTCGAGGTGCGCGGTCAGCCCGGCGCGGTTGAGGTATTCCGTCACAACCTTCGACCCGGGAGCCAGACTCGTCTTCACCCATGGCTGACGCTGCAATCCTCGCTCGTGTGCCTTCTTGGCAACGAGACCTGCGGCCACCATCACGCTCGGGTTGGACGTGTTCGTGCAGCTGGTAATCGCCGCAATCACCACCGACCCGTGCTCCAACTGCGTCGCCGCCGCCACGGCCACGCCGCCAGCAGCCGGAGTCGTCTTAATCCCCTTCTTCAGTTCGTCGAGCGCACCGGCAAACGAGACCTTGGCCTGATCGAGCGACACGCGATCCTGCGGCCGTCGCGGCCCCGCCAGACTGGGCACCACGGAGTCGAGGTTCACCTCGAGCGTATCGGTGTAGTCGGCGTCCGGCGTCGTGTCCGTGCGGAAGAGTCCCTGCGCCTTCGCGTAGGCCTCCACCAGATCAACCTGGCCGGGCTCACGCGCGGTAAAGCGCAAGTAGTCGAGCGTCATGTCGTCGATCGGGAAGATCGCGACCGTCGCGCCGTACTCGGGGCACATGTTGCCAAGGGTCACGCGGTCGGCAATCGTCAGGTGTTTCAGGCCGCTGCCGAAAAATTCCACGAACGTGCCGACGACCTTCTTCTTGCGCAGCGCCTCGGTAATCGTGAGCACGAGGTCGGTCGCTGTCACGCCTTCCCGGAGCTTGCCGGTGAGCCGGCACCCGATCACCGGCGGAATCAGCATCGAGCTCGGCTGACCCAACATCGCGGCCTCGGCCTCGATGCCGCCGACGCCCCATCCCACCACGCCAAGTCCATTCACCATTGTCGTGTGTGAGTCCGTACCGAAGACGGTATCGGGATACGCGAGCGGACGACCGCCGCTCACGTCGCGGCACACGACACGCGCGAGATACTCGATGTTCACCTGGTGCACGATGCCCGTCTCGGGCGGCACCACGCGGAAGTTGTTGAAGGCGTCCTGCCCCCAGCGCAGAAACACATACCGTTCGCGGTTGCGCGAATATTCGAGATCCGCGTTCAGCTGCATCGCATCCGCGCGGCCGAAGTGATCCACCTGCACCGAGTGGTCAATGACCAGCTCCACAGGCTGGAGGGGGTTCACCTGCTCCGGACGGCCGCCGAGGGCCACGATGCCGTCCCGCATCGCCGCCAGATCCACCACACACGGAACACCCGTGAAGTCCTGCAACAACACACGGGCTGGCATGAACGACAGTTCCTTCTCGCCGCCCTTCTGCATATCCCAGGACGCCAGCGCACGAATGTCATCAGACTTCACAAACGCGTTGTCTTCGCGGCGCAGCAGATTCTCGAGCAGGATCTTCAGCGAAAACGGCAGCCGCGCGACACCGGGGAACCCGGCGGATTCGAGCGCAGGCAGGCTGTAGTAATCGAGGGTGTCGTGGCCGACGGTGAGGGTTTGGCGGGTCTTGAAGCTGTTCAGGGACATGAGTTCTCGTACGGCTAACGGGCGATGACCAACGCGGCCGCCACTGTCGGGGACCACCGGTGACCGGCGTCTCCCAACGTGATGCCGCCACAACGCAGCGTCAGGCGGGCCTCGGCACGGAGCGCGATATGGCCCAGCCACCCCGGCCGGCCCTCGCGCACCCGGTATTTTAGTCCGCCACCGACGTGCGCCGCGACTCCACTGTCAGCCAACGCGCGATCGTCTGCCAGTTCGCGCAGCCAGCCGGCCGCAAGCCCGGCGAATGGCTGCCACTTCGTGGACGTCCCAAACCGTCGCTCCACACCCAATTCAACAGCGAACCGGTCCATCCCGAGTGCGGCGGTCACCGGGTCAGCGCCTTCCACGTCACCCGAGATTCTCGTCTCGAAGTCAGGGCGAGACCAGGACCCTGTCACTCCCACCGCCCATCGTTCGGTCACCCGCCAGCTGACCCGCCCCTCAAGCCCGGGCGCCCAGGTGGTGCGGTGCTTGGCCTCAAACAGCGTGAACGGATTCCCGGCTGGGTCGACCAACTCCGCTCGCGTGACGCCGGCAGACGAAGCCCCGTCGACCACGGCGCCCACGGTCAGTTCCAGCCGTGGCGACTGGGCAAAGGCGGATGCCGGCAGGATAAGCACCACCGCAAAACACAAGGTCCTCACTTCGCTTTGACCTTGATCTCAATACCGGGTCCCGTGCCGCCCCGAGGCACAGCCACCAACCGGTCATGGAACATCGGCGCGAAGTTCAGATTCACGCCCGCATCGTCATCAAAAACACTGCCGATATCGGCATCGTCGAGGGGTTCAGCGCGCACGATGTAGAGCCCGGGCACAAGACCGCTGATCACAAAGTCCCCGCGGGACGTGAGTGAGAAGCCGCCGACGATGTCGCCGGTGGCCGTGTGCACGGCAGTGATGTGGGCACCAAAAATGCCCTGGCCACCCAACGTAACACGGCCGCTCAGGCTGCCCGTGTTCCGAATGGCGTCACTGGTGCCGTACAGCTCAGTGATGCCGGCTTTGTCGTCCGCTTCCAGGGTGCGGTCGTCGATATTGCCGCCCGGGTAGGCGATCGGAAACATGACGGCGCGCTTGGCGACCACGCGACGGCCACCATCTGCGCGGAGTTCGGTTTCACCGAGTCCTGAATGACCAAGGCCCAGCAGATGGCCGACCTCATGGACGCCCACGGATTCGAGATCGAAGCTGCCCGCGCGGCCTCCGGCGGCAACCGACCATGGCTGCGACGAGTTGAAGTAGATGTCCACCTCGAGGATGCGGCCCGTCACGTTGTCCACTTCGAATGACGCGGCGGCCAGCGTGCGATCCAATTCCGGCCGGCTGCGAAACCCGATCACCGTGAGTCCATCGCCGCCAACCGGCTCGGCACCGGTGAAGCCGACGAACTGATGTCCGAGCGACGTTCTGGGCACAGCGGCCCATGACGTGAACGCCCGATCAATCGCGCCCTGCAGTTGGGGCGCCGTCACGTCCGCGATGTCGCGATTGGTCACGAAGTAGTCCACCGTGCGATCCCAGCGGAGATTCACAACGCGACCACCGACCGTGGCCCCGAGGGTGATGTACGCCTCGAGGTGGGCCGCCGATGCGAACACGGCCAGCCCCGCGAGCGTCGTCGCGATGAGGGCTGTGCGTGTCATCGCGCACCTCCAGACGACGTTCGCACCATCAGGTTGACCAGTGACTCGAACTCGGAGAGCGGCATCGCCCGCACCGTGGGACGTCCGGCGGTCGTTGTCACCCGATAGATTCCCGATGACAGGCCGACGGGCCACAATGCGCCGCCCGGTACGCGCTTGAGGAGGTAGACCCCTTCATCACCGAGCGACACGCGGGGTGCCCCCGGCATGACGGTGCGCACACGGCCGATGACGCCGCCGGGCACGCGCAGGGACACATGTGTGCCGGCCTCGCCCTTGAGCACGGCCGCGACGGCAACGGTCGCGACGGTCTCAACTTCTCCCCGGACTGAGCGGACGACCCGCACGTCCGTGACACGGCCGCGCACGATCACCGTGGCATCGGTCACCGAGACCCGGAAATCGGCCGGCAACTTCGTGGAGGCCGCTGTGGGAACCAGCCACAGGCACATCATCGTCACGAGGGTTGCGACGACGGGGCGTGCCATCACGGCCTCTTGCCCACAACGTCAAGGACCGCCTGGGCGGCCCGATCCGAGGCGCCTGGTCCACCCAGACGCCGCACCACATCGGCCAGATCGTTGCGCATCTGTCCCGCGCGTCCCGTATCGGTCAGCAACCCGCGGGTTTCCTCGCCCACCCGCGCCGGCGTGCAGTCGTCCTGGATCAACTCGGTCACGATCGAACGCCCGGCCACAAGGTTCACCATCCCGTAGTGCGGCAACTTCACCACACGTTTGCCGATGGCGTACGTCAGCGGCGACACGCGATACACGATCACCATCGGTTTGCCGTGCAGCGCGGTCTGCACCGTCGCGGTGCCTGACGCCGTAATCACGACATCCGCGGCCGCCAGCACGTCGTCGGCGGCATCAGCGAGAAGGCCGACCGGCACACCGGACGGCCGGAGCGACTCAAGCGGAGCAAAGAGGTGGTCATCAAGGGACGGCGCCCGCGCGACGAGGAACTGGACTCCCGGCACCGAGGTCGCGACCTGTCGTGCGGCATCCGCGAGCACTGACATCAGCAACCCGACTTCATTCGGGCGTGAACCCGGCAACAACGCCACGACAGGCTTCGATGGATCGAGCCCGGCGGCGAGACAGGTGGCCTCGCGCGACCGCTGCGGCACCGCGAGATCGATCAGGGGATGCCCGACGAACGTGACCGGGATGCCGGCGTCCCGATAGATCGATTCCTCGAAGGGAAAGATCACCAGCATGCGGTCGACGTACTGCTTGATCGTCTTCAGCCGCCCGGGTCGCCAGGCCCACAGTTGGGGACTGATGTAGTAGACGATCGGAATCCCGAGCGACTTCATCCGCGGCAGGAGCCGGAAGTTGAAGTCTGGAAAGTCGATGGCCACAAACACATCGGGCCGGCGCGCGCGCGCGGTCTCGGTCAAGGTGCCGAGCATCGCCCACGAGCGGCGGACGACCGACAACGCTTCCGTGAGTCCGGTGACTGCGAAGCCGCGGTAGTCGCCGACCACATCGGCTCCGGCGTCACGCAACTGCGCACCGCCAAATCCAAACACGTCAACACGGCCAAGACCGGTCGAGGCCGCCTGCCTTTCAAGGGACCGGGTCAAGGCGCCGGCGTACAAATCGCCTGACGCCTCGCCGCACGAGAGCATTACCCGCGGGGCCACGGGTCAGTCACGCGCCGACTTGCGGAGGCTCGCGGCACTCAAATCGAGGTCGGACGCGGCGATGCGTTCCACGTTCTCGATGCCGATCGCCTTGAGCTGCGCGATGATCGTGGAGGCTTCGCCGACGAGCACGATCGACAACCGATCGGGAAACAGGAACTGCTTCGCGACCCGCTGCACGTCGGCGGGCGACACGCGGTCCACTTCCTCCCGGTAGTTCTCGAGATGCTCGAGCGGCAGCCCGAAGAACAACAGGTTGAGCACCTGCATCGCAATCGCCGACGGCGTTTCAATGGTGAGCGGGAAGCTGCCGGACATGTAGTCCTGTGCGCCGCGGAGTTCGCGCGGATCCACCAGCTCGCGCTGGAGCCGCTGAATCTCACCGATCGTCAGGCGCAGCGCTTCTCCGGTGGCTTCCGACCGGGTGTCGGTTTCCGCAATGAAGCTGCCGCTGTACTTGTAGGCCCGGAAGTTGGCGGACGCTCCATACGTCAGCCCCCGATCGCCGCGCAGCACGCCAAACAGACGGTTTGCACCTTCCCCACCCAGGATGCGCATCATCAGGTCCACAGCCGTGTACTCGGCGTGGGTGCGGGCGATCCCCAGCTGGCCGACGCGGATCTCGGTCTGCACCGCACCGGGCCGGTCCACCACGATCACGCGTCGGGTGGGCGGCGGCGGTTCATCGAATGACACCGTCGGCACGTCGCGGCGCGCCCAGGATCCAAACGCCTTCTCTGCCGAGGCAAACGCCTCCTCCGCGGTCAGGTCGCCCACGACTGCGAGCAGCGCGTTGTTGGGGACAAACCAGGTCCGATGGAAGGCCACCATGTCCTCACGCGAGATCTGCTGAATCTGCTGCGGAGTCGTGGGGCCTGGACGACCGTACGGATGAAATCCAAAGACCAGGCGATCGATCAGCGCGTTCGCGATGAAGTCCGGATCGTCGGCGCTGACCTGAAGCCCCGACATCGCCGAGTCCTTCTGCCGCTGAATCTCGGCCGGTGAAAACGCCGGTCGCTGGACCAGGTCCGCCGCCAGTTCCAGAGCGAGCGCGACCTTGTCCTTGACGATCGCGCCACTGACAAACGACACCTCGTTGCCGGCGCCGACCGAGATGAGTCCACCCGCCGACTCGATGGTGTTGGCAATCTGCTCGGCGGTCCTGGTCGTCGTGCCCTGATCCAGAAGACCGGCGACAAAGCCGGCCACGCCAGGCTTGTTGGCTGCGTCGTTGGCGGCCCCGGCGCGAATCAGCAACCGGAAACTGACGGCGGGCTGCTCGTTCTGCGGCACCGCCAGCACCTGGAGACCATTCGATAGCGTCTTGAGCTTGTAGTCGGGAAATTCGACAGGCCGTGACGGCAACGGCCGTGGCGGCGCTTCCGTCGGCCACTGCGCCCGCTGCGCGAGGGCCGGTGCGGACGCGGCCACCAGAGCCGCACAGAGGAACGTGGTGCGCAGGATGCGGTTCACTGCCGACCTCCCTGCGCCGGTCCCGGCATGATGGTGATGCGCAGCCGCGTCTCCGGTGTGAAGTAGGTGCGCGCCACACGCTGCACATCCTCCACGGTCACGGCCTGGAAGAGATCAAACTCGCCATCCGCCGTCTTGATGTCGTCGTGGATGACCACCGCGTGCGCCAGATGCAGCGCCTTCTGCTGAATCGTCTCGCGACCAAGGATGTAGTCCCGCGCGAACTGCCGCTTGGCGCGGTTGAGTTCCTCCTGCGTGATCGGCTCGGTCTTCATCCGGTCCACCTCGGCGATGAGCGCCTCCATCAACCGCTCGGGCGGCGTGGCACCCTGGGTGATGCCGACGGCATAGAAATAGTTCGGATGTTCGATGAGTTTGGCCTCACCAAACGCGGCCAGCGCCAGCTGTTTGTCGTAGACGAGCGATCGATAGATACGTGAACTCTGCCCGTCCGACAACACCTTCGCCAGAATGTGCAGCGGATACGCGTCGGGATGCCCGTCAAACGCGATCGGATATCCCACGACCACCGCCGGCAGCGGCCACGGCTGCGTGACCGTGAAGCGGCGCTCCGCCGTGGGCTTGGGTTCCTTCGGAATGTCGCGCGGCACGGGCTTGCCGGCCGGAATACGCGAGAAGTACTGCTGCACGAGTGCCAGCGCCTGTTTTGAATCGAATGCCCCGGTCAGCACCAGCGTCGCGTTGTTCGGCACGTAATACGTCTCGTAGAATCCGCGCACGTCATTGATCGACGCCGCCTCGAGGTCGGCCATGCTGCCGATGGTCTGATGTTTGTAGGGATGCACCGTAAACGCCCGATCGAAGATCACTTCGTTCAGGCCGCCGTACGGGACGTTGTCGACCCGCATCCGCCGTTCTTCCTTCACGACCTCACGCTCGCTCAGGAACTTCTCCTCACTCACCTCGAGTGATCCCATGCGATCCGCCTCGAGCCACAACACCAGCGGCAGATACTGCGACGGCACCGTCTGCCAGTAGATCGTCGCGTCCTCATCGGTCGAGGCGTTGGCCTGCCCGCCCACACTCGTGATCCAGGACGGATGCTGGTCGGCACGCACATTCTTCGAGCCCTTGAACATCAGATGCTCGAACAGATGGGCAAAGCCGGTGCGACCCGGCTTCTCGTCCTTGGACCCGACGTGGTACCACACCGCCAGGTGCACGATCGGTGTCGAGTGATCTTCAAGGAACACGACCTTCAGGCCATTGGCCAGCGTGGTCATGGTGTAGTCGAATTTCGGAGGACGGACGATCGTGTCCTGCGGCGTCGAGGCCGACAGAAGCAGTACCGCGCCGGCCGTCGCCAGCGCCCGTGACAGAAGGGTTCGAGGCATTGCCTCGAATTATACCGTCCGGCCCCTCGTCAGGACGTCCCGCGGCGAAACTTCACGGCCCATCGGCGCCACTGCCCGATCGGAATGGCCGGGATCCCCGCGTACGTCTTCCCGCCTTCCAGGTCCGACAGGACGGCCGACTTTGACGCCACCCGCGCACCCCGCCCCACCCGGACGTGATTCATCACGCCCACCTGTCCGGCGAGCACCACGTCGTCTTCAATGATTGAACTGCCGGCCACCCCCGAACAGCCCGCGATGCGGACGTTGCGGCCGATCTTCACGCCGTGTGCGATCTGGACCTGATTGTCGATCTTCGTGCCGTCGCCAATCCGCGTCTCGCCAATCGCCGGACGATCGACGGTCGTATTGGCCCCGATCTCGACATCGTTTCCAATCACCACGATGCCCACCTGGGGAATCTTCTGATGGGTGCCGTCATCGCGCGTGGCAAACCCGAAGCCTTCGCTGCCGATCACGGCTCCATCCTGCAACTCGACGCGATGCCCGATCTCGATGCGATCGCGCACCGAGACATGGGCGTGCAGCACGCAGTCGTCGCCGATGACCGCACCAGCACCAATCACCACGTGCGGATACACGACGGTCCGCGCACCAATACGGGCGCCGGGACCGATCACGGCGAAGGCTCCAATCGACACGGCCGCGCCGAGTGTGGCGGAGGGATCAATGGCCGCCTGTGGATGAATCCCCGGCGTCGCCTGCACGGCCGGCGTCAACAACGCGACGGCGGAGGCACACGCGACGTAGGGATTCGCCGTGCGGAGGATCGGGCACGGCGCCGAGACGAGCGAGTCGTCCGCCAGAATCGCCGACGCCCGCGTCGTGGCCACCCGACCGGCAAACTTCGGATTGGCGAGGAAGGTCACATCCCCAGGACCGGCATCGTCGACGCCATTGACGCGCCGAATCTCCACGTCAGGGTCGACACCGGTGCCTTCGAGGCGGCACCCGAGCCGGTCGGCAAGCGTTCCGAGTTTCACGACACGGAGGATACTACGCGGCGAATGAACGCGGTAAGGCGCTCCAGCCCGATCGACTGCGCGATCTCGTCAATCTGCCGGTCACGATCGACGGGTGCCAGCGTCAGGGCCGCCCCAACGGCCGTCAACGCCCGCGAGGATTCCGTCGTCCAGAAGTCCGCGCGCACGCCGCGCCGGGCGCCCACCACCGAGAGGTAATGACTGCCGAATCGGAAGATGAGGTAGTACGCGACGAGATTCGGTCCGGGAATCGGCGCGATCAACCCCGACGCCACCACCAGGATGCCATCCACCACGCACCAGAAGAGGTGTTTGTTGAAGTCCTTCCGGATCTCCGCCCGGGTCCACGCCAGTGCCCGCTCACTCGACACGACGTCCGGATGCCGCAGTCGCGCGGACGCCTGCTTCCGCAGCGCCCAGAGCAGACGGTGCTCCGCCACGGAGTCCGCAAGCTTTCGTTTGATGAAGCGGCTGAAGCGGCCCCCAACCACAATTTCGGGTTGCCCCGCCTCCTGGCGACGCCGCGCGGCTTCGCCTTCCGCCAGCGCCTGACGGAAGCTGCGCTTCATCCGCGCAAGCAGCCCGGGGCGCGAACCTCCCTCGCCCACCACCTCAGGCTCGATGGTGTCGAGTGCCGGCTCGCAGTACAACGCGAACTCCGGCGTCCCTGCACGCCCCGCCGGTTGGACCGGCACCAAGAACACGTCCACGTACTTACCGACGGATCCGCGTAGGCGTCCGTTCGCCCTCGGCCGGAATCGCCGGCTTACCGGCCGCGATCCATGCGCTGTACGCGGCACTCGCCACAGCTGTCGCCGCCTCGTTCATGCGGCGTTCCGCCATGGGGCCGGCCTCCTTCGTCAACACCGCGAAATACGCGTCGTCGTAAAACTCCCGCCCCTCGGTGGCCTTGAGGTCCGCCGCGAGCAGCGACGCGACCAGTTGCTGGCTGTCGATGACCGTCTTGAACATGAACGCCTTGAAGTCCGTGATGACCGGCACGGGCTTCGGCGTCCACTTCCAGGCCGCGCGGTCGCGCAGGATCATCTGGGTTTCGAACCGCGAGTGGATGCCGCGCTGGTTCGTCATCTGGCCGTCGTAGTTCAGCGCGCCGTGCAGCGGCTGGTGCGCGTCCTCGATGTAGTGCGCCAGGACGGCGAGCAGATACCGCGCGTTGTCGGCCGCGTACGGCGCGTCCGGCCGGCCCAACTGCTGGTTGGCCTCAACAAGCCGGTTGTAAATTTCCTCCGCGCGCCACGGGAGCCGTCCATACCGCGTCACCGGACCGATGCCGTACCTCTTCACGTACTCGTCGTAGTCACGAGGCACGTTGAGGAACGGGGCCTTGGAGCCTTCCTCGAAGTCGATATCGAGAAAGTGGTTCGGCGGCTCGTCGCCGCGTGCGCTCCTGAGATCCGCGACCCGCCACAAATCGGGATCCACGGAGTGCTCGGCAATAAACGCCTTGTGCCTGATGTAGAGCGGCTTGATCTCAGACGGAAGCTGTTCGATGGCCTGTTCCGTGATCATCCGGTGGACGTCCATGCCCCAGGCGCCGACCGACGATGAACCGGCAAGAAGCGTGAGGGCGAGACCAAGAGTGGCGAGTGCGCGCATGAATCCATGCTAGCCCTGAACGTGTCGATGGGCTAGCATCAAAATCCCATGGACCATGAGGGCATCGCGCGGCTGGCTGCGCTGGCGAAACTGGAGATCTCCGACGCCGAGCGCGAGCAGTTCGCCGGCCAGCTGACGGACATTCTTCGGTACGTCGATCAACTGCAAGCGGTTGATACCAGTCCGCAGTCCGAGGACGGTCCGCAGTCTTGGGTTCGGGAAGACGTCCCTACGCCGGGACTTGATCGGGAGGCGGCGCTGGCGAACGCGCCGGATGCTGACCGCGAGGCGGGGCTCTTCCGCGTGCCGAAGGTGATCGGCTGATGGGCGCGATTGTTGACCGCACGAACGAGGCGCTGGCGCGGATTGCCGACCGCGAGGACCTGTCGGCATTTCAGCACGTCGCGACCGATCGCGCGCGGGCACGGGCCGCAGCGCTCGACGCCGCCGGCGGCCACGGCCCGCTGCACGGGGTCCCCATCGCGCTCAAAGACAACATCGTGGCGCGCGACCTTCCCACCAGCGCCGGGTCCAGGATCCTGGAAGGGTATGTCTCCCCCTTTGACGCGACGGTCGTTGAACGCCTCGAAGCCGCCGGAGCGGTCATCGTCGGCACAACGCGGTGCGATGAATTTGCGATGGGATCGTCCACTGAGAACTGCGCATACGGCCCAGTGAAGAACCCCTGGGACGTCACGCGTACACCCGGCGGCTCAAGCGGCGGGTCGGCCTCAGCGGTCGCGGCCGGCCTGGTCCCTATTGCGTTTGGATCCGACACCGGCGGCTCCATCCGCCAGCCGGCCGCGCTGACCGGCGTCGTGGGTGTGAAGCCTACCTACGGCCGCGTCTCGCGCTACGGCCTCATCGCGTTTGCCTCGTCTTTGGATCAGATCGGGCCCTTCACGAAGACCACGCGCGAGGCCGCGCAGATGCTGGACGTCATCTCCGGACACGATCCGCGGGATGCCACATCGTCGACGCGACCGGTGCCGTCGTTCACCGGCGCACTCACAGGTGACGTGAAGGGACTCCGAATCGGCGTGGCACGGCACCTCCTGGCGGACGGTGTCGATCCTGAAGTGCGCAAGGCGTTTGACGCGTCACTGGACGTGGCGCGAAGCCTCGGCGCCACCATTCACGAGGTGGCGCTGCCCCACACGCAGTACGCCATCGCCGTGTATTACCTGGTCGCCACGGCAGAAGCGAGCGCCAACCTCGCACGCTTCGACGGTGTGCGGTACGGCCATCGCGCCGAGTCCCCGTCATCTCTTGCGGCGCTCTACGAGCGCAGTCGCAGCGAGGGATTTGGTCCGGAAGTGAAGCGCAGGATTCTGCTCGGCACCTACGTGCTGAGTGCAGGCTATTACGACGCGTACTATCGCAAAGCCCAGCAGGTGCGCGCACTGATCACGCGCGACTACACGACGGCGTTTGACTCGGTTGATCTGATTGCGCTTCCCACAAGCCCGGTGCCCGCGTTCAAGCTCGGCGAGCGCGTCAACGACCCGCTGCAGATGTATCTCGCCGACATCTTCACGGTGGGCGCCAACCTCGCGGGCATCCCGGGCATCAGCGTGCCGTGCGGGTTCACGTCAGAGAAGCTGCCGATTGGACTGCAGTTCCTCGCCAGGGCCTGGGACGAAGAGACGATGCTGCGGATGGCGGATGCGTTTGAACGAAGGTCGTAGGGCCGCCTGGAGCACATGTAGGGCCGCCTGAATTGCAGGCGGCCAACAGGCGCGCTGAAGTTCAGCGCGCCCTACGTACGGCTGGCGTACGGCGACGCCTGGGGTTTTCGCACCATCCGGTAAATCCCGTAGCCGATACCAGCGACGATGGCGAGCGGGAGGAGCGGGGCGAGGAGCATCGCGAGTCCGAGGGCGATGGCGATGACCGTGCCGATGAGCATGAAGACGGCACCAACCGCCCACCCAATCAGCCGGAACGGCAGGAGCACCAGCCAGAAGACTGATTTCAGGACGAACAGCATGAACGCGAACAGCATCGCGATGAAGGCAAATCCCGCGAGCAGCACACCCACAAGTCCACCAAGTGCCAACCATCCAGTCATGCCGGAAGTGACGAGTTCACTTGACGAGGAGTTCCCCCCGGAGCCGGATGTCTTCGGAAGAGGCCCCGACCATGACGCGGAACACGCCGGGCTCCACGATCCAGCGGCGATCGGCATCGAGCATCCGCAGGTGCCTGGGTTCGAGCGTGAGCGTCACCTCGCGTGATTCCCCGGGGCCGAGTCGCACCCGACTGAACCCTTTCAGCTCCATCACAGGCCGGGCCACCGACCCGAGCACATCGCGGATGTACAGCTGCACCACCTCGTCACCGGCGCGGGGCCCGGTGTTCCGCACGGTGCAGGTCAGATACACTCATATTTTTAAGAACGAGACGTGGAGGGTTTGTTTTTGATTGGCTCCCAAGCCGAGTCCTCCCAGCCCTCCATGCCTCGTTGTGATTCCTGACCGCATAGAATCGGAAGGCTGAGATGATTGAAATGAGACGCGAACGGGAAACCGCCGACCTGGCGGAAGATGCCCGGCAGCTTCTGAATGAGCTCGACGGGCAGGTGTCCGGCGTGGCGAGTGCAACCGGGGAATGCCGGCCCGCGCTCGACGTGGTCGACACGGCGGCCGCCGTTGAAGTGGTCGTCGACGTGCCGGGCGTGCCGGCCCACGCCATTCGTGTGCTCGTCCGCCGCAACACGGTGCTGGTCGTCGGCGCCAAGATTGGTTCGGGCATGCCGGCGGAATCGCGGTACCACGTGGCCGAGCGCAGTCACGGGCGATTTGCGCGTGCGGTCCGCTTGACCGGTGCGGTCGACGCCAGTCGCGCCAAGGCCATTGTGCGCGGCGGCCTGCTCCGCGTGATTCTTCCGCGCATCGATGACCGGCGCGGCCAGCCGATCCGCGTGGCGGTGGAATCGGCATGACCACCCTCCTCTTTATCGGCGACATTGTTGGCCGTCCCGGTCGCGACCTGCTCCGGCATGGCCTGTCGGCGTTGGCCTCGCACCACAACGTCGACCTGATCATCGTCAACGTCGAAAACGCGGCGTCGGGACACGGGATTACACCCGACATCGCGAACGACCTGTTTGAGTACGGCGTGCACGTGATGACGGGCGGCAATCACACGTGGGACAAGAAGGACATTTTTCCGTACATCGCGAAGCAGCCGCGGATGATTCGTCCCGCCAACTATCCCGACGGCGCGCCAGGCCTGGGGCGTTACGTGGCCCGTGCGGAAAACGGCGTGAAGGTCGGCGTCATCAACGCGATGGGCCGTGTGTTCATGACGCCGCTCGACGATCCGTTCCGCGTGGTGCTCGAGGAGATTGACTTGGTGCGCGCAGACGGGGCCCAGTTGGTGTTCGTGGACTTCCACGCGGAAGCGACCTCCGAGAAAGTCGCGATGGGCTGGCACCTTGACGGCAAAGTCACCGCGGTCGTCGGCACCCACACCCACGTGCAGACCGCCGACGAGCGCGTCCTGCCGAAAGGCACGGCCTACATCACGGACGTCGGCATGACGGGCCCGCACGACTCCGTCATTGGCGTCGATCGCACGGCCATCGTGCACCGCTTCCTCAGCGCGATGCCGCAGCGGTTTGAAACGGCGTCCGAGAATCCCCGTCTCAACGGTGTGGTGGTGCAGGCGGACGAGACCACCGGCTTCGCCACGAGCATCACCCGCATCAACGTCTCCATGGCCGATCTCGAAGCACTGGCGGTCACGCCGGTCGCGGCGCGGTAACCGATGGCCGAACGCGTCGGACTTCCTTTCGACGACCCTGAGGAGTCCAGGGGTCCAGAGGTCCCGGACGTTCCGCTCACGGTGTCGGAACTCACGGCGCATCTCAAGGCGCTGGTCGAAGAAGGGTTCGGGCGGATCGAGGTTCAGGGGCAGGTGTCCAATCACCGGCCGCATCCGTCGGGACATCTGTATTTCACGCTGAAGGATTCGTCGTCGCAGATTCGCGCCGTGATGTTCCGCAGCGACGCGCGGCGCATGACGTTCCGGCTCGAAGACGGGCAGCACGTGGTGGCGCGCGGCCGTGTCAGTGTGTACGAAGTACGCGGCGAGTATCAGATCATCTGTGACCGCCTGGCGCCACACGGCCTCGGTGCGCTGCAACTCGCGTTCGAACAGCTCAAGAAACGCCTCGCGATGGAGGGGTTGTTTGAGGCGGGCCGCAAACGGCCGCTGCCGACGCTGCCGCGCAAGATTGGGGTGGTCACGTCGCTGTCCGGCGCGGCGCTGCAGGACATCCTGCGCGTCCTCACCGCCCGCTACCCCACCGCGCATGTGATCGTGCGTGATGCCCGGGTGCAGGGCGACGGAGCGGCGGACGACCTGACACGAGCGCTCTCGGCCATCTCGAAAGTCGATGGTGTGGATGTCGTGATCATCGGTCGTGGCGGCGGGTCGACCGAAGACCTCTGGGCCTTCAACGACGAGGGCCTCGCGCGCGCGATTGCGGCGTGCCCGATTCCCGTGATCTCGGCCGTCGGACACGAGGTCGATTTCACCATCGCTGACTTTGTCGCTGACGTGCGGGCCGCGACACCGTCAAACGCGGCCGAGCTCGTCGTTGATCGCGCCGACGCGTTCCGGATGCGCATCGACCGCGCGGCGGAGCGACTCGCGGCGGCCACGCGACGCGCCCTCGACGCCCGGCGCCAGCGCGCCCTGCGCACCGACGCGCGGCTTCGCGCCTATCCCACCCGCGTCGTGCTTCGCCAACGCGACTGCCAGGAATTCGTGCTTCGGATGCAGCACGCTGCGCTCGACACCGTGGCGCGGTCGGGTCAGCGATTCGAGGCGCTGCGCCGCCGTCTCGAAGCACGCGACGTCAGACGCGTTGCTGCCGACTGGCGGCTGCGGCTTGTCCGCACGGACGCCCGGCTTCGGGCCTCGACGCTCACCCGGCATCAGCAGGCCGATGCCCGCTCACGTGAACTCGCGGCCCGCCTCCACGCCCTCAGCCCACTCGCCGTGCTCGGCCGCGGGTACGCCGTGTGCTGGAACGATGCGCGCACAGGTATCATTCGATCGACCCACAACGTCGAGCCCGGCGACGGCATCCGCGTGACAGTCGCCGACGGCGAATTGCGTTGTACGGTTACGGAGACCCAATCCAGATGAGCACGCCCGTCCAATCCATCAAGGACTTCGAGTCGGCCATTGCCGAACTCGAGAAGATCGTCAAACAACTCGAGGACGGCGACCTGCCCCTCGACACGTCACTCGCGTTGTTCGAACGTGGCGTGGAGTTGTCGCGGTATTGCCACGACCAGCTCGGCGCCGCCCAGAAACGCATTGAAGTGCTCACCGAGCGCGGCGAACTCAAGGACGGGTCCGGACTCGTCGATGCTGACGAACGCCGGTGAGTCCCTCCCCCGATCTCGCCACGTACCTCGACGACCTCCGCCACACCGTTGACGCAGCCCTTGCGCACGCGCTGCCGGAGGGTATGGCACCCGCGCTCATCATCGACGCGATGCGCCACGGACTGATGAGCGGCGGCAAACGCCTGCGCCCGTGCCTCACGCTGATGACGGCCGAAGCCGTCGCACCGCTGGCCGGCACCACGGTACCCCGCGCGCGACTGCTCGCCATTCCCAGCGCCTGCGCCGTTGAGATGATCCACAGCTACTCGCTCGTGCACGACGACCTGCCGGCGATGGACAACGACATCCTGCGGCGTGGGCGTCCGACAACACATGTCGTCTACGGCGATGGCGTCGCCGTGCTCGCCGGTGACGGGCTCCTCACCGAAGCGTTTGGGCTGCTGGCAGCCTCGCCCTCGCCGGTGGCGCCGAGCGGCGCGCCGGAAGCGCCGGCCGATCGCCGGCTGCGTGTGCTCAGCGTGCTCGCCGTAGCCGCCGGCGCCATCGGCATGGTCGGCGGCCAGACCATTGATCTCCAGGCGGCGGGACGTGTGCCCTCCCATCCTGCGCAACCACTCTCCGAACGTGAACTCCGCGACATGCACGCGCGCAAAACCGGCGCCCTGATTCGTGCCTCTGCCGTCGCAGGCGCGATGATCACCGGCGTCGAAGACTCGACCATCGCGGCCGTGGACCAGTACGCCAACGAGCTTGGTCTCGCGTTCCAGATCATTGACGATGTGCTGGATGTGGAAGGGTCGGATGCCGACCTCGGTAAGACGGCCGGGAAAGATGCGGCGTCGGGCAAACCCAGTTACGCCGCACTCCACGGCATCGACGAATCCCGCAGGCTCGCTGCCGCGTGTGTCGAACGCGCCAAGGCTACACTCCACGCGGCCGGTCTCGAAGGCCGTCTCACTGCACTCGCCGACTGGTCATTGACGCGGACCCGTTGAGATGGGCGAATGGGTGGATGGGCGAATGGGCAGATGAAGGGTCGCCTCGATCAGCTCCTCGTTGACCGAGGCCTTGTTCCATCACGTGAGCGGGCGCGTGCGCTGATCCTCGCAGGCGACGTGCTCGTCGGCGGCCACCCGGTCACCAAGGCCGGCACCGCCGTTGAAACGGAGGCCGAGATCACGCTGCGAACGCCCGACCATCCCTGGGTCAGCCGCGGCGGACTCAAACTCGTCCATGCCCTCGACACCTTCGGCATCGATGTCACCGGCGCGGTGGCCCTCGACATCGGCGCCTCCACCGGCGGATTCACCGACGTCCTCCTCCAGCGCGGCGCATCGCGCGTCGTCGCCCTCGACGTCGGCCACAACCAGCTCGACTGGAAGATCCGCTCCGACCCACGGGTCGTAGTCATCGAGGGCGCCAACGCACGCAACCTCACACCGGCAGAACTGCCAGCCGATGCTCGCGCGTTCGACATCGTCACCATCGATGTCTCGTTCATCTCCCTCCAGTACATCCTGCCGGTGGTGCCAGCTCTCCTGCGCCCCCATGGCTCCGTCGTCGCGTTGGTCAAACCCCAGTTCGAAGCCGGACGCGACGAAGTCGGCAAAGGCGGGATTATTCGTGATGCAGCCGTGCACACGCGGGTGGTGGAGTCGGTCGTCGCTGCGGCCGAGGCCTGCGGACTGCATCGTGCAGGTCTGGTTCCGTCGCCCATCACCGGGGCCGAGGGGAATAGGGAGTTTCTGTTGTTATTGAGGATTGAGGATTGAGGATTGGCAATTGTTCAATTGCTGGATTGAGGATTGATTGTGGGATTGGGGGATTGGGGGATTGGGGGATTGAGGGGGAGTGTCAGGACTTTTGTGTGTGAGGCGTCGTTCCTCACATGCCACTGCTGATCTACGCTTTCCACCCGTGCGCCGCCCGCGACCAGGGCGCGGTGATGTTCCGCAGCGCGAGCCAAATCAACTTGGTCGCCGCCTCATCGGTCGGGAAGTGGCCGCGGGTCTTGCTGATCTTGCGCACTCGGGCGTTGATGCTTTCGATCGCGTTGGTCGTGTAGATCACCCGACGGACTTCCGGAGGAAACGCGAAGAAGGGAATCACCTGCTCCCAGGCCGTGCGCCACGACTTCACGATCGTGGGGAAGCGCGTGCCCCAGGGGCCGGCCGCAAACGTGTCCAGCGCCGCCCGCGCGGTCTCGGCAGTCGTCGCGGGGCAGGCCACCTCCAAGGCCTCGCGCATCCCCTTCAGCCCGTCGGTCACGGCAATCAGGATGTCGTGACAGCCGCGGGTCTTGAGGTCATTAAAGATTCAGATCCCCAGGATGTCGCGCGTGCCATCCGGCAGCACGCCCAACGCGAGGTGGACCGCTTTTGCCGCGCACCACCGCTTCATCGCGAATCTTCACGCGCGGTGAGACCTCCACCGCGTACATCTCCGCGAGAAACGCTTGAATCTCGCGCACCGTCATCCCTCGCGCATAGAGCGCAATGATCTTGTCGTCGAAGCCGGTGAAGCGTCGCTCGTGTTTGCCAATCAGCTGCGTCTCGAAGCTACCCCGGCGGTCACGCGGAATCGCCAGCGCCAATGGCCCGTCGTCGGTCAGCACCGCCTTGGCCGATGTGCCGTTGCGGTGATTGCCCGCCTCCTCGGAGGCCCCACCGGGCGGATAGCCCAGGTGGTGGCTCATCTCGGCCCCCAACGCCCGCTCGATCAGTGCCTTCTTGAAGCGCTGCGTCGCGGCGTCCCCATCCGCCGCCGTCAGACGCCCGTCCGGGGCAAACACATTCAGAATCTCAAGGGCTACCGACGCCAACCGGTCAGGACTGGTCGCGGCGGTCTTCGGTCGTCTGGGCATAGTCGCTCCTCATGCTCTGCCTCACACACAAAATTTCTGACACCCTCCCAATCCCCCAATCCCTCAATCCCTCAATCCTCATTGATCCGCCGAAGGCACCTCAATTGCCAATCCTCAATCCTCATTCCTCAATCCTCAATAACAGAAGACCGCAGTAACATTCCCCCGTGCCCCCGCCCATTCGCATCGGACTGACCGCCAAACCCCATCCTCACGCACTCGCCGTCCTGATCGAGGCCGCGGAGTGGCTGCGCGAGCGAGGCGCCACCGTGGTGATCGCCGCAGCGGACGACCGTGTGCAGGCGACGACGCAGGTGGATGTGCTGATCGCCTTCGGCGGCGACGGCACGTTGCTGGCGGCAGCCAGCGCGGTCGTGCAGTCCGGGGTGGACATCCCGGTACTGGGCGTCCATCTCGGGCATCTCGGTTTCCTCACCGAAGTGCGGCGGCCGGAACTGCTGGATGCGCTGGCGGCGGTGCTTGAAGGCCGCACCTGGACGGAGACGCGCCTGCTGCTCGACGGCCGGGTCGAACGCGACGGCGCGGTGGCCGCCACACGGCTTGCGCTCAACGACATCGTGATCACCCGCGGCCGGCTGTCACGAATGATTGCACTGGACGTCGCCATCGACGGCGAACACGTCTGCCACGTCCGCGCCGACGGACTCATTGTCGCGACGGCCACCGGGTCGACCGCCTACAACCTGTCAGCCGGCGGCCCCGTCATGCATCCGGCGGTGGACGCGGTGCTGCTCACGCCCATCGCGCCGCACACCCTGACCAACCGGCCGATCGTACTGCCCGCCTCCGCCGATATCGTGCTCCGCCCGACCCTCGATGGCCCGCCGGCCGACGTCGTGGCGACGTTCGATGGCCAACACGGCGAACCCCTCCAGCCAGGCGACGTCGTGACCATCCGCCGCGCCGATCGCGTGCTCCGACTCCTCCGCACCACCACCCGCACCCACTTCGAGATGCTTCGCGACAAGCTGAACTGGGGATCGTGAGGTTGGGCGGATGGGCGGCTACTTCGGCCTGTTCCTGAAGTACCGCACCTGCCACTGCTGCACGGCGCGACTGTGTTCGGCGAACGTGCTGGAGAACACGTGGGTGCCGTCATTGCGGCTGACGAAATAGAGGTATGTGTCGGCTGATGGCCGCACGGAGGCTTCAAGTGAGGCGCGGCCTGGTGACGCGATGGGACCTGGCGGCAGACCGGCATAGCGATAGGTGTTGTACGGCGAGTCGATGCGCATGTTCTCGCGCGTCAGGTTGCCGTTCCAGCGGTTCGCGAGACGCAGCGCGTAGATTACGGTCGGGTCGCACTGAAGCCCCATGTTGATGCGCAACCGGTTCTGATACACCGCGGAGACGATCGGGCGCTCGGGCGGATGCGCGGTTTCCTTCTCCACCAGCGAGGCGATGGTCACGACCTCGCGGACCGATATGCCCCGCGCCGTCGCTGCGGCGCGAAGGTCGGCATCAAACGCGCGCAGGAAACCGGCGACCATCGCGTCCACCATCCCCTTGGCTCCGGCCGACCGCGGCAACTGATAGGTGTCGGGAAAGAGATAGCCCTCGAGTGAGCGGGCATCCGGGTCGATGCTCAGAATCCTCGAAGGATCGCGCGCTTCGATCAGGAACTCTTCAACGGTGCCGAGACCGGCGGCGGCGAAGACCTCCGCGGTGTCCCACATCGTGAGCCCCTCACGGAACGTCACCGCGCGCGTGTAGACATCGCCTTTGGCCAGACGCGCGACGACGTCGCCGGGCGTCGCTGGATCGGCAAACCGATATTCACCGGCCTTCAGCATCCGCTCCGATCCCGACATCCTCGCCGCGATTCGAAACGCCAGCGGATGCAGGATCACACCGGCATCGGCGAGCCGGTCAGCCATCGCCGCCACACTCGCCCCCTGCGGGATTTCGACAAACACCTCCGCGGCGTCGAACCCGCGATACGGTGGCTCGAGCTGGCGGTACGACCACCATGCCCCCGCAGCGCCCAACACACCGCACACGATCATTACAAGGAGCAGTTTCTTCATCGCGGTCGATTATCCAGATAATCCTGAAGCAGGATCGATGCCGATTCGGCATCAATCAACGCCTTGCGCTTCTTCCAGTCCTTTTCGCGTCCGGCCAGCCGCGACTCGGCCTCCACACTGGTCAGACGTTCATCCTGTGTAGACACGGGCAACCCGGTCAGCTCCTCGAGCGCAGCCACAAACACGCGCACCTGCGGGGTCTGGTCCGTGTCCTCCCCATTGAGTCGCCGAGGCAGCCCGACGACGATGCCATCAAGATCGGGATCATCGGAGGCCCGCAGGGTCGCGACCACACGCGCGACCGCTGCCGCCGACTGCGCGGGGACACCTGCGGCAGGAATCATCTGCCACGGCCGCGCCAGCGTTGCCGTGTAATCGGACAACGCGAGGCCAATCCGGCGCGAGCCGTAGTCGACTCCAAGGAAACGCACGTCGCTATTGTAGGGCGCGCTGGGTTTGAGCGCGCCGGGCTGGCGCGCTCAAGTTCAGCGCGCCCTACGTACGGCTAGAATGTCCGCCATGCGGAAAGCGGTTCTTGGTGCAGTCGTACTCGCCGTGGCCGGTGCAGCGGCCGGCGCGGGATGTGGCGGCCCGGCGGTGGCGCCGGATACGGGCAAGCCGAAGCTGGTCATCATCGGCTTCGATGGCATGGACCCGGACCTGGTGCGCGAGTACATCGCAGCGGGACAACTGCCCAACATCGCGCGTGTGATGAACGCCGGCGGACTCTATGACCTCGACACCACGGTGTCGCCCGAGTCGCCGACCGCGTGGGCCTCGTTTGCCACCGGCGTGAATCCTGGCAAACACAACATCTACGACTTCCTCGTGCGCGACACGCAGACGTATTTCCCCGACCTCGGCATGGTCACGCGCACACCGCCGACATTCCTCTGGAACTGGATCCCCACCTCACGCCCGAAAGTGACGTCGCTGCGAGGCGGCACATCGTTCTGGGTCACGGCCGGCCAGGCCGGTGTGCGCAGCAGCATTCTCACCGTGCCGATTACGTTCCCCCCCGAGGAGGTCCCGAACGGCGAATTGTTGTCCGGCCTTCCCCTCCCGGACATTCGCGGGACGATGGGCACATTCAGTTATTACGCGACCGACCTGAGTCGCTTCGAGGAAGGCAGCACCGAGATGGGCGGCATCCTCCGTCGCCTCGCGTTTGAAGGTGATACCGCGCGCACCGTACTCGTCGGCCCGCCAAACCCCATCGTCCGCGCGCAACTGGCGGAGATTGACGCGAAACCCGCGCTGGCCGATGCCGACCGGACGAAAAAAGCCGAACTCGAGACGCGTGGCGACGTCACACTTCCGCTCACCATCACCTGGACGAAGGGCCGCGGTGCGGCGGACATCGACATCGACGGGCAGAAGGTCACGCTCAAGGCCGGCGAATGGAGCAAGTGGGTCACCCTGAAGTTCAAGGTGAACCTCTTCATCACCGTGCACGGCATGACCCAGATTCATCTGATCAAGGCTGACGATGACGTGCAGCTGTATGTGGCGCCGGTGAACTGGAAGCCGGACGCAGCGCCCGTGCCGATGTCCTACCCGGCCAACTTTGCGGGCGACCTCTACAAGAAGCTCGGCCCCTTCCGTACCCTCGGTTGGGCCGAAGCCACATGGCCGCTCAACGAAGACCGCATGAGTGAAGCGACGTTTATGGACGACCTGTACCGCGCGTTCGACGACCGCGCCCAGGTCATCCTCAATCGTATGACGGCGGGCGCATGGGATCTGCTCATCGGCGTGATCGAATCCACAGATCGGGTGCAACACATGATGTGGCGCCATCGCGACACCGACCACCCGATGCACTCGGCCTCTGAGGCCGAACAATACGGGGACTCGATTCTCCGCATCTATCGGCGCTCCGATCAGTTCATCGGCGAAGTGCTCGATCAAATCGGACCCGACACGACGCTCATGATCGTCTCCGACCATGGCTTCCATTCGTGGCGCAAGGCCGTCAATCTCAACAGCTGGCTCGTGCAGAACGGCTTCATGGTGCTCAAAGGGCAGACGGCGTCACGGGACAAGACGCTTGAGGACCTCTTCAGCGGCGCCGAATTTTTCGAGCACGTCGACTGGTCGAAGACTCGGGCCTACGCCATGGGCCTCGGCCAGATCTACTTCAACCTGCGTGGCCGCGAAGGCCAGGGCATCGTCTCCACCGGCGACGAATACCGCACACTCTCCAACGACCTCGCCGCGCGGCTCAAGGCCGACCTGCGTGACCCCGACACGGGGGCGTCGATCGTGACCAACGTCTACAAGCGCGACGACGTGTACACCGGTGAATATCTGCACAACGCGTCGGACCTGCAGGTCGGCTTTGCCGACGGCTATCGTGTGTCGTGGCAGACCACGCTTGGCGGCGCGCCGGCAGAGCTCGTCTACCCGAACATGAAGCGCTGGTCCGGCGACCACGGCGGCTACGACTTTGCCGACACTGCCGGTGTGCTCATCACCAATCGTCCGATTGCGACCGACGCCCATGGCCGCGCCAACATCATCGACATCGCGCCCACCGTGCTCGGCTTCTACGGCGTGCCGGCGCCACAGACGATCGACGGACGGAATCTCTGGAAGCGCCCATCCCCCCAGTAGCCCATCCACCCAGTTGCCCATTAGACTGTCGGTATGACGTCCAAGTCCCGGTGGCTCCTGTTTCTGGTCTCGACCCCGCTGGTCGTGTTGGCGGCCGTCGGGGGGCTGCTCGGCGCGAAGGCCGGGGCCGACTCCCCCATCGAGACCCCGCAGAAGGCCATCACGCATCTGCGCGTCTTCGAGGACGTCGTCTCGCTCATCATGTCCAGTTACGTCGAGACGGTGGATCCCGACAGGGTCATGGAAGGTGCGATGCGCGGCCTGGCCGACGGCCTCGACCCGATGAGCGCGTATCTGGCCGCCGACGAAGTCGCGATTGCGAAAAACGGCGCAGCCCTTTCGGCTGGTGACGTCGGGCTCGTCGTCTCCCGCCAGTTCTACTTGCGGATTGTCGGCGTCCGCGACGGTTCGCCGGCTCATCGCGCGGGACTTCGCACGAACGATTTCATCCGCGGCATCGACAACAAACCCACGCGTGAAGTGTCGGCCTTCACCGGGATGCGCCTGCTGCGCGGCGCACCTGGCACCACCGTCGAACTCACCGTCTTGCGCGGGAACGCGGCTGAGCCGCACGTGGTGACACTCACGCGCGAGGTGCCGAAGGTGCAGGCCGTCACGAGCACACGCCGCGCGGATGGCACGGCGGTGGTCCGCGTCACAAGTTTTGCAGCGGGCACGGCGGCCGCGTTGGGCACAACAATGGCGACGCTCCAGAAGGATCGCGTGTCGGGGGTGGTGCTTGATCTGCGTTCGACCGCTGATGGCCCGGTCAGCGAAGGCATCGCCGCTGCCAGACACTTTGTCAAAGACGGGGTGCTGGCCACCCGGTCAGAACGCGACAAGGCCCAGGACAAGACCAACGCCGCAGCCGGGGATGGCGGGGTCACGGTGCCGATCGTGTTGTTGGTTTCGAACGGCACCGCCGGCGCGGCCGAAGTCTTTGCCGCAGCGCTGAGCGGCAACACACGCGGCGACCTGGTTGGCGAGCCGACCGCAGGCCTGGCAGCGGAACAGCGTCTCGTGGAGCTTCCCGAAGGCCGCGGCCTCTGGATGACGTACGCGCGGTACCTGGGGTCGGACGGCGAGCCCATTCATGGGCGGGGGCTGCGTCCGGCCGTTCCCGTGGAGTCGCCGAACGTCGGGTTCGATGACGCGCCTCCCACGACCGACGAGATGCTCGTCAAGGCCGTGGAACGCCTCAAGGCGCGCGCTCAATAAGAGGCCGCTGTGACCAAACAGGACCTGATCGCCAAACTCGCGGAAGACGTTGGTCTCACCAAAGTGACGGCCTGGGCGGCGCTGGAATCGGTCCTCGACGGCATCACCAAGTCGCTGAGGAAGGGCGACCCGGTCACCCTCGTCGGCTTCGGCACCTTCAAGACATCAGTCCGGCCCGGCCGTACGGGGCGGAATCCGAGAACCGGAAAAGCCGTCACGATTCCCAGGCGGACGGTCGCCCGGTTCACGCCGGGCGCCACCTTAAAGAAGGCTCTGAAGGGGTAGTCGGGTTATACTTTGGGTTCGCCTGTTGGCCCGCGAGGCTGTCTAGGCGCGTAGCTCAGCTGGTTAGAGCGCCTGCTTGACATGCAGGAGGTCGGCGGTTCGAGTCCGCCCGTGCCTACCAACCTTCGCGGGTCGTTCGCGTCGCTCACCGCTTCGGTTGGCAGGCCGCGAAAGTTGTCGCGGCCAGACTGCGAGTGTAGCGAGCGCTCAGCGAAGGCGGACTGTCACCCATGTCTCAAGTCACAATCACCCTCCCCGACGGATCCGAGCGCGCCGTGGCGGCCGGCACAACCGTGTCTGCTTTCATGAACGAAGCGCTGCCCGGCGGCGTGGTGCGCAAGGCGCTCGCCGCGTACGTGGACGACACGCTCGTGGACTTGAGCCATCCGCTCACGGCCAACACCCGCCTTCGCATCGTGACGCCCGACGGCCCGGATGCGCTCTACGTCTATCGGCATTCCACCGCCCATCTGCTGGCCGCGGCGGTGACACAACTGTTCCCCGAAGCGCAGTGCGGCATTGGTCCGCCCATCGAGGACGGTTTCTACTACGACTTCGTCGTCAACCGCCCCTTCCTTCCGGACGATCTCGAGAAGATCGAAAAGAAGATGAAGGAGCTTGCGCAGCAGGACCTCATCTTCGAGCGTCAGATGTGGGACCGCGACGAGGCGGTCGAGTTCTTCAGGAAGCGTGGTGAGCCGCTGAAGGTGCAGCTCATCCAGGAGAAGACCAAAGGCCAGTCGCACGTGTCCTGTTACACCATCAAGGACCGCGAGACCTTCGTGGACTTCTGCGTCGGCCCGCACGTGCCGAGCACCGCGAAGCTCAAGGCGTTCAAGGTCCTGCATGCGTCGGCCGCGTATTGGAAGGGCGACGCGCAGGGCACGCCGATGCAGCGCATCTACGGGACGGCGTTTTTCAAAGACGACGACCTGAAGCAGTACCTGACCCGCATCGAAGAAGCGAAGAAGCGCGACCACCGGAAGCTGGGCAAGGACCTCGGTCTTTTCAACTTCCACCAGTGGGCGCCTGGCGCGGCGTTCTGGCAGGGCAAAGGCACCTCGCTGTACAACACGCTCGCCAACTACATGCGCGAGGTGCTCTTCCCCGCCGGCTACACCGAGGTGAAGACACCGCTCATCTTCAACAAGGAATTGTGGGAAACGTCAGGTCATTGGGAGCACTACCGGGAGAACATGTTCCTGGTGGAGGAAAAGGGCTCGGAGGCGATTTCCGGGTCGACTGATGCCGAAAATCCCCTCCGAGCTCATATGGGCGTGAAGGCGATGAACTGCCCGGGCCACATGCTGATGTTCGGCATGGAGACCCGGTCGTATCGCGACCTTCCGCTGCGTCTGCACGAGCAGACCCCGCTCCATCGCAACGAAGCGTCCGGCGTGTTGTCAGGCCTCACGCGCGTGCGGCAGTTCTCGCAGGACGATGCGCATTGTTTTGTGATGGAGTCGCAGATCCGGTCGGAAGTCGAACACCTGATGGCGCTCGTGAAGCGCGTGTACGGCGACTTCGGCCTCGCGTTTGACGTGAAGTTGTCGACGCGGCCCGAAGAATTCCTGGGTGAAAAGGCGACCTGGGACCATGCCGAGACCGCGTTGAAGGCCGCGCTCGATGCGTCCGGCGTGCCGTACGCGGTCAACGAGGGTGACGGCGCGTTTTATGGTCCGAAGATCGACTTTGACGTGACGGACGCGATTGGCCGCAAGTGGCAGTGCGCCACGGTCCAGCTCGACTATCAGCTGCCCCTACGGTTCGACCTCAAGTACATCGGGCCGGACAACCAGGAGCATCGGCCGGTGGTCATCCATCGGGCCATTTTCGGCAGCTTCGAGCGGTTCATCGGGGTGCTGATCGAGCACTATGCCGGGGCGTTCCCGCTGTGGCTGGCGCCGGTGCAGATTGCCGTATTGCCCTTGGCTGACCGGCATCTTGAATGGGGCCAGACGGTCCAGAATCGCCTGAAAGAGGCTGGATTCCGGGTGGAATTGGACGCCCGGGTCGAAAAAATCGGGTTCAAGATCCGGGAGGCCCAGCTGCAGAAGGTGCCCTACATGCTGGTGCTGGGTGACCGGGAGGTGGCCGAGGGTCAGGTGGCGGTCCGGAGCCGGTCCGGCGGAGACCTGGGGGCCAAGTCCCTGGATGAATTCGTGGCATCCGCCCAGTCCGAGGTCGCCGAACGCCGGTAGACCCGTTTCCGATGCTAAGATAGTCGGCTGTGACTGCTGGGGAAAGCTCCAGCAATAAAGGAGTCTGTTATCGCCTACGACCGAGGGCCGCGACGGGACGACCGCGTCCGCACCAATGAACGTATCCGGGTCCGCGAGATCCGGGTGATCGACGACAACGGGGAGCAGCTTGGCATCATGCCGCCGCCGCACGCGGTGGCATTGGCTCGGGGCAAGGGGCTCGACTTGGTTGAAATTTCACCGACGGCTGTTCCGCCGGTCTGCCGAATCATGGATTTCGGCAAGTACCAATACGAGCAGCAGAAGCGCACGCGCGCGGCGAAAAAGCACCAGAAGGTCATCGAGGTCAAGGAGATCAAGTTCCGGCCGAAGGTGGATGAACACGACTACGACTTCAAAAAGAAGCACATCGAGCGCTTCCTTGAAGACGGCGACAAGGTGAAGGCCACGATTTTTTTCCGTGGCAGAGAAATGGCGCATCCGGAAATCGGGCGCCGCATTCTGGAACGGTTGTCGGGAGAGCTGGTTGACGTGGCGATTGTGGAATCGTCGCCCCAGAAGGAAGGCAACCAGATGCACATGATCCTGGCACCGAAGCCCGGGGTCAAACGGCCGGCAGCGGCCAAACCGGTGGTGGTAGCACCGTCGGTCGGAGAGAGTCAGGGTTAGGGAGTAGACGATGCCGAAGATCAAGACGCACCGGGGTGCGGCCAAACGTTTCAAGAAGACCGCCACGGGCAAGTTCACGAGGTCGAAGGCGTTCAAGCGCCACATCCTCACGAGCAAGACCACCAAGAGCAAGCGCCAGATGCGCGGCAGTGAGGTCGTGAACCCGGCCGATGCCCCGCGTCTGAAGAAGATGCTCCCGTACGACTAAGACACGAGAAAAAGGACCAGACCATGCCACGCGTAAAGAGAGGAACCGTCCGCGCCGCCAAGCGCAAGAAGATGCTGAAGCTGGCGAAGGGCTTTTACCTCACAAAAAGCAAGCTCTATCGGTCAGCCAAGGAATCCGTCGACAAGGCGCTCAACTATGCGTTTGTCGGCCGTCGCCGCAAGAAGCGCGACTTCCGTCAGCTGTGGGTCGTCCGCATCAACGCCGCCGCGCGTCTGAACGGGCTCTCCTACGGCCGCCTGATCAACGGCCTCAAGGCCGCGAACATTGCGCTCGACCGCAAGAGCCTCGCGGAACTCGCCGTGAACCATCCCGAGGCGTTCGCGAAGGTGGCGGCCCAAGCCGCCGCTGCGGCGCCGGCGCCGACGAAGGCTGTCAGGTCAGCAACGGCCTGAGACGGTCCAGGAGTCCTCGATTCAAGGTTCAAGGGTGCAGGGTCCTTCGGGGCCCTGCACCTTTTTTTTGTTCTCACGGCGCCGATCGTGATGCCAGCCGTGGGTACACGAAATTGTGGCGCCCTTTGCGACGATTCGGCAGATTCCTGCCTTGCCCGCGCCGGTGACGTCACACCAAGATGGCCCTCGCAGCGCCCGATGCCTCGGTGCGCCATGGAGGACACACCATGAATGTGAGATCAACCGTTCGTCTCGCCGTTGTCGTCGGGTTCGCGATCGCATCCGGGGGCACGTGGGCGGCGCCGATGCGCGCCGAGGCAGGCCTGGAGTCTGGCGCGCACCAGGACGCCAGCCCATTCGAGGGCCACTGGAAGATTTAGAAATGGTCGCCGGGAGGGGGGAAAGGCACTTACAAAGGCACAGCAGACTTCGTCGTGAAGGGCAAGACGCTGTCCGGCACAGTGCAGAACTCGAGAGACACGGCCAAGCTCACCAATACCAAGCTCGATGGCACGTTCATCTCGTTTATCACGTACTGCTGCAAGTCCAGTAACACGAACTCCAGGCACCGGTGGAAGGGCAATATCGCGGCCGATGGCAAGTCGATCAGGTTCAACTGGAGAACCGAAGAAAAAACAATGGACGAAGAGCTCATCATGGTCCGGTAGAGCACGTAACACGGCGCGGCCCCCGAGGGTTTTTCGGGGGCCTGCGCCTCTTCTTGTCCTGCCCAGCCTCCGGTGGGGATTTCTCCCCAGCGCAGGAGCTTTCCCCCCTCTCCCCCGCCACTCTCGCCAGTCCGATCCGTTTCAACGCAGACCTGGCCCTCCCCGCGTTTCGCACGGTTTGTGACCTTGTTGTAATATCACACCGGTGAGGCCGCGTGTGCCGGTCGGCATGTCGCAGCAACAACGTGGAAACACAGAGGACGGGTGCAGTCATGAGAGCAGTTCAAGCGTTACTGATCACGGCGCTGATGCTGGCCGTTGCTGCGGAGGCGCAGGCCCAGGCACGCGTGGTGTCGGGGACCGTGGTATCAAGCGTTGACGGTCAGGCCATTGACGGGGCGGTCGTGCGCCTCCAAGGCGCGGTCACCGGGACCCGAACCGATGCGTCCGGCGCATTCAGGCTGGACGTACCGGCACAGTCGACCGACATGCTGGTCATCAGCCATCCGGCATACGACGTCCTGGACGTCGACATCCGCGGGCGCACGACCGTGCAGGTCACGCTGCAGTCGAACGTCCGCTTCAACCAGTACGGCGTCGCGGTGCCCCGCAAGCCGCTGGAGGCGGAAGCGCGCGACGGCCTGCTGGTGTTTGAGAGCAAGGACGGCGACTACAAGATCTGGCTCGACCTGCGTGTCCAGATGGACGGTGTGGTGTTCTTCGGAGACACACTCAACCCCATCGGCAACGGTGTCGAGATGCGCCGCGCCAGGGTCGGATTCAAGAGTGAGTTCGCCAGGAAGTGGTACGCCGAACTCGACATGGACTTTGCGGACTCCCGCGCCGATCTCAAAGACGCGTTCCTGCAGTACTCCCCCGTGGAGGGTCTGGCGCTCAAGGCCGGCAACTTCAAGGAAATCTTCTCCATGGAGACCAACACGACCAGCCGGTATCTGCCGTTCATGGAGCGGCCGATGGTGACGCGCGCCATGACGCCGTCCCGCCACGCGGGATTCCAGGTCGTGTACCACAAGTCGGCCTTCTTCACGGCCGGCGGTCTGCACTTTCAGGATGTCGGCGGCTGGGAGGAAGTCCAGCTGCGCAAGGACAACAACAGTGCGATCGGCGCCGATGAAGGGTACTCCCTGACGGGCAAGGTGGCGCTGATGCCGTTCTACCGGGACAAGGAGAAGGGGCTTCACCTGGGCGCCGCCGCCTCCTATCGCACGCCCAAGACGGACGACCGGCCCGGTGCGGTGCGGCTTGATACCCGGGGCATCTCCAACATCAACCGGAAGAAGTACCTCGACACCGATCGCATGCTGGACGTCGACAACACCCGGCTCACGGGCCTCGAAGCGGCGGCGTACTACCGGGGCTTCCGCGTCCAGAGTGAGTTCAACACGGCGCGTGTGACGTATCTCGATGCGGCGAAGGGGCGCGAGAACTTCCGCGGCTTCTACGTGTTCAGCACCGTGATGCTCTTCGGCGGCCGCCATCAGTACAACCCGGCCGATGGCGAGTTCACCCAGCCGAGACTCGGCCGGTCCTGGGGCGACGTCGAACTTGGACTGCGCTACGAATACCTCGACCTGAACAGCCGCGAGGACGGCATCATGGGTGGCGAGGGCGAAGGCGTGACCGTCGGTCTCAACGCCTACATGAACAACAACGTGAAGCTGAGCCTCAACTACGGCCTGGTGAATCATGACCGCTGGGCCAATGGCCGCGGACGCCTGGCCACGGGCCTCGACGCGGCGGGACTGCCGACCGCCAACCCGAAGCTGATGGTGACGCCCAAGGGCAAGGCCGGCGAAGACTTCAGCTCACTGTCATTCCGGGTGCAGGTCTCGTTCTGACACCCCATGCTTTTACGGACGCGGAGACACGATCATGAGACACACACTACGCACGGCTATCGTCGGTGCCACCCTGCTCGCCCTGTCGGGCTGCGTGGCTGACGTGACAGCCCCCCCGATTCCACCCAAGGTTTCGGAGATCATCCATTACTGGCACTTCAACAACCTGCCCGCTGGCACGCTGACCACCGTGCAGGCGGACTTCACACGCCTCTCGGGCACCATCACGTATCCCGGCACCGGCGCCGGGTACATGGACAACGTGGACCCGGGAGCGAGCGTCAACCTGCAGATGGGACAACCAGCAGGGCTGGGCCTGCGTCCGCGCAATCCCGCCAACACGCGGGAACTGCTCATCGTGACACCGTCGACCGGATTCACCAAGATCGTCGTCAGCTTCGCGGTGATGCGGTCGTCGAGCGGTGCGCCGCAGGAGATCTTCGAGTATTCGACCAACGGCGGCACGACGTGGACCCAGGTGGGGAATGCCTATGACATCCCGCTGGACTTCGAACGCCGCACGTTCGATCTGTCGACGATCGACGCGCTGAACAACAACGCGAACCTGCGCTTTCGGATCCGCTTCGTGGGCGCCGGCGCCGATGGTTCGTCGGGGAACAACCGGTTCGACAATATCGTGATCGAGGGCATCCCCCTGTAGCGTGACGAGCCGGTCCCCGGGATGCCGAATCCCCGGGGACCGGCCCGGGCAAAGAAGGAGAAGGTGACAACAGTGGAGAAAGGCGATCTGCAGATAGGCGTGGCCTCAAAGCCCCGATTCGAGTTCCGGTCGTTCGGCCAGAACTTCGACACCATTCACCACCGGATGGCGCGGTTCTCCGTGCCGGTGCCCGAAAAGGTCTGGGAACGCCGGTCGGACGAGATCTACATCGTGTCGCGCACCAACGACGTGAACAACACCAAGATTCGCGACGGCAAGATGGACATCAAGACGCTGGTGCAGACCGTCGACGGCCTTGAGCAATGGGCGCCGCTGATGAAGGGCGAGTTCCCTCTGCCGGCCGGCGTCCTGCGCGATGAGGTCTATCCGGCGTTCCGGGTGACGGTGCCGGACCTGCCGGGTGCCGACTGCGACTACGCGTCCTTCCTGGCCGGGATTCGCGCGCATCGTGATCTCGCGGCGGTGCGGGTGCACAAGCAGCGGTTCGGCTACATGGTGCACAACACCATCTGCGAGTACGCCGTGGTGCTCATCAATGGTGCGCGCGTCGTGACGGTCGCCACCGAGTCCACCGACATCGCGGATCTCCAGCGGACGATCGCCGACACCGGCATGGCCGGCCTCGAAAACATCAACTACCTGCAGGCAGTCAAGCGGGTGATCGGGATGCACCAGGCCCCACTGGCCAACGAGTAACACGAGGAGGACGACGATGGCGCAGGAGGTGGAACGGAAGTTTCTGGTGCGCGGCGCGTTTGCGGATCAGGTCACGCGCAGCACGCGAATCGTACAGGGCTACCTGTCCTCCGTCCCCGAACGGACCGTGCGGGTCCGCATCAAGGGGGATCAGGGGTACCTGACGATCAAGGGGATCGGCAGCGCGTCAGGCGCCAGCCGCTTCGAATGGGAGCAGGAGATTTCCGTCAGTGAGGCGGAACACCTGCTGGCGATCTGTGAACCGGGTGTCATCGACAAAGTGCGGCATCTGGTTCCGGCAGGCCCGCACACGTTCGAGGTGGACGAGTTCCATGGTGCCAATGCCGGCCTGATCGTGGCGGAGGTCGAACTGACCGGGGAGGATGACGCCTTCATCAGGCCGGAGTGGCTTGGTGAGGAGGTCACGGGCGATCCGCGGTACTACAACTCGATGCTGATGAAGCAGCCTTACACGACGTGGTCCGACCCCACCGGAGACGCCGGATGACCCGCGACCCGCTCGACATGCACCTCTACCGGATCGAGCAACTGCCGGCCCGGAAGAAGGGCGACGTCGAACGGCGTCTGGCCCAGGCGGGTGTCCCTCTGGCGGTGCTGGCCTTCCTTCTGTTTGCCTTTGTCGTCGAGCTGCCGTTCCTGCAGCAGGTCAATCCTGATGGGCTGGTTTCGAGTGCCGCCAAGGCGGAGTTTTCCGCGAAGGGCAGCGAGCAGTTCAGCCGGAACAACGGCTACATGCTGGCGATCTTTCTCGCGTCGATCATCCTGTGGATGACCGCGGCGCTGCCGAACTACCTGACGAGTCTGATGTTGATCAGTGCCCTGGTGCTCACGGGTGTCCTGACCGAACAACGGGCCTACGCGCAGCTTGGGCACCCGGTGATGTGGCTCAACATCATGTCGTTCGTGCTGGCAAGCATGCTTGTGGCGACCGGCCTCGCGAAACGTGCCGCCTTGTGGCTCATTCTGCGCTTCGGCCACACCGCATCCTCCGTCTTCGTCGTCTTCATTGTCCTCAACATCGCCCTCTCGGCATTTGTCTCGGCCACGACGGCGAAGGCCGCGATTCTGCTGCCGTTGTTCATGGTCATTGCCGCCATCTACAGCGCCCGGCCGGGAGAGGGCAAGACCAACTTCGGTCGCAGCATCGTGCTGCAGAACCTGCTGTGCATCAACCTGGGCGCCGGAGCGTTCCTCACCGGATCGGGGGCCAACCTCCTCGCCGCGGCGCTGATCGCGGGTGCCGTCGGCACGCCGATCTTCTTCGGGGACTGGATGCTGGCCATGTTCCCGATCATGGTCGGCCTGATGTTCGTCACCTACCTGCTGGCCATGAAGGTCTTTTTTCCGCTGGCGCCTGAAGAGCGGCTGCCGCAGATTGCCGGCGGGATGGAGCGTCTGCGGACGGAATACGACGCACTGGGTCCCATGACGGGACGGGAACGCCGCGCGGTGGTCCTGTTCCTCGTGATCCTCGGCCTCTGGGCCACCGATCAGTTGCACGGCGTGAGTCCCACCGCCGTCGCCTTTCTCGGCGGCATTGTCGCCCTGCTGCCGCGGATTGGCATCGTCGAGTGGAACGATGTCGACATTCCGTGGCACCTGATGCTGTTCTCCGCCGGGGCGTATGCCCTGGGTGCCGGCCTGGATGCCACGGACCTGCCGTCCATTGCCGTCAACGCGTTTTTTGACCATCTGGGCATCAGCCAGCAGACGCCGTTCTGGCTGCTGTACCTGCTGCTGACCGGCGTCATGCTGTTCAGCGCCCTGCTCTTCCAGTCCAAGACCATGCGCGCGATGATCTTCATTCCCATCGCGATCGGCGTGGCCGGCCGGTTCGACTACAGCGTGCTCAGCCTGGCACTGCCGGTCGCGTTCATGATCGAACATGTGTACGTCCTGCCCTTCAACAGCAAGCCCGCCGCGCTGCTGTACGAGACCGACCGCTACACCATGTCCGACGCGTTCCGCCTGGGATTCACCGTGATGGTCATCGCGTGGATCCTCAACATCGTGGCCGGGGAAACCTGGTTCCGGTACCTCGGCATCACCCCGGATGGGGTCTTCGGGACCTTCTGACATGACGCTGCTGTTTCGCCAGAGCCGTGAGCTTGAAGCCCAGATTGATGAATATCTCGACCTGATCATCCAGGGGGGATTGTTGTTTCGTCAGGGGGTGAAGTGCTTCCTGGAACATCGACTGGACGAGTTCGAAGTGCGGCTGACTGAGCTCCGCGCCATCGAACAGCGCGCCGATCATCTGCGCCGCACCATTGAGAGCACGCTGTACATCCACACGCTCATTCCCGATGCGCGCGGGGACGTGCTTGGTTTGCTCGAGAGCGCGGACGAGGTGCTGAACATGATCACCGTGACCCTGAAGCGGTTCTCGGTGGAGAATCCGGAACTGCTGGACGACCTCAATCCGCTGTTCCAGGACCTGGCGGCCAGCGCCATCGCGACGGTCGAATCGATGGTGGCCGGCACCCGTGCCTATTTCCGGGATCTCGCCGCCGTCAGGGACCACGTCAGCCGGGCGCAGGGCTACCGCGAGGAGACCAATCGCCTGGCCGAGACCTACACACGCGAAGTCTTCCGGCGTAACCTGCGGCTCAGCCACAAGAATCAGCTGCGTTATTTCGTCTCACACACCGAACAGGTGGCGGAGGATGCGGAGGATGTCTGCGATCGCCTCGCCATAGCCGCCATCAAGCGCGACGCCTGATCGACGAGGCGTCATGATCTGGTTCTTCCTCGGCAGCGGGCTCTTCCTCGGGTGGTCACTCGGAGCCAACGATGCGGCCAACGTCTTTGGCACTGCCGTGGGCACCCGGATGGTGCGCTTCCGGGTGGCGGCGGCTGTGGCCAGTCTCTGTGTGCTGGCCGGCGCAGTCGCCAGCGGCGCCGGAACGACCGAGACGCTTGGCGCACTGGGATCCGTCAGTGCGATGGGGGGCGCATTCACCGTCGCGCTCATGGCCGGCGTCAGCGTCACCTTCATGAATCGCACCGGGATCCCCGTGTCGACCTCGCAGGCGGTTGTTGGCGCCATCATCGGGTGGAACCTGTTCGCCGGGGCTCCCACCGACCCGGGAGTCCTGGTGAAGATTGTGACAGCCTGGGCGGCCTCGCCGGTCATCGCCGCCATTGTGGCGATCGGACTCTATGGACTGGTCCGTCTATGGCTCCGTCACACCCGGGTCCATCTGCTCGGGCGGGATGCGTTGACACGGGCCGGCCTGATTCTCGTCGGCGCGTTCGGCGCCTACAGTCTCGGTGCGAACAACATCGGCAACGTCATGGGCGTGTTCGTCCCGGTCGTGCCGTTCGAAACGCTGCATCTCGCAGGCCTGAACGTGACTGGCGCCCAGCAGTTGTTCGCGCTCGGCGGGCTGGCCATCGCGCTCGGCATCTGGACCGACTCCTACCGCGTCATGACGACGGTGGGAGAACAGCTGTACAAGCTGACGCCGATCCTCGCGTTTATCGTGGTCCTCGCGCACTCGATCACGTTGTTCCTGTTTGCGTCGACCGGACTCCAGGGGGTGTTGCGCAGCGTCGGACTCCCGCCGCTCCCGCTGGTCCCGGTGTCGAGCTCACAGGCGATTATCGGGGCCATCCTCGGCGTGGCGCTCGTCAAGGGAGCCGGGGCGGGTGTGCGTCTTGGTGTGCTGGGCCGCATCGCGGCCGGATGGCTGGCGACGCCGGTGCTGGCCGGCGTCCTGTGCTTCGTGGCGCTGTTCGTGATGCAGAACGTGTTTCAGGTCGAGGTCGTCGCGCGCTGATCCATCGGGTTGGCCACGGCCTGCCGTGACTCAGCGGCCCCGGTTCAAGAGCCGGTTCTTCACGACATGCCACACCGCGGGGCCGGGAGGCCCTTCGACGATCTCCCCCAGAAAAAACGTCACGTCATCGTGCCCAAGCGCGTCGGCGTCGGCGTGTCTGTGCAGAGCCGCCAGGAGGCGGTCGGCCACTTCCTGGCAGGTACCGCCGCCGGCCTCAAGCAGGCGGTCGATGCCGTGTCGATCAAACTGATTGTCGTCGGGGGACGTGGTCTCGAGCACGCCGTCGGTGATGAGCAGGAGGCGATCACCCGGGCTCACACGGAACCGGTGCCGCGTGAAGGCGGGTGTAAAACCCAGCCCAATCGGAATGTCGAGAAACACCGGGCCGGTCGTCGGTGGCGTGGCCTCTGACTGGAGCATTGTCCACCGCGAGGTCTCGGCGCGATACAACCAGCCCACGGGATGCCCCGCGTAACACACCGTGAGACGACGCCGTGGCGGGTAGTAGGTGGTCAGCACGACGGTGGTCATCGCCTGCACGCTCCCGGCGTTCAGGCGTGCGTTGAACCGCGACAACACCTTGCGCTCGTCGATCACGTCCACGCTGCGCCGCAGGTGATCATGAATGCCCCGCCCGATCGCCGATACCGCTTCGCCGTGACCCGCCACATCCGCCAGACAGACACGCGACATCAACCCGGAGCCACACTTGGACAGGTAGTGGATATCCCCACCGTGCGCTCCCTCACAGGGGCGTGAATACAACACCCCACGGAGACCTGGCAGTTCCACGAGTTGATGCGTGAAGCCATTCCCCCCGCGCACTTCCCCGCAGGTGAACCCTTCGCCGGTCTGCTGCGCGCGTTCGGCCATGTCACTTCAGGATACCGCAGACGACGAACGACACGTTTAAGATGGAACGCCATGGGCGATCACACATGGCTGCTGTTGGTCCACGCGGCGGCAACCTGCTACATGACGGGCGTGATCTGGTTCGTGCAACTCGTGCACTACCCGCTGTTTGCTCGAGTCGGCCGGCCCGGGTTCTCCGGGTACGAACGTGAGCACGTCCGGCGGACAGGCTGGGTCGTCGCGGGGCCGATGCTGGTCGAACTGGCGTGTGCACTACTGATCGTCTGGGTGGCCGGAGGTCTGCTCGCCTGGGTCGGACTCCTCCTGACCGGCATCATCTGGATGAGCACCTGGGGCTGGCAGGTGCCGGCGCATCGCCGCCTGGAAGCAGGATTTGACGCGACTGTCCACGTCCGGCTGACACGCACGAACTGGGTGCGAGTGGTGGCCTGGAGCGGGCGGAGCGCTATCGCGCTTACGCTGGCGGCATGACGGCCTGCCGCACGAGCGAGACGAGCAGGTCGAGTTCGTCTTCCGTGACGCCGAAGTGCGGTGTGAAGCGAAGCGAATTATCGCCGCCGTGGATCACGCCGAGGCCGTGCTCGCGCAGCGATTCCTCGATCGAGCCCGCGCCGTACGTCTTGCACTGCGGACCCAGCTCACAGGAAAAGAGCAGACCGGTGCCCTGCACCTTGACGATGCGGTCGGGGTGTTCGGTGCGCAGCGCGTCGAGTTTGCGTACCGCCTGGGCGCCGCGTGTGCGGATATTGGCGCGAAGCTCCGGCGTCAACAGCGCCAGGATGGCGCTGGCCACGTCGAGCGCACGCGGATTGGCGGTCATCGTGTTGCCGTAGATGCCGATGCGATAGAGCGTCGTCGTCTCTGCGGTCACGCCGAGCACCGACAACGGATACTGCGCGCCGTTGATCGCCTTCGAGAAGGTCTCCATGTCGGGTGGCGTGATGCCCTCGAAGCCGGGATAGTCCACGATCGACAACACGCCGTGCGCGCGAATCCCCGCCTGGATCGAATCGACAAGGAGTAGCGCTCCATGGGCCTGCGTCAGTTCGCGCGCCGCCTCGTAAAACGCGCGCGGCACCGCCCGTCCAGGATCCCCCTCACCCATCACCGGTTCCAGGAACATCGCTTCGATAAACCAGCCGTTGACGTCAGCCTCGGCAAATGCCGCGCGGAGGGCGTCCACGTCGTACGGGGTGACCACCAGCACGCTGTCTTCGCCGCGGAAGCTCGCGAGATGCTGCACGTAGTTCTTGCGGCTCGAGTTGGAGTACAGCGCGGGGCGCTCCGTGCGTCCGTGGAAACTGCCCTTCACCACCACCCGCTTCACGGTGCGGCCCGCGTGGCGGCCACCAGGATCAGTCATGAGTTTCGCGTTGACGTCCACAAAGCGGCTGGCCAGCGAGACCGACTCCGACCCTGAATTGAGGCACAGGAATTTTTCGTACGGACACGTGCCGCGGGTGTGCCCCACCTCACGGCGAATCGCGCGGTCAAACCGCAGTTGCGAGAGGCTCGGCGTCATGATGTTGGCCATCACCTGCGGCCGGGCCATCGCCTCGATCACTGACGCCGGCGTGTGGCCAAAACCCAGCATGCCGTAGCCACCGGAGTCATAGAGCACCGCGCCCTTGAGCGTGACCACCCACGGGCCACGCGCGGCAAGCGCCACGTACGGGTTGGCCGTGTCCACCGAGTAGAAGTTCAGGAAGCCGCCCTGCACGGCCTGAATCTGCGCGTCTTCGTCGAGGTCGAGCAGGTCCGCAAACTCGCGCCGGATGCGCGCGTAGTCGCCCCCCGCCGCAGTGAGCGCTGCTGCCAGGTCCGCATGAGTCGCCGACAGCACCTCAACCGTGGCATCGTCCAAGCCAGTGGTTCGTCGACGTCCGGCGTGGGCCCGAAGCGGGGCCAATGCATCTAGATGCGGCATGTCGGCATTATCTCGGCTAATATGGTCACTTAGTAGTGCCATAATGGCCATATTCACGCTATATTTCGGCGAATTGCCATGAAGCTCAGCCAGACGGACCAACAGCTGCTGACCCTGCTCCGCGAAAACGCGCGGACCTCGACCGCCCAGCTCGCGCGGCGGATGGGGGTGTCGCGCACCACCGTGCAAAGCCGGCTCGAACGCCTGGAACGCGACGGCGTGATCAGCGGCTACACCGTGCGTGTGCACGACGAGCACGAACACGGCCATATCCGCGCCCACATCATGATGGCCGTGCATCCGAAGCAGCAGGCCTCGGTCGTCACCGCCCTTCGGGCGATGCCCGAGATCCGGAGCCTGCACTCGGTGAGCGGCGCCTATGACCTCGTCGCCATTGCGGTCGTGCCCGCGGTCGGCGACATGGATGTGCTCACCGACCGGATCGGCGCTCTCGACGGCGTGGATCGCACGACGACGTCGATTGTGTTATCGACGAAGTTCGAACGGTAGCTGCCCTTCGCCCTTGTACAATGTCGGGGCATGTCCGCCTTGTCTGTTGACGCTCTGCGCTCCCGATTCCAGGCCGCCCTTGAGGCTGCACGTACACCGGCCGATCTCAAGACGCTCCGCGATGAGTTTCTGAGCCGGAAACACGGGCTGGTGACCGCACTCGTCAAATCAATCGCGTCGGCGACGCCGGACGAAAAACGCACACTCGGTGCGGCGTCAAACGCCCTCAAACAGGAAATCGAAGCGGCGCTTGATACGCGTGAAGCCGAAGCCGCCGCGTCGGCGCCGCCGAAGGACGCGCTCGACGTCACCCTGCCTGGCCGCCGGCCGTTTCTCGGACGCCGCCATCCGCTCACCCAGGTGCGCGAGCGGGTCGAAGACATCTTCCTCGCGATGGGCTACCAGGTGATCGAAGGCCCGGAGCTCGAAGACGACTGGCACAACTTCGAAGCGCTCAACATGCCGGCCGAGCACCCGGCCCGAGACATGCAGGACACGTTGTACCTCGCAAGCCCGGTGCCGGTGCCTGATGGCGGGCGCGCGGCCACGCTGCTGCGCACGCACACGTCGGGCATGCAGATCCGCTACATGGAGACGCACGAACCGCCGGTGCGCGTCATCGCCCCAGGCCGCGTCTACCGGCGCGACCAGTTCGATGCGACCCACACGCCGATGTTCACGCAGATTGAAGGCCTGGTCGTGGATGAAGGCATCAGCCTGGGCGACCTGCGCGGCACACTCAACGGCTTCGCCGAACAGTTCTTCGGAGGCCGCGTCGCCACGCGCTTCCGTCCGAGCTTTTTCCCCTACACCGAACCGTCGGCCGAACTCGACGTTGAATGCCAGGGCTGCGCCGGCAAGGGCTGCAACCTCTGCAAACACACGGGCTGGATCGAAATCCTCGGCTGCGGCATGGTGCACCCCGCCGTGTTCGAAGCCGTCGGGTACGACTCCGACAAATACACGGGCTTCGCGTTCGGCGTCGGCATCGAACGCCTCGCCCTGCGCCTGTACGGCGTGGATGACATCCGCATGTTCTACGAAAACGACCTCCGCTTCCTCGAGCAGGTGGCCCTGTGAAGGCGCCCGCATCATGGATTCGCGAGCTGGCGGGCTTGCCGACAGGCACGTCGGCTGAAGACATCGCACACAGGATCGCCGGCGTCGGCTTCGAAGTCGCGTCGATCGAAGGCGACACGATCGACTTCGAAATCACAGCCAACAGGCCGGACTGTCTCTCTGTGTGTGGCCTGGCACGCGAAGCCGCGACGGCTTTCGAGGTCCGGGGTCCGGGGTCCGGGGTTCGGGTCCCGGGGTCCTCGGTCCAGGGGCCGACCCAACCTCACCCACCCCCACCCAAGCTCACCCACGCTGACGTCAGCGTCTCCATCGACTCCGCGCTCTGCGCGCGCTTCTCCCTCGCCACCGCCGACGTCACGGTCGGTCCGTCACCCGCGTGGCTGGCGGAGCGGTTGACGGCATGCGGCGTACGTCCGATCAACAACATCGTCGACGTCACTAACTACGTGATGCTCGAGATGGGCCAGCCGATGCATGCGTATGACATCGCGAAGGTTGCGGGTCCGGCGCTGGTGGCTCGGCAGGCGGTCGCGGGTGAGACGCTCACGACACTCGACGGGCAACAGCGGACACTCGACGCCTCAATGCTGGTGATTGCCGACCGCGATCAGGTGGTCGGCATTGCCGGCGTGATGGGCGGCGCCGGCTCCGAAGTGTCTTCATCCACCACGCACATCGCGCTTGAAGCGGCCTGGTTCCAGGGGGTGACGGTGCGCGCGACGAGCAAGAAGGTCGGGCTCAGGACCGAGGCGTCGACACGGTTCGAACGTGGCGCCGACATCGGGGCCACAACGACCGCCATCGCGCGAGCACTTGAGCTGCTCGAAGAGATCAAGGCGGGACGGGCGACAAGTGCCATCACCGACGTCTACCCTGCCCCCAAAGTAGCGGCAGTCATTGCGCTCCGTCCGTCACGTCTGGCGCGCCTGCTTGGCGACTGCGTCCCGGCAGCAGATGTGGAGCGCATCCTTGGCAACCTCGGCTTCGCAGTGGCCCAGGCCGCCGACGGCTGGACGGTGACGGTGCCAACCGCACGCGTCGACGTGGCACGGGAAGCCGATCTGATCGAAGAGGTCGGGCGCCACTGGGGCGTCAATCGTGTACGCGCGACGTTCCCCGCGTTGCGCTCAGCACCACGCGTCTCTGATGCGGGTGTGTTGCGCGCGCGACGGTTGCGCCGCGTGCTCTGCGGCGCGGGTCTGCAGGAAGCGGTCACCTTCACGTTCATGGAAGCCGCAGCCGCGGCTCCGTTCTCCGACGATCCGGCCGCGCTCGTCTCGATCGCCAACCCGCTCTCGGAGAAGTTTGCCGTGTTGCGGCCGTCGCTCATCCCCGGGCTGCTCGACTCGCTGATCTACAACCGCCGGCGAGGCATCACCGATGTGCGCCTCTTTGAGGCCGGCGCCGCCTTCAACACGACAGGCGAATCACAACGGGTCGCCTGGGTGCTCTGCGGCCAGCGCGACACCCACTGGAGCACCCGTGCGGAATCGGTGGACCTCTTCGACGCGCTCGGCATCGCCGAGGTTCTGACGAATGGGTGGGGCCTCACCCTGACCTCAGTCACCACCGACCAGGCACCGGGTTTCGTGCGAGGGCGCGTCGCCGCGTTACTGACCGACCGCCGGATCGGCACCGTCGGCCAAATCGACCCGGCCATCGCCGAGGCCCGTGGCCTCCCTGCCGGCGTCATTGTCGTCGCAGGCGAACTGGATCTGTCGGCGTTCACCGGCGACGGCGGCTCACCGCAGCGCGTGGCCTCGCTGCCCCGTTTCCCCGCCGTGGTGCGGGACCTCTCGCTTGTCGTGGACGCGTCCTTGTCTGCCGCGACCGTTCGTGCCACTATTCGACAGCCCTCCGGCGGCGCGCTCAGTGCGCTCCGTGAGGTCCGCGAGTTCGATCGCTATCAGGGGAAGGGCATCCCCGACGGCAAGGTCAGCCTGGCATATCGCCTCACATTCCGTGACGCGGCCCGCACGCTGACCGACCGCGAAGTGGACGATGCCATGACGGTGATTATCGCGGCCCTCCAGCAGGAGTGTGGCGCAACGGTACGAGGACTCTGATGTCACGAACGACCACCGAACTGCAACCGATTGACCGGCTCGACGAAAAGGTCCGGCAGCTGGTGACCCTGATTGAAACGCTGCGTGGCGAGCGCGCGCAGGCGCTCGACGCCGTCGCCCGGCTCGAACGCGAGCTCGAGGTCGCGAAGACCAGGCTGGCGGAGTCCGAATCCGCCAACACCGAAGCCGCCTCCCTGCGCGAAGAGCGCGAACAGATCCGTGGCCGCGTGGTCGAGATGATCGCGCACATCGAGAAACTAAAGCTCTGAGCCGCCGCCCATGAGTGCCCGCGTTGTCACCGTCGAGATTCACGGCCAGCGGTACGCCGTCAAGAGTGATCTCGATCAGGCGTACATCACGGAGCTCGCCACGTACGTGGATCAAAAGATGACGCTCGCCGCCGACGAACTGTCGAGCGCGGACTCCCTGCGCATTGCAGTCATCGCGGCGTTGAATCTCGCGGACGAACTCTATCGCGCGCGCGCCGACAGCGTCGGCATCGAAGGCCACGTCAAGGAAAAAACCGAAGCCATCGAACGCCTGGTGGATGCGGTTCTGAGTGGACAGCAGCGGATTGCGGTGTAGGATCGATCCGGCGTCCTGCTTTGCGCGTGATGGTTCGGAGTGTCGTTTGAGCCGATGCTTTTTTCACAAGTGAGCTGCAATGCCGCGTGGTGTGCATGCCTCCATGGCGAGGAAGCCTGAAGCGCGGCTCTGAGCGGTTCCACCTGCACTCGCAGGTTCATTCGACCTCCCCACACGGCAAAGCGGGGCCAACTGCGTCCCCATTCCCCATGAACGAACGCGCCCTCATCGCCAGACTTCGCGCACGTGTCCCGGCCGCTCCCGACTGGGTGCTGACGGGCCCCGGCGACGATGCCGCCGTGATCGCCCCGGCGCGCGGCTGCGTTGAGGTCGTGACCACGGACGCGCTGGTGGAAGGCGTGCATTTCCGGAGGGACTGGCCGTGGCGCGCTCAAGTTCAGCGCGCCCTACGTACGGGTGCGTTCGACATCGGGCGCAAGGCGGTGGCGGTCAATCTGAGCGACATCGCGGCGATGGGGGCCACGCCGCGGGCGCTGGTGCTGTCGCTGGCGCTCCCGCCGGACTTTCCGGTCGAAGAGTTCGACGCGCTCATCGATGGCGTCGTGTCGCTCGCGACTGAGACCAAGACAGCGCTGGTCGGCGGCAACCTGTCGCGGTCGCCCTCGGGTCTTCAGATCCACATCACGGCCATCGGTGTTGTGCGCCCGCGTCGCGTCATGCGGCGGTCAGGCGCGCGCCCGGGTGACCGTCTGTTTGTCACCGGACGCCTCGGTGCCGCGGCAGCAGGGCTGGCGATGCTTGTCGCATCGGAGCAGCCGGGCTTCAGCCCGGCTGATGCCGTCGGGCTAAAGCCCGACGGCTCCAAGGACATTCTCAACGCACACCTGCGCCCATCGGCACGGCTGCGCACCGGTCTCATCGTGGCGAACAACCGCGCCGCCTCCGCGTGCATGGACCTGTCGGACGGCCTCGCCGACGCCGTGCACCAGATCTGCGAGGCCAGCGGGTGCGGTGCGGACGTCGACGCGAAGGCGATCCCCGTCCACGACGCCGCCACGCGCGCGCAGGCGCTCTCCGGGGGCGAGGACTACGAACTGCTCTTCGCCGTGCCCAAACGCCGCATCCGACGCTTTCTCGCCGCTATCCGCCAGGCCGGAGAAGCCCCCGCCACCGACATCGGAGTGTGTACCAAGGGCACGGACGTGGTACTTACGGAAGATGGCGTGGCCACGCCGATGCCGGACGGTTTCGCACATTTGTGAAATCGGCGGACCCGGAACACCGAACCCGGACTTCTGGACCCTGGACTTCTGGACCCCAGGACCGTAGTACAGTCGCCTTTCCCCGATGTCTCTGACCCTGTCCAGTTCCGTGTGGAAGAAGGTGCTCGTCATGGCGCTGGCCGCCGTCGGGTTCATCGTCATCTACTACGAGCGGGACATCCTGGACTCGAGGGACGCCCGGATTGAATCCGCGAGCGAGACCGACGCTCCGACGCCCGGCCGGACCGTGCGATTTGAGGTGACGGCCTACTGCAAGGGCGAAACGACGGCCGCAGGCGTCCGGGTGCGCGCGGGCATGGCCGCAGCGGATCCGAAGGTGCTGCCGCTCGGATCGGTCGTCCGGATCGAGGGTGTCCCGACCGCCTACGAGGGCATCTACACCGTGCTCGACACCGGCCCCGAAGTGCAGGGCCGCGAACTCGATGTTTACATGTGGAGCTGTTACGAGGCGCTGGACTTCGGACGCCGGCGCGCGGCGGTCACGGTGCTGCGGCTGGGCTGGGATCCGAAGACGTCGGTGCGATAAGCGGCCGCACTTCCCACAACTTGAAGTAGATGCCGCCGAGCGCCAACAGCTCCTGGTGCGTGCCGCTCTCCCGGATCTGCCCTTTGTGCACGACGAGAATGCGGTCCATGTCCTGGATGGTCGAGAGCCGGTGCGCAATCGCAAACACGGTGCGTCCCGCCATCAGCGTGTGCAGCGCGTCCTGAATCAACCCTTCGGTTTCGGTGTCGATGCTTGATGTCGCCTCATCAAGCACGAGCACGGCCGGATCAAACGCCAGGGCGCGCGCAAACGACAGCAGCTGCTTCTGTCCCACCGACAACGTGGCGCCACGTTCCGCCACCGGAGTGTCGTAGCCCTGGGGGAGTCGATCGACAAAGCGGTCGGCATGCACCGCCTTCGCTGCCTCGCGCACCGCCTCATCGGTGATGTCTTCGCGCCCCAGCCTGATGTTGCTCGAGATGGTGCCGGAGAACAGATGCACATCCTGCAGCACGAGCCCGAACCGCATGCGCAACTGCTCAAGCGGCCACTCGCGCACATCGATGCCATCCACCAGAATCCGTCCCTGCGTCACATCATAAAAACGCAGCAGCAGGCTGATGATCGTCGTCTTGCCCGACCCCGTCGCGCCGACGATGCCGATGCGCTGCCCTGGTTCCGCGACAAACGACACGTCGCGCAACACAAATTCGTCGTCCTTGTAGGCGAACCACACGCGATCGAATTCGATACGTCCCGGTCCGTCAACACGACGATCCGATGACGCGGCCGATGTCGGCATCTCCACCGGCGTATCGAGCAACCCGAAGATGCGTTCGGAGGCCGCCATGGCGGCCTGCAGAATGTTGAATTTTTCCGACAGGTCCGAGATGGGCTGGAAGAACCGCCGTGAATACTGGAGAAAGGCCACCAGCACGCCGATGCTCACCTGATCCTCCAGAGCCCACCAGCCGCCGGCGAGAATGATGAGCGCGCCGGACAGCGCGGCCAGGACTTCGATGATCGGATAGAACAGCGCATAGTAGAAGATGGACTGGATATTCACATCGCGGTGTTCGCGATTGATGGCCTCAAACTGCCGGTAACTTCTGGCCTGCTGGCTGAAGAGCTGCACGGTGCCCATGCCGGTCAGATGTTCCTGCAGGAACGCATTCAGTTTCGCCACGAGTCCGCGCACCTGCCGGTAGTTCTCACGCACGTTGCGGCGGAACCACGCAGTGGCCCAGGCGATGAACGGCAGCACCGAAAACGCGACCAGCGCGAGGCGCCAGTCCATCGCGACCATGATCGCCATGATCCCGAACAACATGATCAAATCGCCGAACACGGTGACGACGCCGGACGAGAACATGTCGTTCAGCGCATCCACATCGGTCGTCACCCGCGTCATCAGGCGGCCGACCGGATTGCGGTCGTAGAACTTCACATCCAGCCGCTGCAGATGCGTGAACACGTCCCGCCGCACCGTGTGCAGGATCTTCTGCCCGACCATCTGCATGACGGACGTCTGGATGTACTCGAATACAAACGATGTGATCAGAATCAGCAGGAACCACCGGCCCAGCCGCCAGAGTCCCTCCAGGTCGTTCACGGCAATGTGGTCGTCGATCGCCTTCGCCGTCAGCCACGGCTGCGCCAGATCCGCCAGTGACCCGCCGACGATCGCGATGAACGCGACAATGACCCAGAGCCAATAGGGGCGAAGGTACTGAAGCAGTCGACGCATGAGCGTCGAGTCATACCCCTTGGCAATCGCGTCGTCCTGCACACTCATGACGCGGCCAGCTCCTGTTCCAGACGCTGCCGGCGGTCCATCGAGGCGTAGACGCCGCCCTGCGCCACAAGCGACGTGTGGGTGCCGCGTTCGATCACGCGGCCACCATCGAGCACAAGAATGAGGTCGGCATCACGCACCGTCGAGATGCGGTGCGCGACGAGCAGACAGGTGCGGGTCTCGCGCACGTCACGCAGCCGCCGCAGGATAGCGTCCTCCGTCGTCGTATCGACCGCCGACAGCGCGTCGTCGAGGATCAACACCTTCGGATCGACCAGCAGGGCGCGCGCGATGGCGGCACGCTGTTTCTGGCCACCCGAGAGCGTGATGCCGCGTTCACCCACCATCGTGTCGAAGCCGTGGCCGAACCCTGACACATCCGCGTCGAGGCCTGCCGCTGACGCCGCGGCAGCCACGGCGTCCTTTGGGGGATCACCGTCACGGCTAAACGCAATGTTGTGGGCGACCGTGTCGGAAAACAGAAACGGTTCCTGCGGTACCACACCCATCGCGCGGCGAAGCCGCTCAAGCGGCACACGCCGGATGTCGACGCCATCGAGAAACACCGTCCCCGGGGGCGGGTCGTGCAGACGCGGCACAAGCTGCAACAGCGTGGACTTCCCCGATCCCGTGGCGCCGACGATGGCGACGGTCTGTCCTGGACTGGCAGAGAAGGAGATGTCGGTGAGCACCTGCTGCGTCGCGCCCGGATACGTGAACGACAGGTGCCGCACCTCCAGCCGGCCCACCACCCGACCGGCCAGGGCAGCCGGATCCGCCTCGGCGTCGGTGATCGCCGGCACGGTGTCCATCACCTCCAGCATGCGCTGCCAGGAGGCAATCCCCCGCTGCACGATGTTGATCACCCAGCCGAATGCGATGAGGGGCCAGCTGAGCAACACGAGGTAGCGGCTGAAGGCAGCGAAGTCGCCGAGCGTGATCCGCCCGTTGATGACGCCGCTGCCGCCAAACCACAGAACCACCAGGCCGCTCAGGCCGAAAAAGAAGCTGAGGCTCGGGTAAAACGCGGACTGCAGCCGGATGAGGCTGCGGTTGCGATGGACGTATTCATCGTTTGCGGCGCCAAAGCGGGAGAGCTCGAAGGGCTCCTGCCTGTAGGCCCGGACCACCCGTACTCCTGCCAGGGACTCCTGGACGACTGCGCTCAGTTCGGAGAGTTGTGCCTGGATCCGGTCAAACTTCTCGTGAATCGCCTTGCCGAAGACGTGGGTGGCGATGCTGACCAGCGGCAGCGGAATCAACGCGAGGAGGGTGAGCCAGGGGTCGATGGACACCATGAGTGCCACCGCGATCACAAAACCGAGGGCCGTGCTGCCAAAGTACATCACGGCAGGCCCCACCATCAGGCGGACCGCGCCCAGATCGGAACTGGCACGGGACATGAGATCCCCTATCCGGTTGGCCTGGTAGTAGGACAGCGGCAGACGCTGGAGGTGCGCAAAGAAATCATTGCGCAGGGCATATTCGATGGCCCGGGACGCGCCGATAAGTCGTTGGCGCATCCAGTACCGGCACACGCCGTCGGCGATCGCCAGGCCCAGAAGGGCGGCGGCCGCCAGAGCCAGCGTGGCGCGGGTGGCTCCGGCCAGCAGGTCGTCGATGACGTATTTGAGAATGAGGGGCGCAGTGAGCGAGATGGCCGTGGCGAGGACGATCCACAAGACCCCGGCGAGCATCGCGTGCCGGGCGCTCGTCACATAGGGCCACAGCCGCTGGAGCGCCCGCCACATGGAGGCAGTATAACAATGCGTGTTCGTCGCGTTCGTCCATTCCTTGCCGCGCTGCTGGTCAGCGCCACACTGGCACCGACCCTGGCCTTCGCCCAGGTGGCCGCGCCGTCACGGTCCACGCGCGCCATCGGCGAGGAGTACCACATGGAACTGAGCGGCGGGATGTGGGGCCCCTCCGTCTTCGGCATCATTTCGTCGGAGCAGTTCGGCATTGCGGGCTCCGACATCAGCTTCGTCGACGACCTCGGCTTCAAGAAGACGCAGTTCGCGGATGTGCGTCTGGTCCTGCGGCCCGGGAAGAAACACAAGTTCAGATTCCAGTACACGCCGGTCACGTACTCCGCCGAGTCCACGCTCTCGCGCAACATTGTCTTCAACGGCATTCTGTATCCGGTAAACATGCCGGTGAACTCCACGTTCGACTGGACGGTCATCCGGTTCGGCTACGAATACGACATCATCTATCGCGACCGCGGCTACTTCGGCATCCTGATTGAAGGCCGGTACACCGAGATGTCGGCGAGTCTGAAGTCGCCGCTCAACGACGAGTTCACGCGCGCACGGGCGCCATTGCCGGCGTTCGGTGCGGTGGTGCGGCTCTACCCGCTGAAGAACCTGTCGGTCACCGCAGAAGTCAGTGGTTTGCAGCTGCCGGACATCGACGAAAAGTACGAAGCCAACTACGCGGACATCGACATCTACGGCACGTTCAACGTCACGCACAACTTCGGCGTGCAGGCCGGCTGGCGACGCATGCACACGTTCCTCCGCGTCGAAACCGATCAGGGCGACATCCGGTTCGCCGGCATCTGGTTCGGCGGCGCGGTTCGGTTCTGATTATTTTCCGACCCAGACGCCCAGATACCGGCGGTCGTCGCCGCCGCTGACCTCCGAGGGCTGGAAGCCGGACGCCGACGCGATACCGAGCCGCCAGGCGCCGGTGGCGTCGGCGGCCGGCACCATCACCATCTGCTCCTGCCAGGGCTCGAGCGTAACCGTCTCGATCCACCCGCCCATGCGCACGGTCACAGTGTTGGCGGCGCCACCATTCTGCAGGCGGATGGTGCGCGGGCGGCCGGCGAGGGCGGCGCCGGCGCTCCACACCACCTGCGTCTCCCGCCCACCCCGAACCCAGAAGCCGGTGGGTTCCACAAACACCTCATCGTCGACAAAAAACACTGTGGCGTCGCCGTCGGGTGCGGACCGCCGAGCCATCACACCTGACGGCACTGCGGGGCTTGTCGGTCTGAGTGCGACATGCAATCCCGCCGCACTTTCGGGCGAATCGGCCTCAAGGACGAGGGCCGTCGCGCCGGCCGGCAGCGACAACGGCGCTGTGAACCCGCTCGACACCGCTTCTGGTGACAGCGGGAACACGTGCAGCGGCGACGGTGAGCGCCCGATCGTGGCAGTGATCGTGCTCTCGCGGATCACCGCGCCGGTCACTTCGAGGTGGTAGTCACCGGCCGGCACCGGACCGACCAGCATGAGCCGCGATGTCGGATTGTCGGAGAGCGGCGGCTCGTCCGGATGCACGGTCATGGCGAACGCCGTGGACGCACGACGCACGGTGAACGGCGCCACGCGCCAGACTCGTGGTTCGGCGTGGATCGCCAGTTGGGACCGCGCGGGGTCGAGCCCGGTCACGCCGGTCAGCCGCCATCCCGCCGTCGCTCCGAACATGAGCCCCACCATGACCCACAACGCCACGGCCACACGACCGACATCGGCGCGCTCAATGTGTCGCCGGACAAACGTCCGGAGCACCAGCCAGCCCAGTCCCCACGCCGCCAGTTGTACGCCGACGTGAGTCAGAAACGCGCCCTGTGAGGCCCAGAAAAAACTCGGCCAGGCGCGCGGCAGATTCGCGACAGGATTCAGCCACTCCAGCCACGCTGCCTGCCCATCGCGGAAGTTGAACGCAAAGACCCCGTTGTCGTACCCGACCACCAGTGCGGTGGTCAGCCATGACACACCGAGCATCGCCAGAAGCACGGCGCGACCGGCGGATGTGGCACGCGCCCAGCCAATCGCCAACGGCAACGCGAACAGCGGCACCACGGCGGTCAGGAATCTCGCGGGCAGGCCGGGCAGACCCGCCCACCACATGTGATAACTCGCGGCCGCCATCGTGTACGCCGCAAGAATCAGCACGCTGGCCAGACACACCAGCCGCATCGCGCGACTCGACGCACGGCAAAAACCGACAAACCCCGCGAGCAGCACGGGAGCAAACACCACCAGGCCGAACTGCTGATCGGTGAACAGGCCCGCCGCCGCGCCCCAGATCCACTCGCGAATATTTTCAGCTCCGCGATACGGCGCCCGGGGATCGACCGTGCCGTAGATGAGCCAGAACTGCAGGAACCAGGCGGCAGCGCTGAGTGCCGGCACTGTCAGAAACGCGACCAGCCGGCGACCACGCATCGCGATCAGAATCGCCAGTCCAAATCCGGCTGCGACGACGGCAAAGCGTGTATGCAGCCAGGGCAACCCCGCCAACACCGCCGACACGGCGACCACATGCCGGATGGGCACCAGCTCGCCATTCCGCGCCAGCGCCACCAGCAGCCACACACCGGCCGCGCTGCCGACGGCGGCGGGGCTGTCGGGAAACACCATCACGCCGAGCAGCACCGTCGTCGCCGACCCCATGACGCCGGCCCACGCGAACCAGGCGGCGCCGGTGTTCGCCGTCGCGAGCCACGCCAGTCGCCACACCAACGCGGCCGTGATCATCAGCACCAGAAGAATCGTCGCCTGCGCCCCGCGAAATCCGAACGCCGCATACGCCGGCAACACGAGCGCGGATACGCCGGGTGCGTGAATGGAGTAGATCTCGCCATCCTGTCCACGATTGATGTAGTCGGGCCGCAGCGTGCCGCCAAAATACTCGGCGTAGTCGCCTTGCGTGTGGTTGTTCTCGATGCGCAGATCGCCGTCGCGCAGCAGGCTTTGGGTGATGACGAGGTAGTGCGGTTCGTCGCCGCCCGGCAGGCGTCCACCAATCGACGACAACGTCGCCACCCCCAGGACACCAGTCAGCAGCGCCGCAATCACCGTGGCGCGTCTGGGATCGTGCGCCTCGATGACACGCGCGATCGCGCCGAGCGACCGGCTGCCCTCGGCGGCGCCCAACGCTGCGAGGATCGGCAACCATGCCAGCGGTCCCGTCCACAGCAAGACGGCTGTGGGGAGCGGCACCGGCCACCACGGCAGCGTCGCCAGAAGCGCCGGAAGCGCCGTCAACGGGGACCGACGCCACCCGGGCACCAGCCACGCGATCACAAATCCGGCGACGGCAATCCACCACGGAGCCGGCGCCACCAACCGGACGCTCGCCGACGCCGCCGACTCCACCGTAACGAGACCGACGGCGCACCACACCGCCACGCCGATACACGCCGGTCCGGCCGCGCGCGAAAGTGCCGTGAGGTATGATGCCGCCATCCGCCAAGCATTCTAGGTCACTCCGTCCACCTATGCCCCCCAGCACCCGCGACGCCTGTGTCGCCGTCATTCTTGCCGTGTTGTTGTCGGTCGCACTGACGTGGCCACTCGCTGCAGGTCTGGGTTCCACCGGCCGGATCGACAGCGGCGACGGACGCCACGGCGTCTGGAATGTCGCGTGGGTAGCGCACGCGCTCACCACCGCGCCGACCACGGTGTTCGACGCGAACATCTTTTTCCCAAACCCACACGCGTTGGCCTTCTCCGAGGCGAATCTGCTGGCCGGCGTCCTGGCCATTCCCGCCTGGGTGATCAGCGGCGGGAATCCGTATGCCGCCTACAACTCCGTCGTGTTGATGGCGTTCACGTTCGCGGCACTCTCGGCCTATTTCCTCGCACGTACCGTCGGCTCCTCCCGATTCGGCGCCGCCATTGCCGCGCTCATCTACGGCTATTCCCCGTACATGTTTGCCCACCTGCCGCACATCCAACTGCTGATGACCTTCGGTCCGGCATTGTCGCTGGCGATGCTGCACCGCTTCGTCGACCAACCGACGACGCGTCGTGCGATCGGCCTGGGCTTGTCGCTGACCGTCACCGGCCTGGCGTGTGCGTACTACGGCATCTTTATCGGCCTCATCGTCACGATCGGTGTGATCTGGTTCGCCGTGACGGACGGTCGCTGGAGGTCCTGGCACTACTGGGCGCTTTCCGCGCTGGCCGCGGCCATCACGGTAGCCTGCATCACCCCCTTCTTTCTTCCCTACCTCGACATCCAGAACGACGGGTTTGTCCGGCGGCTGGAGGAGGCGCGGCCGTACTCCACGACGGGCCGGGCGTTCCTGGCGTCGGCGGTCCTGGTGCACCGATGGATGTTGCCGCTGATTGAACCATGGCCGGATGTGTTGTTCCCGGGATTCCTGGCGATCGCGTTGTCCCTGGGTGCGGTCTGGCTGACCTGGCAGCACCGCACGCTCGAACGCTGGCGGATGGTGGGGTTCTATCTGGTGGTCGCGGTCGTCTCGTACTGGATCACGATGGGCCCCGACGGCGGGCTGTACACGGTGCTCCACCACACGCTGCCTGTGTTCTCCTTCCTTCGGGCGCCGATCCGCATGGGCGTGCTCGTCACGCTGGTGACCGGCATTCTGGCGGCGTTGGCGTTGACGTGGCTGGGAGCTCGCGTGCGGGCCTTCAGACCGGCGGGGCTCGCGCTGATCGCCATCGCGGTGATCGAGTCATGGGTGGGTCCGCTTGAGCTGGCGAAAGCCCCTGAGGTTCCGGCCGTGTACAAGCGGCTCGCACGGCTGCCACGCGCCGGCGTCGCCGAGTTTCCCTTCTACCGAGGCTCCAACGAACGGTTCCTCAACACCGACTACATGTTGATGTCTACGTTCCACTGGCAGCCGATTCTGAACGGCTACAGCGACCACTTCCCGCCCGACTACTTCACCTCGCGCGAGGCGCTGAACTCATTTCCATCCCGAGCGGCGGTCGATTTGATGCGGGAGAAGGGGGTGCGATGGGTGGTCGTCCACCACAACCGGTATCCCAGGAACCGCGCGACGGAAGTCCGCATGCTGCTGCGGCAGTCGGACCTGGGCATCCGCCTGGCGGAGGACGCCCCGTCGTGGTCGCTCTACGAGATCATCTGGCCCATGCGGCCAGCCGCTCCGCCGCAGCCGTAAGCGTCTCGTCCTTCTTGCAGAAGCAGAACCGCAGCTGCTGCCGGCCACCGTCGCCACGATAGAAGCTGCTGCCGGGCACGCTGGCCACACCCACCGACGTCACCAGGTGTTTCGCCAGTGCCACGTCGTCGGGAAAACCGAAACCCGACACGTCCGTCATAATGTAGTAGGCCCCTCGTGGTTCGATGCAGCGGAATCCTGCGCCGGTGAGAATGCCCATCAGCCGCTCGCGCTTCACGCGATACGTCTCTAACAGTCCGGCGTAATAGGACGCGGGCATCGAGAGTGCCGCGGCGGCTGCGGCCTGCAACGGCGCTGCCGCACCAACGGTCAGAAAGTCGTGCACCTTCCTGATCGCGCCGGTGACGTTGGCGGGCGCGATGGTCCAGCCCACACGCCAGCCCGTCACACTATAGGTCTTCGACACGCTGTTGATGGTGACGGTGTGCTCGGCCATGCCGTCGAGCGACGCCATCGGCACGTGGGTCGCACCATCGTAGAGAATGTGCTCGTAGATTTCGTCGGTCACCGCCAACACGCCCCAGCGCTGACAGAGTCCGGCGATGAGCATCAGTTCCTCGCGCGTGAAGACCTTGCCGGTCGGGTTGTTCGGTGTATTGATGATGATCGCGCGTGTCTTGTTGGAAAACGCCGCAGCAAGTTCGTCCGGATCAAACGTCCAGTCCCCGCGCGTGCCCGGCACCGGTGGACGCAGCGTCACATACCGCGGCGTGGCGCCTGACAGAATCGCGTCGGGGCCATAGTTCTCGTAGAACGGCTCAAACACGATGACTTCATCGCCCGGATCCACAATGGCGAGCATCGTGGCCATCATCGCTTCGGTGGAACCGCAGCACACGGTGACGTGCGCGTCGGGATCCACCGCCAGGCCATGCTGCGCGTGGGCATCTGCGGCAATGGCGTGCCGCAGCGGCTTGGCGCCCCACGTCACCGCGTATTGATTGATGTCACCGGCGATCGCGTCACACGCCGCCTGCTTCACCTCGGCGGGCGCCGGGAAATCCGGAAATCCCTGCGACAGATTGACGGCGCCGTGGGCATGCGCCAGCCGCGTCATCTCGCGGATGACCGATTCGGTGAACCGGGAGGCCTTCTCCGAGGTGCGGGGACGGCCGGCCATCAGCGACGCACACTCGTACGACGATAGAGCGTGCGATAGTCCTCAGCCGTGCCAAGAATCTTCTTCACGTAGCCCTGCGTTTCCGGAAACGGAATGCTGTCCACGAACTCATCCCGATCGAGTCCGGGACGTTCTGCCAGCCAGCGATCAACCCGATTTTCGCCGGCGTTGTAGGCGGCGAGCGCCGCAGCCACGTTGCCGTTAAACCGGCGGACCAGATCTGCAAAATACTGTGTGCCGAGCCGGACGTTGATTTCCGGCCGCGTGAGACTCGCCGTCGAGAACGGACGAATGTCCAGCTGCCTGGCAACGCGTGCGCCGGTGGTGGGCAGAATCTGCATCAACCCCCACGCGTTGGCCGCCGATCGGATTTTCGGATCAAAGGTCGATTCCTGCGCCATGAGCGCCGCAATCACAAACGGATCGAGATCGTGACGGTCGGCGTGGGTCTGAATCAGATCCCAGTAATCGAGCGGAAAGATCACCGTGAGAATCTCGCGCGGCAGCACCTCGCTGCCGTCGGCCAGATACTGCGGATACGCGCGCTTCATCGCGTTGATCGCCGGCCGGAACTCGCCCTTGCGATACAGCGCAAATCCCAGCGTGGCCTCCAGCAGCGGCGTCGTGCCTTCGTCACGTTGCGCACGACGAATCTCCCCAATCGCATCGTCCCACAGCTGCGCGGAGAGCAGTGACTGGATGACGGATGCGATGGTGGGTGCGGGCCCTGGTTCAAACACAAGCGGCGCCTCGCGGCGCGCGCGTTCGATCGGCCCAGCACCAGGGGGACGCGTCGCGGCCAGCAATGTCTCTCGCCCGCGGGCGGCCTCGCGGCCGTAGTACGAATTCCCGTAGTCGGCAATCGTCTGGTCGTACCCGGCGATGGCCTGATCAACACGGCCCAGCCGCTCATGTGCGCGGGCCGCCCAGTACACCCACCCCGACCGGTAGTCGGCGCGGCGCAGGCCCACCGCGGCGCTCTCGAAGAGTCGAATCGTCAGGTCGTAGTTCCCGGTCGAGAAGGCCCACCATCCGGCCTTCCACGCCGCTCGACCGGCGAAGGTCCCCGTGGGAAACCGATCGTACTGCTCGGTGAATACGGTTGCCGCCTTGTCGTCGGCGTTCGTGAGGATGTAGTGCGTGCCGAGGTCGTTCAGCGCAGCTTCGGCCCAGGCGGCCGTGGGCTCACGGTCCACAAAGCTGCGGACGGCAGCGACGTATTCGGCGTGGCGTCCCTGCTCTCGAATGACACCCAACGCGAAGTATTCTGCTTCATCACGACGCGCCGCTGACACCCCGTGACGCGCCATGTAGACACGCAGCGCTTCGCGCGCCGCGGGCCAGCGCTTCTGGTGATAGTCCAGTTGGGCCAGCCGCAGCGCGACGAGATCGCGATCGTCGCCGGTCACCACGAGGCGCGCGGCGTCATAGGCTTTGCGCGCGTCCACCCAGCGGCTCGCGCGGAACAACGCCTCGGCCCGGGCCAGTTCGCGCACCGAGGCCGCCCCCTTCGGCAGCTCGGCGGCCGCCTGTGCCGCTTCATTGGACAGGGGATAGTCGTAGTAGACCCTGGCAAACGCCGCGGCTGCCCGATCCTTCTGTCCGAGTTGCTGCGCGGCCACCGCCGACCGATACACGGCCTGCACCAGGGTGGACGACGGAAGATCGACGAGGGCGTCGAGTGCCTTCGCGGCTGCGGACCAGTCTGCGGTGGCCTCGGCCGCATCAGCCGCGAGCCCCAAGGCCCGTTCCTTCAGGTAGTTGGTCGAGGCGGCCGAAAGGGCGGCGGCGGCTGAAGCCGCCGCGTCGGCGGTGCGCCCCTGCGCGAGTTCCGCACGTCCCTGATGCACCCGCACATAGGCGCCAATCACGGCGTCGGACGCGCCGGCCCTCAGGGCCGGCAGCGCGGCGTCAGCCTTTCCGTTCGCCAGCTGCGTCAGAGCCGTCGCCAGGGGCGTCGGCTGAGTGGGGATGCCCTGGGGCACGAGCCAGTACGGCACCGCCGCCGACGTCGGCGATTCGGGCCAGCCAAACACGAGGCCCGCCACAAGCAATAGTCCGCCGGCGAGTCCGCGCGCCAATTGAGTCATGTCTGATTGTCAGTTGAGTCGGGCCAGAACTTCAACCGTCCTGACCGACGTGATGTTCTCGAGGCACACGGCCGCGTGACGGGCCGGCAAACTACGGTGGGCATAGACGAGGAAGGTGTGGCGGTCGCCGTTCCCACGTGCAGGACCTTGCCGACGAAGATGGCGTCTGTGGTCCACGCGGACTCACACGCCACGATGGGCCCGATGCAGGAACAGGCCATCTGTTAAGCTGTCTGCAGCGATTGTGTTCTTGTGGGGGCGTCACGGCTTCGACGGGGGCAAGGGATCGCGGGTAGCATGCCGAGCCACTCTCCATCCGACTCGTGAATCCGGCGGAGAAACACTGCAACTGCGGATACGCAGCTCGCACTCGCGGCTTAATTAACCGCGACGTGTCCCCTCGTCAGCCTGCGGGCGGGGGAGACACGCCATTCAGCAGGCTGGTTCACTGATGCGTCCGGCATCAGAGGACGAGACTTCACGGACTAGCGGCCGTCACGTTCGTCGGGCTTCGATGACGGTCGCGAAACTCTAAGTCCGACTACGCATGTAGACACCGGCGACGACAGGCCTTTCGGACGCGGGTTCGACTCCCGCCGCCTCCACCAACAAAAAAAGCCCGGGCTGTGCCCGGGCTTTTTTTGTTGGTGGAGGCGGCCGACTCAGGCACGCGCCTGCCGGTTGATGTACCAACTCGCCTGCTAGTCTCGTTCGGACGATGGCACCGTCGTCGTCATGGACAGCAACTTGACTTATACACATCTTTCCTCGATTCTTACACATCGAGGAATTATGCGGACCAACATCGATATCAGCGATGACTTGATGGACGAAGCCATCCGGGTGAGTGGCGAACCGACCAAACGCGCGGTTGTTGAGAGGGCGCTGCGGCTGCTGATTGAGACACACGGTCAGGCAGGGTTCCGGCAGTTGAAAGGCAAGGTCGCCTGGAAGGGCGACCTCTCCGCGAGCCGGCAGGGTCGGGTCGCACGAGCCTGACGTGGTCATCGTCGACACCACGGCCTTGATCGACTACCTGGCGGGAACGCCGTCGCCGCAGGCAGAGTGGCTCGAACGCGAGATGACGACGCGCCGGCTGGGCCTGCTCGATCTGATGGTGTGCGAAGTGCTGCAGGGAGTCGGAAACGACAGGCAGGCAACGGCGGTGCTGGCTGGTCTGAAACGGTTTGAGATCTTCGATACTGGCGGCGTCGATCTCGCCGTGGCCGCTGCGGCCAACTACCGCTTGCTGAGAGCACGCGGCCGCACCGTGCGCAAGACGATCGACACGGTGATCGCCACGTTCTGCATCCGCGGCGGGCATGCTCTGCTCCACAACGACAAGGACTTTGACGCGTTCGAGGAGCACCTGCGGCTGCAGGTAGTTCGACCGGATGCGTGACTGTGGAACAATCAGTCATGCTTTTGTGGACGGTGTCGGCGCTGCTGGTGGCAGTGTCTGGAGGCGGCGGTGTCCGTGCGGATGGGATGGACGCCTGGATGCAGCTGCACGAGCGCACCCGTCTGGCCTTTGAGACGGCGAGACCCGGCAGCCCGGCTGAAGGGCCCGCCATCGTCGTAGGGTTCACCGGTGGCCAGCAAAAAGCCACCAGCCTCTCGTCCGGAGTCGTGCAAGTGCGCAAGGCCGTCGACGAACGCTATGCAGACCGTCCCGACCTCACGACGGTGACTTACAACAACCGGGAGTGGCGCCGGGCTGCCGAGACAGTGCTGGCGCACGTGCGATCCACAGGCGCGGCCCCGGTCATCGTGGTGTACGGACACAGCCTTGGCGGCGGCAGTGTCACAAAGTTCGCACGCGAGCTCGAACGGGCCGGAGTGGACGTGACACTCGCCGTGTATGTCGACGCGGTGGGCATCCGGAATCCGAGGGTCCCGGGCAATGTGCGGTTTGCTGTCAACTTCTACCAGCGTGGCGGACCGTTACGCGGCTTCCCCTTCCGGGGCAAACGTGTCCTGGTGCTGGAGGATGCCAGCCGCACGGAGACCCTCGGCAACCTCCACATCAAACCGGTCACGCCCCGATCCGGCTGGCACTGGAACCTCATCCAGCCACTGCTCTACCGGCAGCACCACCGTATCGGCCACGATGTGCGACTCCAGAACTACATCGTGGACGTCCTGTCGATCAGCCTGCTCGGAGAAGAAGGAGTGTATCCGATCCCCTAGGTTCCCTCTGCAAACGCCCGAGCGACGGCCAACGCCACTGACTTCATATCTGCGAATGACATGTTCGTGGTCACCGCCACCACAAACCCGCGGTCGGGGAACGTCAGGAACGAGGTCGAGGCCCCTTCGATAGTACGGCTGGCATGCCCCACGACCCGCATCTGCCCACCGGCCAGTTCGACCGTCTCGAGCATCCAGCCGAGGCCGTACTGCGTGCTTTCGCCCGACATCAATGTTTGTGGCGACTGCAGCAGTTCGACTGTCGCGGGCTGCAGAAGCATGGAACTCGACAGCGCAAACGCAAACCGGACGAGGTCGGACGGCGTGGAGAGAAACGCGCCGCCTCCGGCAAAACATGAATAATCCACGCCGGTCGTGATTTCGTCGTTGAAGTTGCCGCGGTAGTACGACGTGGCCCGGTTGGGCATGAGCTCTGTCACGTCGTCCGTGGTGGTGTCGCTCATCCCCAGCGGCTCGAAGACCTGACTGCGCATGAACCGCGAGAACGGCTCGTTCGCGACGGCTTCCACCGCTGCGCTCACCAGGACCCACCCATACGTGGAATATCGATACTCGGTGCCGGGCTCGAATAACAGCGGGTCGTCCTCGAACATTGCCAGCCCGTCCGACGCCCGCTCGCAATGCACCGACGGTTTGTCCCCCCACTCGTTGTCCCGGTAGTGGATTACGCCCCCCGTGTTCCCCATCAGCTGACGCAGCGTGACGGGCCACGCCTTCCTGGGGAACGCCGGCACGTACGCCTGAATCTCATCGTCGAGATGCAGGCGCCCCTGGTCGCGCAAGAGACCGACACCTGCAGAAGTGAGCGCCTTGGACACATGGCCGATGCGGAAGCGCGTGCGCGGGTTCACGGGCACCTGCGTCTGAAGATTCGCCCAACCGAAGCCCTCCGCCCAGACGATCTCTCCGCCGACACCAACCGCGACGGACAACCCGGGGAGATTCTGCTCGGCGACCGCAGAACGCGCGTGCTGCCTGCCCTGCTCCGCTGCCTGGCTCCACACAGGAGCCGGCGTGACCTCCATCACCGACATCACGGTATCAGGACCGGCGTGAAGGGGCTGTTTGGTCGACAGCGCCGTGACCAATCCGACCACGGCCACAACGGCCAGCCCGGCGACGACGACGAGCGGAACGAGCCAGGTCCGGATCTTCACCCCTCCAGCCCTTTGCGAGCTTCGATGTGTGCGCCGTATTGTGCACGAATCCTGGAGAGATCGGACTGCTCAACTTTCAGCTCTCTGGCAGTTCTCGCGATTTCCGTCGCTTCCGCGTTCAGGATCTTGTGGTCGGCGGCCGCCACGGCGTGGAGACAGTCGATCAAGGCCACGCGCTGTTCGTATGTGGTCACACGGCCGAGCTCCCGGGTGACGAGAAAATCGTCGGTGCCGCCAAACAGCAGATGCTGCGCCTTGGCCATCTGAACCGCGAGCGTGGCTTGTTCCGGCGACAATCCCGCATGGTCGCGCACGAGGCGCTCCATCGCATCAGTCTCGTCGGTCGTCACTTCAAGGTCCGCGCGGGCGATGCGACTGAGCAGGAACGCAAACGCCGCCACGTAACGAGCGCGGTCCGGCTCGAGACGGTCGAGTTCATCCGCAATGCGGCGGATGGTCTGGCTGTCAGTGTCAACCGGGTCGCTCTTGAATCCGAGGAACTCAAAGATGGCGCGCATGTGCGACATGTTATCCGGTACGTAGGGCCCGCTGGGGTACGTAGGGCCCGCTGAACTGCAGCGGGCCGAACTGGCGCGCTCAAGTTCAGCGCGCCCTACATGCAGCGCGGCCTACATGCCGGGAAGTCCGCGCCCTGAATGTTTACGTCCCGGGCTCGACGTGCACAAGCACGTCCGCGACCCACGACAGCCGCTCGCGGACGAGGCTGCGGACGTGGCCGGCGATCTGGTGCGAGGCGGCGACGGTCATGTCGGGATCCACCTCGATGTGCAGATCGACGTGATACGAAAACCCGGTCTTGCGCGCATAGGTCTTGTCCACGCCGCGCACACCAGTCCCCGACATGGCGACCTGCCGTATCTCAGCGATCTTGTCGTCGCTGGGCATCGTGTCCATGAGTTCCAGCGATGCATCGCGGAGCACGCGGATCCCGGTCAGCACGACGATGATGCCGACAGCGAACCCGCCGTAGTGGTCGGCCGCGAGAAAGCGCGTGTCGTACATCGCCAGGCCCACCGCCACCAAAGCGGTCGTCGCGGCGAGGATGTCTACGGTGTCGTTCCACGCATCGGCGACCAGCGCCGCGCTGGCGTGTTGCCGGCCGACACGGAACTTGAGCGTGGCCATCACCGCGCGCAGGGCGATGGCGAGCACCAGCGCCACCACCGCCATCGCTCCGGGCGCCTCGTGCCGCTCGTTGATCCCCTGCAGCGAATTCCAGCTGACGATCACGCCTGCCGCCATCAGGATCAATCCCAGGACAAACGCGCTCAGCGTCTCGACGCGGCCGTGTCCATAGGGATGCTGGGCATCGGCAGGCTTCGCGGCCAGGATGATGCCGATCAGGACGAGCGACGACGCGAGCACGTCGCCGGCGAATTCGATGCCGGTGGCCAGCACCGACCGCGAGTTGGCACCAACGCCGACCACAATGTTGACCACCGCGAGGAGGAGGCTGGCACAGATTCCGGCAAAAGCCACGCGGCGCAGACGCATGCAGCCATTATGGTCCTGCGACACAATGTGTGTAATGTCCGAGTCCCTGTTGGGTCTGTCCCGGTTGGCCCTGGCGCAGCGGCTGGAGTCGTGGGGGTACAAGACTGTCCACGCCAAACCCATCTGGCAACACATCCATCGTGACGGGCGGTCGGATGTGGCGGCGATCCCCGGCTTGCCCGCCGGCCTCGCGCACCGGGTGCAGGAGGAACTGCCCGTGGTGTGGCCGACGATTGCGCTCGAGACGCGCTCGTCCGACGGCTTCACCCGCAAGTTCCTGCTGACGCTTGCTGACGGCCGGCAGGTGGAAACCGTCCTGATGCGCTACGACGGCCGCGTCACCGCCTGCGTCAGCACCCAGGCGGGCTGCGCGATGGGCTGCATCTTCTGCGCGACAGGCCAGATGGGTTTCGCAAGGCATCTCAGTACAGCCGAAATTGTGGGCCAGGTCTTGGCCGTGAGCATTGGCGACCATGAGCGCACGAAGCACCATGCACCCAGCACCGAGCACCAGCACCCAGCACAGAGCACCCAGCACCCTGCACGAAACGTAGTGCTGATGGGCATGGGCGAACCGCTGCACAACTATGCCGCGGTAATGGCGGCCACCGAGATCCTTGCCGACACCGCCGGATTCGGCCTGAGTCCGCGCCGCATTACGCTGAGTACGGTGGGTGTGGTGCCCGGCATCCGGCGGCTCGCCGCGGAGCGGCGCCCAATCAGCCTCGCGGTATCGCTGCACGCCGCGACACAGGCCGGACGGCTTGCGTTGCTGCCTCCGGCCGCCAAAGCGTGGCCACTCGACGAACTGATGGATGCCTGCTGCGAATACTCGGCCGCGCTTGACCGCCACATCTTCTTCGAGTGGACACTCATCGCCGGTGAAAACGACCGGCCCGACGATGCACATGCACTCGGTCGGTTACTGTCCACCCAACGCGCGCACGTGAACCTGATCCCGCTCAATCCCACGGACGGATACGCGGGCGCGCCAACCGCACCGAAAGCGGCCCGCGTGTTCCAGGATGTGCTGACCACCTACGGGATCCCGAGCACCGTGCGACAACGCCGGGGCATCGACATCGCCAGCGGCTGCGGCCAACTGGCCGCACGGAGTTGAGCCTCCGAGGAGACCGTACCGTCAGGCGTCAAGTCGGAGCCCAGGGGCTTTAGCCCCTGGGTCCTCGCAAAGGCTAAAGCCCTTGCGCTCCATCAATCACGTGTGCGCTCCATTGGATCACAGCCCTGGCAGCGTGAAATTCACCGTGACCGTCATGATGACCGGCACCGGTTGGCCGTTGAGCAACACGGGCTCGAACTCCCACTGCAGCACGGCATCGAGCGCCGCCTGATCCAGGAGTGCGACGGGACGAATCACACGCGCGTTGTTGACCTTCCCGTCCTGGTCAATCTGGGCCTCGATGATGACGATGCCCTGGACGCGGGCGCTGAGGGCGATGTCCGGATACACGGGACGGACATCCTTGATCTTCCTCGGTTCCTTGATGTGGCCGCCGATGCGGAGCGGCGGATCGCCCGCGGTCCAGGTCGGCAGCGGCACATTCGCCAGGTTCGACGCAGCGCGCTCGGCCTCGAGCACGGCGAGGCGCGCCTGCAGGGCCGCCAACTCGACCCGACCGAACTGCGGGTTCTGCTCGCGCTCGGCAACACGGCGGTGGTTGTCCTGCACCCGGACCCCAGCGTCCGTGTGCTCGGCGTTGACGCGCGGCTGTTCGACATCGCTGGCCTGCTGGCCATCGCCGATCTGATCTCGGCATTTGTTGTGGCCGTCGTTGGACGGACGAAGACGTTGTATCGACTGAAACCGCTACCGGTGACGCCGCCGCTGAAGGACCGGCCTACGTCCCCAGTGCCGTACCGGCCAGGTACACCGCGCCACTCGGCTGCGGCAGCCCACCCGTCGGTTCAAGGGTGACGGCCACGCTGGCCGGCATGACGGAAATCGCCGGCGTGTCCATCACCGCGTGCACGCGACCCGTGGTGTCCGGGGTGAACAGCCCGACGCTCACCGGTTTCGCATTCACGATGATCCAGAGCTGGTAGACCTTGCCGGCCGGCAGCGCCGGCAGGCCTTCGGCCGTGAATACCATGCCGTCCTTGTGGCTCACATACGCCCGCGCGTACGCGCCGCGCGCGGGTTCGTGGGCCGTGAGGCTGTAGGTGAGCATGTCGGACGCGCGCAACACCTGCGCCTGATGCGTCACCGTCTCCACCTGCGCTTCCAGCGACGCGCGCGCCATGAGCAGATCACGCGTCTCGGCCTGAAGCTCGGTCATCCGATCGCGCAGCGACGCCATTTCCTGACGAGCCGCCGACCACTGCCACAGGGCGACCGCGAGCACGGCCACCGCCGCGAAGCGCGCGGCGACCGACAGTGCGGACATCGGGACTGGGGACGCCGTCGCCGCCACACCAGGCCGCCGGGTCTCCGCCTCGGGAATGGCGAGAATCCGGTTCCGCAATCCTGCCGATGGTTCTGCAGCGTCGACCGACCTGCCCACGGCGTCGAAGGTCTGCGACACCGCCGACACTTCGGCGCGGCACGCCGGACAGCCGGAGAGGTGGGCGAGCACTCGCGCGCGCGACACCTCATCAGGCGTGCCGAGCACGTACTCGGGGGCCAGCTCACAGACGTCCTGATGTGTCATACGCGCAGCCCTCCTTTCTCGGCATCGCCGGACGTCATGGCCTCCCGAAGGCGCTGCAGACCCGACCGGATCCGCGTCTTGATCGTCCCGAGCGGCGTGCCCGTGCGATCCGCAATCTCCGTGTGGCTCAGTCCCTGAAAGTAGGCCAGGTCGATCGCGTCGCGCTGGTCGGCCGGCAGACCGGCCAATGCCATGCGCACTCTCGACGCGTCCTGGGAGGTGGCCACGATCACGTCTACGGATGGCATGGCGTCCGGGATGGCGGCGATTTTTCTGCCGTCCTCGTCGCCCCCCCCCTGGGGCCTCGAGCGACGGGCCCGGATCCGGTCAATGGCCCGCGTGCGGGTGGTCACCAGCAGCCAGGCCGCCACGGCACCGCGCGCCGGGTCGTAGCGGGCGGCGTTTTTCCACGCCAGGGCGAACACGTCCTGGGTCAGATCTTCGGCCTCGGCCGGGTCGCCAAGAATCCGGACCGCCAGCGCATACACGGATCGGCCGTGGCGATCGTAGAGGTCGGCCAGGGCGGAGCCATCCCCGCCGGCCATCCGCTGGACTGCCGCCAAATCCATATCAATCACGCACGTGGAGGATATACGCGACCGGACTGCCGTCACAACAACGCACGGGCCTGCGAGTACAGGTCTTCGTGGCCGCGATCGTGCGGCGCCATGCCACCGGTCGCCGATACGCCACTGCGAGGAGCACAACCACCAGGCCAGGAGGCCCGCTGAGAACCCATTCCCCGTCGGAACCCGCTCATTAGGCGCGCACTCGGGGTCTATGATGGAGCCGTGGCGCGCCCACTCACGATCGCCGGTCTTCTGATTTCGCTCGCGTGGGCGGCGCACGCGCGCATGCAGGGCCCCGTGTCGTACCGTGTCATCACCACCGACGGCGTGCAGGCATTGATCGTCCATGCATCAAGCGGGTCCACCGACATCGTGACTCTTGATGCCGTGGCGAGGCTCTTCGGGCTTCTGGTGCGTGATGACACGCGCGCCGGTGGTGTCGTGGTGGTCTCGGGCAATGACCGCGTCATCCTGACAGCCGGACAATCCACCGTGTCGTCCGGTGGTCGGTTGGTGTCGCTCTCGGGCCCGGTGACCCGGGCGGGCACGACCTGGCTGGTGCCTGTCGATTTTCTTCGCGCTCTGAATCGGGGCATCGAGGTGCGGCGCGGATCGCGCGTGGTTGTGGTGGCGCCGGCGACTGCGCCCCGGGTGACCGCCCGCGTGGAACGCACCTCGTCGGGCGGACGTCTGGTGGTGACGCTCGACCCCGGTGTGGCTACCCGCGTGACGCGTGAGGGGCCGCGCGTGACCATCCGGGCGCAGGCGACCGCGCTCGATCTGGAGCCACTCGCCGGTGCCCCAGGCGATCTGGTCGCCGGACTTCGCACTGACGGCCCCTCGCTGGTCGTGGATCTCGGATCGGCGGTGACCAACATCCGCACAGAAGACACGCGCGACCCCACGCGTGTGGTGATCGAACTTGTGGGGACGCCCGCGCCGGTGTTCGATCGCCCCCCCGGAATCCAGACCGTGGTCATCGACCCCGGTCACGGCGGAGACGAGCCGGGCGCGCGGAGCGCGGACGGACTGCTCGAAAAACACCTCACGCTCGCCGTCGCGCAGCGTGTGAAGGCACTGCTTGAAGCGCGTCTCGGCCTGCGTGTCGTCCTGACGCGCGACGAGGACACCAGCGTCCCCTCCGATCGTCGCGCGGCCCTCGCCAACAACAACAAGGCGGATCTCTTCATCAGCCTGCACGCCAACGGTAGTCCCTCCGCCGCCTTGCGGGGTGCCCAGGCGCTGGGCCTTGACGTGTCGGATTACGCCGGTCTCGACGCCGGGGTGCGACGCCAGGACGCGCCCGCGCTCGCCCTGCCTATCGCCGGAGGCGGCACGCGCGTCATTGATGCCGTGCCGTGGGCACTGGCGCAGCTGCCGATGGCCGCCGCCTCCTCCGCGTTCGCCACCACCGTCGTCCGCCGCCTGTCTGAAGCGGGCGTGGTGATGCAGACGCGGGCGGTGGACGTGGCGCCACTGCGGGTACTCGTGGGCGCCGCGATGCCTGCCATCCTGATTGAACTCGGTGTGCTCACCAACCCGGAGGACGCGCGGGCGTTGACCGACCCGGCACACATCGAGCGGCTGGCGGATGCCATCGCGATTGCCGTGGCGGATGTGCGCCTCGGTGCCGGGGGGCAGTGACGATGAACATCATGTGGCGATGGTTGTTCGCCGGCTTGCTCGCCGCCGCGCTTGGCGTGTGGCTCGTGACCCTGGTCCTGCCGGGCTGGCTCGCCGATCCCCAACCAGCCTCCGGTGTGCCCACGGCGGTCAGCGGCGACGCGACGCCGCTGGAAGCCCGTCGCATCACCGCATCGCTGTTTTATGTGTCGCCGGGCGGCGATGCGCTGGTGGCAGTCGATCGGGAAGTGGTGTACGCCCCGTCCCCCGCGGCACAGGCACGCCGCATCGTCGACGCCCAGCTGGCGGCCGCGCCCGCAGGGCAGATCTCGGCAATCCCGGAAGGCGCCGAGGTGCGGGCGGTGTTTCTCACCAGTCGCGGGGAAGCCTTCGTGGACATCAGTCAGGCGATCGCGGTCAATCACCCCGGGGGATCCGTGCACGAAGCCCTCACGGTCTACGCGATCGTGAACGCGCTCACCGTCAACCTGCCCGATGTCACGGCCGTGCAGATCCTCATTGACGGCCGCGAGGTGGACACCCTGGCGGGACACATTGACCTGCGGCATCCCCTCTCGCGCGGGCTGCGGTGGATTGCACAGTATGCTGATAGGCCATGACCCGTCTCTTTGATCGCGCGGCGGATGCGCTGCGCCCCACCTCACTCACGCCCAACGTCCTGATTCACGCGGAAGGGTCGGTCATGATTGAAGCCGGCCTCACCCGTGTGATGTGCACCGCGTCGGTCGAAGACCGCGTGCCGCCGTTTCTCCGGGGGAGCGGCAAGGGCTGGGTCACGGCGGAGTACGGCATGTTGCCGCGCGCGACATCCACACGCATGCAGCGCGAAGCGACTGCGGGCAAGGTGGGTGGCCGCACACAGGAAATTCAGCGATTGATCGGGCGGTCACTCCGATCGGTCACCGCGCTCAAGGCACTCGGCGAACGCACGATCTGGATCGACTGCGATGTCATTCAGGCGGACGGCGGCACACGCACCGCGTCGATCACGGGCGCGTTTGTCGCGCTCGTGCTCGCCATGGACCGCCTGCGCCAGCAGGGAGCCCTGAAGAACATCCCGGTCGTGGATTACGTGGCCGCGACCAGTGTGGGGATCGTGAAGAACACGCCGCTGCTGGATCTGGCCTATGAAGAGGATTCCGCCGCAGAGGTGGACATGAACGTGGTCAAGACCGGGTCCGGCAAGTTCATCGAAATCCAGGGCACCGCCGAAACCGACCCGTTTGACCGCGCCGCCCTCGACGCGTTGCTCTCGCTTGCCGACAAGGGCATTACCGAGCTCGTGGCAAAGCAGCGAGAGCTCGTGGGTGGGCTGCTCGGCCGCTGACGCGGCCTCGGGTTCATCGGTTCATGGTTCATGGTTCATCGGTGCTGATGCCTTGTTCCCGTCGAACCCTGCACCAGCACCATGAACCATGAACCGATGAACCATGAACCCGCGTGAGCGTTAGCGCACGCCGCCGCCACGGCCGCCGGCGGCACCCGCCGCACCGGCGCCGGCACGTTCCCGCATCGCACGCGGGTCGAGGATCGTCGCCACCTCGTCGATGACGTCGCGGAGGTGGCGCATCGTGGCTTCGTCACGCGCGCCGCCGGCGCGCAACGCGCCGTCCACTGCTTCACCAATCGCGCGCAATTCGCCCTTCAACAACGACCGCACTTCCGCGCTCGGCGCCGCCGCGCCGTTCAGGCGGTTGTCCATGATGGCAAGGTACGACCGTTGCAGATTGCGGCGGAAGATGTCGATGTTGCCGCCCTTCTGGATTTCCGCAAAGATCCCGGTCCGCAGTTCGGCCAGGAACTCCACCGGCGAGTAGGCGGCCGGGCCGTCCAGTGCCACCTGCTCCGTCATCCGGTCGAGCTTCGCCGTCTGGATCAGGTTGTTCAGCACCGAGTTCTGCGCGTTGCGCACGCGGTCGATGATGCCGGCTGGTTCAATGCGGCGCAGGATCTCCGGGCGCACCATCATCGAGGGCGTCTGGAACGCATTCGACACGAGGAAGCGCACAGCTTCCTGCTGCTTCGCGCGCGGCACAATCTCGAACCGGACGCCGTTCTGGCCGATGTGCTTCTGCTGGGAGTTGAAGCCGCCGACCACCCGTGTGACATGATTCATTTCGGTGGTCCACTGGCCCACCATCCGGCCGTACACCTCCTCAAGTTCCGCCCACGGATCACCGGTGCGACCGCCCGTGGCGCTCAGCAACATCTCCGACACGCGCGAGAGGTTCTTCATGCCGAGCGTGGTCGCCATCACGGCATCGATGTCACCCACCGCTTCGGTCTGGTCACCCGGGTCCGTGCCGCCCTGGCCTTCGGTCGAGAACCGCAGGTACGGCTTTTCGTCCTGCTCGCGAGCCCATGTGTCGAGCGTCGGCTTTTCGTCTTCCGGCGACTTCGCACCAGGAATCGGCTTGTAGCCCCACATCGTCGCCCACTTGTCGTACGGACCGATTTTCGGGATGAGGTCGATCGGATCGATCTTGTCCTCGGGCTGCGCCACGTAGTTGAACCGCGAGTAGTCCATCAGCGTCGGCGTGTGGCCCATTGCCTTGACCCACTTCGGATCGCGGATCTGCTCGATGGTGTACGCCGAGCTGGCCTTCATGTTGTGCTGGAAGCCGAGCGTGTGACCGACTTCGTGCGCGACGACGTAGCGCATGAGCTCGCCCATGATGTCGTCGGGGAGCGGCAGCTTCTGCGCACGCGGGTCGAGCGGAGCGACCTGCACGAAGTACCAGTTCTTCGCGAGGTTCTGGACGTTGTGGTAATACTGGATGTCCGACTCGATGATCTCGCCCGACCGCGGGTCGTGGATGTGCGGCCCCGACGCGTTCTCGGTCGTGGAGGGCAGCCACCGGATCACCGAGTAGCGCGCGTCTTCCGGACTCCAGTCGGGATCGTTTTTCGGCGCTTCGGCGGCGATGATCGCGCGACGGAAGCCGGCCGCTTCGAACGCCACCTGCCAGTCCTCAATGCCCTGCTTCACGTAGGGCACCCACTTGGCGGGCGTCGCGGGATCCACGTAATACACAATCGGCTTCACCGGTTCCGAAATCGCCGCGTTGGGATCCTTCTTCTCGAGACGCCACCGCGTGATGAACCGCTTCTGCTCGGCGCGATGTTCGTCAGTGCCGTAGTCCACGACGGCGCGCGTGAAGTAGCCCACACGTTCGTCGAAGAGACGCGGCATCATCGGCGTCTCCGGCAGCTTCACCATGCTGTAGTGCGTGAGCACGGTCGCGCTGTTGCCGCGCATGCCCGCCGCGCCGGCCCGGCCGGGGGCCGCAGCCGCAGCCGCGTCGCCGCCGGTGAACGTCTGCAGCACTTCGACGTTGATGTTCTCCGGGAAGGACACGGCCTTCTCGAGGAACGTCCGGTTCGCGTCGAAGCCACGCCCCCCGATCCGGCCACGCACCGAGAACTCCGGCACTTCCGTCGTGAACAGCTGGGTCACGTCAATGACCGGATCCTGCTGCGCGTTGTAGGCGGCGATGTTGAAGGCACGGATGATCGTCGGGTTGTTGGCATCCGCCACGGCCTGGGAGATCGGCGTGCTCGGATCGGCGATGTTGCTGTAGTTGATGTCGAGCATCAGCACACGGTCGCCACGCGGCGACCAGCGGATGACGCGGTTGCCGGCGGCCTGGCCGCCCCACCCGGCGCCCGTCGTGGTGCGCTTGATCTGGGTGACCCACAGGAAGTCCTTGTCGAGCTGCGCCTGTGGAATTTCGAACAACAACCGGTCACCGATTCGATGCACCTTGAAGATGCCGTCGTCGGTCTTGGCCTCGGCCGTGATGACACGGTCGTACGGCTGCGGGCGGGCGGCAGCACCCTGCCCACCACCCTGCCGTCCACCGGCCTGTGCGGGCGGCTCCTGCGTGGGCGGGGGATCCTGAGCAACAACGCCGCGGGTGCTCGCGAGAGCGACAAACAATGCCGCGCACGCGACCATCAGCCACGACGAGAAAAAACTGCGTTTTCTAACCATGAGACACTCCTCCCAAACGGGATCGATTGTGATTCCGGCGCGATTATAGCTGTGACCACGACGCCGCCTCTCCTGATCGCCACCACTAATGCAGGCAAGATCCGCGAAATCCGGCACCTGCTGGCCCACTGGCCGAATCTCCGGACTCTGACCGATCTCCCCCCAATTCAGGAGCCCGAAGAAACCGGGGCCACATTTGCCGACAATGCAGCCTTGAAAGCCCGGTATTACGCCGGATACTCCGACCTGGTCACCGTCGCGGAAGACTCCGGGCTGGCAATTGACGCCCTGGGAGGTGCACCGGGGGTGCATTCGGCGCGGTACCCCGGCGCGACCTACCCGGACAAGTTCAGGAATCTGTACGCCGCTCTGGAGCCGCATCCGAGGCCGTGGACGGCCCGGTACGTGTGCGCCGTCGCCCTCGTGGTTCCTGGTTCCGAGGTGCCGAGGTTCGCGTGTCAGGCGACGGTCGAGGGCGAGATCGCGCCCGAGCCGCACGGGACGCAGGGCTTCGGGTACGACCCGATCTTCTATTACCCCGCCTACGGGCGGACGTTTGGAGAGGTCGAGGATGCCGAGAAACTGGCCGTCGCGCACCGGGGCCGGGCATTCCGCATTCTGGACGAGTGGTTGATGTCTACTCGGGGCGAATCGCTTCGTTGAGGCCGAAGCCCAACAGCCCGCCCACCACAAAACCCATGACCGGCAGGTGGTCAGGTATGACCAGCATTTGCACAAACGCCCCCAGCAGTCCGATGACGAGCGTGGCCCACAGCTGACGGTTGAGCCGGTTGATCCAAATCGGGTGACACCGGTGTCCTTCAGAGAGCGGACCGAGGCAGCGGGGGCAGGTGGCCATTCGGGAAACAGGTCAGTACAACAGGGGAAACGACGGGAGTCTGCCATGCGGCCTCTGGACCGCGGGGCCCACTTCTGTGGCACAATCTCCGCGGTTCCCACATTCACCCTGGAGGATGGATTGGTCCCAATGCCCTGCTCTGCCCTGTCCAGGCGACGTGTCCGTCTTGCGGCGTGTGCTCTCGTGCTCGGCACACTCGCTGTCTCTGTTCCTGCAACGTCGGTATCACTCTCCGCGCAGGCGGCCGCCGGTGGCGACCCGCTGATTCAGGATCTGCGCTGGCGCAACATCGGCAACGCCAACCTGATCGGCCGCATCTCGGCGGTCGACGCCCTCGACAATGACTGGTCACACGTGATCACGGGATCGGCGTCAGGCGGAGTGTTCAAGTCGACGAACGGCGGCATCAGCTGGACGCCCATCTTCGACCAGTACGGCGCCGCGTCGATCGGCGACGTGAAGATCAACCAGGTCAACCCCGACATCCTCTGGGTGGGCACGGGCGAGGAATGCGGCCGCAACTCCGCGGCCTGGGGCGACGGTGTCTACAAGTCAACGGACGGCGGCGTCACTTTCCAGAACGTCGGTCTGCAGGACACGTTCAACATCGGCAAGATTGCGCTGCACCCAAAGGACGTCAATACGGTGTACGTCGCCGCCATCGGCAACATCTACGGTCCGGTGGGTTCGCGCGGCCTGTTCAAAACGACCGACGGCGGCAGGAACTGGACCAAGCTGACCGAAGGACTGCCCAACGACCCGCAGACCGGCGCGATCGATCTCGTGATGGACCCAACCAACCCGGACGTCCTCTACGTCTCGTTCTGGCAGCGCATCCGGTATCCGTGGCGTCTGAACAGCGGTGGCCCGAACAGCGGCATCTTCAAGAGCACCAACGGCGGCCGGACGTGGCGCAAGCTCACCAACACGCTGCCGGTCGGTGACATGGGCAAAATCGGCCTGGCGATCGCACGGTCGAACCCGAAGGTCGTCATGGCGCACATCGAACACGGCTTCCAGCCGCCGGCCATGATGCCGGCGCCCGGTCAGCCTGCGGCGGCCCAGGGCGGCGGACGCGCGGGTGGCGGCGGCAGGCCGAATCCCGAGTACACCGATATGACCAAACTCGGCGCGGGCATCTACCGCTCCGAAAACGGTGGCGACACCTGGACGTTCCTCGATCGGTACCTGTCGCGGCCCTTCTACTACAACCACATCGGCATCAGCCCGCTCGATGACAAGTACGTGTTCAGCTACAACATCGCGTACCGGCGGTCACGGGACGGCGGCAAGACGTGGACCACGGGGGGTGGCGGCAACGGCGGCCACTGCTGGCACGCGATGTGGCACGACCCGCACAACAAGAACCGTTACTACATCGGCCACGACGGCGGCCTGAACCTCACGCATGACGACGGCGCGAACGACATCCGGTTTGAGAATCTCAACGTCACGCAGTACTACGCCATCTCGGCGGACATGCGCGAACCGTACTACATCTGCGGCGGGCTGCAGGACGCCGGCAGTTCCTGTGGTCCCTCCGCCACGCGCGCGCAGGGCATCTATCTCGATCAGTGGTTCAACATCTCGGGCGGTGACGGGTACCACACGCAACAGGACCCGACCAACTTCAGAAACATCTACTCGGAGTCCCAACCGGGCAACACGGGCGGCAACATCGGACGCTCGGATGCGCTGACGCGGCAACGCACCAACCTGCGCCCGAACAAGCAGAACATCACCAACTGGGAGGAATTCATCACTCCGGAGATGGAGAAACGGGCCGAAGACGCCAACTGGGGCGTGCAGCCCCAGATGCTCGGGGCGCTGCGCTTCAACTGGTCCACGCCGTTCATCCTGTCCCCGCACAACCCGCGCGCAATTCTCATCGGCGCCAATCACCTGATCATGTCCGTGGATGGTGGTGCGAGTTATCGCCTGATCTCCCCCGACCTGACGCAGAACGATCCCGAGCGCACAAGCCGGCGCTCCGGCGGCCTCACGCCGGACGAGAACCCAGGCGGCGGCGCGGAATACCACGCCACCATCATCTCGATCTCGGAGTCGCTCCTCGAACCAGGCCAGATCTGGATCGGCACCGACGACGGGAATATCCAGGTGACGCGTAATTACGGCCAGTCGTGGACCAAGGTCGGCACGGCCGGCCTGCCGGGCAACCCGCGGCCGGACATCTGGGTCAGCCGCGTCGAGGCCTCCAAGTTCCACAACGGCACGGCGTTCGCCACTGTGACGGCTCACCGGTTTGCGAACTACAAGCCGTACGTCTACAAGACGACCGACTTTGGCAGGACCTGGACAAACATCACAAACAACCTGCCTGACGGGCATCCGATGTATGTGATCAAGCAGGACACAAAAAACCCGGATCTCCTGTTTGCGGGCTCGGAGTTCGCGGCGTTTTACTCCGTCAACGGCGGCCAGTCGTGGCAGCGCTTGAACAGCAACCTGCCGACGGTGGCCGTGCACGACCTGCTGATTCATCCGCGCGACGGCGACCTGATTGCCGGCACCCACGGCCGCGGCATCTGGATCATGGATGACATCACGCCGCTGCAGCAGATGACCCCGGCCGTCCGCACAGCACCGGCGCACCTGTTCGACAGCCGGATCGCGACGCAGTGGCTCAGCATCCAGCCGCAGCACAACGGCGGCGAGATTGCGTTCATCGGCCAGAACCCGACTCGCAACGCCGTGATCAGTTATCACCTCAGTCCGCAGATCACCGGAGAGGTACGCGTGGAAGTCGCGGATGTGACCGGTCGCAACACATGCTCGGCGTCATTCCCGGCCCGCGCGGGCATCACCCGTGTCGAGTGGGCGATGCGATGGAATACTCCGGCCGATGGCGCGGCCCCTCAAGCCGCCCGCGGGGGTGGCGGGGGTGGCGGCCGTGGTGGCGGGGCTCCAGCGGCCTGCCTCATCGCCGGCAATCAGGCCGCCGCACCCGGTGGCCGTGGTGGCGGCGGCGGTGGGGGCGGTGGTCGAGGTGGGGGTGGCGGCGGCCTGGTCGAACCCGGCAACTACCGTGTCACCCTGACGGCCGGTGGACAGACCTATGTGAACAGCATCACGGTCAGACGCGACCCGATGCTGGACGAAATTAGATAGCTTGGCAGATGGGCACGTGGGTGGATGGGCAGATGAGCGCTCATCCGCCCACCTGCCCACCTGCCCAGTTGCCTAGTCGCCCATCTTCTTGATGGCGCAATGATCGCACCCGGGCGACGCGCTTGGTGCACCGTCACGCCAGTGTCCCAGCGTGCGCCACACAACCGTGACGGCTGCGGCGAGCGCCACGAGAGTCACGACCGTGTCCTGCCAGGTGGCAAACATCACGACACCCCGAACAGTCTGAGGCCCTGATAGGCGACCAGCGCCGTGACATAGGCGAGCGTGGTCATGTACGCCAGCTGAATGCCGGCGTACTTGAGTTTCCCGGTTTCCTTGCGCGTCACCGCCAGCGTCGGCAGGCACTGCATCGCCAGCACAAAAAAGATCAGCGCGCTCGCCGCCGTCGCCGGCGTGAACACGAGTGATCCGTCATCACGCGTCATCGTGCGGATGCGATCCATCACGCCCTCGTCGGGCTCGGCCTCGGCTCCCCCGCCGACCAGCACTGACAATGTGGACACAAACACCTCGCGCGCGAGGAAACTCGTCAGCACACCAACCGTCAACTGCCAGTCGTACCCCAGCGGCGCAAACACCGGCTGAATGGCCCGTCCCAGTTGTCCGGCATAACTGCCCGCCTGCTCAGCTCTGGCGTGCAGCACATCGGCTTCCGCCTCGAGCCCCTGCGTGCGCATCGACACGACCTCGGCCGAGGGCTCCACCTTCGGATACGCGCTGAGCCACCACATGACGATGCAGATGGCGACGATCACGGTGCCGGCTGTCTGGAGGAAGGCCAGCCCCTGATCGCGGGCCGTGAAGAAGGCGTTGGCCAGCGACGGACGTTTGAAGGTCGGCAGTTCGAGCACCATGGCCCGCGGGCGGCCCTTCAAGCCGGTGCGGCTGAACAACCACGCGCTGAAAAAGGCCGCCGCCGATCCCAGCAGATAACACCCGGCGAACGCCAGACCCGCCAGCGCCGGACGCTCCGCAAACAGCAGCGTCGTCAACAACACGTACACCGGGAGACGCGCCGAACAACTCATGAAGGGCGCGATGAGAATCGTGGCGAGGCGGTCGCGGCGATCCGGAATGAGCCGCGTGCTCATGATGGCCGGCAGCGCGCAGGCATGGGCGGTGAGCAGCGGCACAAACGCATGACCGGGGAGCCCGAAGCGACGGAAGATCCGATCGTTCACAAACGCCGCGCGCGCGAGATAACCCGTGTCCTCGAGCAGGCTGATCATGAAGAACAGCAGACAGATCTGCGGCAGAAACACGACCGTGCCCGCAATGCCGCCGATGACGCCGTCGGTCAGCAGATCACGAATGGGCCCCTCGGCCATCATCGCACTCACACCCGCGCCGAGCGAGGCGAAGGTCAGCTCGATGAGGTCCATCGGGATGGTGGCGAGGGCAAAAAGCGTCCAGAACAACGCGCCCATCACGCCGAGAAACACCAGCGTGCCGCTCACCGGATGGGTCAGGACGCGATCGATCCGTTCGGTCCGGGCATCCAGCGCCGCCGCAGGGGCCCCACCCGGATACGCGTCGGCCAGTACCCCTTCGGCCCACGTGGTGAACGCCTCGATCGACGGTCCCCCGATGGAGGCCGGACCGTCAGGTCCCGCAGCCGGCAGATCCGCCGGACGCACCTGCTCGCCGGCAGCCGGCAACGCCGCGACCGCCGCACGCAGCGCGTCGAGTCCAACGCCCTTCGACGCGACCATGGGAATCACCGGCACCCCGAGTCGCCGGGAGAGCGCCGCAACATCCAGACGCTGACCCAGCCGCTCGGCCAGATCCACCATGTTCAGCACGACGACCACGGGTTCGTCGAACGTGAGTACTTCGCCGACGAGCACGAGATTGCGGAAGAGATTGGCGGCGTCAACGATGGCGATGACGGCTCCGGGACGCGCGACACCTTCGCCCCGCAGCACATCGCGCACGATCACCGACTCGGGTGTGTGCCCGTCGAGCGAATACAACCCAGGCAGGTCGATGACATCAATCGGGTGCTCCCCAACCATCGTCCGCCCCACACGCATAGCGGTGGTGGTGCCGGGAAAATTGGAGGTCTTGGCCCGGGCGCCGGAGAGTTTGTTGAAGAGGGTGGTCTTACCGGTGTTGGGATTCCCGATCAGCGCCACGGATGACGCGGGCATCTCAGACACCCGACGTCAGCGGCACCACCATGATGCGCCGCGCGACCTCCTGAGAAATGCCGATGCGGGTTGAGCGAACCTGCACAATGCAGGGCTCTCCCTTCTTGCAGAGGCGCAGCTGGCACTCGGTGGTCAGTCCGAGGGAACGCAACTGGTGACACGCCTCGGGATCGAGATCCGTCCCGTGGAATCGCGCCAGGGCGCCGACGGTCAGCTGTTCAAGCGACACAGGTAACGACACATCAAAATCCTATCACCTGAGATGAGACGATTCTCAGTTTTTATAGGACTTTTTTAGTCGGATTACTACCTCAAGCGTCGGATTGCGCCGGTTTCGACGTCGGCGATGTAGATCTGTCGGCTTTGGGTGGCGGCCTGAGCCTCGTCGGCGGCCTGTTCGGGCACATGCACAAAGAGGAGGGATCGGCCGTCCGGGGACCAGCGGGGGTCAATGGCGCTGCCGGCTGACATGCGGACGACCTGGCGCTGGCCCGAGCCGTCGGCCTGCATCACGTAGACCGCCGTCGGCCCGCCGCGCCAACTCATGAACGCCAACCGGGTGCCATCCGGCGACCATGTCGGGTACATGCCGTTGTCGGGCGCCGTGGTCAGCCCCTGGATGCCCCGTGTCACCAGATCCATCACGTGCACATCGTTCCACCGATGGAACGCGATGCGTGTGCCGTCGGGCGAGAACTGCGGAAACCAGTCGGTCTCCCCGTCGGTCAACCGCTCAAGTTCCGTCCCGTCCGCCCGCATCCAATACAGATTGAACTCCTTGCCGTCGCGGTCGGACATGAACGCGATGCGCGCGCCATCAAGCGACCACGCGGGACCGACGTCACGCCTCGGATGGTCGGTCAGGCGCCGAACGTTCGAACCGTCGGCCTGCATGACATACACGTCAAAGTTGCCGTCGACCGTGTGCGATTCAAATGCGATCTGCGTGCCGTCAGGCGACCACGCCGGATACCCTTCGGCCACGGGGGTGTTGGTCAACTGGCGCAACCCGGTGCCGTCCGCCTTCAACACAAAGAGGTCGGCGGGTTGCCCGCCGACCTCCGAATAAAACGCGATCTGATTGCCGTCCGGCGACCACGCCGGTGCACCGTCACGGACTGGCGCTGGGGCTGTGCCGGCGCATCCCGCCGCCAACAGCGCTCCCGCACCGATGAACCGATGCACCGATGCACCGATGAACCCGTTCATCGCCGAATGGCCAACTCCCGCTGAAGCTCGAACATGTCGGTGTCGTTCGGCGCCCAGCCGAGCAGGTGTCGCGCGAAGTAGTCGGCACGAATCAGGTTCACCCAGTCACTGGCATCGGCAAACCCGTGACGTTTGCCCGGGATGATGTGGAAGTCAAACCGCTTCCGTTCGCGAATGAGTGCATCGATCACCCGCAGGGTACCGGCAGGATGGACGTTGTTGTCCATGTCGCCGTGCATCAGGAGCAGCTTGCCTTTGAGGTTCTTCGCGATGTCCTGGTTCTTGTCGATGTCGTATTCGAACGTGATCTCGCCGTCACGTTCACGCTCCATCACGCCGTCGTGTTTTTCACTCCACCAGCGGTTGTACACGCTGTTGTCGTGGTTGCCGGCGGTGGACACGGCCACCTTGAAGAAGTCGGGGTACACAAACATCGCCGCCGTGGACATGAAGCCGCCACCCGAGTGGCCGTAGATGCCGACCAGGTTCGCATCGATCCACGGATGGCGCTTCGCCAACTGCTCCACGGCCGCCTTCTTGTCCGCCAGTCCGTAGTCGCGCAGGTTGCCGTATCCGAAGTTGTGGTACCACTTCGACCGCTGCGGATGCCCGCCGCGGTTCCCGACTTCGATCACGATGAACCCGAACTGCGCGAGCATCACGTTCGCGCCTCGGGGCGAGAACGTCTTCGTCACGCTCTCGGTCTGCGGACCGGGATACACAAACTCGATGATCGGATACCGCTTGTTCGGATCGAAGTCGAACGGCTTGTACATCACGCCGTAGAGGTCCGTGATGCCGTCATCCGCCTTCACATGGAACGGTTCCGGGTACTTGTACCCGGCCTCAAGCAACCGCGAGACGTCGGTCGTCTCCAGCGTCATGATCTTGCCCCCCGCCGCGTCATAGAGCGTCGACTCCGGCGCACTGTCCACACGCGACGCGTTGCTCACGATCCACAGCGCCTTGTCGTCCATACTCGCGGTGTGCGTCGCATTGCCGGGGGTCAGCAACGTGATGCCGCCCTTGTCCAGATGCGTCCGATACAGGTGCTGGTAGTACGGGTCTTCACCGGGTTCACGGCCCACCGCGTGGAAATACAACCACCGGTTTTTTTCGTCCACGGCGACGACGCCGGTCGTGACGAACTCGCCCTGCGTCAACTGGCGCAGCTGTTTGCCCGCCGCATCAAACAGGTAGTAATGCCCCCAGCCGTCCTTCTCGGACCAGTGGATGACTTCCTTCCCGCCGTTGACCAGCTGCACCGGCTGAATCTCGATGTACGTATTGGATCGTTCCTGGACGACGACGCGCGGTTCGCCCGTGGCACCATCAGCCTCAACCACGTCGATCCGCTTGAGGTCGCGCGATGTGCGGGTGAAGAACAACTTCCCCGGATCCGCACTCAGCCATCGCGGCGTCGTATCCTGCCTCTCCCGCTGAATATTGGTCAGCGGCATCGTCAGAATGCTGAGCTGCTGATCCTTGAACGCGTCAGAGGAGAGTTTGGTCTGCTTCCGCGACGCGATCTCAAAGACGTGCAGTTCCGCCTGGGGCTGATTCGGTTCGCCGGGCATGCCGTACTTGTAGGTCTCGAGGCGCGGACGCGGATTGGCGAGGGAATTGATCACCCAGAGATCCCCGACCTTGCGCTGGTCAGTGCGCTGCAGGGAGAACCGGAGGTGGTCCTGCGACCACTGGACACCGACGGACCGCCGGCGCGGACCGATCTTGTCGTTGGCATGCTGCTGCGCGGCCGCCGCGCCCGCCCGGCCCGTCTGGGTCTGCTGGCCACCGCCACCACCATCGTTGTCGTCGTCGTCCATGCCGGCACCCTGCTGGGTGGGCGCGTAGCCGTAGTGTTCCTCACCGTCCGTTGTCAGCTGCACTTCCACGACCGAGGGGTCGGTCGGCGTCTTCTGGGCAAGCGCGAAGTTCTTCGCGTCCATCATGAACAGGTTGTGGCCGCGTGCGAAGACGACCGTCTGCTTGTCGGGTGACACCTGCGCCCAGTTCGGCGTCGCCGGTTCGGGCTCGTACTTGTCGTTGAGCACCACCGTGCCGGTCGCGAGCTCGTATTCAAGCCACCAGGTCTTGGTCTGCGCACCACCGCCGGCACCGCCCGCGCGTCCGCCCTGCACCTGCCCGCCGCCACGGCCGCCGCGGCCGCCCTCCGTCTGCTGCTGTTGCTGGCCGCCCTGCTGCGTCTGCGTCATGCCGGTGAGTTCCTCGCCGCTCGTGCCGATGACGGTGGACTCGCGCGGCAGTGCCACGCTGAATCGGATCTTGCGGTCCTCATCGAAGAACCTGATCTGGTTGATGGGCAGATGCTGCGCGTCGTAGGGCGTGCGCAGAATCTGTGTCAGCTGCGCGGCCATCTTCGCGTTGTCCCACAGCGGTGTCTTGGCCTTCTTCGCTGGGTCGACGATCCACCACATCCGGCCGGCGGGCGTCTCGTAGACGTACCAGAAGCGATCGCTGAACTCCAGCCAGCGCGGCGCCACCGAGGTGCTGAACACGTACTTGCCGACCTGCGCCGACGTCCACCGGAACGCCAAATCGTAGTTGGGCTTCGGTAATTCGCGACCGGCCGTGGCCGTGCTGAAGGGGGTGGAAGACGACGCCGGCGTCTGCTGCTGCGCGAAGGGCGCGGCGACCGTCGTCAGGACCAGAATCAGGACCACTCGAAACACGTACTTCATGAGAGACACTCCTTGGGCACGGACACTATAAGCTCGGAACGGGGGAATCGGGGAACCGGACATCGCGCATCTCTCATCTGCCATCGGCGTCATGATCATCTGGGTCGTGGTCAAAGCCGATCAGACTGTGCTGTCACGGGCACGGGAGTATCTGGACCTGATCGCCATCGGAAACACCCAAATATCGAGGTTCGCAGAGGGCCAGCGTCGCGGCACGGTCAACTTGCGGGTCGACCCGGTCGCCGATGCCGCCTCTGTCGAGTACTGCCTGCGCCGCTGCACCGAACACAACGCCGAAGTCGTGCGCTACGAATCCACCCTGGACGCATTTCTCAGGAAGCTCGACGCGCAGTCAGACGTGCCGGCACGGAGGAAGGCTCCGTGCCTCCTGTTATAGTGCCCGTGCCAGCGTCCATCAGAGGGATCATGACCACACGGGCTGTCCTCGTCACCGTGGTCGGCGCCGTGTGCGCCGTCGCCGGACTTGCCGCCGCGCAGGCGCAGGCCCCGCGGCAGCAGCCTCCTGTGTTCCGGACGAACACCGAACTGGTCGAAATCGACGTCGTTGTCATCGACAAGAACGGCGAACGGGTGCTCGGGCTGACGAAGGACGACTTCATCCTGCGGGATCGCCGGGAGCCGCAGTCCATCGAGACATTCACCGAGGTGCGACGCGACGTCGAGCGCGTGGTGGAAGGGCCGCGGATTCCGTCCACCGTGCGCATGGACGTGGCCAGCAACACAAGCGCCCAAGCCGGGCGCCTCGTGGTGCTGGTGCTCGACGACCTGCACGTCTTCCAAGGCCGTACGGACACGGTGAAGGACATCGCGAGGAAGATCGTCACCGACCTCGGACCCGAGTCGTCAATGGCGTTGATCCAGACCGGCGGCGAACATTCGACCGAAGTCACCAACGACCGGACGCGGCTGCTGGCGTCCATCGATCGGTTCAAGGGGCGCCGGCCTGTGCGTCGGCCGCTGCAGGCGTGTGACCCCGAACCCATCCGGCGTGACCCGGAGAATCCGGAAGACTTCGACCCCGGATGCGACATCCAGGATGTCAATGCGAACCGCGGGCTGTACCAGTCGCTGCAGGATGCGGCGAGCATTCTCGGCGGCGCTGACCGGCGCCGCAAGGCCTTCATCCTCGTCTCCGAGCACGTCGCGAAGGACATCAGCGGCCTCTTCGACGGCGGCGAGCAGATTCCGGGTGCGCCAATCAACCAGACGTCCGTGGGTCCCGCGTCGGCCCACGACTATGCGCTGCTCGACATGATGAACCGCATGCGCCGCGGCAATGTGGCGACCTACGCGATTGACCCGCGCGGCGAAGTCACGCCCCAGGAGATGCTGCAGGAGTGCCTGCCTGGCCGGACCAGTCGTCGCGTGGGGGAACTCGCCATCGGGCCCGATCCCTGTGAGGTTGGTCCGGAAGACGTAAAAGGGTTGCCGCAGTCGTGGGTGTCCTGGGTGCGACAGGCGCAGCACGGCCTCAGCGTGATCGCCGAAGAGACTGGGGGATTCGCGGTCGTCAACACCGACGACTTCACCACAGGCATCAGCCAGATCATTGGCGACATCGACAACTACTACCTGCTCGGCTTCTATGCTGCCGACTTGAAGACGAAGGGGTACCGTCCCGTTCGTGTGGAAGTAAAAGGCCGGGCAGAACTGACGCTCCGTTACCGCCAGGGCTACGAGATCAGAGCCGACGATGGGGCTGAGGCTAAGGCAAAGCGTGACCCGCTGAACGTGTTGATCGATGGCGCCTTGCCATCGTCGGACCTTCCGATGCGGCTGCACGCCCTTCCAGTACCCGGCACCGGCAACCATTCGAAGGTCGCCATTGCGCTTGAGTTGACGCTGCCTCGCACCGCACTCGCGTCAGAAGAGTCCGACCGCCTGCTCGATGACATTCGCTACGGTGTGTATGCGATCGACCTGAAGGGTGCGAAGGTTCGCGAGCACATGGGATCAGGCGCGCGCGTGGCACTGCGACCACGACCCGGCCTGACCGTGCCGCCCGATCGCGTGACGTATCAGATCGCACTCGAACTTGAACTGCCCACGGGCCGATATCAGCTGCGCGCATCGGCGCTCAGCGAGAAGCTCAACGCCGGTGGTTCGGTCTATCTCTCGCTGGACGTGCCGGACTTCTCGAAGGCCGACCTGGAGTTGACCGACTTATTGCTCGCCTTCGCCGACGGGCCGCGCGTCCCGGTTGCGCGCGACCGCCGCGACCGGATCGTCGTCAGCTCCCAGGTCGCCGTCCCTGCCGGCTCCACCATTCTGGGCTCGAGGGGGCCTCGTCCCACCGTCGTCGACCCTCTTCCCCCGCCGCCGATCTCCGCGCTCCCGTTTGAGCCCGCGCTCGACCGCACGTTCGCGGCATCCGACACGCTGCGCCTCTACTTCAAGGCCGCCCAACGTCAGCGCAAGCCGCTGCTGGCCACGGTCTCAGCCCTTACCGCCGACGACACGACCGTCGTGACGTTCGATCGAAACCTGCCGGATGACGGCACACTCGACGTGCGTCTGCCGCTCGCGCAGCTCACGCCGGGTGCGTATGTGCTGCGGGTTGTTGTGAGTGACGGAACACGAACCGCGAGGAAAGAACTGGGGTTCTTGGTGACGAAATGACGTCGGGTGCCTTTTTCGCTTTGAAGTCTTCGAAAAAGGCACCCGACGTCTTTATTACTTCAACGTCGCCGCGTACCCCGTGATCGTCCCAATCAGCGAACGGTACTTCCTCGCATCGATCGGGTTCGCCTGCTTGGCGTCGGTCTCGAGGCCCTGGATGAGCTTCGTCAGGGCATCGGCGGCCGCCGCGCGGCTGGCACCGGACGACTTCTCCGCTGTGGTGAGGGCCGCGGCGATTTCCGTCCCGCGCGCCATCGTCATGCTGCGGCTGCGCGTCAGCTGATCCACATACGCGCGCGCCACCACCGGGCTGTTCGGCCAGGCCATCTTCGGCTGCGACTGGGCGTTGAACTCCTGCATCTTCACGAGTTTCGCCGCGTCGATTTCATTCTGCGACAGGAACTCGCTCGGCTTGAGTTCGAGCACGTCCACACCGCGGGCTATCTCCGACCCGTAGATGTGGCCGTTGTACCAGTAGACCGACCAGTAGCCGCCGACGATGAGCTTCTCGGCGCTGATGGGGCCGCGATCGAAGTAGGCGATTTCAACCGGACGCGTGGCATCGGTGAAGTCGAAGATCGAGAGCCCGCCCTGATACCACGCCTGCACCTTGATGTCGCGGCCGGGCACCGGAATGAGCGACCCGTTGTGCGCGACGCAGTTTTCGGTCGCCGTCTGTGCGGCCGGCAGTTTGAAGTAGCTGCGGAACACCATCTTCTTGTTCAGGATTTCGAAGATCGCGTTGGCGCCCCAGCTCGGCAGGTCCGTGTCGCGGCAACGCGGCGACGTGCCGCCGCCCCACTCGTCCGTGAAGATCACCTTCGTGCCGTCGTTGTTGAACGTCGCCGAATGCCAGTAGGCGAAGCTCGGGTCGCTGACCGCATCCAGACGCACAGGGTTCACCGGGTCGGACACGTCCAGCAGAATGCCGTTGCCTGAACACGCGCCGGCGGCCAGTCCGAGTTCCGGGTACACCGTGATGTCGTGGCACTGGTTGGTCGTCGACGAGGCCTGCGTGCCTTCACCGTGACGGCCACCGGGCCACAGGCCGGCGATCGCGCCGGTGCCGTAGTCCTGGAAGATACGCGGACGGGAGACGATGCGCGCGTTCTCGGGATTCTTGAGCGGTACTTCGATGACGTCGATGCTGAAGAGCGCCGTCTCCGGATTGTCACCGGGCGCGCCGCCCGAGCAGATCGCGAGTTCGTCGGTCTCGCGAACGCCGCTGGTGCCGGAGCCGTACACGTAGAGCACTTCGGGATTCTTCACGGTCGGAACCAGCGAATGCGTGTGTGAGCCACGGCAGGTCTGCACCGCTGCGACCTGGCGGGGTTTGTCGAGGTCACTGATGTCGAAGATGCGCACGCCGCGGAACCGTTCGGGGTTCGGCTTGCCCATCTCGCCGGTGCCCTGTGTGCCGCAGTCCACACGACCGTTGCCCTGCTCGACGGACATGAACAGGAGGTTGCCGTAGACCGAGAGGTCGCCTTGACCACCCGGGCACGGAATTGACGCCCGCAGCCGAATCTTGCGCGGGTCCTCGATGTCGTAGAAGTTGAACCCGTAGAAGTTCCCCAGGAACAACGTCGAGTCCTTGAACGCCAGGTCCGAGTTGGCGAAGTTGAGTCCGCCCGCCATCGGATCCCCGAAGTTCTCGGGCCGCGGCATATTCGCCAGCAGCTCGATGTTCTTCGCGGCCATGCCGGCGTCCTTCAACCCGGCCTTCAGCCCCACGCGTGGATCCGTCGGCGCCGGCGGCGCCTGCTGCGCCGACACCTGCAACGCCCCGACGGCCACAACCGCCACACACACCGCAGCAACCCATCTCATGATCATCGTCGTCATCTCCTCACCCAACCTGACCCAACTCCACCCAACCCGCGCGGCGCGCTCAAGTTCAGCGCGCCCTACGTACCGAACCTCACCCCACCTTGTTGAGGTCCTTCAACATCTGCGTCATGCGCGCAATTTCCATGCGCTGATCCGAATCCACGTGCGACGCAAAATCAAACACTTCCGGCTGCTGTGCCGCGCCGGGGGAGTTGAACAGTTCCTCCACCATGATCAAGGCGCCCATGTGGTGCTTGATCATGCCTTCGAGGAACAACTTGTCGAACTCGACCCCTTTGGCCGCCGCCAGCTTTGTCATCTCCGCGTCCGTCAACATGCCGGGCATCATGCCGCCCGGCATATGGTGCGCATGTTCACTGGGCAACGGTTGCTTGCGTTCTTCGAGCCACCCGCGCATCCAGCCGATCTCGTCGTTCTGCGACACTTCAATCCGCAGCGCCATCATCCGCATCGTCTCGCTCTCGGTGCGTGACTTGAGCAGATTGACCATTTCGATGGCCTGCGCGTGATGGGTGATCATCCCGGACATGAACGCCACGTCGCCTGGAGCAAACGGCAGGATGACCCCTTTGCCGGCCGTGCTCATCGGCGCGGACGTGCTGGCCTCCCCGGGTTTGCCCATCGTGATCACGACCGGGGCTCCCGCCTGTCCGGCCGGGGCCATCGTCTGACAGGCGGCCGCGCCGGCGGCTGCGGCAACCAGGCTGGCCATTCTCCACAAGTGACTGCGCATACTGACGAACTCCACCACAGAGGATACCCCGACTCGGGTTCATGGTTCATCGGTTCATGGGTGCGCAACCGGGCGACGTCCGAAGACTGGTGTTCTGCGATGCGGCGTTGGTGATCTGTGCCGGTCTGATTGTCGGCCTTCCGAGCGCCTATGCCGCGGCTCAGGTGACGCGGACGTTGTTGTTTGGAGTCACGCCGTCGGCGCCCCACGTGTTTGCGATGACTGCCGGGGTGCTGGCCGTCGTGACACTGCTGGCCAGTGTGCTCCCGGCCCGGCGGGCGGGGCGGGTCGACCCGACTCAGGCACTGAAGGAATAGCCCGGCACGTGCTGCGGTAAGCTGAGAGGATGCGCGTCCTGATCCGATCCGTTGCCGTCCTGGCGGCTGCCGCCGGCCTCCTGCTACTAGTTACGACCGTACCGTTTTCCGGGCAATCCTCGAAGGAATCGCACGAGCGGGAGCTCCGCAACGGGTGGGAAGTCCATCGGGAGCTGGTCGTGGCTCCTGAAGCCCACGCGGACGCGCCGAAATACTTCCTCAGCTTCTTCGACTATCACGACATCGTGATGTTCCACCCGACGGTGGGGTACTACTCGAGTGGCCGGGTGGACTTTGTCGACCACTACCGCACGTACCCGGTCGTGCTGGCGCCGCTCTTCGGACACATGGTCGCCGAACAGATCCACACGATGTGGGACGGCATGCGGAAGGTCGGCACGCTGACGCCGAGCGAACGATTTACCATCGCGGAATTCGGCCCCGGAGACGGTGCGCTCGCCGAAGCCATCCTCGACTACATCGTCCGCAAAGCCGCAGGGGATGCCTCGTGGCGCGCGTTCGCCGACCAGGTGCTTTACGTCTGTTACGACCGGTCCCCGTCGCTCAACAAGATTCAGAAGGAGCGGAATGCCCGCTTCGGCAAGCGGTTCGACGCGCGTGTCGCGGACGCCACGAACATGACCGCGACGATCAACAGGGACAGCCTGAAGGGAATCATCCTCTCCAACGAACTGCCCGACGCGTTCAGCGTGCACAAGATCATCCTCTCGGCCGACGGCAAGGCCGAAGTGGCGTTTGTGGTGCCCTCACTCCCGGCCGAGACATGGCGCGCGGTACAGCCATTGCTGCCGACCGCAGTGGTTCGCGCGATTGACGGCGATGACCGCGCGATTGAAGACCGGTTCCTCAAGGGCCAGCGTGAAGGCGACGTCTATCTGACGCGTGGCTCGTTTGTCTCCCTGCTCGAACACCTGCAGACGACACCGGCCTACGAGAACACGGCCAATGCGATGTTGTTCCGCGAGTTGTATGCGCCCGCCTCGACCGTGCCCGTGGTGGCGGACCACCTGAGCCGATATGCGGATCTGTACGCGCAGGTGCTGGCACGCGATCAGCGCGGACTTGTCAGTTACGTGAACCCGGGCGCGGAAAGCTTCATCCGCGACTCGGCCGCTGTGCTGTCTGCCGGGTACATGCTGACGATCGACTACGGCGGCAACTGGGAGGAAATGCTGAACCAGCACACCTACCCGCGCTTCCGCACCTACGGGCCTTCGCAACAGACCGGCGCCCATCTGGCACCGAACCAGATCGATACGTTTGCGCCGTACGTCGGCCCGACGCTCAACGACTTCACGACCGATGCGAACTTCACCCTGCTGGCCGCGGAAGGCGAAAAGGTCGGGCTACGTCCGGTCTACTACGGCGCGCAGCGCGCTCTGCAGGCCGGCACGACTGTGTCGCTCGACACGGTTCCGGAAGCCCGGGAGCGCGAAGGCAACGCTGCGGAATTCCAGAGCTGGGCGCAAAGCTTCGCCGGACCGAGTGTCTACAAGATGCTGTTGCAGCAGAAGACCGGCACGGATTCCGCGTACCGCTCCCAGGGGCAACATCCTGAATCACTCAACCTCGAAGCGATCGAGCTGACCGCCGAACAGCGGCGCCGCGCGGAGGCGATTACCGAACGCCTCAAGAAGAAGTGAGTGTGACGCGCTGCAGTTCAGCGCGTCCTACGAGAGCTCGCGCGTCATCTCGACCATCGTCGGGCTGAAGCCGTGAGCAGCAAAGAGCTTTCGCGCCTTCTCGTTGGGCGCGGCGGTCCAGAGCAGCACACGCGGGACGCCCTGTTCGCGTAACCAGTCGACGGCGGCTTCGAGCAATCGCGGACCGACACCCTGACCACGTGACGCATCGGTCACGAGAAGGTCGTGGATGTAGCCGGCGCGCTCGCGCAGTTCCTTGAAGGACTGCGGCTCGATGCCGGCGTACACGTAGCCGAGGATTGCGGCGCGCTGCTCCGCCACCAGCACGAGCATCTCCGGATCGGACAACTGCGCCTCGAGGAAGTCCGCGTACCCGTGCTCCGGATGATCGCCGGGCGCCATGAATCGGCGCTCGTTGAATGTGAAGTGAATGCGCATCAACGACGCGCCGAGCAGGCCGAGCGCCTGCAGATCCCGCTTGTTTGCGCGGCGAATGGTGATGTCGTCAGCGTCGTTCACGTAATCCTCCAGCCAGATACAGCACCACCGACGTGCCCAGTGACGTGATGAACGGATACGGCAGCGCAAATGCCGTGGCACCGGCGTACGCGACCAGCCCACCCAGCAGCGTGACCGCCGCTGCGCGCGCACCACCGTACCGCGTGAACAGGCCGAACGTCACAACCACCAGCGTTCCTGCAGTGCCGAACGACGACGACTCTTCCACGAGTTCGGCCACTCCGCGCCCTCCAAGAGCGAGATACAGGGCGATGATGCCGGACAGCAGCACGCCCAGACGAGCCAGTCTGAGCTTGGTGCGTTCGTCCGTCACCTTCAGCAAGGGCCCGACCAGGTTGTGCGCGAGCAGACCGCCGGCCACAAGCAGGATCGTATCCACCGTGGAAAGAATCGCGGAGATCAGCGCACCCACAAAGATGACATAGCCGGCGGTCGGCAACATCTGAAGCGCCAATGCGGGAAGAAACTGCTCGGCATCCGGCAGGTTCGGCACCAGACGCGCAGCCGCGAGTCCGAGCACCACCGGGATCGCGCCGACCAGGATGTACAGACCTCCGGCAATGACTGCCCCGTTGCGCGCCACCTCGGGGCTTCGCGCGGCAATCACTCGACTCAGCAGTTCCACAGCGACGACCGAACCCGCAATGGGAATCGCGTATTCCTCCAGCATCCCGAAGAACGTCGGAGTGACGTCGGGGCTGACGATGGTGATGCGGGAGGGGTCGAGGGCTGCGAGTGTCGCGGCCGGTCCGCCCAGGGAGACCACCACGACCACCAGGAGCACGCCAAGGCCGAGAATGAGCACAGCCCCCTGCATCAGGTCCGTGAGCGCATCCGCCAGCAATCCCCCGAGCACGGTGTAGACCACGCAGAAGGCGGCGGCGATGGTAATGGCCACGCCAATTTCCATGGTCGTGATGGTGGTCAGGACCTGGCCGAACCCGCGAAGTTGTGCGGCGGCCCACAACACGCCGGGTGGAATCAGCATCAGCGCCGCGATCTTCTCGACGCGACCGTCGTACCGCTGCCGGAAGAAGTCCGCCATCGTTGTCAGCTTCATGCGCCAGATGGGGACCGCGAAGATGAGGCCCGTGAGCATCAGCGTGATGCCGTAGGCGAAGGGTTCGGCCGAGGTGAATGAGAACCCTTCTTCGTAGGCCCGGCCTGCCGAGGCGATACACGTCTCGGCACCGAACCAGGTCGCGAAGATCGAAAAGATGGTGAGCGGGTACCCGAGCCGTCGGCCGGCGACGAGATAGTCGGACTCCGTATGGATTTTCGGCGCCAGCCACGCCCCAATCGCCAGCTGGATGGCCAGATAGCCCACCAGCGCCACCAACACCCAGTTCACGCGGGTAAGATACACTGGCTGACAGTCGGGGCGTGGCTCAGCCTGGTAGAGCGCTCGCTTTGGGAGCGAGATGTCGCTGGTTCGAATCCAGTCGCCCCGACCAAAATGTCCTAATCGGTTTTTGGCGCGCCGAAGCTGCGCCGTCAGGCACGATAGCGAAGGCGGGCCAATTACCTCCCGAGCATCACATCGATACCGTGAAGGATTTGGGCGACCTGCCGTGGCGGCAGACGTCCCGCCCGATCGGTCAGCAGTGAACGATCGAGCGTCACGAGTTGTGTCGCATTGGCGACCGAATCCTTCGGTAGCCCAGTGGTCCTGGCCGAGAGTCGAGTGTTGCCTGGCGCATCCGCCCACAGCAGATTGCTCGTCAGCGGGATACACACCACCGTCGCGATGCGGCTCCGATTGAGCGCATCACCCTGAGCCACAACTACTGGCCGACGAAACCCCGGACCCGAGCCCATGGGTTCCGGCAGACTCGCCCACCAGACCTCTCCTTGCGCAATCTCTACCACTCGACACTCTTGAGCGTTCGATGCGCGGCAGCCGTCACAAACGGGTCTGACGCCGACGGCCCAAGCTCAGCGACGACGGCATTCATCCGCTCCGTCACGGCGTCCGGTGCGTGGCGGTCGAGGTACTCGACAATGGCTTCCGCGTAAAGCTGGCTTCGCGACTTGTGGGTCCGCTTGGCGTGTCGCTCTGCATCACGAAATACAGAATCCGGTATTGATACAGCCGTTTTCATACCCGCAGTATAACCCGCAGCCACCGGTCCTCCGCCAGGTTTCGTCATCCCCAAATCGTCCCATCGTCTGGCCGGCGAGGACAAGCCGTTTGGTACATGAATCGTGAATCAACAACCCCTTCACGTCCGCAGGTTAAATGCGGACGGTCGGCCGTCGTCATACCTCTTGGAACGGAACGCGGTATGCGACTCAACCTTGTGCTCATCGTCATTGGCGTCGTGCTGGCCCTGAGCGGACTCAGTCTGCTGGCCGCCGCGTAACCCGCGCCTGGCATCCGTGCAGACGGGACGCCAGCGTGTGACAATGGCGCCACCATGCGCACTTTCAGACATCTCCTTGTCGTAGCGGCGGCTGCGCTGTGCGTCGCGGCGCCACTGGCCCAGACGCCGGCGCAGCCGGCAGCCCCCCAGGTCACCGAGGGCGACTTCGTTGTCCGGAACTACACGTTCCAGTCGGGAGAGGTGCTGCCCGAGGTGCGGCTGCACTATCGCACGCTGGGCACTCCGCGACGGGACGCGGCTGGTCGCGTGACCAACGCTGTGTGGATTGGACACGGCACTGGCGGCACCGGCACGCAGTTTCTGTCGCGCAACTTCTCAGGCGAACTCTTCGGCCCCGGACAACCGCTCGACGCGACGCAGTTCTACATCATCCTGCCCGACCACATCGGCCATGGTGCATCGAGCAAACCCTCGAACGGCCTGCGCGCGACGTTCCCGAAGTACGGTTATCGCGACATGATCGATCTGCAGTACCGGCTGATCACCGAAGGCCTCAACGTCAACCATCTTCGCCTGGTCATGGGCACCTCGATGGGCGGCATGCACTCGTGGATGTGGGGGCAGATGCATCCGACGTTCATGGACGCGCTGCTGCCGCTCGCGAGTCTGCCCACACAGATCGCCGGCCGCAACCGCGTGTGGCGCCGCGTGTTGATTGATGCCATCCGCAACGACCCCGCGTGGAACAACGGCAACTACACCACGCAACCGCCGAGCCTGCGTGTCGCCGCGCAGATGTTGTGGCTCGCGAGCAGCAACCCGGTGCGCCGCCAGAACGAAGGGCCGACACTCGCCGATGCCGATCGAGTCATGGAGAACTACATCGCGAACTACATCAAGACGGCGGACGCGAATGACGTGCTCTATTACTTCGAAGCGTCACGCGACTACGACCCGGGGCCTGGCCTCGAGAAGATCATCGCGCCGCTGGTGGCTATCAACTTCGCGGACGACATCATCAATCCGCCGGAGCTGGGCATCTTCGAACGCGAGACCGCGCGGGTGACACGGGGCCGCGCGGTCACGTATCCCGCCACCGACCGCACCGCCGGCCACGGCACACACACCATGGCGGCGGTCTGGAAAGACGAACTCGTGCGGCTGCTCAAAGAAACGGAAAAATAACAGGGAAATACCGTATTGAGAGTCAAGCCGTTTGCGGGAGCTGCAGCCACCTGGTGCTGAAGCGCGAAGACTTCTGGATCGAACTCGACACCAGCCTGCCCTCACGGGAACTGTGGCGCTTTGTGAATATGCTGACGCCGCATTGACGCGTCGTTGATACACTCCGCCCCATGCGAATGCAGAGCCGCGCGATTGCCGCAGGAATGTTACTGGCTGGGATGTGTGTGTCCGCGGGCAGCGCGACGTCCGGCAGCGCGCAGGAGCCGCGTCAACCGGTGGGCGCCATCGTGAATCCGTCGGCGGAGTTGCTGGGGTCCGACGGACGGCCCGCGCACTGGATCCTGGAGCCGCGCGCGCAGCCAGGCACAGCGCCGGGAGCGGAGGTGGCGTCGGGTCGAGCCTGGTTCGACGACCTGACGCTCGAACTGATCACAACACGCGAGTTGCGGCCTGACATCGTGATCCAGGCCGACACGACCCGTGAGCCGATGCCCGACTTGATCTACGGGCAGTTCATCGAGCATCTCGGAAAAAGCATCTATGGCGGGATCTGGGCGGAGATGCTCGAGGACCGCAAGTTCTATTCGGCCGTCGGCGAGACTCGACGCGATCGTGAGCACGTGCCGTCGCCGTGGCGGTCGGTGGGCGCCCCAGGCGTCGTCACGATGGTGACCCAAGGCGCGTTTGTGGGCGCACACACCCCGCAGGTGGACCTGGGCACGGGCGCTGAGCCGCGCGGGATTGCGCAGTCGGGGCTGGGGGTGGTTGCGGGAAAGGGCTACGCCGGCTACGTGTTTCTCGCAGGCGATGCCCCGGCCGCCCCGATCGACGTGAGGATGATCTGGGGCGACGGGCCGAACGGCCGATCGTCCGTATGAAGTGGGTCATTCCCTGACATAACGGTTTCTATCAGACGCTGCCTCGCACTCAACCCGAGCGTGAACGCGTATCGGCGCCTCGATCCGCATTACGAAGCGCCGAACCAGATCAAGGCCTCGGCCGTCAACCGCGGTGCGATGGTGCGCATCCCGATCGGCAACGAAAAATCCGCGCGCGTCGAAGTGCGCTCCATCGCGCCCGACGCCAACCCCTACCTCGCGCTGTATCTGCTGCTTCGCACCGGGCTCGAGGGCCCCATCGAGGAGGGAGATGCCGAGTCGCGTCGGTCGCGGACGAAGTTCCTGCCCGACAACATCTACGACGGCAGCCGGCTCTTCAAGGGCAGCAAGCTGATGCACGAACTGCTCGGCGACGAAGTGCATGGACGCTTCATCGACGTGAAGCAGGCACAGGCCGACCGCTGTCCGAAGGCCCTGGGTTCACGCATCAAGGCAGCCGAGGTCCAGTTCCACCACGAGGTAACCAACCAGTACCTCTGGTCGCAGTTCTAACTCGGGTCCTACGGGTCCTACGGGTCCTGCACGTTCAGCGTGAACGTGTGGGACTCGTGGGGCTTGGGGGGCTGGCGAGGGCCTTCCGGGCGGCGGCAGCTCGCGTGCGACGGTCGGTCCATTCGGTCACGATGGCGGCGTCGCCGGACTCGCGGGCCAACAGCACCATCTGGCCGAGCAGGCCATCATCTGACGTATAACCCGCGAGTTCGCGACCGAGGGTAAGGGCGGCGGCGATGCCTTCATCGGTCTTGGTGCGCGTGAGTACCGCCGACAACATCGACAGGTCAAGTCGCGCATCACGTGCCAGTTGCTGCACCACCGGCAGCGCCAGCGGCACCTTGTGGGCATCGCACAGTGCCACGACCAGCGATGTGGTGCGCACGGAGGCAGGCGCGGCCGCCAATGCCTGCGCCAACGTTGCCAATACACGCGTCCGATCCTCAACCCGCCCCAACTGCCCGAACCGCGTGGCCGTCAGCCCGAGCATCTGCAGCGCCGCGTCCCGATTCACCGTGCCGTCTGCCAGCCAGGTAGAGACAGCATCAGTCACGGCCGAGACCCACCCGGCGGCCTCAGGCCATCCCGTCGTCGATGCCGCGAACAACGGCTTGAACTCTTCGATCCCCATACCGGTCATGCCAAAGGGTCCAAGCGCCTGGAGGTCGCCCGACAAGCCCAGGGCCACCTGGAACTGTCGCGCGGCGAACAGCTGCGTGGTCAGTGCGGAGTCAACAGCGGGACGCACCTCAAGCTCGCGACTCATCACGGGCTTCAACAGGGCCAGGGCGTCGGCCGTGCGGCCCGCATGTGCACGAGCGAAGATGGCCTGCAGCAGTTCCGGCCGCGTCCACACCGACATCGGGGCGATGGCCAGCGCCTCTCGCTCAAGGGCAGGAATGCGCAGGCCGGCCTGGGCCATCTTCACGTAGAGCACGTTCACGAATCTGCTGTGCGCCGCACGCACGGGCATGCTGTCGGACGGGCGAGCCAATGTGAGCATGTCGGCAACCAGCTGCGCGAACCGGGGTCCGTCCAGCCACTTGAGGCCTTCCTCCCACAACCCGATGCCGGTGAACGTCATGACGCCGTTGTCACGCCCGTACGCATCGGCCTGCAGCGTGTTTGGCTGCAGCGTCGCTCCGGTGCCCGCCAGCAGACGCGTAGCCAACTCCCGATACCGCGCCAGCGCCGCGTCGCCTTGTCCGGCCACCGCCGCCAGCCGCGCCGTCAGCAGTTGCTCGAGTGCCGGGCTTGTCATCCTGCCGCGCCCTGCCTGATCGGCCAGGGTATACAGCGATACCGCGCGATCGCGCGGTTGCGTGGCCGCAACACCAATCCACACCACCGCATCCTTGACGGCCATGGTGCGAAGGGCGTCGGAGGTCGTGGCCTGACGCAACACGTCCTCACTTCTGCCGGCACTCGCCGTGGCCTCGACGAGCATGGTGAGGAACACCGAGGACCGGTCGACATCCACGGCCCGAATACCGGTGAGGTAGGTGTTCAGTTCTTCGACGCCGGCTCCCGTCCGTCCCACCACGTCGGTCAGTCGTGACGAACGGGCCGGCACTTCGGGGCCAACCGCCGCCAGCGATGTGACCAGGCGCGAAGACGTCGTGGTGGGTGTCTGAGCAGGCGTCGCCCGCGTGAGGGCCACCGCACCACCGGCAGTCACAAGCGCCGTTGCCTGGCGGGTCGCGCCGTCGGCCGCCGCGGTGGCTGGTGCTGGTTCGGCGTCGATGGCGAGGAAGTCGCGCACGTAGAGGTACGGGTCTTCGAGATCCCGCGTCTGCGCAAACTCGTTCAGCGTCATGAACGTGGGCGGCAACGCCTGCAGCAAGGTACCAAGGCCCGAGCCCACAGTCGGTACCGGCGTGCGGCCGGCCGCCCTGCGATAGTCGTCGAGCGCCTTCTTGAGCGTGGGGAATCGTTGGGTGGGCGGGCCGCTGATCGCTTCAATGTAGAAATTGCGGACCACTGGTGGCGCCATTAAGGTCAGCGGCGCCCCCCGCGTGGCCTCCAGCGCTTTTTCCGGCTGATTGAGCTTCTGCCAGAACCCGGCCAGCCGATATCGATACTCGCGCGACTCCGGCTTGAGTGCGACCAGTTGCTCAGCGACCAAGACCGCGCGACGTGTGTCTCCCCGCTGGTCATACTGCGTGGCGAGCAGGTCCCGCACGCCCTCGTGCGTTGGATGACGATCGGCAAGCGCCTGCAATTCCTCCAGGTAGGCGCCGGTGTTGGCGAGCGGGTCGCCAGCCTGCAGATACACGCGGAGGTCCAGCATCGCGTCGGTCAACCCGCCGGCCTCGCGAACACGCAGGCGGTCCATGACCATCGCGCGCCGATCGCGGAATGCCCACAGACTGAAGTTGCGTACAAAGGTCTGGAACGCGTACGGATTGAGCTGTCCGGGCTGAGTGGTGACACCTGCCGGGGGCGTGGGCACCCACATGCTCAGTGCGGTGTCGACGTACACGTCCACGGCATCGTCGAGTCGGCCGAGGTCCTTGAGCATGTGGGCCCGGAAGAAGCCAACCTTGAACACCGAGGGGTGACGCTCGGCCAGAAACCGCTCGACCGCCTCGACCACCGGGGCATTGGCGGGGTCGAGTCGATCGATGAACGCATAGTTCATGAAGTTGGGCAACAGGCTGGGCCCGCTGCCCCGCTTCATCAGGCCCTGAAACGCCCCGGTGACCACCTCGATGGTCCGCGCCCGCTGACGTTCATCCAGCGGCTGCCGCAGCATGATGCCGAGCCCCTTGAGGTAGGTGGCCCAATTGAGTTCGGCCGCGCGCCCGTATCGTTCGATCACGTCGATGCGCCGATCGCCTGAGAGGCGCCCCAACACGTAGACCATGTTGAGGAGCGACCAGTCCGTCCGCCGCATCACCAGACGCATCAGGCGCGACTCTTCGATCAGCGGCGCACCCAGTGCGGTTTCAAGTCGCGTGAGAATCGGCACGGCCGGCACTTCGTACTGGTACACAAGGTCGAGGATGATCTTCTCGGCGGCATCATCCGAGTCTGTGACGAGCGTCTGAATGTGCTGCGCCAGACTCGTGAAACGATTCTCATCGAGCCGGCCAAATGCGTGCGACGCCACCTCGGGCAGCCCCGGCGATCGATCCGGCAGTTCCACCGGCCCAGAGCGTACGGGCGGCTTGGTCGGAGCGGCATACCGGGCCCACTGCCGGTACTGCGTCAGCGCCGCATCCTGATCACCAGCGCCGAGTGCCACGCCGATCTCCCGAATGAAGTCCGCCTCGGTGCGCACGGTGGCGGCAGGGATCGAGGCCGGCGAGGTCACAGCCGCGTCGACGCCCGCTGCAGGTGTGAGCGACCCGAGACCCCACGCGCGACGATCGGACTCCACGGCGAGCCGCCCCATCTCGTCCTGCAGCCAGGCCGTCAGCGCCCGATCCACATCGTCAACACCAGCACCGGCAGTGGCGGCGACTGCCACCGCGCGGAACGTGCGGGCCGCCACGTCCAGGCGTGGCAGCGCGGACAACGGCCGCTGCGGCTGGATCTGCCGGGCTGCCTCGAGTTCCGCCAGGGCCACGGTCTTCCACTGGTCGACCAGGGCCTGTCGCGCGGCATCAGCAGCCGGCAAGGTGGACAACACCCCGGCCAGCGTCACGCCGTAGAGCCGTTTGTATTCGTGGGTGGTACCGGAGTCTGCCGCCCCGCTGCGTGTTGATGTCTGGCGCGGCTGACGCTCCACGATGGCGGTGAGCGCACGCTGATAGGACGCATGGGCGAGCGGCCGGGCGCCGGTGCGCTCCCGAATGCGCGCCAGGCGCCAGAGCACGTCGAGATTGCCGGCGTCACCAACCAGCGCCCGCTCGTACTCCCGCGCGGCTTCCGCATCAAAGCCGCCCCGCTCGAACAGCTGCGCCGCCGTCACAACCAAATCGGCGCGCCCAGTCCGATCGACTGCCAGTTCAAACGCACGTCGAGCCGACGCCGCATCGTTCATCGCGATGAACGCGCGCCCGAGTTCCACGTACACATCGGGCGGCAGTTCCTCACCCAGGGCAACCAGGCGACGACCAAACGCAACGTTCAATTCGCGGTTGGGCTCGGCCGTCCGCTGGCTCGCTTCGAATGTCGTGATATCCGCGGTCGCGGCCATGAGCTCGCGCAACACGTGGGAGCGTCGACTGTCGGCATGCGCCAGTGATGCCTCCAGTGCCGCGATGTAGCCCTTGGCGTCCTTGTTCTCCTCAAAGAGCTCCGCGAGCATCTCGTACAGGTAGATCTTGTCGTCGCGCTCGGTCAGCCGCTCCAACGCCCGGCGCTGCGCCCACTTCACGATCGCCGGGCTGGCGGTGCGCATGTTGGTGATGCCGTCAATGGCCACCAGGAACAACTCGTCACTCTCCGCGACTTCCGTCAGGTACTGCAGACTCGTAATCGCCTCGGCCTGTCGTCCGGCCTGGCGCAGCAGGTCAGCCAGCAGCAGGTGATCGTCGGACCGATCCGGGTGCAGCGCGAGTGCACGTCGATACGACTCAATCGCCAGATCGCGTTGTCCGGCCATGTCGAGCACACCGGCCTCAAACTCCGCGCCGGCCGCATCACCACCCACCTTGCGCAGTTCGGCAAGCCACAGGCGCAGCTGCGCGGCGGGGTCTTCTTCCTTGCTCATCCCGGCCGCGCCTGCTTCGATGTGATTGATCAAGAGCGACTGGAGGTAGTCCGTCTTGTTGTCCGGATCGATCTCCATCAACCGCTCGGTCAGCCGCCGGAACTCGCCGTAGTTGGCCAGTGCGAGATAGATCTGCGCCTGCTCTCTGAGGCTGTCGATCGCGGATTTGCGCGTGGCGCCCGGTTGCGACGCTGCGGTCGTGACCACGTCGATGGCCGACACCGAGTCACCGACCTTCGTGTACAGGCTGACGAGCAGGCTCACCTCCCGTGGTTCTGCGCGTCCCGCCGCAAGCTTCTGCTCCAGCTCAACCGCCAACTCACCCAGGCTGCCGAGCTCGGCCGCCAGCAGCAACAGCCGTTCTTCCACCAGCTTGCGACGCGCCGCCAGGTTTTCACCCGACCACAGCCCCTTCCAGATCGCCAACGCATCATCGCGGCGCCCGGTCGAGTCAAACATCCAGGCCAGGCGCATCTGCTCGTCGACGCCAAGTCCACCTCGCGCTTTGCCGAACGCCTCAAGCGTGCCGGCCGCCCGATCCAGGCGCTGCAGCCGCTCCCACGCATCGGCAAGCTCGACGCGCAACGGCGCGGTTGGTGCGAGCGCCCCATCCAACTTCACCAACACCTGCTCGGCTTCGTTCACCAGACCGCGCGCGCGATACAACTCAGCCTGCGTCAGTCGCACCTGCGCCTTGCTCTCGTCGCTGGCTCCGCCCGCCAGCGCCCGCTCTGTAGCCGCCATGGCGAGGTCGTGCAGGCCAAAGGCCGACAACGCGTCAGACCCGGCGAGCAACACACCCACGTCGGAGTTGCGCGCCAGAAACGCCTCCCATACCTGACGCGCCGAGGCCTGATCCCCGAGTTCGAGGTAGTACTGACCCAGGCCCTCCGGCCATTCGACGCTGGCCGGTTCTGCCGCCATCAACCGGCCGTACTCGGCGAGCATGTCCGCTGTGCGTCCGGCGTCGCGGTACATGCGCAGCAGTTCACGGCGCAGGTCTGGACTCAGGTCACGACCATGAGCGCTGGAGAACAGCGCAATGGCGTCGGCAAATCGGCCTGTCTGTCGGAGCAGGTCGACCCGCACCCGCTGCTCTTCAGGTGTCAGCGCCGGCTGTCCGGCCAGTCGATCCAGCAGCCGATCGAGCGATCGGTCCAGCAGGTGCGCTTCCACGAGCAGACTCAGCCCGTAGTTCCGGTCGCGCTCGACCGTAGCCGCGCGTACGGCGCTCCAGGCTTCGGCCTGCGCTCGCGGCGCCTCCTTCGCCTGAATGGCCCACTGCGCCACGCGCACGTGCTGGCGAAAACGCTCGGCACCCGCGCCATACACCTCATAGAGCGCAGCGGCCTCTTTGTCGAAATCGAGAATGGCCAGCGCAATCGAGACGCGGTTGCGGAATTCGCGCGGCCTCGTCTTCGCCAGCGCCGTGAGACTCTCGACGTTCTGGCCCACGGCATCGAGGAACGTCAGCCGCAGGCGAATCGACTCCCGCAACGTCGGGCTCGTCGTCCGCTCGATCGCACGGCTGTACCAGTCGCGCGCGTCGGCACCGCGGCCCGCCGCGTCAAGCAGGCGCGCCTTGTGGTACGTGAGTTCATCAGTCGGAGACACGGCGAGCCCGGCCTCCACCGCGGCCATGGCCTTGTCGGCGCGGCCATGCCGCCACTCCAGATGCGAACGCAGCAGACATGCACGGGCGCGCGCCGCCACCACGCGTGCGGCATCGCCACACTGCCGCTCCAGGTCGGCACTGACCCTGTCGGGCGATCCATCCGCGAGAATCGCCTGGTTGTAGATGCGTTCGACGACGGGTGGATCGATGCGTACGGGCACCACCACACTCGACTGCGGCAGTCCGGCTGACGCCACCACGAGGACCGGTGCCAATACGCCTGTGACGAGAATCATGCGCGTCTCCCCACGGCGCGTCGCGGCCAGCGCCGCCACGCCACTTCACTGATGTAGCCCAGGAGCGCGATCCACAGAAGCGGGCGCCACAGCGGCCACGCATCCAATGCGCCCGGTCCATCCGGCACGGTCGACGGTGCCGCCAACGCGTCGGCGCGATCTTCAGGCGCCACATACGTCCCGCCGGTCACGCGCGCCAACCGTTCCAGGTCGATACCATCCTCAGGCCACACCTGGCGTTCAGCCGCGCGACCGGCCCCGGCCGGTGCCACCAACCGTGTCGGCTGCCACGAAGGGCCCTCTACGTTTCGTCGCGCTGCGGCGAGTGCGTGAAACACATCGTCGCCACTCACGACGGCCTCGGCTTCGAAGAAGCCGGGCGCCACTTCTCGGAACGACAGCGACTCACCCTGGGCGCCCGTCGGCATCACACGCGCCGCCTCCGGTTGCAGGGACTCATCGCGCGCCAGGCGTCGCGCCGTCACCAGCACCTGTCGATCGTCGCGTTCGACCTGGTAGTCGAAGAGTTTGATGTCGGCCGCTGTACGCGACATCACCCGCCCGAGCCACCGGCCGTAGTCCTTCCACCCGTTCCAGCTGCGGGTGCCCTCTCCGACCGGCTCCGTGGTGACGGCCGTCACCCGGCCCAGACCGTAGCGCCACGTCGCCACCACCGGGTCACCCGACCCGGCCACTTCCATCAACACCTCGGCCTCGTCACGCGCGGTGGTTTCGACGTATCCGCCAAGTGCGGGCACCGCCCCCCGATTGATGTCACTCCACCACCCGGCGCCTCCACGCGTCTGCACCGAAAACGCGCCGGTCTTGTAGGCCGGCAACTTCATGGTTGAGGGCTGCTTGAGAATCACCTCGGGCAGACTGTAGCGGTCGATGGCCGAGTAGAAGCGCCCCTTGCCCCACGACGCCAAATCGATCAGCAGCTGGTTATGCGCCTGCGCCCCCACAAGCACCGTCGACAGGTTGATGCCGTCGTTGGTGATTTGTCGCAGGAGCACTTCGTAGTCCGCCGTCTCCACACCGGCGTCGGTGATCACCAGAATGTGCTTGTAGCGCGTATCAACGTTCTTCAGCCCGTAATACGCCTCTTCAAGGCCCGGCCGCAGCACCGTGCCGCCTATCGCCTGTATGCGACCAATTGCTCGATCGATCGTGATCTTGTTGGCCGCCGACTGCAGCGGCACGGCCCAGTGTTTGTTGCCGTAGAACTCCACGATGCCGACACGATCGTGGGCCTTGAGGCGCCGGATCGCGAGGCGGGCGACCTGCTTTGCCAGCTCCATGCGTGTGCCGATCATCGATCCTGAGGTGTCGATGATGATCGCCAGCGCCGTGCTGGGATCCCGCTTCTCAGCGCGCTGCACGAACTCGACCGGCACGGCCTCGGTAAGCGGCATGCCGTCGTAGCCACCCGTGCCAAACGCCGAACGGCCTCCGCTGAACACCAGGCCCACACCTTGTCGCGACACGGCGTCGGTCAACCGCCGCTGCTCCTGGGGCGACAACTGACTGGCGGGACGGTCATCCACCATCACCAGATCCCACTGCGCCAGATCCCCTGCCGCTGCCGACGTACCGCCATCGCGCACCACGTAGCCCTGCCCCAGCAGTCGCTCCATGCCAGCGGCACCGCCGCGTTGGCGATCTCCGAGATACAGCACCTGCAGCGGAGGCTGCACCGCAACCGTTGTCCGTGTGATGTTGTTGTCGACTTCCACGTCCCCTGCAACAGGCGCGACCTCCGCGACCAACGTCAGCGCCCCCGCTTCCGACGGCTCAAACGCCAACGGCACCGTCACGCCGCCGTCACTGTCGATCGGCCCGGACGTTGCCAGCTCCCGCCCGTCAGCACTATGCAGTCGCACCACCACGCCAGTCGCCGCACCGGCGACATCCACCAGCACACGACCGGTCTGGCCGACGCGCAGTTCCCCATCCGTCAGAATGCGCGCCGGGTACACATCACGCTCGTCCACCCCAAGGTCGTGCGCCTCCACAACCACACCACGCGCGATCAGGTCCTGCACAACTGTGCCCCAGCGTCGATCGGTGGAGAGTCCATCGGTGAAGAGCCACACCCGGCCTCGCCCCTCGTCCGGCACCAGTCGCGCCGCAGCCGCCAAAGCGTCGGAGAGTGACGATGTGCTCTCGGTTCCGACCGTGAGCGTCGCACCGAACCTCTCCTGACCGGCGACACTCTCTCCCGTCCCACCAATCACCACCAGCACATCGTCCGGCCCCTGACGCCTCGCCGATACCAGCGCGGCCTGACGGGCGCGCTGACCGGGCGACACCGAGGCGGATTCGTCGACGACGAACACTTCGTGCACGCGCGGTGAACGTCTGAGCAGCACGGGTTGTGCGAGCGCGAGAATCAGCGCTGCAGCTGCAACGGCGCGCCAGGTGGGATGCGCCCAGCTTGCAGCTCGACGCGGGAAGAACCACAGCGCCACCAGGCCCGGCAAGAGCACCAACGCCCACGGATTGAGCCAGCCAATCGACATGACTACGGCATCCGTCCGCGTTGGTAGAAGTACCACTCGGCTGAGAGGAGCAGCAGCGCCGCCAGCACCAGCCACCACACCAGCGGCGCACTCGCCGCTCCAGAACGCACGTTTTCGACGGGCAGGACGTCCGCCGCACCGCCGCGCGTCACCGAGGGCGCCAGCAGTGACACCGCCAGCGGTTGAGCCCCCTGCCGTGCGAGGTCACCCGCCACAGCAGGCACCAGCGCCAGGCCGCCTCCATCCAACGCCCGCCCGGAGGCACTCAGCACGACCGGCGGCACCGTGCCTTCACTCGCGCGCAGCGTGCGCCCGGCCGCGACATACGGTGCCCACGCCTCCACCTGCGCCAGCCAGCGAATGGCATTGGCCACAAACACAGGGAAGGCGCGAGAACGCGTGAAGTTGAAGTCGTCGGTCACCAGGGGCGCCCACACCGAGAACCGCCATGCATCGCCGGCGGCCACCGTCACCTCGATCGATCGACCGACCTGGTTTGCCAGACTCGTGGCATCAATCTGCCGCAGGCCGATTCGCTCGACCGCGGCCATGAGGGCGTCCCCGGCCTCAACCGTCGCCGGATGGGTCAGCAGAAACGCGCTGGCCTGCTGCTCGACCTCCACAAATTCCAGCGCTGGAGCGCCACCGCCGACCTGCTCGCCGGCGCGTCGCACGGCAACGTCGGGGCTGGCGTCCACGATCTCGACGCCGTTGTCGGCGGCCAGCACAGGCACCAACACGGCGGCCAGTGACGGCGAGACCTGCACCTTCAGGAGTGGCTTGTTCGGCAACCGCACGGCCGCGTAGTCGTCGACTGCCAACGCGTCGCCACTCAACCGGGCCTCAAACAACCCACCCGCTGCCTGCACATCGCGTACACGAACCGATTCACCGCGCCCATCAGGCCATGCCGTGCGCGTCACGGCCTCGGCAGCGATCGGCCGGCCATCAAGCGTGATGGTCACCGCGGCTGCGGGAGCGCCCTGCGGCCGCTCAACGGCCATGAACACGTCCACGCGGTCCCAGGCTCCCGACAACGCATCGGCCGCACCGAGTGCCGTGATGCCGGCGTTCGGATCCGGCGCCTCCACGCTCGATGCCCGCGTCACGGTCACATGCTCCGGCAGCGCGTCCACGACCTCCGCCCCCACAGGGGCATCGCCGACGACGATGATGCGGAGTCGGTCGGAGGTGACGGCCATGTTTGCTGCCGTGTGAATCGCGTGCGCGACGGTGGGCGGGGCCGCCTCGGCCGTGCGCCCACTCGCGCGTGCCTCCAGCAGCAACGCGTCTTCTCCAGTCGCAAGGAGCGGACGGACGGTTGCGCCGGCCCACACGACACTCCGCCTGCCGGCCGGTACCGTGTCCGCCACTTCACGCGCCTGCGTCAGCGCCGTACTCAACCGGTCCCTCCGGCCCATGCCGGCGGATCCATCCACGATGATGACCACCGACTCACTGCCGGAGTCGTCACGCCATCGGGGTTCTCCCAGCGCAAGCCACACGAGCGCGGTGATGGCGAGAATCAGGAGATACGCCAGCGGGTGCCGAAAGCGTTCCCGCAACGTGCGCACCGGCGCCTCGTGACTGACCTGCTTCCAGAACAGCGTCGTCACCACCGTCACGTCGCGATAGCGGGTGCGGAGCTGCTGCAGCGCGAACAGCACTGCCGCAAGCGCGGCCAGACCGGCCACGACCACACCGAGTGACCAGGCGCCAAACGTCACGCCGTCAACTTCCCTTCTGCGAAGAACGCGTTGAGCTGCGTGATCAGATCACGTTCCACGTCCACCTGCAGCAGACCACCGCGGTAGTACTTCGCGATGGCGGCCAGGTCAGCTGAAAAGCGCGCGTAGGCCTCGCGATAGCGTTCACGCACGTCGGGTGTCACTGTGAGTTCGGTCACCTCTCCGGTTTCACAATCGCGCAGTCGCACATCGCCATCCAGATCAGGTGACGCGTCCGATGGGCGCGTGAGCTGCACAAAGAGCACTCGGTGCCGAACGGCGCGCAGAGCATCACGTACGGCATCCAGACCCTGCGGATCAAAGAAGTCACTGATGATAACGAGCAGTCCGCGTCGCAGATTCATGTCGGCGAGTCGTCGAATCGCTGCCGACAGGCTTGTACCGTCCTCCGGTGCGGCCGGCGCGAGGCGCGACAGATGTTCCGCACACGTCATCGTCGAGGCTTTGCCCGAGAGCGACCGCACGGTCACCTGCATGGTCTTGGCGAACGGAAACAGCGCGATCGTGTCGTGGTGAGAGAGACTGATCGTCGCCAGCGCCAGCGCACACCGCAGCCCTCCGATAGCCCGGGGCTCCGGCTCGTGGAACATGCTCGCTGACACATCCGGCATCAGGTACAGCGGCAGATCCTGCTGTTCCTCGTACAACCGCAGGAAGACCTTGCCGAGTCGACGGTAGATGTTCCAATCGATCGCACGGGGGTCGTCGCCGGGTGAATACCCGCGATAGTCACGGAACTCCAGGCCCGACCCGAGCTCTTTCGACAGACGTTCCCCGAAACGTCCCCCGGCGGCGACACGACTGACCGACAGGCTCAGGTGTGACAACGCGGAGAGGAACGCCGGATCGAACAGTCGTTCGAAGGGGATCGGACCAGCGGTCATGAGGCGACTTCAAGAGGCGCGCGCACGGCGGCGAGCGCGGCATCCACGATGTCGGCATCAGTGATGCGATCGGACTGGCCGTGGAAGTTGATCAGCACGCGATGGCGCAACACCGGCAGCGCCACGCGACGCACGTCGTCAACGCTGACCGCATAGCGCCCCTCAATCAATGCGCGGACCTTGGCGGCCAGCAACAGCGACTGTGCGCCGCGCGGGCTTGATCCAAGGGCGACGTATTCGTTGATGCGCGGCGGCGCATACGCACTGCCCGGCTGCGTCGCCATGACCAGTCGAATCGCGTACTGCCGGGCGTGGTCCGGCACCGGCACCGCACGCACGGTGTGCCGGAGCGCCACGATATCCGCCGCGTGAATCACCGGCGTAATCACGACATCGGTATCACCAATGGTGCGATCCAGGATCGCGGCGTAGTCCTCTTCCTTCGGGTACCCGACCACCAGCTTGAACAAGAACCGGTCGAGCTGCGCCTCCGGCAGCGGGTAGGTGCCTTCCTGTTCCACCGGGTTCTGGGTCGCAAGCACGCAGAACGGCTCGGGCAACTTCAACGTCCGGCGCCCGACCGTGACCTGTTTCTCCTGCATCGCCTCAAGCAGCGCTGACTGCGTCTTGGGTGTCGCCCGATTGATTTCATCGGCCAGCACGAGGTTGGCGACCAGCGGCCCTTCCTGAAACCGCAGCTCGTGACCGCCGCGTTCGTTCTCCATGAGCACCCACGTGCCCTGGATGTCGGCCGGCATCATGTCGGGCGTGAACTGAATACGCGAAAACGACGCGTCGATCGCCTGGCTCAGGCACCGCACGAGCATCGTCTTGCCCAGGCCCGGGACGCCTTCGAGCAACACGTGCCCGCCGGCCAGCAGCGCCGTCATGGCGCCATCGATGATCTCGTCCTGGCCAACCATCATCTGGTGGACTCGTGACTTGATGTCGGCATACACGCGGCAGAACCGCGCGGCCGCTTCCCTGGCGTCCGTTGCACTCGTGCTCACTCTCGGCCTCCCGACCCTGCCGCCGTCGGCGGCTTCTCTCGCGTGAAGTACTTCTCGACGAGCGACTGCATCCAGGGCAGCAGTCGCGGATGTTCAATGTGGCCCACCGGCGACTGCCTGGGGGGCCGCGCTTCGGCATTCACCGCCGCCTGCGGCTCTTCGCGAGGCGTCGCGTTTTCCTGCGTCACCTTCGAACGGCCCGGATGCGTCATGCCTTGAATGCGATCGGGCGTCGGCACGCCGAGAATCATTGCGGGCACACCACGTGTCTTCTTGCGTCCCCCGGGGCCACTGCGGCCATTGGCGTTCGGGTTTGGCTCGTCGCCGGCAGGACGTGGTGACAGGTTGCGATCGACCGGAGGTTTGTTGCGGCGAAGCGACGGTCGCTCGGCACCGGAGGTCTTTTCCTCTTCGACCTCGTCCTCTTCGCCTTCCTCATCCTTGCCATCGTCCTTGTTTGCGCCGGCGCGATCGGGCTGATCGACGGCCGGAATCGCACTGCGATCGACACTGGATGAGCGGGACTGGCCTTGACCGGAGGTCGCCGAGGAGGACTGCGGCTCGCCCTTGCGGTTATCCGGCGGTTTCGGCGGCGTCTTTGAGGGCGCCTGCTGGTCCTGCGGCGGATCATCTTCCAGCGGCTGCGACGGATTCTGCTGATTGGAGGGTGACCCGGCACTACTCATCGCCTGGCTGGTGGACCGGCTCCGGGATTGGCCGCCGGACTGCGATCCCCCTTCGGCGTCCTGCGCCGTCTGATTCGTACGCGGGGTGCTGTCCGGCTGTGTATCGGTGGCGCTTGCGGCCTCCGGCATTGTGGATGGCGGCCGCTGCGGCCGCGGCGCGGCAGGTGCGCGGCCCAGCCACTGCTGGAGCAGCGAGACCGGAGACGCGGCGGACTGCGAGAGCGCAGCATCGGCCAGCGTGGCAGTGGCGTCCGTCGGCGCCAAGCGCGTGGCGACCCACAGGTTGGCAAGGAGCAACACCAGCGCGGCGACCAGCGCGAGGCCGGCCCGCCGGGACAACGACCACGCCGGCAACGCGCGTGCGGCCAGTGTCATCTGTTCGGCGGCATCAATGTGCGAGGCGGCGTCTTCGATCGCTGCGAGGTGAAACGCCGAGGTCGAGTGATCCGCCGCGGCCAGGAATTCGTCGGCGGTCACCAATCGGTCGTGTGTACCCAACTGGAGGTCAAACGCGCCCAGGCACTGGCGCCGAGTCAGACTGCGTTGCCGCGCTGCGCGCACCAACCAGAGGGCGAGCGCAACGACTGGCCCGGCAACCAGCAGCAACGCCCAGACCCACCAGGCCCAGCTGACTCCGCCGCCACCACCCAGCACGCGCACGAGTTGATAACCACCCGCCAGCGCCGGCCCGACGGGTGCCCAGACAAAGGCGCGCCTCACGCCGCGTCTCAGGTCGCGCGCGCGCTGCCACCCGCTGATGTGGCGCTGCGCCTGATGCGCCAGTGTGTTGAGTCGGCCGCGCAGGCCGGCAGAATCCATCACACTCATCGCCCACCTCCACCGCCGCCACGACCACCACGCCCGGCGCCGTCACGGAGCAACGGATCATCCTTGGGCAGTAGTGGACGCAGGCGATCAAGCGCGGCTGTGATTTCGGCCGCAATCTCCGGCGGCACTCCCGGTGCCGCACCTACCTGCTTGTAGCGGGAGTACGCCCGCCGGGCCTGGCCCTGCTTGTCGTAGACCCGTGCCAGATCCAGCGAAATCTCCAGGTCTTCCGGGGCCATGAAAGCCGCCGACAGCAGGTGTTTCCAGGCATCGCTCCAGTTCTCCTGGGCCATATAGAGACGTGCAAGACGATGGTGAAGCGCGTACACCACGCGCGCATCAAACGCCTCGCGTGCGTAGGTCAACCCTTCCTTGCCGACCGCGATCGCGAGCGCTTCGCGACCCGGACGTTCCACGAACTTCTCCACGTAGGAGGCAAGCGTCTCGGTCTTGCGCCCGGGCAACGCCGTGCGCACGGCCCATGGCAACACGCGCCGCACGTCCGCCTCGGTCACCTCTTCGCGTTCAAGGAGCCGATCCATCAGCAGCGATGCCGCCTCGGCGCTCAGACGCGACTCCCCATGGGTCTTCAGGAACCCCTCGAGGGCGTCCATCGTGCCGCCGGTTTCGGCTTCGAAGAACGCAAAGTCTTCCTGCGGGTAGGCCGGTGGCGCCTTGGCCGTCCACGCGATGCGTTGATTGGTCCAGTCGACCTCGATCCGGAACTTCTCCAGGAGATTCACGCCGGCGATGACCAGCGGACTGTCGGCAGCCGGTGTGGGCGCCACACCAAACCGGCGCGGGCGAAACGCGACGTATTGGGAGAGATCGAGCCGACGTGCGCCGATTCCGATCTCCATGAGCGTCATCGGCTGCAGGTTGCCGGCAGGTTTGCCAAGCGGCGCTGTCACACGCGTATCAATCGGCGAATCGTATTCGGTGCCGCCAAGCGTCATGACGGCGCGCTGGCCGTCCACGTGCGCAACGGGCACGGCAATCCTGTCACTCACCACATCAAAGGTCGTCACCACATCTGCGGTCGGATTGGGCACAGCCGTGGGATCGGCGGGTGCTGCCGGCGCTGCGAGAATGAGCTGGCCGGCTGCGATGTCGAGTGTGAGGTGATACCTGCGCAACAGCCCGATACCGATCGTGCCCTTCAGCTTGCGTTCGGCAAGCCCGTCGCTGAAGAGCTTGGTCATGTCGTTTTGCGCCTGCACGCGCTCCTCGGACGCCTCCTGCGCCACCTCACGCGCCGAGAACGACAACCGGGGGCCGTTGACCACCTGCACATGAATCTGCTGCTGATCGCCCAGCCCGAGATCGTTCGGATCGAACCCCAGCCACCGGAATTGGTCCGGATGCAGCGTTAACGCGTCGGGGTAGTCGAAGGAGACCTCGAAACTCGCCTCGTTGGTGTAGCGGAGTCCGACCAAATCGGTCAACACGATCAACCGACCATTCACGACACGCACGGGAATGACACCGGTCGCTGCTGGCGCCTGCGCTGCAGATGGCCCCTGCGCGGCCACTCGTTCCTGCGTGCCGGCCGTGCACACGAAAAGCGCGATGGTCAGGAAACCAGGAGCCCACACGCCGGCGCGACGGATTTTCATCGGGGAGTGGTCGGATTCTACACGACGGGTTGCCCGGCCACACGCATTTCCCGATAGAATGACGGCCGTTACCAACGAATGGGGGCTTGGGTATGACAGGCGTGTGGCACACCACGGTCCCGCGCGGCCGGTCGGTTATCGGCATCATCACCGTTTGCGTCATCGGCCTGGCACCAACGGTGTTCCAGGCGCAGCAGCAGGCCGCCCCGCCGCCCGATCCGACACTCCGCGAAATGTCGGACGACACCACGGCGATCGTCCGCCCGGAACAGAAGGCGCTTGAGTCGGCCCTGCGCATCAGCCGCTCCACCGACCGCCTGGTGGCACTCGACAAGATTCTGCAGTCGTATCCGACCTCGCCCGTCCTCAACAGCGTCGATGCGCAGGTCCTCTCGATCGTGCTCCAGATGCCGGACGCCGAGGCCTCGGCGGCTGAGGTCTTCTCGCGCATGCTGGCCCGCATCCCGACCTCAGCGACGCCGGACGCCCGCTTTCAGGAAACCGTCGCGCCGGCGGCACGACTGATCGGCCGGAAGGTGCTGCTCGACCAGACAGAACAGGCCCTGCTCTCCACGCTGGCACCGCCCACGCTGTCGAGTCACCTGCGGGCGGCGGGACGGTATCAACTTGGGCGACTGGCCGCGGCGCGCGGCGACCTCGTGAAAGCCGAGACCGAGTACCGTGCGGCATCAAGCGAATCTCCCGCGGCTGTCTCGGCACTGGTCGGCCTCTTCATCGACCGCGGGCAACAGGACAAGGCCGAGGCCTTCCTGCTGGAGGTGATCAAGGCCACGCCGGTGAACGTCGCGGCCCTGACGTCGCTCACGAACCTCTACCGTGCGGACCCCGCGCGTTCGGAGGCCGTGCTGCGCGACGCCGTCGGTCGCGACCCGATGCTGCCGGCTGCACTCGTGCAACTCGCGAAACTCGAACACGCCAGAGGCGATGAGGCCTCGGCGCTCGACCGCTACCTCACGGCCGCCGCGATGCAGTTCATGCGCGGTCCTGATGCCGAGGCCCTGACGGCGCTCTACACCAAACGCCACGGCTCGCTCGACACGATGGAAGCGGAGATCAACAAGCGGTACGTCACGCTGCCGAAGGCACTCAGGACCACGCCGTACACACCCACGCCGGCACGCACCAATCGCGTGGTGCTGGTCGAGATGTTCACCGGGTCCGCCTGCCCGCCATGTGTCGCCGCGGACCTGGCGTTTGACGCCGTAATGGACCGCTACGATCGGAACACGGTCATCCCGATTTCCTACCATCAGCACATTCCCGGCCCGGACCCGATGGTCACGCCGGAAACCGCCGCGCGCCGCGACTACTACAGCATCAACGGTGTCCCCACGATGCACATCGGCGGCGCGCTGGCCGCCAACGAGGCAGGCACCAACCTCGGTGGTGGCGGACGCTCGCGTGCGCCTGCGGTCTACGACGAATACGTGAAACTCATCGACCGCGCCCTCGAAACTCCCGGGGACGCCGCGCTCAGTGTCACGGGTGCTCTCAAGGGCGACGCGATCACGGTGACGACGAGCGTCACCGCACTACCGGCCAACGCCTCAGGCTTGACGCTGCATGTGATCCTGGCCGAGAAGACGCTGCTGTTTGGCGGCGAAAACGGCATTCGCGGACATCACATGGTGGTGCGTGGCATGGCCGGCGCCAACGGACAGGGGCTTCCGCTCTCGGCCACGGGCAACACGACCCACACCTTCAACCTGGCCACGATTCGCGAGGGCATCACGCGCAGTCTCGCCCAGGACATCGGTCGTCGCCGCGCGGGCGGCGGCTCGCAGACCTTCGCCGCCGAAGATCGCGCGATGACGACGATCGATCCGAACCAGTTGGTGGCGATTGCCTTTGTCCAGGCGAGCAGCAGGAAGGTGCTGCAGTCGACGATCGCGCCGGTTACGGGCGGAACGAAGTAGCGGTCGGCGCGCTGTCGGTCTGGCCGCGGCGCAGAAACGTCAGAAACCGCGCCTCATCACGGGTGAGGCCGCCGAAGGCGACGACCGGGGTGCCGTCCGCCTCAAGCACGGCATAAAACGGCAGCGCCACGGTACCGAGCATCTCCTGCTCGAGGGCCTGATGTCGTTCGTAGGGCTCACCCAGGCCATCGGTGTACAGACGGACCCGTGTGTATCGCGCCATTTCACGCGCGACGTCCGGGCGCGTGAACATGTTGGCTTCCATCCATCGGCAATTGGTGCACGTGTACCCGGTGAAGTCCACGAGCACCCGTCCACCGGCCGACGCGGCCTGCGTCAGCGCCGCGTCGTAGTCATTCACGATCCACGACAACTCGCGACCGGCGCCAAGATCTGCGGCATCAACTGGCGGCAGGAACGCCTCGAGTTCGCCGAGACGACGACCCGACATGCCGGTCGCCAGCCACGCGGCAAGCACTGCGGCAGCCGCGGTGGGGACCCATCGAACTCCGCGCACACGCGGCAACCGCGGCGCATGGCCAAGGGCGAGGCCGCCGGCCAGGTACACCGCCATCACGGCCGCAACAACCACCCAGATCGCGATCACTACGTCGCGCGTGAACACGCCCCAGCCCCAGACCAGGTCGGCGTTTGAGAGGAACTTCATCGCCGCCGCGATCTCAAGCAGCCCCATCACGGCCTTGAGGCTGAGCATCCACGTGCCTGCGCGAGGCAACGACTGGAGCCATCGCGGCACCAGCGCGAGCCCGACAAACGGCAACGCAAACACCAGCGCGAAGGTGGTCATCCCGACAAGCGGCCACACCCAGTCGCCCTGGGACGCCACAACGAGCAACGTGCCCAGAAACGGCGCCGTACACGTAAACGACGTCAACGTAAACGCAAGGCCCATCAGCAACGCGCCGGCCGCCCCGGCACGATTGGCACGCGCGGTCACCGCAGTCAACATCGAGGAAGGCGCCGAGAGCTGCGGGCCTCCGAACAAACTCGCGGCGAACGCGAGAAACATGATCGTGATGACGATGTTGAGCCACGGATTGGCGGCCAGCCGGTTGAGGCCCGACGCGCCAAACACCAACGCCAGCGTCATGCCCAACGCCGCAAACGTCAGCACAATCCCACCGCCGTACAACAACGCCTGCGTGGTCGCCTCACGCCGCGAACGTGCGCCGCGGCCGGTGAAGTAGGACACGGTAATGGGGACCATCGGAAACACACACGGCGTCAGCAGCGACAGCGCACCCATCGCCGCTGCGAGCCAGGCGTACGCGCCCAGGGTCGTCGCCGCATCAGAAGCCGCCAGGTCCGGTACCGGGACTCGCTCACGAGGCGCGCCCGATCCGGATGTCGTGTCGCCCGACGGCACAATAGGTGAAGCAGGCGCCGGGGCTACGGCCGCCGCGGCCGCCGTGGCAGACGCCGCCGACGCTGCCGCACGAGGGACCACCCGTCCCACCACCACGGTCAGCGGCAAACGTTCCGTGCGCGCCGGCAGACAGAACGTCTCGTTACAGGTCTGAAAGCGCACCGCCACCGTCAGCGTGTGTTCACCATCGGGTGCACCATCAACCACACGGACCGGCACGCGGAACAGTGCCTGGTCATCGTAGTACTGGGTCACGATGTCGAAGTTCGGATCAAACCCTTCGAGAGGCTTCTCTGTAATCGGAGCACCTGCCGGCGCGAAGATCGGACTCGACTCCAACGTGATCGAGGTCGGCAGCGGCCCTGTACCCGTTTGCGTGAGCGCATAGAGGTGCCAGCCGAAGTCAATCGTGGCGCCAACAACGACCTCAAACCGCTCCCCCGCCTTCACGGGCGTCGTCTCCTGGCGATCGACCGACCAGACCACGGGCGTCTGCGCGGCACGTGCCGACATCAGCGCCTGCACAACAAGCACGAACACGAGCGCACAGCGAATCCGCATCATGGTGGTAGTGCGGGCAGTCTACTACGAGCAGATCGGCAGGGCCGAAGGCCTGCCGCACGTTCGGATTTACACTGGCACCATGAAGCACAACCCCTTTGCACAGCTGCGAGAGACGCTCGGCATGGAGCCGGGTCCTACGGGTCCTGCGGGTCCTACGGGTCCTACAGGTGCTACGGGTCCTTCGGGGCCTACGGGTCCTGCGGGGCGGGCGGTTGTGCGGTACGAGCGGGCAGGGCGTGGGGGCAAGGAGGCGACGGTCGTGGAGCAGCTTGACCTGAGGGAGACCGAGCTCGCGGCGTTGATCGGCCCCCAACGGGTGGTCCGATCTGAATGTTAGTGCATGATTGGCTTGGGCGCCAGCGCGGGCGGCGAAGCCGGTCGGGGTAGCGCAGCCGCCCGCGCGGACTGAAACACAAGGGACCGGCGCACGGTCCGCGTTTCGGCATCGCGCGCGGCATCGACGACGGCAACCGGAACGCCGGAGTGTCCACCGGCGCGCCGGAGTGCGTCGGCGACCAGGGGGAGGACGCCGTGAAGCCTCGCGCGTTCCACGACCGCCGGCCAGATCTCCGCAGGCACTGCCGCCAGCTGCGAGGCGTCTCGTGCCCCGAGCACGCGGGTGAGCCAGATCGTGGGTGACGGCGGCGCAGGCACGCGGTACAATACCGCGTATGTCGCAACTCGATTCTCTCCAGCAGTCGATCGGCGTCACAGACGAGGTCACGGTCCTGCAGTTCGTCATGCACCTGGTGCTGGGGCTGGTGTTGTCCCTCACGCTCGCCGGCGTGTATGTGCGTTGTGGGCAGTCGCTCTCGAACCGGCGCAAGTTCGCGAGCAATTTCTTCGTCGTGACCACCTGCACGCTGGTGATCATCACCCTCATCAAGTCCTCGCTCGCCCTGTCGCTGGGGCTGGTGGGTGCGCTGTCGATCATCAGATTCCGGGCCGCCATCAAGGAACCAGAGGAACTGTCCTTTCTGTTTGTGGCGATCATGCTCGGTCTCGGACTGGGGGCCTCGCAGCCGCTGATTACGGTCGTGGCTTTCGTGTTCATCGTGACCGGTCTGCTGGTCCGGCATCTGGCGGGCCGGAAGGCGGCACCGTTCGACAATCTCTACATCAACATCCGGCACGACGAGTCCGCCCCGGCCGATCTGGTGACCCGCGCGACCGAGATTCTCCGTCGCTACTGCGATCTGGTGGACCTGCGCCGCGTGGACACCGCCACGTCTTTCGCCGAAGCCGCATTCCTGGTGGAACTCAAGGACGCGGGGCGCCTGGACGGCATGTTGGGCGAACTGCGAAGCCTCGGGCCGGCCGTGGGCGTCACCATGATTGACAACAAGGGAGTCGCGTAGGGTGTTGATGCAGCCGGGTGCCAGCCGCCCCTTCTCGGCGCGCGTGCTGGTCCTGTATTCGCTGGCGTTGTTGACGACCGGATTTCTGATGGGCGGCGGCACGCTGCCGGGCGTGGCCACGGTGCACGGGCTGGCCGTGCGCGCCGCGGACCGACTGGCGGCCGAGTACCGGGGAGCGCGTCGCGACGCGAGCGCCTGGTGGTCGCGGCGGACCAACGATGCCGTCGTTCCGGCGCCGCTGAATGTCGACGGTGCGAGAGTGGTGCTGACCATTCCCGACGAAGGCGTGCTCCGCCTCGAAGATCAACGCTCGAAGTCGCTGGCGGCAGGCACCCTTCAAGCCGACCAGTGGGTCGAGGCCCAGATGAGCTTTGACGGACGCACGCATCTCGTGCGGTTACGTCTGAAGGGCACTCGGTCCGATCATTGGGGCGAGTTCCCCTCCTGGCGGGTGGAAGTGCGCGACGGCACCAGCATCTACGGCATGCGCCGCTTTTCGCTGCAGCATCCGGCGCAACGCAACTATCTGGACGAGTGGTACTTCCACCAGTTGTTGCGCCACTACGGCTTGTTGGGACAGACCTACGATTTCGTCGCGTTGACCGTGAACGGTCGTCCGATGCCGACGTATGCACTCGAAGAGGTCGCGGATTCCTGGTATCTGGAACGGGAGCGACTCACGCCGGGGCTGGTCGTCGAACTGAATCACACGGACTCGGCGCGCTATGAGGTCACCGTGGTGAACCCCAAGCGTGTGGCGGAGGACCCGCGGCTGGCGGCACAGTTTGAAACGGTCAAGACGCTGGTGGCGCGCCTGCCTCGCACGCCCTCCCGTGCCGTCGCAGCGGGGTTTAACTACGCCGATGTCTTCGACCTGGAAAAGATGGCGAAGTTCTACGCCGTGCTGGACATGACCGGACAGGAGCACGCCGCGTACGTGACCAACTCGAAGTACTACTTCAACCCCTTCACATCGCGGCTGGAACCCATTGGCTATGACAACGGGACGATCGAGAACATTGTGCAGCCCTTCGGTACGCGCCGAGCCTACTGGGAGGACGCGACGCAGGGCGAGTACCTGCACGACGCCATGCTCCTGAATCCCGCGTTCTTCGCGGCCTACCGGTCAGCGGTGGACGAGATTACCGACAAAGCCGTGCTGGACAGGTTCATCGACCGCGTGAGACCCGAAGCGGCGGTGCGCCTGGCCCATCTCCAGGAGGATCTGCCGGGTCATGATCCCGCCATCGTGCAGGAACTCTATGGCAACCGGGTGGCGATCCGAAGGCTGTTGCGGATTGACGACCGCGTGACGGCGGCGTTCGAATCGAGTGATGTCGAACGGCGGGAGGTGGCGCTGCGGGTGGCGAGTGAGGCCCGACTGTCGCTGGAGGTTGACGCGCTGCTGCTGAATGGTCGAGTTGTAGCGAAGGCGAACGTTGACGCGCCAGTGGTCGGCGCGGATGAAGGCGTCGTCGTGGCCTTTACGCTGCGCGCCGGCCTCACCGTCGGCGCCATCGCCGATCCGGGCGTGCGGCGCCTGGAGCTCCGGTATCGGGACTATGGCGTCACTCGCTGGCGGACCGCCGCGGTCTCGTTCCCCCGACTCGACGACCGCGCCCGCACGATTGGCAACGTTCGGTCGTTCGCGTTTCTCGAGGTCGACGAGGCCGCCAAGGTGATTCTCGTGCGGCCTGGTCAGTGGACGCTGACCGAGAGCCTCGTCATCCCCGCCGGCTATCGCGTCGTCGGCAGTGGCGCGATTGATATCCGGCTGCGACGGTTTGCGAAGATCGTGTCGTTCTCACCACTGGAGTTGACCGGCACGGCCGAAGTGCCGGTGAAAATTTCCTCCGACGACGGGACGGGGCAGGGTGTGGTGGTGATGGATGCGAAGGCACTCTCCACGCTGACCCACGTGACGTTTGATGGTTTGTCGAACCCCCGCGACCTCGACTGGGATCTCACCGGGGCCGTGACGTTTTACCGATCGCCGCTGAAACTCAACTACGCGCGATTCCACAACAACCGATCAGAGGATTCCCTCCACACGGTGAACACCGCAGTTGAGGGCGAGTTTGTGTATTTCGTGAATGCGCCCTCCGATGGGTGGGATGCGGACTTCTGCAACCTGCAGGTGACCTACGCGAACTTTCTGGGCATGGGCGGAGACGGCTTCGACCTGTCGGGGTCGAGTGGGCGACTCGCCGAGGTCGATGTCGATGGTGCGGGAGACAAGGGGATCAGCGTCGGCGAGTCCACCAATATCACGCTCCACGCCATCACGGTGCACAACGCCGATGTCGGCATCGCGTCCAAGGATTCGTCGGTGGCGATTGTCACCAACCTGCTGGTGGGGCAGACCCACATCGGTGTGGCGATCTACATCAAGAAGGGCGAGTACGGCCCCGCCAAGGCGTATGTGACCAACGTGACGTTCGAACGCGTGACGCGTGAGTACTACGTGCAACTGGCCAACGAACTCAACGTGGATGGAGCCACCCGGCATGATCTCGATTTCGAACGCACTGCGTACGAACGCCCCCCGACGTGAGCGCAAGGGGGTCGTCACCCCAGCCGCTGACGGGTGGCTGGAGCGCGCGGTCCGCGAACATCCGGCGTTATTTGTCACCGCTCATCCTGAGCGAATGGTCACCACGGTCTACTTCGATACCGCCGACGGTCGGCTCGCGGCGTCGAACCTCATCGGTGCCGTGGAGCGCATGAAGATTCGCGCCCGGTGGTACGGGCCTCTCGTCGGGATCGTGTCGTCCGCGGCCCTGGAGTTCAAGAAGAAGGTGGGGGAGGTCGGCTTCAAGACCACGGTTCCGCTTGAACCGTTCGAGGTGCCGGCCACACGCGACCTGACGGCTCTGGCGCGCCAGGTGCAGGGCTTTGAGGGCTATCCCGCCGCGCTTGTGGAGTTCCGCGAGCTGCGGCCAGCGGTGATCACCTCGTACCGCCGACAGTATTTCCGATCGCGGGACGGCCGCTTCCGCCTGACGATCGATCGCGACATTCAGAGCTACGGGCTGGCCTCGCCTGCGATGGGTTCGCGGCTGACGCCGATTCGACATCCCGAGATTGTCGTCGAGCTGAAGTACGACGCAGCGCTTGAAGACGACGCCGACCGGGTGTGGGCGCCGCTGGGGCTTCGGGTGCAGCGCAACTCGAAGTACCTGAACGGCATCCCAGGCGCCCGCGACCTGTGATCACCGGTGACTTGCTCGAAGGCCCGGTCTGGGGCCGATAGTCCGTATGAAGTGGCTGTTCCGATGACATAACGTGGTGGGTTCAACCGGTCGATGCAACGATGGTGGCCAGTCTATCAGCTGGGGTCTGGTAGCCAAGTGTCTTGCGCGGCCGGCCATTGAGCCGTCGTGCGATGCCATCGAGCTGCGTCTGACTCAGCAGGGCGAGGTCGGTGCCCTTCGGCAAGTACTGCCGCAGGAGGCCGTTGGTGTTCTCGTTGGAGCCGCGCGGCCACGGGCTCTGCGGATCGCAGAAGTACACCTGGACATCGGTCGCGATGGTGAAGGTCCGATGGGCGGCCAGCTCCAGCCCACGGTCCCACGTGAGCGAGGCCATCAACCCACGCGGCAGCGCCTGGACGCGGCGCGCGAGGGCGTGCACGACCGTGGCGGTATCTTTGCCGCGCAGGCGGACGAGCAGCACGTAGCGGGACTGGCGCTCCACGAGCGTGGCGACATACGAACGGCGTGCGCCGGCCAGGAGATCGCCTTCCCAATGCCCCGGGACGGCGCGGTCCTCGACCGCAGCGGGGCGGTCGCGAATCGACACGGCATCGACGATCTGGCCGCGGCCCTGGCCGCGGATCGTGGCGTGGCGGGACCGACGCGTCGCCCGCGGACGCCGCAACTGTCGGAGCAGCGACCGCTTCAAGA